>Ga0172382_10010634_pt1 | contig 12309 bp, 8 predicted proteins | sample Leawel138RmetaG_FD_122245 | JGI IMG/M metagenome (GOLD analysis project Ga0172382, IMG submission 122245) | Leachate microbial communities from a municipal landfill in Southern Ontario, Canada - Leachate well 138R metaG | ecosystem: Engineered > Solid waste > Landfill > Unclassified | place...
AACCATTATTTCAACACTTTCACCCGGTGCAATCACGAAAGGCAATTCAGGCATATCATAAAAATCAAACCACCAGACATCATCAAATCCTATTTCTAAAATTGTGATAGGATTCGCTGTTTCATTCTTAAGGATCAGGTAATCTTCGTACTCATTGATATAATAGAGTGTATCCGGCGTTATGGTAAGTTCTGTAATTTGCTGTTCTTCAACAACAAACTGATGCGGATCAAAAGCACCGGTATAAGGCTGCATCAGGCGGCGGCCAGTTTCGTCTTTTGCAAAAACGTAATAATCAACGGCATCTCCGCCTTCGTATCCTTTGATATAAGCCACAAACTCATCTTCATCAGCGCTTGCCGCGAAAGTAGTCGTTTGATAAGCAGCGCCATTGATGCTGTAATAAACCAACAAAGAATCAGCCACTAAATCCTCACCCGAATAAGCAATAATTTTACTGGTGATGGCCAGCGAATCTTCATAACTCACTGTGCCATATAACGGTCTGTGATCAATAAACAGCATTTCCAGGTCGGCAATACCTCTTGTGCGACAGTGCAGCGCATCGGTATTGTACCAGCTATTCCAGGTAATTCCTACGATTTCATAGCCCGGCATAGCTTCTTCATATACGGCCATGGCTTCGTCGTCCCATTGGCTTCCCGAGAGTGGAACAAGTACCTTAGTATTAACTATTGTTGAATTGCTATAAGGTGTGGTTGGATTTCCGCCGGGCGTATAAACCCTGTAAACCTTATAAGGATAGCCGTATGCGCATGGCGTTGTAGCAAAATAATTGGCCACGGCTTCGTAATCGTCATAGCGGTAGTCTGATTCCGGCACCTGACCGATGAGTATTTTGTCTGGAGCTAGGTATTTTCCCCAGCAGTCGATATGCTTGATATAATCGTCGAGCGGGTCGATGGTAATATCATAGCGCGTTATGCCCAGAAAAGATTCAACTTTATCAAGCACCTGTTGTGGCGTGAGGTTGTTTTCATCATAAACCAAATCAGTTGAAGCCGCCATACCCCGGCCATCTACCATCATATTTCCACCGGTATGCATTAGGTTCATGCCGTACAGATTGATACCCAAATTTTGTGCAACAGCCACCGGCACGTTATTGTCGTTGGGCCGCGGACGATCATAAGGGAAGTCAACAATACCGGGCTGTTTATTGCCATCGAAAACAAACCAGGGACCGTAATCGCGTGTCCAATGGCTATCGGTTGGTGTGATGATAAAGCTGCAATTGTCCGTATTTACGCCATTTTGGGTGTAAAGATTCAGCACCTGATTGGCTTGCGAGTTGCTGTTAACCAAAGTCACTACCTTAACATCTTCGGCCATTTCGACAATCAGCGAATAAGGAATTCCCAAAGGATATCGAATCAAAACGGATTGCATGGGTTCAAACTCAGCCACCATACGTGCACCACCTTCGGGAGGACTGGTTTCAGTAAAATTAAGGCTGTTAGTAACAGGTGCAGCCATTTCCTCTGCGGAAAGATAGTGCAACTTCCGCCAGTCGGCAGGCAATTTTTCCTGTGAAAAAACCACCTGAATATTCATCAAAACGACTGCAATAATGCTAAGATGTATGAAACGTTTCATCGATTAAGTTAAGGTTTTTGAGTATTCTTTCGGGAGCCAAAGTTAAGCATATAGCCAATTCATGGTAGTTTTTATTGTAAAAAATGTCTGTTATTCCAAGTTAGAAAGGTTTGGCTTTACATAGAAACCCGAAGAAAACCGCTTTAATATGGTAAAATATAATACCCTGAAGAAGAAACTTTAGAAGAAATAATTCATGTATCTTTGCCCCTGCACATATCAAAATTTTGAAACTATGAATTTAAGCATATTATTAGGCATGGTAGGAGGCTGGCAGATTGCGATAATCGTGATGGTTATTTTATTACTTTTTGGCGGCAAAAAAATTCCGGAACTGATGCGCGGCTTAGGCAGAGGCGTAAAAGAGTTTAAAGATGGCATTGGTGGCGAAGGTGAAGAAGAAGAAAAGAAAACAAAATCTGAGAAAGAAATCAAATAATTCTGCTTTCATTCCTTATTATACCATACTATAAGGAAACTTACTGCGTTTGTCATCCAGCTGACTTATCAACCTTTAATTGTTGGTTACTATCAGTTATTCATGGCTTTATCATTTTTTTATCCCTTATTTTTGCATCAATAAATAATACATTTTAGTTTATGAAGCGCAATATTATTGCTGTTCTACTACTCAACTTTTTCTTATTGCCCGGTTTTTTATCAGCCCAGTCGGAAATAAAAGAAATTCTTCAAGACTCTACGTTCGCAGTAGCCGACAGCATCTTTTTCAATGCTGACAGCTTGATAATGACCGAGACTGAAATTAACGCGCAAAATAGTGGAGAAGCCATTGTAGAGGATTCTCCAATCCTTAAAATGCTCGACAGCCTATATAGAATTCGTTATTTTAGTGACAGTATTCTACTTACAGATTCAACAATTCTGAATCACTATGGCTATACGCCCAATGATGTCCCGCAATTTGCTGACAGCGTTTACAGTAAGCGCATTGCCGACCTGAACCGCGAAACCACCATTGACTTAACCTATAACAAACACGTAAAATCATTTATCGAACTGTATGCCAACCGCAAACGTGAGCTTACCAGCCGCGTTTTAGGCCTTTCGTATGTGTATTATCCGATGTTTGAAGAGCTGCTTGATCGTTATGATATTCCACTGGAAATGAAGCATTTGGCTGTTGTAGAATCCGCTTTAAACCCTACCGCCGGATCGCATATGGGCGCTAAAGGACTTTGGCAGTTTATGTATGGAACCGGCAAGGTTTACGACCTGAAAGTAACTTCTTTGATTGACGACCGCTTCGATCCCTACAAATCCACTGAAGCAGCCTGCCAGCATATGCTCGACCTGCACGCTATATACGGCGACTGGCTGTTGGTGCTTGCTGCCTATAATTCGGGTGCGGGCAACGTAAACCGTGCTATCAGACGTGCCGGAGGTACAAAAAACTATTGGGCAATCTGGCCTTTTCTTCCACGCGAAACCAGGGGTTATGTGCCGGCCTTTATTGCCGTAAATTATGTGATGAATTATGCCGCCGAACACAATATATATCCTGCGCATCCCGGAATGGTGATGCATGGTACTGACACCGTTAGTGTGCGCGATGTGCTGGCTTTCGACCAGTTACACGAGATGCTGGGAATCAGTATGGAAGACCTGCGATTTTTTAATCCTCAGTTCAAAAAAGAAATCATTCCGGCCACAGCCGAGAAGCCTTATATCCTTCGTATTCCTACCGATTTCATTGGCGCATACCTGAACAACGAAGCGCAGCTTTATGCCTACACTACCAAAGAAGGCCTTAAGAAAGAAAAACTGATTGAAGAAATTAAAAAAGTGAGCGATCGCAGCCTACATATCGTGCGTAGCGGTGAAAACCTGGGGCTGATTGCCGGAAAATATCGCGTTAGCGTAAATCAGCTCATGGCTTGGAACAATATGAGAAGCACGATGATTCGTCCCGGCCAAAAGCTGGTAGTTTATGGCTCAGGTTCGCCGATGGCGCAGGCAGGGAACAAGCCGGTGATGCGCTCAGCCAGCTCGAGTACGCATACCGTAAAATCAGGCGAGAACCTCGGACTTATTGCCAAGAAATATAAATGCTCGGTTACTGACCTCAAAGAATGGAACAACATTCAGGGTTCGGTAATAAAGCCAGGGCAAAAGCTGCGCGTGTATCAGCCTACCGAAGAAACGGCTCAAAACGCAGTTACTGAAGGTAAATTTCTGATTCATACCGTGCGCAATGGTGATACGCTTTGGGATATTGCCCGTGAGTATGATGGTGTTACCGTGGATCAGATTAAAAGTCTGAATCACCTCAACAATTCCTCACGTATCAAGCCCGGACAAAAGCTAAAGATTGCTCAAACAAGCTAAATGTTTTCTCTTAACGTACTATTTCAGCGGTTTAAATCGTTTGATTTTGTAGCAGGTTATTGTTTTGGAGTGATGGAATGGTGGAGTAATGGAGAGGTGGAGTGACCAGCCCAAAATTACTTAATTTGTGGAGTTGGCAGCAAGATTGAAAAATATGAAACTAACTACATACATCAAGATATTTTTTACTGTTTTAGTGTTGGCATCATGTGTGAGATCAGAAAACTACATTATTGAGACAGATTTAAGTCTATTAATGCCAGACACAATCAATGGCGAAACCGAAAAGAAATCTCAGGAGAGATCGCGTGAATTTCATAAACTTTTAGTGTCAAACACTATTTCCAAAACCATTCCGGATACGGAAATTTTTACTATTGATGGGGAAAAACTGAATCTACGGGATGTTTTAAATACGGAAACAATAATCATTGCAAGTGACAATCATTGTGGCTGGGGCTTGGAATCTTTAACAAACGATTTTCCTGAAGCCCTGGAAAAACTTCGAGATGAAATTTCTGACATTGAAATTATTTGCTTATTCAAACGGGAGAAGTCGGATATTGAAAAGCCCATGGCATTTAACAAGCGTCTGAATGAATTGAAGTTGATATATGAGACCGTTTATATAATTGATGACAATCAGGCAAACAAGATTAATTTGTTTGCCAGTTCGACCCGGCTGTATGTTAATAAACATAAAGTTGTAACAAATATCGGAATTGGAACCTCATTAATTGAGAACGGATTGTTGGAAGAAATTAAAGAAAATACTGGTATCAATGCATCAAAACTTTAGACCGATGAAAAGCACTACTATTATTTCACTCTTTGCTATTTTATTTTTGTTGCAGGCCTGCACCAATCCGCAGCCACGCACGCCCCGTTCGGTTGGAGGCACTTCTGAAATTTTGGCTGTTACGCAAACCACAGAGCAATGGGATGGCGCGCCAGGCGAGGCAATTCGCAGCTATTTTGGTCAGGATCAATATGGGCTACCCCAAGCGGAAGCAAAATTCAGAATTGCAAATATTTTGGTGGCCAAGCTTTCGGATATGTTTAAAAAGCACCGAAACATGATTATTGTGGAGATTGACCCAAAACTGAAAGAAGCTGTGGTAGAGAGTCGCTCCGACCTTTGGGCCAAGCCTCAAAAAGTAATAAAAATCACCGCACCCACTGCCCAAGCCTGGGTAGAAGCTTTTGAAGCACAAAAAGAAGGTTTTGCCGTTCTTTTTGACAGGTCGGAACGAGAAAGGCTGATGGATCTGTACCGGCCTTCTGCCGACTACAAAATTAGCAGTGAAATAGAAAAAACGCTTGACATCAAATTATTGGTGCCAGAAGGCTTTTTCGTCGCCAAAAATGAAGGCAATTTTATGTGGATACGCAAAGAAGTTGCAGAATACAGTCAGGGGCTAATTTTGTATGTGCATCCATACACTGACACTACCGATCTAAGTCCATCGCGCCTGATAAAAGTGCGGGATTCGCTACTCCAAAAATATATTCCCGGTCCGGTGGGCAATTCTTTTATGTCAACCGATAAGGAATTTATGTTGCCGGTGAGTGTGCCCACAAACCAGTATGTTACAGATTTCGCCATGGAAACGCGAGGTGTCTGGAATGTGGTAGGCGACTTTATGGCCGGCCCTTTCCTGTCCTATACCGTTGTAGATGAACGCTATGGACGCCTTATAACACTCGAGGGATATGTGTATGCCCCCAATAAACCCAAGCGCGATTATCTGCGCCAGCTTGAAGCCATACTTTATACGCTGGAAATACCCGTTAAAACGGCAAAGTAACCCCTATTTCGACTTCTCGAAAACCGTAACAATATCGCCCAAAGGAGTGGACGAAGTGGCTGTAATAACATTATTTTTTAAAGTACCAAGCTCATATACCGTATGGTCCTTTTCAAACTGATAGCTGATTAGCCCCTTGTCGCCCAGCGTCCAAAGACTGCGGTGGGTATTGTTGTCGTTGATAATGCTGAGGGTGCTGTCGCTGGTAAATTTTAAGATAGTCTGTTTTTCACGGTTTTCAACTTGCGAAATGGTTTGAGAATCAGCCTTCTGTTCATCAAAGTTCACCTTTACTTCAGTCACTTTCCAGGTGCCGAGCAATTTGCTTTCGGGCGAAGAAGAGCAGGAAGAAAATGCTAAAGCTAATCCAATCAACACGATACTCATTAAGGAGAAAAGGCTTTTCATAAGCTATAATTTTCTGCAAAACTACGTGATTTTTTCAATCCTAAAACTGACTCGTTATGAAATATGTTTATGGGTTCACGGGTTTATGGGCACGGTATTCAACTCGTGAGCTCTTGAACTCGTGAACTCATAAACTCATAAAAATCCGCAATTTTCTCCAACTACTGTCTTGCTCTTATAAAATCACCTATTTTTGGCATCATATTTACCAAACTGATTTTGACCGGGACTTATCGCAAACAACAAATTGTAATACGCAAAAATCGTAATAATGCCCGGTCGCTTATCAAAAAATTAATAACCAAATAACACTTATCACTATGACAAACAAAGTCTTATCATTTTTATTTATTCTTACTTTCAGCATTGCTTCGCTTGGCGTTTCAGCACAAAATAATGCTGACCGCGTGCTTGGAAGATGGCTCAACGAAGACGGCGATGCACACATTGAAATCACAGAGCAGGATGGTGTTTTCACCGGAAAGCTTGTCTGGCTCAAATTTCCTATTGACGAAGAAACCGGAAAACCCAAGCTTGACAAAAAAAATCCGGACGAAAAGCTGAAAACACGTCCGACTTTGGGTCTTGAAATGCTAACTGGTTTCCGCTATAATAGTGGTAACAAGGAATGGGCTGATGGTGAAATTTACGATCCGAAATCCGGAAAAACCTACAGCTGCTACATGAAATTTGAAGATAGTGGCAGGCTGAAAATCCGTGGATATATCGGTATCTCTTTGATTGGAAAAACCACTTACTGGACGGCTGTAAAGGAGTAATCTTTATGTCTGTTTTTTAGTCCGTAAAGCCTGAGGTTCTGCGGACTAAAAAACAGACAGCTTTCAAACAGGACCTTCCCGTTTTGCGGAATCGTGCCTTTCAGCTTAAAAATCCTTACTATAGCTTCCATCCAGAAGGATTTAGCCTTTTTGCAGGCAATGAAGTTTAAACTGCATCCCGAAGCTTTCGACCAGCCGTAAACAGGATATCTGCCTTCGATTTCTACCACAAATCTTCCAAAATAGTGTGCATTTTTGAAGCGGTCATGCTGGTCTGTTTCCGAAAATCCGACTATACAAATGTTCCTTGCCAACAAGCCTCATTTTCTCGTATATTTGTCAAAAAACCAGCAGTTGATGAAGGCTATTCGTCTTTTTCTATTTTTAGCTTTTCTTCTGTTGCTAAGCTTTAATTTGCTGGCACAGGACCCTGTTTACAGGCAGTTCACCAATGAGCAAGGTTTGCCATCGTCAGAGGTTTACGATGTGCTCCAAGACAACCGTGGCTATATGTGGTTCGCTACCGATCAGGGTATCGTCAGTTATGATGGCTACAATTTTACGACTTACAACGAAAGTAATGGCTTGCCTGAGAATACCGTTTTCGATTTAGAGCTCGATAAGCAGGGAAATATTTGGGTAAACTCCATCCGGGGTCACCTGGCTTATTTTGATGGCAAAAAAATTCAGCCGTACCGCTACAACCACGTACTTGACAGCCTGTTTGCGAAAAATCCTTCCAAAATATATACTTTTAATACTTATCATATCTTTTCGCCCGATTCTATCGTCATCAATACTATTGCCCACGGTTTTATGTCAATTGATGGCAACGGTAAGCTGCATAGGCCTTTTGAAGAGGATTCCACATTTAATCATCTGTTTTTGCTTGAAGATGGCAAAGCGTTAATAAAAGGCACAGATTGGGAATACCGCCATAAATATAAGATTTACACCCCAAATAAAACTTTTAAACTAGAATTACCTCAGCGACAACAAACGGGAGCAAATCATCCATTTAAGATGAAGCAGCATAAAAATCGCTTGTTTTTATCAGATTATAACAGCCTTTATGAAATTGATTTTGAGGGAAATATAATAAACAGGAAAAACTTTAACAGCATTATTTACGCCTTAAATATTGACGATGATGATAATATCTGGATTGGTACAGCATCCGATGGTTTGTATAAATTTAGCGATTTAAACCTAAGAGAAACACCTTTAAACTACTTCAAAAAAGTTCAGATTTCCTCTTTTGGTTTCGACCACGAGGGTGGTGTATGGATAACTAGTCTGTCTAAAGGCATATTTTATATTCCAATCAGAAGCACCTACTTTTATAATCGCCTCTCTGGTCAGGATTTCAATATTGTGCGTGATGTTTTTATTGATCCTGAAGGCGTGTGCTGGATGGCACTTTCGCGTGGACGATTAGCCAGATTAATGCCAGACCAAAGCATCAACATTATTGAATTAGATCCAAAAAATGATTTTAGCATCAATGATATTCTGTACCACTCACCCACCCAGTCGATTTTGGTGGCAACCTCAGGATATTTTTACCAGCTGCGCAAGATAGCCGGTAGTTCGCCTCCAAAATACGACATTAAAATGCTGCCTACTAAAAGATATTGGGGCGATTACCATAGTGCATTAGACCTATTTATTGACAACAGCGGAACCCTTTGGAGCGGCCAGTTTGATGGCTTATACCGCTTGAAATCTAATTTGGAGGTGGATTATTCCAGCTCAAAAAGTGTTGGATTTAGTATGCGTGTCGAAGATATATCGCAAGTAGGAGACACCATTTACTTTGCCACCTTAAATGGTTTGTATAGCTTTCACAACAACACAATTAAGCATCTAGGAGATGAATTTGACATCCTACGCAAACGTATTACAGACATTTTCGCGCTTAGCGACACCCTTTTTATTGGCACCAAAGGCAACGGACTGCTGATGCTCGCAAATCAAAAACTTAGTCATTTTGACGAATCAAAAGGACTGGCATCCAAGTCTATAAAAACCATCGGAGCCAATAAAGAATACCTACTGATAGGAACTATTAACGGCATCAGTTTGATTAAGCGTAGTGCTTTAAAACAAGGGAAGTCATTTGAGTCGTTCAACATAAACTCTGGCATGCACGCCAACGAAATTAATGCTATCGAAAGCCGTGATGGCATTTTTTACCTGGCCACAGCTAACGGACTGCAAGTGATAGACCCACAATATCTTACCCGTCCCGATATTCAGATGCCTATCTATCTTACCAAGCTACTGGTAAACCAGCTGCCTCAACAAATTACCAAACAGCTGGAAGTCAAGTATTCTCAAAATAATATTCAAATAGATTATTTCGCAATAAGTTTTCGAGACAAAAGCAAACAAATTTATCGCCATAGATTGCTTGGCCTTGAGGAAGACTGGATTGTAAATCAAAACACCACAGCGCAGTATCCCTATCTGCCTTCGGGCCAATATATTTTTGAAGTGAGTGTACTCAATGGTAACGGCAAATGGAACCCCAGTTCTGCGCGCTTGTCTATCCATATTTTAAAACCCTACTGGGCAAAGCCATGGTTTATTGTAATTGTGTTGCTGTTGTTCATTGGCTTAATTGTATCCTTGTTTTACTGGCGTATCAAAGCGGCAAACAAGCACAACCAATTGCTTTACGACATCAACTGGTATCAGCAGGAAGCGTTGATAAACCAAATGAATCCACATTTTTTATTTAACTCACTCAATACAGTGCATCGTTATGTGCTGCAAAACGATCGCCTGGCCTCAAGCCGTTATCTCACCAAATTTGCAAACCTGATGCGCAGAATTCTGGAAAATTCTCAAGAAAAAAGCATCACCATTGCTGCCGAAAAAGAAGCCTTAAACCTGTACCTGGAGCTGGAATCAGCTCGTTTTAAAGATAAGTTTCAATACCAAATTCATGTAGATGAGCGCATTGCCGAAAACAAGGTGAAAATTCCAGTGTTTATTGTGCAGCCTATTGTTGAAAACGCCATTTGGCACGGTCTGATGCCGAGTGATAAACCCGGGCAGGTTGATATTTATTTTGAACGCGAAACTTATAACAGCCTGAAAATAAGGGTTATTGATAATGGGATAGGACGTGAAGAAGCAGCGGAACAAGCAGAAGCCAATAAGACTACCCACAAAAAATCACTTGGACTTTCCATTATAAAAAGACGTATTGAACTGATCAATATTCAGGAAAAAACAAATATCTCGCTTTCCTATAAAGACTTAATAGCCGAAGACAAAAGCGCTGCCGGCACCGAAGTTACCGTACATTTTCCCAATTTTCTTAAACTCACTACTTATGGAACCCCTTAAAGTAATCCTCATTGACGATGAGCCTGACTCCCTGATTTCGCTTGAAATAATTCTTCAAGAGTTTTGTGCCGACAGCCTGCTTATTGTGGATAAGGTGCAGATGATTGACCTGGCCTGGGACAGCATAAAAAATCATCAGCCCGACTTGATTTTTCTGGATATTGATATGCCGCGTGGCAATGGATTCGATTTGCTGGAACGCTTTCCCATCCGGAAATTCGATGTTATTTTCATAACCGCTTACGGGCGTTATGAAAATAAAGCGAAAGCTTATGGAGCCTTCGATTACCTACTCAAACCAATTGATATCGACAGCCTAAAGCAAAGCATCGACCGCTTTATCGCCCAGCGTGAAACCAATCCACAACACACTTATAAATTGAGTTTATAAAAAAACCGATACACATAGTATATCGGTTTTTGACAATTCTGGTTTTTGGTTCCTATTCCTCTTCGTTGAGGCTTTCTTCGTATTCTTTGAGCAGTTTTGTCTGAACATCACCGGGCACCTGAGCATATTCTGCATATTTCATGGAGTAGGTTCCTCTACCTGAGGTGATTGAACTCAACGAGGTACTGTATTTATCCATCTCTGCCAATGGCACTTTTGCGTTGATAATCTGGTATTTGCCATCGGCATCCATGCCCATAATGCTGGCGCGGCGACCTTGCAAATCGGTCATACAGGCACCCATCATATCTTCGGGCATACGCACGGAGACATCATAAACGGGTTCCATAATCTTAGGTCCAGCATTTTTAAAGGCGGTGATAAAGGCATGACGTCCGGCCAGTTTAAAGGAGATTTCGTTTGAATCAACCGGGTGCATTTTTCCGTCGTAAACATATACGATAATATCACGGGCATAGGATCCTGTAAGCGGGCCTTCTTCCATACGCTCCATAACGCCTTTGAGGATGGCGGGCATAAAACGTGCGTCGATTGAGCCACCAACGATGCAGTTTGCAAAAATAAGCTTTCCGCCCCAGGTCAGCTGATGCTCTTCTTTTCCACGGACAGGGAAGTCAGTAGGGTCTTTATAGCCTTCAGTATAAGGCTGAATCATCAGGTGCACCTCGCCAAACTGACCTGAACCACCCGATTGTTTTTTGTGGCGGTAATCGGCTTTGGCCGACTTGGTAATGGTTTCGCGGTAGGGAATCTTGGGTGAATAAAAATCAACTTTGATCTTATGCACATTGTCAAAATACCATTTGATGGTATTCATGTGATATTCGCCCTGGCATTTCAAAATCATTTGACGCAGCTCGCGTGACAAACCTGCAATAATTGTTGGATCGGTGCGGTGCATATCTTGCAGAATGGTTCCCAGCTTCTCGTCTTCCTGAGAAACTTCGGCCCTAACGGCAGTGATAAAAACAGGATCAGGAAAAACGATAGGTTCAAAGCCGGCATCACCATTTTTCATATCCATCAATGAGTCGTTGGTGCGCACATCTTTCAGCTTGATCGTTACGGCAATATCACCGGCAATTACCTTATCAACTTTTTCGCGGTTTTTGCCGTTCACGGCAAACAATTGCGAAATACGTTCCTTATGGCCGTTGCGTGGATTTATTAAATCCTGACCTTCAGTAATGGTGCCGCCATAAACTTTTATCAGTGATACCTCGCCGAGGTGCTGCTCGTTGGCTACTTTAAAAACGAACAAGCCTGCAGGTTCATTTACATCACAGTGGTATTCTTTTCCATCGGTGGTTTTGCGTGGGTTCACGTTGGCTGGTCCGGGGCAACTGTGCACGATAAAATCCATCAAACGGTGAACGCCTACGCCATGTTTTACAGCTCCGCACATAATAGGGAAAATAACACGCTGCACCAATCCAAGCCTAACTCCAGTGCGGGTTTCTTCAACGGTGAGGGTGTCATTTTCAAAATATTTTTCCATCAACTCGTCATCGCCTTCGGAGGCACTCTCAACGAGTTCTTTGTGCAAAGCTTCCGCTTTTTCCATTTCTTCAGCTGGAATATC
>Ga0172382_10010635_pt1 | contig 12308 bp, 10 predicted proteins | sample Leawel138RmetaG_FD_122245 | JGI IMG/M metagenome (GOLD analysis project Ga0172382, IMG submission 122245) | Leachate microbial communities from a municipal landfill in Southern Ontario, Canada - Leachate well 138R metaG | ecosystem: Engineered > Solid waste > Landfill > Unclassified | place...
CTCAACGCCCAACGCCCAACGCCCAACGCCCAACGCCCAACGCTCAACGCTCAACGCTCAACGCTCAACGCTCAACGCTCAACGCTCAACGCTCAACCTCTTCAAACGCTCAACCTCTTCAAACGCTCAACGCTCAAGCAACTCCATCTGCCACAGCTCTTCCATGCGCTCGCGCCGGCGGATGAGCCGGGCGCTGTCGCCGTCCACCAGCACTTCCGCGGCGCGCGGCCGCGTGTTGTAGTTGCTGGCCATGCTCATGCTGTACGCACCCGCAGAGAGCACCGCGAGCCGGTCGCCGGCGCGGACCGCCAACCGGCGGTCGCGGCCAAGCCAGTCCCCGCTCTCGCAGATCGGGCCGACCACGTCGTACACCCGATGCGCGGCGTCTGCTGCCGGCACGTGCAGCGGCACGATGTCATGAAAAGCCTGGTACAGCGCAGGGCGCGGCAGGTCGTTCATGGCGGCGTCGACGACGCAGAAGTTCTTGTGCTCGCCGGTCTTCAGGTACAGCACCTCGGTGACGCAGATGCCGGCGTTGCCCACCAGCGACCGGCCCGGCTCCAGGATGAGCTGGTGCCGGCCCATGCCGCGCGCATCCAGGCGCTGCCAGATGGCGGCAAGCAGCTCGTGCGGCAGCGGCGGTGTCTCGTCAGCGTACCGTATGCCCAGCCCGCCGCCCAGGTCCACGTGCTGGAGGTCGATGCCCTGCACCTTGATCTGCGCCACCAGGTCCAGGATCCGGTCCACCGCCTGCACGTACGGCGCAACGTCGACGATTTGCGAGCCGATGTGGCAGTCTATGCCCAGGACCTGCAAGCCTTCCAGCGCGGCGGCCTGCCGGTATGCCGCCAGTGCCTGCGCATGCGGGATGCCGAACTTGTTGTCCTGCAGGCCGGTGGCAATGTACGGATGCGTGTGGGCGTCGACATCGGGGTTGACGCGCAGACTGACCGGCGCCACGCGTCCCTGGCTGCGCGCGATGCGCGCAATGGCGTGCAGCTCTTCGACGCTTTCCACGTTGAAGCAGTGGATTCCGGCCTGCAGCGCAAGCGCAATTTCCGCCGGTGTCTTGCCGACGCCTGAAAAAACGATTTTGTCCGGATCGGCGCCCACGGCCAGCACGCGCTGCAGCTCGCCGCCCGAGACGATGTCAAAGCCGCAGCCGGCGTTCGCCAGCAATTCCAGCAGCGCCAGCGACGAATTGGCCTTGACCGCGTAGCAAATCAGCGCGTTGCGGCCTGCCAGCCCGCGGCGGTAGCTGGCAAGGACCGACAGGATGGCCGCGCGTGAGTAGACAAAAAGCGGCGTCCCGTGCCGCGCCGCCAGCTCATCGACGACGACGCCTTCCACCTGCAGCCGGCCCTGCGCGCAGGCAATGAAGGGTGCGCCCGCCAGAGGCTGGTCGGGCGCGTACCTTGGCTGGCTCATGGCTCGCTGTCCAGGTCGATGTCCGGCGCTGCTGGCTGCCCGTCTTCAGGACGCTGCTGTTGCGCCTCGGCGTCGGATGCCTTGCCGCCACCAAATATGGTTTGCGGCAGCGTGGCCCGCTGTGCGGCGGCCGGCGTATCGGGGATGAACAGCGGCCCCTTCTGGCCACAGCCGGCCAGCGCGGTGGCCAGCAGCAGGAGCACGGGTGCCAATGCGATGGGCAAGCGCGAGATCGTTCCGCCGGCACGCATCGGCGCCGCGGCGCGCAGCTGCGGCAATGGAAAGGGGGGCTTGTTCATGCGGCTGATTCTAGAGTCTGTCGGGCTTTGGCGATCGTAGCGTTCTCGAAGAGCGGCGAAGCCAACCGAGTGGGGAAAGCGAGGACAGTTTTGTTTGATTTTGAGGCGCATAGCCCAGCTATGCAACGAAAAAGCGGGCAAAAATGGACCGCTTGTCCCACCGGCGCAGTAGATTGGCCCGAAGTCCGACAGGCTCCTGGGGAGTGGCTGGCGTCAGCTGGTCAATCGCGGAACATATCCAGGATGCGGCTGCGCTCCTCGGTCGGCGACAGCGGCCCGAACATGTCCTGGTCCAGCAGGTCGGGCTCGCGTCCGGCGCCGTCCAGGTTGGTGATGCCGCCGCCGTGGGCGTTCTCGGAATAGACCCAGTAGTCGCCTTCCCTGACCACCCCGGACGGCGGCTCCAGCGTGGCGACGGGGACGCCGTCCAGCGCCTCGCGCATGTAGTCTATCCAGATGGGCAGGCTCAGGCCGCCGCCCGTCTCGCGGCTGCCCAGGTTGCGCGGGTTGTCGTAGCCCATCCAGACGGCAGCGGTCTGCGTGGGCTGGAAGCCGACAAACCAGGCGTCCACCGAGTTGTTGGTGGTGCCGGTCTTGCCATAGAGGTCCTTGCGCCCCAGCGTGGCCTGTGCCCGTGCCGCGGTACCCCGTCGCGTCACTTCATTGAGCATGGTGTTCATCACGAAGGCGTTGCGCGCGGGGATCGCCTGCTTGCCGTCCCGCGCCTGCTGTTCCAGGTCCAGTTCAAAGATGGTTTCGTCGCGCTCGTTCGTGATCCGGGTGATGAGCGTGGGCGCGTGGCGCCGGCCCTGGTCGGCAAACACGGAAAATGCGGTGGCCATCTGCATGGGCGTCACCGAGCCCGCACCCAGCGCCATGGTCAGGTACGGTGGGTGCTTGCTCGCGTCAAAGCCAAAGCGCGTGATCCAGTCGCGCGCGTAGCGTGGCGTGATCTTTTCCAGGATGCGGATGGAAATGATGTTGCGCGACTTGGCCAGCCCCTGCTGCATGGGCATCGGACCCTGGAATCCGCCCTCGTAGTTCTTGGGCTGCCAGGGGCGCCCGCCGGTGACTTCCGGGCCGAAGTACAGCGGCGAGTCGTCGATGATCGTGCTGGGTGAAAACTGCTTTTCCAGCGCCGCCGAGTAGATGAACGGCTTGAAGCTGGAGCCGGGCTGGCGCCAGGCCTGCGTCACGTGGTTGAACTTGTTGGACGCAAAGTCGACGCCGCCTATCAGTGCCTCGATGGCGCCGTTGCGCGGGTCCATGGCCACCAGCGCGGCCTCGACACCGGGCAGCTGCACCGATTCCCATTCGTCGTCCCGGTTCTTCATGACGCGGATGACCGCGCCGGGCCGGATCTTCACTGCCGGCGCCGCGCGCTCGGCCAGACCGGACAAGGCGCCGATCAGCTGGTTCCCGGTCATTTCTATGGTCTCGCCATAGCTGTTGATCGCCACCATCCTTTTTGCACTGACCTCGGTCACGACCGCGGCGACCATGGCGCCCACATCGGGGAATTCGTCCAGGGTTTCGTTGATGACGGTTTGCCGCTCTTCGGCGTCTTCCGGCAGCCGGATGAATTTCTCCGGACCACGGTACGCCTGGCGCCGCTCGTACGCGAGCACGCCCTGCTGCACGGCCTGCCAGGCGGCGGTCTGCTTGCGCGAGTCTATGGTCGTGTACACGTTGAAGCCGCGCGTGTAGGTCTCGTCGCCAAAGCGCGCATAGACAAAGCGCCTGGCCGTTTCGGCCACGTACTGGCCGTGCAGGTTCTCGTCGGGGCTTTCCTCGCCTGCCAGGCGGCTGCGTCGGCGCAGGTGCAGCGGCTCCTCCTTGGCCTTCTCGCCTTCCTCCTTGGTCAGGAAGCCGCTCTCGACCATGCGGTCGATCACATGGAGCTGCCGTGTCCGCGCGCGCTGGAAGTTGGTGATGGGATTGCCGCTGGATGGTGACTTGGGGATGCCGGCCAGCATGGCGGCTTCGGCCGCGTTCAGCTCGTCCAGCGACTTGCCGAAATACGTCCGCGCCGCCGCGGCAAAGCCATACGAATGGTGACCCAGGTAGATCTGGTTCATGTAGATCTCAAGGATCTGGTCCTTGCTCAGCAGGCGCTCCATCTTGAGCGTCAGCAGCATTTCATAGAGTTTGCGCGTGTATGTTTTTTCCGACGTCAGGTACACGTTGCGCGCCACCTGCATGGTGATGGTTGACGCACCCTGGCTGCGCCGGTCTGCCAGGTTCGCCAGCACGGCGCGCGCCACGCCCACGTAGTCTATGCCGCCATGCTCGTAAAACCGCGCATCCTCGACCGCGAGCACCGCGTTCTTCAGGACGTCCGGAATCTCGGCTATGGGCGTCATGCGCCGCCGCTCTTCACCGAATTCGCCCATCAGCTTGTGGTCTGCGGTGTAGATGCGCAGCGGCTCCTTGGGGCTGTAGCTGGAGAGCTCGGAGATGTCCGGCAGGTTGGGGTAGGCGATGGCCAGGCCGATGAGGCCCGCGATGAACGCACACAGGCCCAGCGCAACCAGGATTCCGGCCGTCCAGAAAAATGTCTTGCGCACCCAGCCGCCATCGCGGCGTGCAGCGGCGCGCCTTGGCCTGTTCCGGGCGCTGCTTTTGTTGCGGGCGGTGCGGGGTCGACGGCGGTTTGCTTCGGGCATCGGGTTGATTGCTGGCGGATCATGCGCAAGCGTACGCGCTTGCGGCTGTGCGGCCGGGTTTCACGGGGCAGCCAGTATTCAGCTTGTGCCGGGTACGGCGCGGGCGCACCCTGCCTGCGAGCGCGGGAACCTTCGTGCAGGCCCGGGCGGTTTTGCACACAAGCAGGTCTGATGCTTGCACAGGCGTCAAGGTTCCTCGCCGGACCTGGATTTCGGCTCATGAAAACCCGACGAACTGCCGGCGCCGGCCATTATGCGTCAAGGGCCAGCGGCGGCGCAACGCGCCGGCCGGACGCGTCGGCTTTTGGCAACGATTCCTCAAACAAAACGCGTCTTTTTGAAAAAACAGTGGGTCGTATGTTGCAATCCGGTTATATTCGACCAGAACGCAACAATCTGTGACGGAGGGTTGGCCTTGGCCTTGGGTCTCACATCGCTGTTCAGTCAACAGCCGGCGCCGCTGATCGGGCTGGACGTCAGCTCGTCCAGCATCAAGCTGGTCGAGTTGGACCGTGGGCGCTCGGGCGAGTTCGAGCTGGAGCGCTGCGCCCTGGAGCTGCTCGAGCCGGACTGGATAGCCGACGGCGACATCAAGAACTTCGACGCGGTGGCCGAAGCCGTGCGGCGCACCGTCAAGAAAAGCCGCACCAAGGCCAGGAACGTGGCGATGGCGATGCCCGCCTCGGTGGTCATCAGCAAGAAGATCGTCTTGCCCCGGGACCTGAACGAGCGCGAGATGGAGGTCCAGGTCGAGATGGAGGCCAACCAGTACATCCCCTTTTCGCTGGACGAGGTCAGCCTGGATTTTTGCGTCATGGGGCCGAGCAGGGCCTCGCCGGACGACGTTGACGTCATGATCGCCGCCTCGCGCCGGGAAAAGGTCGAAGACCGGCAGGCGCTGGCCGAGGCGGCAGGCCTGGTCCCCACCGTCATGGACGTGGAAACCTGGGCGGCGCGGCTGGCCGCCCAGCGGCTGGTGCGCATGCTGCCCGACGCGGACGAGGAAACCGTGGTGGCGCTGTTCGAGCTGGGCGCCAACGTCTCTGGCATGCAGGTCTTCCGCGGAGAAACCATGCTCTACGAGCGCGAGCAGGTCTTTGGCGGCGCGCAGCTGACCCAGATGCTCGCGCACCAGTACGGATTCACGCTTCAGGAGGCCGAGGCCAAGAAGCGCAGCGGCGAGCTGCCGCCGGACTACGGCAGCGCGGTGCTGCAGCCCTTCGTCACCACGCTGGCCGAACAGGTGGACAGCGCGCTGAAGCTGTTTTTCTCCAGCACGCCCAACAACCGGGTCGACCAGATTTTCCTGGCCGGCGGCAGCGCTGGCCTGACGGGCCTGCCCGCCGCGGTCACGCAAGCCACGTCGTTTCCCTGCGGCGTCGTGGACCCCTTTGGCGGCATGGACATAGGCCGCGGCGTGCGTGCGCGGCAACTGGAGCGGCAGGCGCCCTCGTACCTCACCGCCTGCGGCCTGGCGATGCGGAGGTTCTACCCGTGATCCTGATCAACCTGCTCCCGCACCGTGAAATGGCGCGCCAGCGCGGGCGCCGCCTGTTCAACGGATACCTGGCCATGGCAGCCATCGTCGGCGCGCTGGTGGCCGGCGCGGGATACCTCTGGTTACAAAACCAGCTGGGAACGCAGCAGGAGCGAAACCGCTTCCTGCAAGCCGAGATCGCCAAGCTGGACGAGCAGATCAAGGACGTGGCCACGCTGGAGGATGAAATTGCCGCGCTGAAGGCCAGGCAGGCAGCCGTCGAAGGCTTGCAGCTGGACCGCAACCTGCCCGTGCACCTGCTCAACGAAGCCGTCGCTGAGCTGCCCGACGGCGTGTACTGGACCAGCATTGCCCAGAAGGACCGCGACGTGCTCATGAAGGGCGTGGCGCAGTCCAACGAGCGCGTCTCGCAGTTACTGCGCAACCTGACGCGCCACAGCCAGTGGATGATCAACCCCGAGCTCGTTGAAATCGTGGCGTCCAGCCTCAGCCTGTCGGCCACGGAAACACGGCGCGTCTACAGCTTCACCGTGCGCGTGCAGCTGGCCCGCCCGGACGATGCAGACGCGCCGGCAGTGGAGGCCGGGGCCCGCACGGCCGCGGCCGGAGCTACCTGAAAGCAGACGACGCGCAAGCAGCATATGGCACGCAAACCCAAACCCGCACCAAGAGTCAGCCTGCGCGAGCGCATGGCGCCGCTGGCCGGCCAGTTCAGCGGGCTGGATACCCGCGACCCCTCGTCCTGGCCCGGCCTGCCGCGCGGCCTGCTGCTGCTGCTGGTTGCCGCGCTGGTGGTTGTCCTGCTCTGGTTTCTCATGCTGAAGAGCGCCAACGAGCAGTGGCAGGCGGCGCAGGAGCAGGAAGTGCAGCTGCGCCAGCAATACCAGACCAAGCTGAAAAAGGCCGTGAGCCTGGAGGGCCTGCGGCAGCAGCGCGAGCAGGTCCAGCAGTTTGTCAACCTGCTGGAAAAGCAGCTTCCGGGCAAGGCGGAAATGGACGCCCTGCTGTCGGACATCAACCAGGCCGGGCTGGGGCGCAGCCTGCAGTTTGACCTGTTCAAGCCCGGCAACGTGGCGATCAAGGATTACTATGCCGAGCTGCCCATTGCCATCAAGGTCACCGGCCGCTACCACGACATCGGCGCATTTGCCGCTGACATCGCCAACCTGTCGCGCATCGTCACGCTGAACGACCTGGCCGTGGCGCCGGCATCCGAGAAGGAGCGCGCCGCAGACCTGCTGGTGCTCAACGCCACCGCAAAGACATTCCGCTACCTGGACCCCGAGGAGGTTGCTGCGCAGGAGCAGGCAAGGCGCGCGGCGGGGGGCAAGAAATGAACGGGACGCGCGGGTTGCTGGTCGCTTTTGCCCTGGCCTCGGCTGCCGTGCTGCCCGCCTGCAGCGACGAGCGGGGCGACCTGCGCCAGTGGATGGCGCAGCAGCGGGAGCAGACACGGCCTTCGGTAACGCCACTGAAGGAGCCGGCCGAATACACGCCGCTGGACTACACCGAGGCCGCCGCATTCGATCCGTTTGGCGACGAGCGCCTGACCAGCGTGCTGCGTCGCCAGTCGCGCACGGCGGATGCCGGTGCCGCGCTCATCGCGCCCGAGCTGAACCGGCGCAAGCAGCCGCTGGAGGCGTATCCGCTGGACACCATGACCATGGTCGGCAGCCTCCAGCAAGGTGACAAAGACGTGGCGTTGATCCGCGTCGACCGATTGCTCTACCAGGTTCGGGTCGGCGAATACCTGGGACAGAACTATGGCCTGATCCAGGCCATTGATGAAAACGCGGTGACGCTGCGCGAAATCGTGCAGGACGCCGCGGGCGAATGGACGGAGCGGCCCGTCGAGCTCGAGCTGCAGGAGAAAACCTAGATGATGGCGTTGTCCAAAACAAATCGTGTCCGGCGGCTGCTGGCGCTGGCATTCAGCGCCTGTCTCATGCCGCTGGCCGCCTGGGCGGCGCCAAGCATAGACGCGGTTTCCGGGTCGCTGCAAAACCGCACCGAAGTGGTCCGCATAGACCTCAGCGAGCCGCTGGACGAGGTGCCTGCCGGGTTTGTCGTGCAAAAACCGGCGCGCATCGCGCTGGACTTCCCGGGCGTGACCAACGCGGTGGGCAGCCAGTCCATCGTCATCAACCAGGGCAACGTGCGCTCTGCACAGGTCGCCGAGGCGGGCGACCGCACGCGCGTCGTGCTTGATTTGAAGCAGCCCACCAGCTACCGCGCCAGGCTGGAAGGCAACAGCGTCTTCATCGAGCTGTCGCCGGTGGCTGTGGCCGCGGCGCAGCCGGTAGAGAGCGTTTTTGCGGAAAGCCGCAGCCACGACCGGCGTGCGCTGCTCGGCGTGGATTTCCGGCGCGGCGTCGACAGCGCCGGGCGCGTGCTGGTCGACCTGCCCAGCGACGACGTCGGCGTCGACATCCAGCGGCAGGGCAACAAGGTGTTGGTCCAGTTCCTGGACACCAGCCTGCCCGAGGGCCTGCGCCGGCGCCTGGACGTCACCGACTTTGGCACGCCGGTGCAGATGATCAGCACGCGCGAGGAAGGCAGCCGCGTGCGCATGGAGATAGAGGCCGCCGGCAACTGGGAGTACAACGCGTACCAGCGTGACCGTCAGCTCGTGGTCGAGGTCAGCGCCGAGCGGGTCGATCCCAACAAGCTGACGCAGGGCCCCGGCTTTCATGGCGAGAAGCTGTCGCTCAACTTCCAGAACATCGACGTGCGCTCGCTGCTGCAGGTCATCGCCGACTTCACCGACTTCAACATCGTCACGTCCGACTCGGTCCAGGGCAACCTCACGCTGCGCCTGAAGGACGTGCCCTGGGACCAGGCGCTGGACATCATCCTGGAGGCCAAGGACCTGGGCATGAAGCGCCAAGGCAACGTGATTCGCATCGCGCCCAAGGATGAAATGGCCGCCAAGGAGCGCGCCGACCTGGAAGCAAAGGCGGCGATCCGCGAGCTCGAGACGCTGGTCACCGAGTCGTTCCAGCTCAACTACACCAAGGCGTCGGAGCTGCGCGACCAGCTCACGTCCTCGTCGGGCGGCGGCGGCAGCGGCAGCAGCCGCACCCTGCTCAGCGACCGGGGGTCGGTCATCATAGACCGGCGCACGAACCAGGTCTTCATCTCCGACATCCCCTCCCGCCTGGAGCAGATCCGGCAGATGATCGCCAAGCTGGACATCCCCATCCGCCAGGTGCTGATCGAGGCGCGCATCGTCGAGGCGTCCGATTCGTTTGGCAGGTCGCTGGGCGTGAAACTGGGCGGCGCCGACCTGCGCGCGGTCCGCGGCGGTGACGCCGGCTACCGGGTGGGAGGCAGCAACAGGCTTGCCTTTGGCGGCGACTACGACGCAATCACGGGCACCACCGGTGAAACCGGTAGCAGCGCATCGTCACAGTTCGTGAGTTTCCCAGCGGGTTTGAGCAGTGGGGCTTCGCCCGCCACATTTGCCATTTCGCTCTTCAGCTCCGCGGCCAACCGCTTCCTCAACCTGGAGCTGTCGGCGCTGGAAGCCGATGGCCGCGGTCGCATCGTCTCCAGCCCGCGCGTGGTCACCGGCGACCAGACCAAGGCCGTCATCAAGCAGGGGCAGGAGCGCCCGTATCAGGAGGCCACGTCCAGCGGCGCCACCGCGGTCTCGTTCAAGGAAGCCGTCCTCAAGCTGGAGGTAACGCCGCAAATCACGCCAGAAGGCAACGTCATACTCGACCTGATCGTCAACAAGGACAGCTTCGAGCCCACGCAACCGGGCTTCGAGCCCGCGATCAACAAGAAGGAAGTGCAGACCAACGTGCTCGTTGAAAACGGCGGTACCGTGGTCATAGGCGGGATCTTTGAATTGCTGGAAGATGAATCGGTGACCAAGGTGCCGCTGCTGGGCGACATCCCGGCCGTTGGCAACCTGTTCAAGAGCCGCACGCGCGAATCAGAAAAACGCGAGACGCTGGTTTTCATTACGCCAAAAATCGTCTCCAGCAGTGCCGCAGTGCGCTGATGCAACAATTTGCCAATCAACAATCAAGGGATGAGACCAAACCCATGAAAAAACAACTGTTCAGCGTTTTGACGCTTGGTGCGGCGGCGGTCCTGGGCCTGACGGCTTGCGGCGGCGGTGACGGCAGTCCCGGTACGCAGGCCCCGACAAGTTACGAGATCAGCCTGCGCGCCGACAAGACCAGCCTGCCCGTCAACATCGGCGGGCAAGGGCCGGGCATAGGCGCGTACGCACCGTACACCACGACCCTGTACGTCCGCGCCACCGAGCGTGGCCACGACGTACCGGAGGGCACGCCGTTTGCATGCAATATCGCCACTGGGCTGGACTCCGGGGTCTTGTACTACCTCGATGGTGAAAATGACCCGGAGGACGACGATGGGAACATTACGCCATCGCGCGCCATCGTCCTCGAGTCCAACGCCGGTCGCGCCTCCTTCCACGTTCATGCGATTGATCGCGTGGGCCAGGTCGAGGTGGTCTGCTCGGTTACCGATGCCGCAGGCATCAGCCACTCTGCAACCGAGATCATCACGGTTGGTTCCGGAGGCGCCGGCCATGCGGGCATGCCGGCCAGTGTCGTCTATCAGGCTGGCCGTCGCTACCTGGGATCTGCTGGTAACCTGCAGAACATCCCCAATTCGATGTCGTTGCAAGCCATCGTGCGGGATGAATTGGGTCAGGCGGTCGCTGATCCGGCCCGGGCCAACGTGCAGGTGCGCATCCTTCGCAATACAGAGGCCGCAAAAGGTGCACGCCTGTTTGGCGCTAGCGGCGGCGACGTAGTGCAGGCAACCACCCGAGGTGGCGTTGCCGACTTCAGCATCGCCAGCGGCCCCGAGCGCGGCGCCATTTTGCTGGAGATGACAGTCGACCGGTTTGACAACGACGTCACCAACGGCATACAGGACCCCATCGCGCAGTTGCTGTCGGTGACTGTGGTGCACGGCATCTCGGCAGAGCCGCTGCGCATGATGCCGTCTGAAACAATTGCCGCTACCGTGGGCGAGGAAATAGAACCACTGCCACTTGAAGCCGAAGGCGGCGAGGCTCCCTATCGGTGGACGGCACTCGACTCACTGCCAGACGGGCTTACGCTCACACCTTCTGGCATTCTGTATGGCTTGCCGACCGCAGCGTCTGGCACCTACGTCGTCCCTGTCCAGGTGATGGACCAGTTTGGTGAGTATGACGAAGGCGAGATCATTATTGCCGTGTCGTTTGAGCCGCTCGCGATCAAGATTGATGGCATGCCATCGTCGGTTGCCCCGGGTGCTTCCGTCGCCTTTGCCGTCGACGCAATTGGTGGGGTGCCCCCGTATCAGTGGGAACTGATCGGATCCAGCTGGCTGAGCATTGATTCCAACGGCATCGTCAGGGGTACAGCCCCGGGTACGGACGGAACACACTCATTCGTAATCCAGGTTACGGATGATGCGGGTACGGTGAAGCGGGTTAATGCAAGCATCGAAGTAAAAACGCCATAAACGGTATCCTCGGCACGTCTTGCAACACGGACTCGGGCTGTCCTTGAAGACAAGCCCAAGTTCAACCCAGATGAACGGAACCCCGGCTGCGGCCGGGGTTTTCGTTGGCAACTTGTGACGCGACCCGCAGCTGAATGCAGCAACGCCCTGTACGAGCAGCCCACGCGCAGTCACGATCAAACGCCAAACCGTTTTCCTGTAAGCTTGCACAAGCTTGTCAGCCGGAACACCCAGAAAATACGGTTTACCCATGATCGTCCTCGTCGGCATGCCCGCAAGTGGCAAATCCACCATTGGCCGCGCGCTGGCGCGCCGGCTGCAGTTGGACTTTGCCGACAGCGACCAGATCATAGAGCGGCGCCTGCAGCGCTCCATCCGCAGCTACTTTGACAGCGATGGCGAAGACGCCTTTCGCGACCTGGAGCAACAGGTCCTTGCTGACCTGGCGCGCGAGGGCGTGGGCGTGCTGGCCACCGGCGGCGGCGCGGTCTTGCGCCAGGCAAACCGCGAACTGCTGCGCGCGCACGGCACGGTCATCTACTTGCACGTATCCGTGGACCGCCTGATGCGCCGGCTGAGCCACGATACGCGCCGCCCGCTGCTGCAGGTGGCCGACCCGCGGGCGCGGCTGCAGGCGCTGTACGCCGAGCGCGACCCGCTGTACCGTGCCTGTGCGCACTTTGTCATCAACGCGCAGCGCTCCTCGCGGGCCATGCTGGTCGGGCGCATCATCATGCAGCTGGAACTGATGCCCGATACGCCGCTGTGACGCGCTGCGGCTGTCGCGCCGTGGCCGCCGACTGAGAGCTTGAGAAAGAATCCCTTATGCCCGCTTTGACCGCCCAAACCCGCCCACTCCGCGTTGCAAATGCTCGCCATGGCACGGGCCATGCCTGCGCTTTGCGTCTTGATTGGACGGGC
>Ga0172382_10010639_pt1 | contig 12305 bp, 12 predicted proteins | sample Leawel138RmetaG_FD_122245 | JGI IMG/M metagenome (GOLD analysis project Ga0172382, IMG submission 122245) | Leachate microbial communities from a municipal landfill in Southern Ontario, Canada - Leachate well 138R metaG | ecosystem: Engineered > Solid waste > Landfill > Unclassified | place...
GGCCATCGCTGAGGCGATGACGGTACTGCCCGATGCAATCTACGGCTTGCTGGTCGAAGACCTGCCTGCGGACTGGGCCAGCCGCGCCGAACGGCTGGGTGTGCATGCGATCCATGCCTGCGCAAGCTCGCTCAATGCGACGCAGGCCCGGGCGGTTCGTGACGGCGGCTATCATCTCGCCGTCTACACCGAAAACGATTCCGAGCGCGCGAAAGCTTTGCTGCGCATCGGGGTTGAGACTGTAATCACCGATTTTCCCGACCGGGTGTGCGCCACAGATATGTTCCCTGCCTAACAGAAACCAGTGAACCTGAGGGACCAATCTGCGGTCTTCCTTGACGCACCTTGCAGCAGCCCCCTACCATCCCGTTTTTTCCACGAGCATCCAGTCTTGTCCGCCCAGCAGCTATTTGCACCTATTGCCGCCGATATGCAGGCGGTGGATGCCGTCATCCGACAGCGACTTCACTCCGATGTGGTTCTGATCCGGCAGGTCGCTGAATACATTATTCACAGCGGCGGGAAACGTCTTCGTCCCGCGCTGGTGTTGTTTGCCGCCGGTGCGATGGGTTACCGCGGCACGCATCATCACGCGCTGGCTGCGGTGGTGGAGTTCATCCACACGGCCACGCTGTTGCACGACGACGTGGTGGACGAATCCGATCTCAGGCGCGGCAACAAGACGGCCAATGCCCTGTTTGGCAATGCCGCTTCAGTGCTGGTGGGGGACTTCCTCTATTCGCGCGCCTTCCAGATGATGGTGAGCGTCAACAACATGCGCGTAATGGACGTGTTGTCGGATGCGACCAATGTCATCGCCGAAGGCGAGGTGCTGCAGTTGCTCAACTGCCACGACGCCGATGTCGAGATCGACGATTACCTGCGAGTCATCCGCTACAAGACGGCAAAGCTGTTCGAAGCCGCCGCCCGTCTGGGTGGCATCCTCGCCGGCGCAGACGAAGCCACCGAGACTCGCCTGGCAGCCTTCGGCTCGCACTTGGGCACCGCTTTCCAGATCATCGACGACGTCCTCGACTATTCTGCGGACGAAGCGGAAACCGGCAAGCACCTCGGCGACGACCTCGCCGAAGGCAAACCGACCCTGCCGCTGATCCATGTCATGCAGCACGGGACGCCCGAGCAGGCGGCATTGGTGCGGGGCGCCATCGAGAACGGCGGGCGCGACGATTTTGCAGCGGTACTCGCGGCCATTCAGAGCACCAAGGCGCTGGATGAGGCGCGACGTTATGCGCGGGAAGAAGCGGATCGTGCAATCGACGCAATTTCTGCACTTCCCTCTTCCATTTTTAAAGATGCGTTGCTACAATTATCGGACTTTGCAGTTGCCAGAAATTACTGATATAGTTTCTGGCTTCGCAGAGCACGAAGCAAAGCTGTAAATCAGTGTCGGGGAATAGCTCAGCCTGGTAGAGCACTGCGTTCGGGACGCAGGGGCCGGAGGTTCGAATCCTCTTTCCCCGACCAAAAATTCCCGTCGAATCATAGGCTTATGATTCGAACTGCGGCAAAATGGAGCAAAATCCGGAAGGGTTTGCTCCATTTTTGCGTCAAGTTTTGACGCAAAGTCCGCCGCGAAACTTTTTCGCGCCATCCCCCTGCATCTTGCCTATACGGTACTCCCAACGTGGAGTACGGCATGTCGTCGCGTGTTTCTTCAAGCAGCATCTGTAATCGGTCACCCTTTGTCGTCACCGTTCGCTCGAACGCCAGCCTTAACCGGCGTTTTTCGCAGCAGGCGGCGGCCAAGGCCTACGTCGAACAATTGAATGCAGACGGCATCAAGGCGCGTGTCACGCAACTTGAAACAGCGTTTCAACTGCGCATCCGTCGCAAGGGCGTGCCGTTGCAGTGCATTACGTTTGATTCGTTCGAAGAGGCCGAGCAGGCACGCCTCCAGGTCGAGGCAAACCTGTCGGTCAGCATCGTGCGCGACTATGCGATCGCGGCAAGGACGACGCTGCGCGAACTGCTTGAGCGCTACCTTGAAGAGGTTGTCCCAACTCACAAAGGTGCGGACATTGAGCGTACGCGCATCCGGCGTCTTCTTCGTGACGAAGCGTTCGTCGACAAGAAGCTCGCGGCGCTGGTGACCGAAGACCTGCAAGACTTCATCAGCGACCGGCTTACAGAAGTCGCGCCCGCGACCGTCGACCGTGAGCTCGACGTCATCTCACAAGCGCTGCGCTACGCAGACGACGTCTGGAAAATTGCGCCTGTCGAGAGCCCGTTCAAGGGACTCCGCCGGCCGAAGTATTTCAACGAGCGCGATCGGCGTCTGCTTCCGACCGAGGAGGCCGCACTTCTTGATGCGGCACGCGCAGACGAGAACCCCTTTGTCGAGCCTGCGATCATCTTGGCGCTTGAGACTGGGATGCGCCGCGGCGAACTGTTGAAGTTGACAGCGGCAGATGTGTGTTTCGAGCGCCGTTGCGCGCTCGCGCGTGATACGAAGAATGGGCGCAACCGGCGTGTGCCACTCACGCGCCGGGCCAGCGAAGTCTTCAAGGCGTTGATTGCGGCTCAGGACGACGAGGCATGCGACGAGCAGCGCCCCTTGCTCGCACTCACACCGAACGCGCTCAAGAAAGCCTTCTTCAACCGGGTGATTCCAAAGAGTGGCGTTAAGGACTTCCATTTTCACGACCTGCGCCACGAAGCGATCAGTCGTTTGGCTGAATCCGGTCGGTTTCAGCTCATCGAACTGCAGGCGATATCGGGTCACCGAGACGTGCGGATGCTGCAGCGTTACACGCATCTGTGTGCCGGCAATCTTGCGGACAAGATGGATGAGTTGGCTTTCGGCACAACTACCAGGTATGTGCACCGGGGGCGACGTCGAACTGCGGTGACCGTTGAGCCCCTTGATGGGCAATCCGCTGGGATTGGGGGCTCGCGGGCGCCAAGGTCATCGACATCAACCATGAGTGAGGTGTCGCCGCCGCTCGCATATGCGTCTCGAACGGAGCGGAGCGGACCTGGGGCAGAAATCGACTTGCTGCCGGCGAATGTCATCGACTTCCGCACACGTCTGGAAGGACGCAGTGCGCGCACTTGAATCCCTTTCCCAGATTGCTGCTGGACACTCAAGGACAAACGTAATGGATGAAAAGTCAAAAAAGACGTCCGCATCCCCACCTCTCCTCGCTATACGGAGTAACCGCCCTCATGAGCAGGACTTGCCAGTTGAGTTGCGGGACTTCGCAGTGCTGCTTAGCGAGATTGCGGCTCAGCAACTCTGCGACTTGAAGCAAAGGAGTGAGGAGGGTTTTAAGTGACGGAACGTTGTGCAATTTACGCGCGGTACTCGGACGAGAAGCAGCGCGAGACTTCAATTGAAGACCAGATTCGCCGCTGCCAGGAACTCGGCAAGCAGCATTCTTTGAACATGAACGATGTTCTCGTGTTTAGCGATGCTGCGATTACCGGTCGTGCCGAGGGTGATGAAAAGCGGGAGGGGTTCAAGCAGCTTCTAGAAGCGTGGGACAGTCACAAGTTCACCGTTTTGCTGGTTGATGAGTTTTCACGCCTGTCGCGTGACGGTCTCACGCAAGCACAGTTATTCAGGCGTCTGGAGACCAACCTAAAAGTGCGCATGCTGACGTCCAACGGGGTGGATACGACGCGCCCAAATTGGCAACTGCAACTTGGTCTCGAAGGTGTTGTTAGTCAGCAAGCCGGGCGCGACACGCGCCATCGCGTGGTGCGTGGCATGCTGGGTCAACTGGAGCGCGGTTACATGATTGCTACGCCGGCCTATGGCTACGAGTTGAAGCGCGAGTTTGACCAGCAGGGTAATCGTATCGGGTCCCGGTGGACTATCGTCGAAAGTGAGGCTGCAGTCGTGCGCGAGATTTTTGAACGGCGTGCGTGCGGGGAGTCAATGCACTCAATAGCCAGATTCTTGAATGACCGCGGCGTTCCGACGAGGCGTCGAGCACTCAAGTCAGATGGGGGCTTCTGGCGACCTGCTGCGGTTCAGAACTTGTTGTCGAATCCAATCTACAAAGGTGTCTTTGTCTGGAATGACTCTACAACGTTGCGTTCGAGAGCTGCGAAATCCGGGCGTACGCTCGAAGCGCAGATGTTTCCGCGCCCCGAACTTCAGTTGGTGAGCGAAGCGCTCTGGTCGCAGTGCAACGCCAAGCATGCCACCCGATCGGGGTATGGCGGAGGTAAGCATGCGCTGGCGGGGTTGCTGACGTGCGGGTATTGTCAAAGCACGCTGGTGCTGAGTGCGCAGTCGAGTTGCCGTTCGCTTTACTGTGCAAACTGTACCGTCGCAAAAGCCGCGGCCAGTCAGGACGAGCGTCTGACCTCGACGGTTGCAGCGGTCGGTGTGCAGATGCTCTTGGTCGAGGCAGCACGCTATTTCCTGACCGCATCGTTTGTCGACGCTTTCAAGGCCTCGCTTCGCGAACGGCTGTCAGGGGGTGTCGAGCTTGAATTGCAGGAGGCAAAAAAGGAGTTGGCGCGGCTTGAACGGGGGCAGGAACGTCTGTCGCACATGCTGGCTTCGGCTGATGAAGACGACTCACTGCTTACAGCAAGATATGCAGAGGCGCGTGAGCGTGTTCGAGATCAGCGTTTACGTCTCGAGAAGCTTCAGGCAGGTGTGGCGTCGGTGGACAGGAATGCCATCGAATCGCAACTTGAAACGGTTGATGTCAGCCGTGTGCTTCAGTCACTGTTTGATGCGGAACTTTCCCCCCAGCGGGTTCGGGCTGTCCTTGGGCGCCTTTTTCCTGAAATCGTCTTTGAAGGGAAGCTCAGTCGTTACTGCTCCTTCTTCAAAATTCGTTTCGCCGTCGGCGCGGCCCTCGCGCTGGCGAGTTCGACTGGGACTGTTGATGAGGCTGGCCGTGAAATGCGCTTCGAACTTCGCTACGCGCCCGACCGCTCAAAGGGGCGTTCTGGTTCTCCTTGGAGCGTGAAAGTGCTCGACGAACTCGCTTTTCCGCACGCAGGACTGTGCAGCACAGAGGGGGCTTCACTGTCTGCGCAAATCAGCTAGGCATTGCCCCCCGGCGCTTCACCAATCCTTCGGTGAGGCGCCGTTTTTTCGCCTATGTTTTAACGCATCTATTTTGTATCGTTGGGGTCCCAGAACGATACAAAATAGAAATAGGCTCGCTCTGAGCTCATCCGTTATGTCGGCCTGCCTGAGGCCCGCAAGGCAACATCAAAACGCACCTGACAGTCCGGGGCGCAGATGTGTGTCAAAGTCAGAGTTCGGGCAGCAAAAAAAACCGTCCTCCCCATGCTTCAGAAACACATCATGAAGCACATGACTGACTTGTGAGCGCTCGATCTGATAATTCCGACGAAGCCCCTTGATGGACCATCCTTCTGCGCGTGCACGGTCTGCATGGCGCTGACACGCTCCAATAAAATAGTTGGCCGCGTGATGTGCGGTGATGCCTTTGCGTACTCGATAATCAGTTGTGTGGCCTGCGCTGGTCCAGATGAGTTGGTAGCACTGGGATACTGAGAAGTCGCGCAACAGGTTCTCGAGCAAGCTAGTCAGTGCGGTAACCCCGGGCATAGGCAAATTCCTCGAGCTGAGGTTGTGTTCGCAGAACTCCCAGCACTCTGCTATTGCAAGTTCGTGCCACATTTCTCTGCATTCGACATGCCAGTCCTGAGGCCATGCCGACGATGCGACCAACTCTTCAAGCTGGCTCATAAACTCGACTGGGGCTGGTATGCGCAATTGCCACTGCACCCTCTCGGGATACCAGCCCACGATCTTTCCATCCTGTTCTGCGAACGACGGTAGTGGCGAATTCGCGCCGGGAGACACAAGGCCTGCGGTGATCAATCGACGGACGAGAATTTCGTCGAAATCTGGTTTTGCGGGAGTGAGTCGGATGCTGGAGGCTTCTAGCGATCCGAGGCTGCACTCGTCAAGCCATCCTGCGCAACGCACAAGACTCATCAGCCCCAGTGCATCGATGGCGGCAAGCTGACGGGGCTCGACGTAGAACTCGTGATACGACCAGCGCTCCGCACAGAACTGCACAACTTTCGACTGCTGGTGCTGCAACTCCTTTTCTGTTGCTAAACAGCGGGCGTCATGGCAGCGGATGCATCTGCACTGCGGAGTCTCAGTGTGGGCGCATTTCGTGCAGATCAGCTCGGAAGCGCGTCCCCAGGACTTTGAACGACGAGGCCTGACCATCGGACCGCCGCAGTGCCTGCAGATGTCGTGAGTTGGTTCGGGCGGGAAGTAGCTTGAAAGCAGGCTGGCCGGGCACTGAATACTGAACTCGTGCAGCAGCGTCGCGACCCGTTCTCCCGCGTAGTAACGGCTCATCAACTCGAGCAGGTCCGAGTCATCAAGATGGCCGAGGGGGTTAGATGAAGGCATTTCGGGACCTTGTTGAAAGCACTGAACTATATGTCAGGTGACGACAAATTGTCACTTATAGAGCGTGGTCCTAAAAAGGTCGGATTCTTAGTATCACCAGATGGAATCCACACTCACCCCAGAACAGCAGGAAGACCTGCAGAAACTCGGCAGACGTCTTGCGGAGATCAGAAAGGCGCGGGGTTGGTCGCAAGAGAAACTGGCCCTTGAGAGCGGGTTGGCACGCAGCTATCTTGGTGGAGTCGAACGCGGGAAACGCAACATTGCTGTTCTGAACATCCTGAAACTTGCTCGCACTCTCGGTTGTGACGCAGGCGAACTGCTTCGGATCTGAGCAAGTTGCGCGTTCGTGTCGGAACGAGCGCCATTACTCGCAGTTTCCGTATCGGCCATGAGTACTCGTGCGGATCTCCATCGTGAACAAGCCTCAGGCAGTTCGATGGAGACGGTGCCGATGAGCCTGATCGGCTGCACTGCGACAGGTACTGGTGCATTTCGCCACGACGCGCCCTCTTCTAATCGATTCCCAATGGTCCGTGTATGAGTCCTGGCTGCAGGTGTGCCGGCTTAATCATTCGCCGAACCGCCTGCGTATCACGGCCCTTCTCAAGAGCTGATAGCCTCCTGTACGCAATGACTTCGATGTTGCGGGCGTACGAAATCACAACCGCGGGGAGAGGTCGGAAAGGGCGAACCTTGTGGGGAGGCGATGCAGGATTTCGTACCAGCATTTAAGGAGGTGCTGAATGAAGCGGCAGGCCTTCGGAGGTGTGCCTAGCACCCCTGGTAAGCAGTGAATGACTTCGCTACATAACGTAATAAATATCACGTTATTTTGTAACGGTATCAATTAAGCTGTTATCAATCTCCCGGAGAACTGCCATGACATCCACTCGCATCACCTTTGAGACCGTGACCGCCGCCGCGGAAGAGATTGAGGGGCGGGGTGAAACGGCCAGCGTTAGGAAAGTCGTCGCGATGCTCGGCGGGAGCCCGAACTCGATTTCTCCGCTTTTGAAGAAGTGGCGAGAGGGTCGCCCTGACATGCACGCGACTCAAGTGGCCATCGATCCGCGAATCGCGGCTCTTATAGCCGACCAGGTGAAAACCGCCGCCGTGGAAGCCTCTCGCGACGCGGAAGTCAGACTGTCCGAGGTGCAGGATGATGCAGACCTGATCGCCGAAGCTGGCCGTGCCGCTGAACAGCTTGCTGCCGAACTTGCCGTAGAAATCGAAGCAGCTCGAGCAAAGGTCCTGCAGCAGTCCGGTCAGATCGAGCAGATGAAAGCCGATACCCTGCAGGTGAAAGCAGACGCAGTTGAGCGCGTGCAGTCAGCAGAAGATCGCGCAACCGCGACCGTCACCAAGGCGGAGGCCTCACTCGCACGTGAAATCGATGCTCACGAAGTGGCGCGGAGGGCGCTTGCACGCGCAGAAACGAAGCTCGAAGTCCTACCGCGACTCGAAGGCGATCTTGAAGTTGCTCGTGCTGAAGCCAAACAAGCCCGGACCGAGGCAAATGCTGCTGAACGCGACCTTGCCGCAGTGCGTGCCGAGCTGAAGTCGCTCCAATCGGCGTTCGAGCGCCAGAGTGCGGAAATCGCTGAACTTAAGGCAGCGATGAAGGACGAGCGAAAGCGTGCGGATGCAGCAGAGCGCGAACTGATGGTGCGTGGCTGACATGCTCGTCACTGCCTCAAAGCCAACTGTGTGGACTAGATGCGTTACAGAGTAATAAGTCTCCCGGGACTTCCAGAACGGACCCCGATCCTAAAAATATTCGGTTGGTGCGGCAGCAACCCAAGGTCTCCATGCGGAAGCTCGATCAGAGTTCGAGGAATACGGTGGATCACTTGCCCATTGCCGTCACAGGTACGCTCGCCGCAGTATCCACCCCGGACGGCGACCGCTCCTCGGCCTGACATGTCGTTGGGGTATCGCACCAGGAACGGTTGCAGTGAGACGGTCAGCGGTCGTAGCCCAGAAATTCTGGTCGAGTGACCGCTTTGCACTTCAGGCTACTTCCGGATCCGACCCCTTGCAGTCATCAGCGCTGAAAGAATGTGGCAGTCCAGCGCAACTGATTAAACGGAAGCGATCAAGCGGCTTGCCAATTTTTGCCAAGAAGCCTAGCCTGTGTACATGAGCACCATGAATATTTCCTTGCCCGAAAGCCTGAAGTCCTTCGTCGACGAGCAGGTGAGCGAACGTGGCTACGGTACCAGTAGTGAGTACGTGCGGGCATTGATCCGCAAGGATCAAGATCGTCAGCACCTGCGAGGTTTGTTGTTGGCCGGCGCAGCTACTGCGCCAACGTCGCCGGCTGATTCTGCCTACTTCGAAAGTCTGCGTGACCGGGTACGCAAGACCGCCAAGTCGGTTTCTCGCGGGTGAAGATCAAGCCCGTCGTCCCCCGTGAACACGCAAATCAGGACATCGACGACGCGATAGCCTACTACCTCGAAGAGGCTTCCTCGGCGGCGGTCCTTGGCTTCATTGACGCACTGGAACAAAGCTATGCCCACATCGCGCGCTATCCTGGCACGGGTTCGCCTCGCTATGGGCATGAGTTGAACCTTCCCGGTCTGCGCGTCTGGGCGCTGTCGTCCTACCCCTATCTCGTATTCTACGTCGAGCACCCGAACCACATCGACGTCTGGCGCATATTGCATGGCCAGAGCGACATTCCCGCATGGATGCAGGACCCAGACGTTTCTTGAAGTGATTGCCGGCCCTGCGCTCGGCGATTATCACAGTCCGTTCGTCGGATCTCCGCTCCAGTGACGGCTTCTGGCCGGATGTGCGCTTTCGCGCGTCTTTACTGTATGTCACCGACCGGCACATAGGAGCCATTTGATGTTCGGCACAATGGAGCCACCTTGTGATCGGCACATTGAAGCCAGTTGCGGATCGGCATATAGGAGCCAGCGCCGGATCGGCGTAATGGAGCCAGTGAAGCTCTGACGGGCGTCTCGACTTTGAGCGGCCCATCGCTACCCTACCGGGCTTTTTGTTCGGCAGGAGGCAGGCGATGGCCCGCAGGAGCATCGAGATGTACGAGTACCGCCAAGCCTTGATGCGCATGCGTCAGGGCGACTCCGAGCGCGAGATTGCGCGCTCGAAACTGATGGGGCGCAACAAAGCAGCCCGCTTTCGCGAGTTGGCCCATTCCCAGGGCTGGCTCGATCCGGCCCGCCCGGTGCCGACCGACGCCGAGATTGCCGCCGTGCTCGGGCAGCCCCGGCTCCCGGTGTCCGCACAGTCGTCGATTACGGCCTATCGCGCGCTGGTTGAGCAGTGGATCGCGCAGGGCGTGTCGGGGGTAGTGATTCACGCCACGCTCGCGCGCGAACACGGTTTTACCGGGCACTACTCGAGCGTGCGCCGCTTGATCGCGCAGATCGGCCGTGACCGGGCGCCCGAGGCCACGGTACGCCTGACGTTCGCACCGGGCGAGGCGGCGCAGGTCGATTTCGGCGCGGGGCCGCAACTGGTGGATCCGGCCACCGGCGAGATGCGTCGTACCTGGGCGTTTGTGATGACCTTGTGCTTCTCGCGGCATCAGTACGTGGAGTTCATCTGGGACCAGAGCGTGCGCACCTGGCTCGGCTGCCACCGCCGTGCCTTCGAGTGGTTCGGCGCGGTGCCGGCGCGGCTCATCATCGACAACGCCAAATGCGCGATTACGAAGGCGTGTGCGCACGACCCGCAAGTGCAGCGCGCCTATGCCGAGTGTGCCGAGGGTTACGGCTTTCGCATCGACGCCTGCCCGCCCTACGACCCGCAGAAGAAGGGCATCGTCGAGGCCGGGGTGAAGTACGTAAAGGGCAACTTCCTGCCCATGCGCAGTTTCCGCGATCTGGCCGACCTCAATGCGCAGGTGCGCGACTGGGTACTCAAGAGCGCCGGGCAGCGCATCCACGGCACCACCCGCGTCAAACCGCTCGAGCGCTTTGCCCTCGAGCGTACCGTGTTGTTGGCGCTGCCGGCGGTGCCGCCGGATCTAGGCACCTGGCACGAGGTGACGGTGCATCGCGACTGCCATGTCAGCTTCGAGCGCGCCCTGTACTCGGTTCCGTTCGCGCTGGTAGGCAAGCGTCTGTGGCTGCGGGCCACCGACTCTGTGGTGACGGTCTATCAGGACTTCGCACCAGTCGCCATCCATGCTCGTGCGCGCCGGCCGGGTGAGCGGCGCACCGTCACCGACCATCTGCCGGTGGCTGCCCAGCGCTTCTTTGCCCATGACCGCGACTGGTGTCTGCAGCAGGCCGGCGAGGTCGGTGAGGCGTGTGCCCAACTCGTCGGCCGACTGCTATCGGACAGGATCAGCGAGCGGCTGCGCGTGGCCCAAGGCGTGCTCCAGTTCAAGACCCGCTACGGCGCCGCCCGCCTCGAAGCGGCCTGCGCACGCGCACTCGCCCACGACAGCCCGCACTACCGCACGGTCAAGACCATTCTCGCCGGGGGCCACGACCTCACCCCGCTCGCGCCCGCCATCGCCTCGCCCTACGCGGGCAATGCCCGCTTTGCACGGGGCACCGCGTCGCTCTTCGCCGACGATTCCAAATTGATTCACTGACCGGACGCCCCGTTGAGGGCGCCCACTTCAACCCAAGGAGACCCACCCCCATGAACCCCGCCACCGAACTGGCGCCGCATCTGAAGCAGCTGCGGCTCTCGGGCATCCTCGATTCGCTCGAGGCCCGCAATCGCCAGGCCATTGATGCCAAGCTCGCTTACACCGAGTTCCTGGCCCTGTTGGTCCAGGATGAGATCGCGCGACGCGACCAGAAGAAGTTCGCCACCCGGCTACGGCGCGCTGCGTTTCGCGCGAGCAAGACGCTCGAAGGCTTCGAGTTCGACCGGCTGCCGTCGACCAACCGCGCTCTGGTCCATGAGCTGGCCACCGGCCGTTACATCGACGAGCGTGCGCCGGTGCTGATCGTGGGCCCCTGCGGCACGGGCAAGAGCCATCTGGCGCAGGCGCTCGGGCACTGCGCAGTGCGTCAGGGGCACGACGTCGTCTTTGCCTCCTGCGCCCAGTTGCTCGCGAGCCTGAACGCCGCCCGTGCCATCGGTAACTACGAGAGGAAGCTCCTGCAACTGGCCCGGGTGCCAGTGCTCATCATCGATGACTTTGGTTTGAAACCGCTGCGCGCGCCCGCCGATGAAGACCTCCACGACCTGATCGCCGAGCGCTACGAGCAGGCTGCCACCGTCGTCACCAGCAACCTCGACTTCACCGAGTGGGACCAGGCCTTCCCAGGCAATCGGCTACTGGCCTCGGCCACAGTGGATCGGCTGCGCCACAACGCCTATTGCCTCACCCTCGACGGCGTCTCTTACCGCGCGCCCAGACAGGGGCCAAACAAGGCAAAAGTGCCACTTGCCAGCACCCCGAAAAACAGCGAATCTTGACCCCCCGCAGACGTCCGTCAGAGCCCCTTCCAGGTGGCTCCTATATGCCGATCATCGGTGGCCCTATTGTGCCGGTCAGTGACACTTCGTAGAGCGCATCCTCCATCGCCGGGTCGGACAGCGCGTACCACTGCTGCATGAAGTAGATCCGCAGCATCGTCGAGAGCGGCATCGGCGGACGCCCGCGCCGGCCCGTCGTCGGGTAGTGCGGCGCGATCACCGTCAGCAGCGCTGCCCACGGCACGACCGCCTCCATCTCGGCCAGGAAACGCTCCCCGCGCGTCTGTTTCTTCTTCCGTTCGAAGGCCAGCGAGGCGAAGGTCATTTGCTTCATGGTGGCAGCGCGGGTTATGACCTCAGTATTCTACCGGCTCTGAATAGATCAGATGGTATGGACGCCTCCCCCCGGCAACGGGGCGGCAGGGGCTCTGAAGACGACAGGTGACCCCTCGCTGCATCGGCATCTTGGTGCCAAAGTGGAGATGTCGATTTAACCCAC
>Ga0172382_10010640_pt1 | contig 12303 bp, 15 predicted proteins | sample Leawel138RmetaG_FD_122245 | JGI IMG/M metagenome (GOLD analysis project Ga0172382, IMG submission 122245) | Leachate microbial communities from a municipal landfill in Southern Ontario, Canada - Leachate well 138R metaG | ecosystem: Engineered > Solid waste > Landfill > Unclassified | place...
CATACCCGTTGTGCCTTTCACCTTTGAACTCGTCCTCCAACCGGAAATCCCAAAGTACGCTGTCTTTTATTTCCTGGTAAAAATTCATATGCAGCACCATCCTATCTATTATTAGGGTCAAAAATATTAGGGTCAAAAAAATTTTAGCACAGTTAATGAAAATATGCAAAAAATGATAGCCTAATGCTTTTTGATACCGGGATGTAGGAGTGTCTTTAACACCACACCCCGGTTACGGTGAATTTACCAACGCTTATTTGTTTTCGGGACCGCGCTCGGGGTCCACGATTTTGGTGTAGCCGCGAACCCGGTTCAGTTCTTCCTTACGGGTTAGACCCTGGTTAATAGTTTTGCTTTCCACGTCTGGATGGCCTTTTATTCTTTTTGGCATGGGTGAACCTCCCTGGAAATATATAATTAGAATTTAGTCTTGTTTACAACCATTTTAATTATCCGGTTTAGTTTTGGTAATCTTTGTTGGCGATTGTATAGCCAGGAATCGGTTACATATAAAAATGAAGCAGGATTTACCCGGGGGAAATAGAAATCAAATAACTTGTGGAAATAAGAAAAATAAAGAACGGAATCGGGAGGGAAAGAAATGTTTATTCGCAAAGGAAGATTTTATTCGCTAACAATATTGGCTTTACTATTATTTACCCTGGGCGGTTGCGGCGGTAATGAACAGGCAGAGCAGTCGGCGGAACAAGCATTGCCCGCCTTGAAAGTGGGCATGATGCCCATTACAGATAACCTGCCCTTCTGGCTGGCGGAAGAAAAGGGCTATTTTGTTGAAGAAGGGCTAGATGTGGAGTTAATCGCTTTCCCCAGTGCACTGGAGAGGGACAGCGCTTTTACCGCGGGGCAGATTGATACCGGCATCGGGGACATGCTAGCGGTGGCGGCTATGAATAACGCAGGCACCGAAGTGCGGGCTGTTGCCGTGGGCCAGGGCGCTACGCCAGGTGAAAACCGGTTTGCCATTCTTTCAGCGCCTAATTCCGGCATTACCAGCCCCCAGCAGCTTAAAAACGTACCTATTGCCATGTCACTAAACACCATCAATGAATATCTTACAGACCGGCTTTTGCAAGCCCGGGGACTGCAGTCCGGCGAGATTGCAAAAAACAGCATTCCCAAGCTGCCTCTAAGGCTGGAGGCGCTTTTAAACGGTGGCGTTAAAGCGGCCACTTTGCCCGACCCCTTTGCCACTCTGGCAGAAATCAAGGGTGCCAACTTGGTGGTGGACAACACCGAAAACACCGTGGCGCAAACTGTGATTATCGTGCGCAAGGCGACCCTGGATCAAAACCTGGTCGCGATGCAAAAGCTAATGCAGGCTTACGCCAGAGCGGTGGAAGATTTGCAAACCGACCCGCTGCAATACGATAAATTAATAGTGGAAAAAGCCCGGGTACCCGATGAAGTACTGGCCAGCAGTGTGCACCCGTTAGCGCTTCATTTTACTGCGCCCGTGCTGCCGGACGAGGCTGGCGTGAATGAGACCATCCAGTGGATGACTGAACATCAACTGCTGGATAAGGCTTTTGGCTATGGGGACCTGGTTGACGATCGGGTGCTGAAGTAGGTGAATGAAACTGTGCACGACGGTATGATGTTGGAAATAAAAGGACTTTCCGTGGGTTACCGACAGCCAAAGGGTGAGGTGCCCGCGCTGCGTGATGTATCCTTTGCGGTTCCCCGGAGCGGAACTTGCGCCCTAATCGGACCCTCGGGCTGCGGTAAATCCACGTTGCTGTACGTGCTGTCGGGTTTATTAAAAGATTTTGGGGGGCAGGTCATAGTGGATGGGGCGCCGGTGACATCTCTGCGTCGACAGACCGCGCTGATTCTGCAAGATTACGGTCTGTTGCCCTGGAAAAAAGTTTACGATAACGTGGCGCTGGGCCTGGAAATCAGGGGCGTCGCCAAAGATGAGCAAAGGGAACGAATTAGGCGGGTGCTCACCGAAGTGGGGCTGTGGGAGATGCATGACCGTTACCCGTCCCAGTTAAGCGGTGGACAGCGCCAGCGTACCGGTATAGCCCGCGCCCTGGCCATGCAACCCGACCTGCTGTTAATGGACGAGCCTTTCTCATCCTTGGACGCCCTGACCAGGGAACATCTGCAGGGCCTGCTGCTGGATATCTGGAACAGCAAGCGTATCACTGTGGTACTGGTAACCCACAGCATTGAAGAAGCCATTTTCTTGGGGCAGAAAATTGTCGTCTTGTCCGGTCATCCCGGCCAAGTAATTGACGTAGTGGAAAACCCCCGGGTAGGTCAGAAGGGCTATCGTAAAACTACTGAATACCATATTCTAACCTCACAACTACGGGACAAACTGGAGCAAGTCGGGACGGTTCTTAACTTGCCCGGTTGAAACTGGCATGTTGTCCGGATGCATATGAGTGGAGTTGTTAACAGTGCGTGAGAGGATGTACGTCAATACTTTTTGGGCCAGTGTTTCCATAGTCCTGCTGCTGGTAGCCTGGCATCTGCTGGCTGTGCTGCTGGACAAGGAAGCCCTACCCGGGCCGGTGTCTTCTTTTACAGCTTTTTTTAGGGAGTTGCCCGGTGAATTATGGGGTCACTTTTGGATTAGCAGTTACCGGGTGGCCGCAAGTTTATTGATTTCACTGGTATTGGCTGTACCATGCGGCATGATTATGGGCCGGGAGGAAAAGGTGGACCGGCTGGCGGCGCCAATGATATACGTTATATATCCGGTGCCCAAGATAGTGTTCCTGCCAGTTCTGATGGCCCTTTTGGGATTGGGTGACGTTTCCAAAATCGCGTTGATTACCTTGGTAGTGTTTTTTCAAATCCTGGTACCCATTAGAGATGCCTCCCGGAGCATTAACCCGGCAGTGGTTAATTCCATTCGTTCCCTGGGGGCGGGACGCTGGCACCTTTACAAACACGTGGTCTGGCCGGCGGTGCTGCCTGAAATGCTTACTGCGCTGCGCATTGCCTCGGGTACTGCTATAGCGATATTATTTATATCTGAAACCATCTCCAGTCAGGAAGGTCTGGGGTATTTCCTGCTGGACGCCTGGTCCCGTTACTCGTATCATGACATGTTTGCTGGTATTATAGCATTGAGCCTGCTGGGTTTTGTTATTTATATGGCGTTGGATGGCCTAGAACGATATCTGTGCCCGTGGAAGTATGTTTAAAGTCCGATGTCCGGTAAAAAAAATGTACAGAAAAGGACGGCTACCCCCTTGTAGAGTGGAGTACCGTCCTATTTTATTCGCTAATTATGGCATCCTGAATATGTCTTGAAAATTCATTGTTTAGAACCCATATGCATGGCCGCCACGCCACCGGTGTAAGCCCGCACCTGCACATCCACCAACCCGGCGGTGCGGAACATTTCCGCCAGCTCTTCCCGGCCCGGAAAGTCGCTGGCTGATTCCTGCAACCAAGAGTATTCCTTGTAACTGCGAGCAAGCATTTTGCCCAGCACAGGCATGATGTAGCGGAAGTAAGCGTAGTAAAATTGCCTGAATACCGGAATGGTGGGCTGGGATGTCTCCAGACAGACCACTTTTCCACCGGGTTTAGTTACCCGCTTCATTTCGCGCAGCACTTGCAAGTAGTCCGGCACGTTGCGCAGGCCAAAGCCAATGGTAACATGGTCGAAGGTGTCATTTCCGAAGGGCAGTTCCATGGCGTTGCCGTGCACCAGTTCGACTTGGCCCAGGTTTAGTTCTTTGACTTTTGCAGCCGCTATATTCAGCATGTTCCGGCTAAAATCAAGTCCGTAAACCCGGCCCTGGCTGCCGATAGCCCCTGCCATGGCAATAGCCCAGTCACCTGTGCCGCAGCATACATCCAGCGCGGTTTGCCCGGGTTTAACGTCCATACGCCGCATGGTGTCCTTGCGCCAGGCAATGTGGCGCCGAAAGCTAATCACGGAGTTCATAAAATCGTATTTGTCAGATATAGACTCAAACACTTCGTGGACACGTTTTTCCTTGGATTGGGCCATAACTATTCTCCCGTTTATTACTTACTTGAAACTTATTCTATCCACCAAACTGCCAAACCTTTCCCCGGGCCGGCTTGCGCTAAGAAATATGTCCAAACAGCGCCGCAGGGCATCCGCCGCTTCATTTGCACCGGCCAGAGCCAGCATCTCGGTAGCCAACCGGGGGTGGCGTCCCAGTTTGCCACCGATTAATACCCGGTAACCGGTTTCTTCTATTTGCAGTGCTCCGGTTGGACAGGCGCGGGCACACAGGCCACAGCTTAGGCAGGAACTTCGGTCAATTACCGCAACACCGTCCTGAACGGTGATCGCTTTTTCCGCACAGCTTTGGGTACAAACACCACACCCGTTACAGCTGCCGGTGACAATTGGGCGAGCTTGTCCTTGGAGGCCAAAGTCCTTAATCTGAGGCTGGCTGCAGGAATTGGGGCATCCGGCCACGGCCACGTGAAACATCTGGTGGTGCAGCGGTCGGCCGGTATCTATCTTGGCACTCAGACGAGTATTGAATTCGCTATCATCCATCATTTTGCGCAGGGTATCGACCAGGTTGTCCAGGTTGGCCACCCGGTTTGGACAATTAAAACATTTTTTTATCGTGAAAAGGTCCATATTTTCAACCTCCCGGTTATTAGTATAACTACATCAAGTTTACTGCTTGTGGGAGGTCTTTCGCAGTTGTCTGCTTAGGCAGGACGTGTGATATTGCTCACACCGGCAAAAACTTCAATATTTTTACGCCGCTGGCCGGATCCGTTTCTTTGACAGCGTCGGCCCCTTTTAGTTCCATTAGAATTACTTCGGCCACCAGGTATACTTCCGATTCACCCCTGATGCAGCCCATGAGGGCGGTATCACCCCTGCCCAAGGCACCGTGTAAATGGAATACCGGTTCTTCGTCGTCCCGGAACATAGTTCCCAGGCCTATTATTTCCCGGCAGTCATTGAAGTTGCGGAACATGGGCACCGGGGGCAGTACGCATTTCTCCGGGCCGGTAACCACGGTTGCTTCTTTCAAAGCCCCGATGACGTAAAAAACACCAGCCTCTACATTTTCCGCCTGCACCAACTGCCTTAATTCGCCCAGCAGGTCGTCGCCGTGCTCTACACGGGCTACAAAAACCCGGCCCAGTTCACCCTTGGAATATTTCAACAATAACACTCTCCCGGTCACGGAACTGTTATACTATTTTAACTTTACCAGTATATCATGGAGGGACATATCTTTACAGATCGGGTCCCTGTTTTGAATCCGTTTAGTTCTAATTATAAAGCATTGACAGCATCAAAATATTTTGATATGTTATGGTCATGATTAATATTGTTAAAATTTCCAGGGCTCTAGGCGATCCGGTCCGGTACAAAATTATGCTGCTGTTGGCCAACAGCGAAAGTGACTGCTGTCCACAACCCGGCACCAACGGGGAGCCACTGGGGTTATGCAACTGCGAAATAATGGCTCATACCGGTATGATTCAATCACGGGTTTCCTACCACATGAAGGAACTTACCGAGGCTGGATTAGTGACGGAGGAACAGCGGGGTAAATGGAAATATTATTACATTAATACCGCCACGCTGAAAGATTACGCCGGGCAAATTAAAACAGATTTATGCCGTTAAGGACAATTTGTGCGAGGTATGAATACTTTTTCTTGCGCTATTACATCAAAAAATATTGATTTTTAAGGAGTGTTTTTCATGCAGGAAGATATCAGGGAAGAAGTTCGCAAGCGGTACGCGCAGGCCATCAAGTTTAAAACAAGCTGCTGCGGTAGTGGTAGTACAGGCATGTCCTGCTGCGGAGATTCCGCGTCGAAGGTGACCGAGATGATTACCTGTAACCTTTATCATTCCGAGGAGGTCAAGGGACTTCCCGCCGAGGCCTTGGCTGCTTCTTTCGGCTGTGGCAATCCCACTGCCCTGGCGGAACTGCGCGAGGGTGAAACGGTATTGGATTTGGGCAGCGGGGCAGGCCTGGATGTACTGCTGTCTGCTCGGCGAGTCGGCCCCACCGGGAAAGCATATGGATTGGATATGACCGACGAGATGCTAGCCGAAGCCAAGGCCAATCAGGCCAAGGCCGGGGTGGACAACGTGGAGTTTCTGAAAGGGCACCTGGAGGATATGCCTCTGCCCGATAATACAGTGGACGTAATTATCTCCAACTGCGTGATCAACCTGTCTGCCGACAAAGATCGGGTGCTGCGGGAGGCTTTTAGGGTGCTTAAGCCCGGTGGGCGTTTTGCGGTTGCGGACATTGTACTGACCAGGCCCCTGCCACCGCAGGTTCAGCAGGATTTGGCAGCTTGGACAGGCTGTGTGGCCGGCGCCCTATTGGATAGTGAATACAAGGAAAAACTAGCCCGGGCGGGTTTTGTAAATATAGGGGTAGAGGAAACCAGAGTTTACGAATTTGATGAGACCATGGCCCGGGAGCTGCTCCCCGGCTTGACCCCGGAACAGGTCCAAGGATTAAAAGGCGCCGTTGTGTCGGCATTTATCCGGGCTGTCAAACAATAAAAACCATTAAGGTGACTAAAAGCATGCGGTCGTTTTCCAGAGCTCTACCGCTGGCTTGCTCAAACATAGCCAACAGGTCGGGAACCCGGGTGTTCTCCCGCTGGGGGCCGGATATGTCAATTAGTATTCGGCCTTCGTGCAGCATTAGTGTCCGGGTGCCGAAAGATAGGGCCTGTTCCATGTTGTGGGTCACCATCATGGTGGTGAGATTATTCTCTTCTACAATGGTCCTGGTCAGTTCCAGCACCTTGGCGGCGGTTTTGGGGTCCAGGGCAGCGGTGTGCTCATCCAACAGTAGTGACTGGACTTTTCGTTACCCCTGATTGTTTTCTAAGAGTTTATTAATTTCGGTTTTAAGCAAAGAAATGAGTTTTGGTACTGCACTTTTAACAGGAAATGTTAGCCCTTCGCCAAAATCTAACTTCTCAGGTTCTACACCAAAAATGGTTATAGCTTCAGGTAAGCCGGTAGTGCTTCGAGCCAATTTAACAATACCTGGTAGAGACATGCCGTGTGCGTCTTGCTCAGGTAAATGCACAACATCCTCAATACCCAGTCGATAAACACATCCCGGATGCCCCCCGGCCTGTAAGGCATCAATGGCAATTATTTGCCTGGCTTGACTGATCTCCTGAAGGTAATAGAGCACCGCGGTTCCCACCTCAAGAATCAGCAGTTCCGGAGGCCACTCCATTTTTTTAAATTCCTCGGCCACAAAGACACCAATCCCGTCATCGCTCATAAGAGTATTGCCCAATCCCAGGATAAGAATTTCATAAGTTGGGTTACTTTGATTGTTATTCATAATACATATATATGTAAGGATAAAAATATTAAGGAGTATATTATGCAAAAAGAAGATTATATTAAACGCTGTCAGGAGTTGACTGTTGGATCTGGGTTTCAACTTTCAAACTATGTACTTTCCGAAGTAAGGGGATATAGAAAGAGTAAATCCAGAAAACTGCCTGTAATCTGGATTGAAACCAGCGACAGTGGAGATAACAACATCGCATTTATGAACACCACTTACCCTTACCTGGGGCAAGTTTTTACAGACTTAATAGACCTTCTGTACAGTAATACCTTTATGTCTGCCCAGGGCCAGGATGCCATTAATATCCTGGAACAAGCTGCTGTCAAGCTCCGGGGTAAGTTTACGCTGGTGGTGGAAGGCGCTGTCCCTCTAAAGGATAACGGGCTCTACACAATAATAGCCCGTACTGAGGATCACAAACTGACTGCCCTGGAGGCAGTCACGTGGCTAGGCCCACTGGCTGAATACGTTGTAGCTTTGGGAACCTGCGCCAGCTTCGGTGGTATTTCCGCAGCCAGGCCCAATATTACCGGCAGTGTAGGGGTCCGTAAAGTATTAAATAGAGAAGTTATTAATGTCAGTGGGTGTCCTATAAACCCCGACTGGTTCGTGGGAACACTGGCCCATCTTTTGCTCTACGGCCGGCCGGAGTTAGACAATTTAGGGCGTCCCACCCTTTTCTATGGTTTTACTGTACACCGTCATTGTCAGCGGCGATCCTATTTTGACCAAGGGCAATTTGCGAAAGAATTGGGTGACATCGAATGCATGTTTTCCCAGGGGTGTGTAGGTCCTAAAACTGGTGCGGATTGCCCTTACCGGCAATGGATTAACCATGTAAATTGGCCGGTTAAGGCCAATACTCCATGTATAGGTTGTACTAATGAAGATTTTCCGGACGGTTCATCACCATTTTTCACCCCCTTGCCGGAGAAATTGCCGGAGAAAAACGAGTAAATAGGACAGCTTAACCCTTGTGCACCGGAAGGAGAACAAGATGGGTAAAAAGAGGATCATGTTTAGTCCAGTTACAAGATTAAGTGGTTTGTTATCGGTAGAAGTAGTGGTAGACAGAGGTGTTGTATCAATTGCCAACGCCGGTGGAACTATGTACAGGGGCATTGAGCATATTATGAAAGACAGACATATAACAGATGCCATTTATATGACCCAGAGAGTTTGCGGCATTTGCTCTCTGGCACACGGTGCGGTTGCCAGTTATCTGCTGGATGAACTCTATGACCATGAACTGTCCGAAAATGCCCAGTATTTAAGGAATATAATGTTCGCGGCAGATATATTGCAAAATCATATCCGACACTTTTACTTTTTTAGTATACCTGACTATGTTAAAATGCCCAATCAGCCACCATTTGAGGGACAGAATTTAATAGATGTTCGCCTGTCACCTCAGGATAATGCTCGCCTGCTAGAACATTATTTTCGTTCGGTGGTGGCTTCCCAGGAATGCCACCAGTTACTAACAGTTTTCGGTGGCAAGGCGCCAAATCAGCACAGCTTTGTCCACGGGGGAGTGGCAGTTGCGCCAACTGCAGACAAAGTAAACCAGGCCCTGTCTTTAATAGCAAGTGTGCACACCTTTGTTAAGGAGTGTCTGATACCGGATACTGAGTTGATTGCCCGGGTGTACAAAGACTACTTTAAGATTGGGCAGACACCAAGAAGGCTGTTGTCTTTTGGTATGTTCCGCTTCGGAACGAAAAACCAGTTGAGTCACTGGCAGGGCGGTATGCTAACCGGAAATAAAATCAGTGCACTTGATATCCAATTAATTACTGAAGATATTACTAATGCCTGGTATCTTCCGGTAGATGGTCAAGTCCTGCCCGCACCATATAAACCCGGGGCTTATACCTATATAAAATCTTTCCAATATGCCGGGCAGCCCATTGAGATGGGCCCTCTGGCCAGGATGCTCATTAATGGCTTTTACCGTGGCGGAACCTCAACAATGGACCGCATTAAAGCCCGTTCTCTGGAAACGTTGCTTATTACCGAGTTAGTCATGGAGTGGCTGGGGAAATTGGTTCCAGGTCCACCACCGATCCGGCAAAAACAGAAACTGGTACAGGAACAGGCTGTGGCTGCCACAGATGTTATGCGTGGTTCACTTTTACACAGTGTTCGATTAAAGGATGAAAAGGTAGAGGAATATAAAATTATAACCCCTAGCAACTGGAACTTTTCTCCCAAGGATAAAAATGGACAATTGGGACCGGTTGAATATGCCCTGACTGGTACAATTATTCCCAACCCCAAATTATTAAATACAATTTTAGGTCGAATTATTCGCTCCTTTGATCCCTGCATAAACTGCGGCACCCATGTGCTAAACGCAAAGGGTGAGGTAACTGATAAAATTATTTTCTAAAATCGGGGGTCAGGCCTGTCGTAACTTCCTAACTGCCTTATTTATATATACAAGAGTTATAGTTAGGAAGTTACGACAGGCCTGACCCCCTTATTGTTGGGCTGCCGGGGTCAACTTGGCCAGCTTTTCGGGGCTGGTGTTTTTCAGGCGTTTTCCGTTTAGGACCAGAACCGGTATCGAGGAAGTGCCGTACCTGGACACCATGTAGTTCGGTGCACCCTTTGTTTGATCAATGTTTATCTCTTTGAAAGATATTTTCAATTTTTGCAGTTCATCTTTTAGTGTAGTACAGGACTGGCACCGGTTCCCGGTAAATAAAACAATGCCTCTTTGTGGTACACCTGGCAGGTCGGGTGCCTGGGTTTTAGCTTTCAGGCTTCGCCTGGCTTTAATGGATAGGGTGGACAGAAAACCCATGGGACAAAACCCGCACCAAGTACGCTGGCTGTAAACGTAACCAAGAACAATGGTCATTGCGGTGGTCAGCGACACAAGTCTGACAAACACCAGCCCGATAGCGGCTATATCGCCGGCGGCGTAATGATTCCGACCACCAGGTTGATCATCAGGAAAGCCAGGAAAGCAATTTTGAAATATGTAGAGGTTAATATAGCAGGTGCTTTATTGTGTCTGCTTATTTTGGACAGAATAACATCACTGAACAACCCCCGGGGGCAAAACAGACCGCACCACTTACGCTTGCCGGAAGCAACAGCCACTATTACCGGGGCCAGCATGCAAACCAGGGCTGCAATGCCCACCGGCGGGTAAACCCAGCCCACGATTAAAAAAACAACCAGAATTGACCAGGCGTAAGAACGTAACGAGCGTTCTTTATTTGTTTGAGCGCACATAAAATTACCTCCTGTTTGCAAATGTATCGTTAGTATTGTGCGCGGTATTACCACCAATTAAATTGTCAAAATGAGTTATAATAAAAACCAGTTATTTGAATCCTAAAATAATGGGAGTGTACCGTGGGAACGGTCAGTATCGTAAAATGATGCCCCAATTATGATTACGAAAAAGTTGAATCTGCCATTAGGCAATGTACAATACGTGCATGTGTCAAAAACGGAGTCCAAAGTTAAATTGTTATCGTGGCAACAACCTTGTTTATATTGTCCCGGGCTTATATAATTTTCAAGTAGCCATTTATTTAATTGAGTCTATGTTCTTTTAAAAGCGAGGGTAGTATGTCGCAAAACAAAACATATTTGGGACCTCTGTTGGTATTGTCCGGCGCAGTGTTGTGGGGTACTACCGGCACTACCCAGGCCCTGGCCCCGGACGGAGCCACGCCCCTGGCCATTGGTGCTATGCGCCTACTGGTGGGCGGACTGTGTCTGCTGGCCATCGCCTATTTCCTGTTTTCGAAGGGGCTGTCGCTGGTGCCGGCCGCAACCGCGGTCACTTTAACCCTGGCCGAGCCGCTTACCGCCGCCACACTGGGGGTCACTGTTTTGGGCGAGCGGCTTACTGCACCTGCGTTTGCCGGGATTGGCCTTCTATTGTTGGGCATACTTATTTTGTCTATCAGCGGTAAAAAAGACTAGCCTCAGTTTAAAAAATATGGTGTTATACGCCATAGGCTCTGATCTTTTATGCCCAAGCGCCATATGGGTATTCTCTTTAAGCCGTAATTATTTACCAGTTCTAATTTCGCGGCAGTGCTGCCGGCGTTTTTAAAATAAACGCTGTGTTTAGAACCTTCGGCATCATGATAATTAAAAATGTGGCACCTGACCGCGGTTGTCCCATTTAATGTTTGATTTGTACTGTTCAGCTGTTTGCATGGCCAGCTGGTATGAAAGGTCATAACCAGGATATCAGTAGAGGAGTGAACGCTTTTTAGCCATGGTGGTTAGGTTTAAAATGGCTAACGTGGTTTGTTGGGGGGATTGTAGTCTATAAGGTCCGCATATAGATTTCCCTGGGTGTCCAACTGAGCTATGGATACCTGGTTCAATGAATTTACTCCGTATTCGGCCTGCAGTTTTTTTAACAGCCAATCTTTGCTGAGACTAACTTCTTTTAACCTGTTTTCAATTAAGACTCCGCCTTCGACCAGGGTTGTAGGCAGACCCTCAAATTGAGTGCTCATACTTAGATCCGCCGGCCTAACGGAACGGAACTGGCTTTTTAACTGTACCGACAGCTCACCGTTACGTTCGTAAACGGCGTTCTCAACCTCTGAGATGTTGAAAATCTTTTTTTCTCTCAGCAACATGATCAGGTCGTCGTAGTTTAATCTTTGCTTGGCCATAGTTTCTTCGTCTAGCTTACCGTTTTGGATTACGGTTAACGGTTCTCCTTCAATGATTTTCCTTGCCGGCACCCATTTTAGTGTTATGAAACCTGTTAGTATAGGTAACATGGCCCAGATTAACATACCAAGCAACCCAGGCAAAAGCGGATCCTGGAATGTCGTGGTTAAGGTGGCGGCTATGGAGCCTATGGTTATGCCTACCACGTAATCAAAAAAAGTTAGCTGGGAAATCTGCTCGCGGCCCATTAACCTGGCCAGCACAAGGAGGGCAACGTATGATGCTAAAGCTCTGACGGCAACTTCCA
>Ga0172382_10010641_pt1 | contig 12302 bp, 5 predicted proteins | sample Leawel138RmetaG_FD_122245 | JGI IMG/M metagenome (GOLD analysis project Ga0172382, IMG submission 122245) | Leachate microbial communities from a municipal landfill in Southern Ontario, Canada - Leachate well 138R metaG | ecosystem: Engineered > Solid waste > Landfill > Unclassified | place...
CTCAATGACACTACCTGCGAGCCGTTTGTCGTCGCGGCCTCCGAACGGGCATACGGCTGCTGCGGCGTGAATTTCAACAGCTCCGACACCGAGCTGACGCCCAGGCTGTCGATCTTCTCCCGGTCGAGCACCGTCACGGGCGACGGTCCCTCCACCGCGTCGGTTTTCAACCGCGAGCCCGTGACCACGATTTCTTCCAGCCGGACGATTCGCGGTGCCGGCACCGCGTCCTGCACCGAGGGCTCCGCCGACGTATCGGCGTGCGCCGCCGCGCCGAGGCCAAGCCCCAGCATGACGCCCGCCATACCTGACCACGCACCTGCCTTTGGCATCGATCTCATTATTTTCCCCATGGATTTTTCAGTGAAATACGAACGCGCTTCCTGCCGGACGTTTTCAGCACCGGGAACGCCGAGAGCGCAAGGTTGATGGATCCCGGCGTTCGCGGCCGACGCAATGCGGTATCACGGCAAGGAAGCATTCAAAACTGGCGATAAACTGATACGCTTATCAGCAATAATCCTTAATACGGATTTTATACATCGCGTTTCCGCCTCCCCTGACTTGTCCTAGCGTCGATACTCGACGTCTGATTGCAGGACCGGATGACTCGGGGATGTCATCCCCCCGGCAGGGTTCGCTACAGAAGCATAGATACGATCGCTACGACATGGACACGGCGCTACGAAGCGGCTGTCGGCCGGATGACGATTCCACAGGAGGGACGAGCGGAGAACTCACCCGGTACCTCACTACGATATGCAGGACGCCAGGGTTTGCGATGCTCCGCTGAGACACCCGCCAGGAAGACGGTCAGCATCGCAAGCAACGCCGCCCAGACGGACCAGGCCGGTGAGCTCTGGGAGGTCTCCATGGACGAGGTGATCTCTTCCAGCATCATGCCACTGACACGTTCCGTGGCAGGCGCAGAAGCGGGATGCTCCGCTTGTGCTGCTGCCGGGCTTGCATCGGTCCGTGCGGGGTAGGGCTGCGTCTCGGACGCCCGCGCATCGACGACTAACCGGACGTCCGCGCCCGAGGCAATGAACGCTTCTAGCGCGGGGTTGTGGAGCTGAAAATCCTCGTCCGCCGTCGACGCTCGAGTCGACGCTCGATAAGCTTCGATCAAGCTGCGCTTCATCTCCTCGGAGGGTTGCCAGTAGCCCTTGCGGACCGCTTCCAGCATGCGTGCCGCCACCTGGGCCAAGGCGCCCGGATGAGTCTCCATGAACCAGTCGCGCAAGCCCAGTCCGTGCTTGTCGGCGATGTAGACATCATGCCAGGCCGCCCATTGGTCGTGGCGGACGGTTTCGGGCTCCATCACCGTCCAGCCGAACAGGTTGTCGGTGTGACTGACCACCGAGGTCGCGCCGTTGAACCCTTCCTCCATCAGCTCGGCCACGTAGCGCGGGTGCAGGTCGCGGGTGCGAAGCTCGACGGCGATGAAATCGGCGGCAGTCTTGTTGCGGAAGGTGCGCGTGTCGCGCAGGTCGGTGACGAACAGCTCTGGACGCTCGCCCGTGAGATGACGCACGGCCAGGCCCAGACCACCCAGGTATTCGAAGGTATGGTCCAGTGAAACGAGCCCCTGGTTGTTTGTCGACCGGGACAGGACGGCAGCCTTCACGCCCTTGAGGTTCTCGGCCAGCAGGTCGACATCGGGAAGCCTCAGGCTGTGGGCGCCGCCGCCCTTGCCGTCGTAGGCGAAGCCCATCCGCCGCAGGTAGAGATCGGCGACCTGGCCTTCTTTCTCCCAGGTTCCTGAATCCTCGATTGCCCCGGGCACGTCGGTTCCATACGTGCCACTCTCCGGGCCGAACATCCGCAGTCTGGCGAAGGACGCCGCGTCGGCGGCTGAAATACCTCGCTGGACCAGCATCTCTTCGGTGGCCTGCACGTTGCGACGCAGAGTGTTGTCTAGCTCGTCCTGGTCGTAGGCAAGCTCCACGGCCTTGCCGATCAGGCTGGTCAGTTCCGGCAGATTGTCGCGATACAGGCCGGTGAGCGTCACCACGACGTCGGCGCGGGGGCGGCCGAGTTCGGCGCGCGGCGTGGCCGCCACGTCCACGACTTCGCCTCGGGCGTTCCATACTGGCTCCAGCCCCATCAGCCGCAGGATCTGCGCCTCCACGACACCGAAATGCAGCACCGTTTCGGTCGACCACATGGTGAAGGCGAACTTGTCGGGGAACGCGCCGTCGTGCCGGTCCTGGTACTGCATGATCAGGTCGTCGGCCAGCTTGGTCCCGGCCTCCCACGCGGCCTTGGTGGGAATGCGCCGCGGATCGAACGCATAGAGGTTCCGTCCCGTGGGAACGGCTTCGGGGTTGCGCAGGGGATCGTTGCCCGAACCCGGCTTTACGAATCCGCCGCTCAGGGCGGTCATCAGGCCCGCGATTTCTTCCTCACTGGTGAAATTCCGGAAATGCCGGCGCGCCCCCTCCAGCATCGGTCTCGCGGCCTCCGGCGCTTCGGCAAGATCGGATCCGTCTTCCACTGCTCTGGCCAGCGTCAGGAACGGCATGCTCGCACGGATGTCCTCGAAGGGCTGTGCATAGAGCTCTTCGGGCTCGGACTCCCAGATGCGTACGTAGTCCGGCCCAAGAATCTGGAGGATGGTCAGCAATATCCCGTCGCGATCGCCCACTGCGCCGAAGCTGTGAAGACCCAGCGGTTGCGCCATGCCGGCCAATTCATGGATGTAGTCGTGGGCCTGTTTCAGGAAGTCCTCGGGTACGGCGAGCGCCGCATCCCTGTCGAGCCCGAGGTCTTCCAGCAGGTTCATGCGGACGGCCAGATCGACCAGTTGCACTTCTACCTGCACCTTCACGCCGCCGTCGGCGATGTCGCTCCACTGGTGGAGCAGATCGTGGAATTCGGTCAGTTCGCCATAGAGGCCGGCCGGCGCGAAAGGCGGCGAATTGTGCGAAACGATAGTGGCGCGCCCGCGCCGCTTGGCGATGGTGGCCTCGCCCACGTTCGCCACGGTGTAGGGGTAGATCACCGGGATGGCGCCGATGGTCGTCTGGCTGTCGTCGAGGACCGATGGCCCGCGCTCCTTACCCAACGCCCATTCCTGCGTCCCGTGGGTGCCAAGGTGGACGATAGCGTCCGCGCCCATGCGGCCGGTTACAGCCTGGTAGACCGCCCGATACGCGTGGTGCATGGGCCGCGTCTTGTCGTGGAAGATATCGGCCTCGGCGTCCCGCCGGGCGCCGCGGAGCGGCTGAGGCAGGAGGACGACGTTGCCGATCCGCTTGCGCGGCACGACGAAATAGAAGCCGTCCGGCTCATGGATCGTCAGGTAGGACTGTTCGGGAGGATCCCAGGCGTCGGCTTGGGCGCGGCGCGTCTCTTCGGGGATGTTGGCTTCGAACCAGGCTTTGTACTCCGCGACAGGCACCTTCTCGGCTAGGTCACGGGCGAGAAGCACCTTCAACGCCGTCTCGTCGCGCGTCCGGTAATAAGGCCGGATCATGAGCTGCAGATCAGCGATCAGTTCGGCCTCGCCGACCTCGGCCACGCGATAATCTTCCCGGCGCAGCGCGGCGAAGATGTTCTCCAAGCTCGCTGGCACGTTGAGGTAGGAGGCCGAGAAGTTCTGTTCCCCGGCGGGACTGTTCCACACGAAGATCGCCACGGTCTTTTCCGCGTTGGGCTTAAGGCGTAACGCAGCGTAGCGGATCAGCCGCTCGGCCAAGGCGTCGATTTGCCCGGGAATGCCGACGAGCCTGTCGTCTCCGCGACGACGAGCCGACACAACGGTCGCGTCCACGCGGCCCGCCTGCTCCGACAGGTGATAGAACACCGCGGTTCGAAAGAGCGGGAAACCTTCCGGGTCCTGGCGCCACTCATCCTCGTAACCCGTGGCATAGGGCAGTGCCTGGACCATCCGCCGGTCGAGCTTCTCCAGCCAGCGTCGCTGCCGCTCGACATTGGTGTACATGCCGGTGAAAGTGACGAAGACATCGGCAAACGCCTGGCCGTCCTTCATGACCAGCGCGTCGACCTGCTCGGCATCGTTGGGATCGTAGAAAGGTACGACAAAAGCGCCCTTCGCCTCCAGCCGACGCACCAGCGCCTCGATCGCGTCCATGGCGACATCCGCCACAGACGCGCGATGGAAACCCACCCCGATCACCGGCTGGTGGGTCTTCGGTGAGCGCCAAGCCAGGTAATCCGCCAACGTGGAGAAAAGAGCAGGTGCGTCGGGATGCCAGATCGCCTGATCCGGCAACTCAATCGGCGGGCCGGGAGACGCGGTGTCGGTCATCCCCATGACCTCCGCGCGGATGTAGGCCAACAGCCGGCGGAAATTCTCCTCGCCGCCGCTTTCGTAATAGCGGGCGATGGTCTCGGCCTGGATTGGAGACAGACCAGCCGCCGCGCCGACCTGGCTCGTCAGCCCCATGGCCACACGCCCGCGGTAATCCGCCAGCGCCTCGCGGGCCTGCGACGCCAAGCGCGCGAAGGCAGCAGGCATCACGCTGTCCAGGAGCACCGCATCCTTCCGCGCGGCCTGCTCGGCGATCCAGGCCGCATCGCGCTGATCGACGAACTCGAAATCAAGGTCGACGCCGGCATCCCGGCCGAGTCTGCGCAGCAGGACGGACTTGCCTGGCTCGCCCGGCTCGCGCGAGATGATCAAGATCGAAGGCTGGTGATCGAGCATGGGCCTGGGAGCATACGAGGCTCGAGGCGCCGGAGGACCGCCGCCGTTCCAGCCCACCACGTGGCCAGCTTGGGCAGACGGTCGCCAGCCCATTGGCCCGGCCTGTTCCGGCCGGTCCTCAGACTGGGGGCTCACTGCGCTGTCCGAACGACCCGATGCAGCCGGAACACCGTCCTCCTGTCTTCCGGCTTGCTCCGTCAACTCGGCACGAAGCGGCGCTTGCGACAAGGGTTCAGCATATGCGGCGTTGACGAGCGCCGGGCTGACAGCCAGAAGGAACATCGCCACCCAGGGCGCAAGACCGGTCCTGGTCATCGCTTGCTTTCCTCAGAACCCCAGACTGATGCCGGCGTAGACCGCACGCCCGTCGCCCGGTCGAACGAGCGGCGAGGTGGCAGGAACGAGCCGCGGCCCGACACGGGTGCTGGGCACGGTAGGCGTCGCCGAAAAATCCGCAGCATAGGCTTTGTCGGTGAGGTTGCGGCCCTCGACATAGATATTCATCCGCTCGGCCCTCCAGCCGACCGTGGCGCCCAGCGTCGTCACCTTCGGGACGACGAAGGCGGAGCCGCCGGAACCATCGTAGGTGGTGGTGCGGTTCCCCGTGTAGCGGACCACTCCCCTCACATAAAGTCCGGTGTCTCCACCCCACCGCAGCGAGGTGATGGCGAATACTTTGGGAACGTTCGGCAGCCTGTTATCCCCAAAACGACGATCGCCGTCGAAGTAGAAATCCTGCCAGGCGCCGGTGAGATCGAGACCGAGGCTCGCCCCGGGCATGACAACATTCTGCGCGATGACCCACGCTGCGCCGACCTCGACGCCTTGGTGTATGGTCCTGTCGGCATTGAAAGCGACGGTCTCGGTGCAGGCGGCGCTCACCTCGTCGGCGCACCGGGTCAGGATCTCGTTCCTGATGCGCGAGTGATAGGCCGTGACGTCGTAGCGCAGTCCTTCGACGCCTCCCCGGAAGCCGGCCTCGAAAGTGGTCGCCGTCTGGGCCTCGATATCCGGCAGAAGAAGGCCGGGGAGACGGGCATTCCTGTCCACGATGTTCGCTACATCCGATCCTGTCGGCGCCTCGAAGGCCCGCGTCACGTTGGCGAACACCACGTTGTCTGGCCGCCATTCCCAGTTCACGCCAACCTTGGGCACGAAGTCCTCGAAGGTCACCTTGTTGGAATAATCGCCGTCTCGTGAACCAGGCTGGGGGCCGCCCGGCATGAAGATCGGCACAGACGGTACTGGAACGCCGCTGAACTGGTCATCGATGTCGCGGGTAGTCCTCACTGCCTGGAAGCCCAGGAAACCCTTGACCGAGGGTGCAAGCTCGATCGCCGTTTCAGCGTAGACCTCCAGAATCTCGGCGGTGAAATCCTCTTCGAGAATGAGTTGGCCGCGGTCGTGACCGCCGTTCTCCCAGGTCCATCGCTTGAAGTCGCCGACGGTGTAGGTGTAGCGGGAGCCTAGGACGGTTTCGACGGGCGTCCCGAAGACGTCGAGCGAATTTTCCCAGCGCACACCGAGACCGCCTTCCCGCCAGACATTGTCGACGATGCCGGAGAACGGCGTGGGCATATGATCGAAGCTCGTATGCAGGGCGAAGGCCGAAAGCTCCAGGAGGCCGTTCTCCTTGAGGTCGACCTGGGTTTTATTGGCGGCGCGAACATAGAAATCGAAGTTCGCATCGGTATCCGCCCGCAACGACAGTTCATCGGACGTGCGGCGCAACTGCTTGATCTGATCGAGCGGTATGGCGCCTGAGGTCTCCTGGTGGGTGCTGCCGACGGTCAAATAAAATCGAGTGTGGATGTCGTCGTTGACGCGCCAACCTAGGTTCGACGTCAAGCGCGAGCTGTCTCCTGCCGACTGCTGCCGGTAGCCGTCGAAACGTTGGCTGGAAACCGAAACGTAGTAGTCCACGTCGCCGTGCTGGCCACCGTGCTCCACCTGACCCTGGACGAAGTCGGACGACCCTCCGAGCAGACGGACGCTCGTCCCCGGGTTGTTGGCGCCGGTCTTGGAAACGAAGTTGATCGAGCCGCCGCTGGAGAGCGCCCCGTAGCGAAGACTGGATCCGCCGCGATACACCTCCACATAGGAAGCAGCGAGCAGATCGATGAGCGGCGCGGTAAGTCCGGCCTCGGTTCGCCCGAGCGGCACACCGTCGATATAGCCTCGGACACCACGTCCGTTGCGCGGGCCTTCCGTAGCGATGTCGGAGCCGCGGATCGACAGCAGCCCTCCCGTGCCTTGATCGCGGGAGCTGGTGAAAATGCCGGGCGTGAATTCGAAGACGTCCTGCAGGCTGGAGACCCGCTTCTCGCGCAACATCTCCTCGGAGACGATGGACTCAGCACCCGGTCTCAACAGGAAGCGGGACGCCATCTCCTCGGCGGTAGGGACGTCCGTGGCCGTGCGTCGTTCGCCGAGAACGACGATCTCCTCGAGCCTGGAATCTTCGGTCTGGGCAAGTACGGGGGCAGTCGCCAGGAAGGCGGCAGCCAGCAGCGGGCTGAAAGTTCTCATATCGCGTAAGTCTCTTGTATTACTGCACAATGGCGCGTGCAGTCGTGGTATCCGGTGCGTGATCAGGGCTCGGCAGAGGTCGGCATCGACGATGCTTCGGGTACGTAGACGATCGAACCGTCTTGCAGGCGATAGGCCACGCCCGCGCGAACGCCGTCCCCCTCTCCCTGCGATCCGGTGGCGGCGAACCGCTTCACCTCATCACCCTGCTTGAGGATCATCTCCATACTCGCCTGGCCCGGATTCTTGACGATGACGAGGTCTTCATCGGCGAACGGATTCAAGGGATTAGCGACGATCACCATCATCAGTCCGGCCACCAGGACCAGAAAGACATCCACCAGATTGACGACCGACAGGATTGGATCGATCTCGTCGCTTTCGTCCAACAGCCTAAAGCTCATGGCCGGTCCCCAGCCGCTTCTCGACGGCCACGAGTTCTTCGGCGTACCAGCGCTTGCGCACGCTGGCGATCCAGAAGGCCATCGAGGCTGCGGCGAGCGCAATGACGACTGCGGCGAAGGCATTACGCAGCAGCTCGGCCATGCGGGTGAGGTCGTTGTCGGTAAGCGCCACCAATGCCGGCCCCATGGGGACCAATGTCGCGATCAGACCAGCCATCGGCGCCACCCGCGCCGCAATCCTGATACCTTCGAGTCTGTGCAGAGCGAGGACTTCGGCCTCGTTCAACGTTGCGTCGGGCGGCAGATGGCCAACGATGGCGAGCCTGCCAGGCGGCGCGCCAGTTTGCCGACCGCCGCCATAGGCGCGAAGCCAGGCGCTGATGGATCGGCGTCCAAAGGCTGCCGTCGAAAGACGCCCGGCTTCAAAGAGACTGTAGAAAAGCAGCGCCAGGATGCAGGCGAGTGCGGGGTAGTAGAGGAGTTCGCTTGCGCGATAGATGGGTTCCAAGAATATTTCCTTGCAGCATGTACAGGCACGCCCGTCGGTGCGACAGTCGTGCCAGGCTCGGCTCCAGAGAGGCCGGATCACTAAACCCCATGTGAAGGGGCACACCAGGCAGCGCTCGATGGCGCTTCGTGAAGCGCCATCAAACCACGCTCTTATCTCTTGGGGAATGTGACAAATTGTCGCGCCGCGGACGGCCGGCACGACGCACCAATCGGGTAGGGGGCGGGCTCACGCCCGCCGCCCTCCCACACCACCGGACGTGCGGTTCAGCATCCGGCGGTTCGGCGGGTTGAGCGGCTCCGGAACGACCAACCGAGGAAGCCCAAGCAAGTCGAAGTAGACATTGGGTAGAGGACTTGCACCTCCAAGCTGTCAAACATGCTCGGCACACACACAAAAACGGCGGGCCGAAGCCCGCCGCTTAAATCATCCGGCCTTGTCTTGGCCGGCCGTATCGTCGAATGTCGCGCCTTAGAAGTCGGCGGTCAGTCCCAGGAAGACGTAGCGCCCCAGGGTCTCATACACCTGCGGGTAGGTATTGCCGTTGCAGAATACCGAGGTACAGGTATCCAAGCCGAGCAACGGAGGATCCTTGTCGAACAGGTTGTTGATGCCCAGGCGTCCCGTCAGATTGCTGAACACACCTAAATCGCTGAACGAGTAGGAGCCCGTCAGGTCGACATAGCTGCGCGATCCCAGCTCCCTGTCCGTCGCCAGCACCGTACCGCTCAACGCGGGATTCGAACTGGTGGTATCGACGTCGACTGACTCGATGTAGCGCCAGGTCACCGCCAGGTCCAGGCCCCAGGGCGTCATCCAGTTCCCGCGCAGCTTATGGCGCCACTCGGGGATGGGCGTGCCGCACACCGTGCCGTACAAGCCGGCGCAGTCGTACTTCTGGGCGCCCGGCAGAGGCTCCGTCACATACTCGTCCACATGAGTCGCGACCAGGGTGAGCGCCAGGCTGCCCGCGCGCCCCATCTCCAGCTGATAGCTCGCAGACAAGTCGATGCCCTTGGTCCGCAGCGAGCCGGTATTGAGGATGGGATCTTCGATATAGCCCTGGTCCCCAAGCCAGATCGAGCCGTTCGCCGCGCGGTTGACCATGCTGCAGTAGGTCGGATCGCCCGAATTCAGACACTGGCTCAGAATGAAGTCCGCGCCTAACTCATCGATCAGTTTCTCGACCTTGATGTCATAGTAGTCGACGGTCACGTTCAGGGAGGGCAGGAACCCCGGGGTCACCACGAAACCGAACGAATACGTATCGGACACCTCGGGATCCAGATTCGGATCACCGCCCACCAGGCCGTTGTACTGGGCGGCGGGATTCGCCAGGATATTGCCGTATTGTGCCGGCGAGATCCCGGTTCGCAGGCATTGCTCCAAGGTCGCCTGCGGAGCCTCGCCGACCGCGTTGGCGCAAGGATCCGTCGATCCATCGAGCTGTACGCGCGGCTGCAGGAACAGCTCCTGGATGTTCGGCGAACGTACCGCGCGCTGGTAGCTGCCGCGGAACCGCAGATCCCGAACCGGCGCCCACTCGAGGCCGAGCTTGTAGGTATCCGTATCGAAGCCGAGGTCGTAGTCGGAATAGCGATAGCCGGCCTCGAACGACAAGGTATGCGCGAAGGGCTTATCCTGCACGATCGGCAGGCGCGCTTCGGTGAACAGCTCGCGAACATCGAAAGAGCCGACCGTGTCCAGGGTCGCAGCGCCTTGTCCGGCCAGATCGTTGGTCTGGAAGGCCGCGTCGGTACGCAGTTCGGATCGCTCTGAGCGGTATTCGGCGCCGAAGGCCACGCCCAGCCCGTCGATGGCAGTCGGCAGCTTGACGCCGTACTGGCCCAGGTCGCCCGCGATGGAAGCGCTGAATATCTGCTCGGTCGTCGAACCCTCGGACAATCCCGGGATCTGCAGATACGCCAACTGCTCGGGCGTCACGCCGCCGAGTTGGAAAATATTGTACGGAACGCAGGCCGGATCGTCGTTGGACAGGTCCACATCGGCGTTGACGCGGCAAGTCGGCACCCCATCGACCATCACCGCGTTCAGCGCCTTGCCCAGGCGCGTGCGTGAGAAATCATTCTGGTAGTTCTCCGCCAGGATCGACGTGCCGTACAGGCCGTAGACGTCGTAGCTCCAGCCCTCGGCGAAATCGCCGCGCACACCGACAACGCCCCGGAACGAGGTGTGGCGCAGATCGTCCATACGTCCGCCGCCCTCGACGTTGCGCCGGCCCAGGTCGATGAGCGCGTCCGTATTCCCCGTGTTGCCGTCGCAAAGAATGTCCAGCGCCTGTCCCGACAGGAAGGGATTGTCGCAGTTCACAGCATAGCGGCCGAAGAAGGGAGGTTGACCGGGACCACCGCCGAGAAACGCCCCGCTGGGAGCGATCTGCGCCAGCGTGCGATCGTCCATGAACATGAACTCGGTGTAGACGCTCGTCTTGTCGCTGAAATCATAGTGCGCGAACAGGCCCGCGGTCTTGCGGTCGTCGGGGCGCTGGTAGTAGTTCGACGGCGCGAAGTTGTACACATCACTGAAGTCATTCAGGACGCCGCCCGCGCCGACCTGAAAGAAACCGGTGGGACTGAAGTTATCCGGGTCGTTGCGATGGTCGTAGGTGAAGATGGCCGCCGGCGCTGTCGTCCCCGAGCCACCGCACTCGAACGCGTCCCCCGAGAACAGCCCGCATGCACTGAAGTCGCGCTGGTCCTGGGTGATTGCGTCCATGTCTCGATAGCCCAGGTACACCGTCGCATTGCCGCGGCCATCCGGCGTGTTGATGCCCGCGATGAACGTAATGTCCTTGGTATAGCCGTCGGTCACGTTGCTACTCGGCAGACCGAAGCCGCTATCTCTCACGAGATTGGCGATGCGGCTGTCGTTCTTGTGGTGGTACATGCTGTACTGCGCGTCGAGGCGAATACCTTCGAACTTATCGTTCATGATGAAGTTGACGACGCCGGCCACGGCGTCGGCGCCGTACACGGCGGAGGCGCCGCCGGTGAGCACTTCGATGCGCTCGATCAGCGCCGAGGGGATCTGGTTGAGATCGGGGGACGCCGAGCCGTTCTGAGTCGGATCGCCGGGCATCAGGCGACGCCCGTTGATGAGCACCAAGGTGCGCTCCGAGCCGAGATTTCGCAAATTGACGGTGGCCGTACCGGTCGCGCCGTTCGACAGATTGCCGCCGAAATCGGCGAAGGCCTGCGGCAGATTGTTGATCAAGTCTTCGACGCGCGTGACGCCCTCGATCTTGATCTGGTCCGACCCGACCGAAGTCACCGGGCTGATGCTGGTGAGGTTGGGCTGGGGGATACGCGAACCGGTGACGATGACTTCCTGGATGGTTTCCTGCGCCTGCACCTGTACCGGCGCAACGCTGGCTGCTACAGCGCTACCCGCGACCACGGCGCAGTGCACTACGTGCCTGTGACTACTCGACATGATGACTCCTCCTGCAGGGGAAAGATCGATGGAGCATCCGCGCATGCCGGACGCCCGATGCGTTTCCCAGAAACAAGATGGCCGGGGCACGATGGGTTGTCGCGCCGAGCGTACGAGCGTCCATGACTCCACACAGCAGCTAATCGACCACAAAACGGGAAAGTTCCCGTCATTTATCAAGATGACTTGGCAACTGAATAACCACAAAACGCGGTGACACGGAGCCGTTGCAAACGAGCAACGAGAAAGCCGCAAAATTAACGAATTCATCTAAGGATAATTACCGGCGCGAGTAAGTAATGTGGTAGGAGGAAGGGAGGGCATCACCGCGAACGCCGCAATCCGCTCTCACGCAGAGAAGTCTGGTCGTCCAGTGAGGAATAGGCAGCCGGGTGGGGCAACGGGAGGGGCGGGGTAACGGGGGCTCAGGCGCCGGACACGCCAAAGCCAGCCTCGCAGCTAAAAAACCTGCTGCATCATGAACTTATGGGGTAGCTAAAAGTTCCACCCGCCGACAGAGTTTTGCGGACAACTCAAATAAATGCGATATTGCACATCGCATCCTTCGCCCATCGTATTGAATAATCTCATATTGTGTATGCGTCGACAGGACGAGCAAATCCGCCACGGGGAGGATGCTTTGGCCGCCCGTTCGATCAGATGCAGGACACAGGCCCGAATGCAGTGCAAAAGAAGAGCGCCGACATGAAAAGACCCACCCGAGTTGATTGCGGAA
>Ga0172382_10010642_pt1 | contig 12300 bp, 10 predicted proteins | sample Leawel138RmetaG_FD_122245 | JGI IMG/M metagenome (GOLD analysis project Ga0172382, IMG submission 122245) | Leachate microbial communities from a municipal landfill in Southern Ontario, Canada - Leachate well 138R metaG | ecosystem: Engineered > Solid waste > Landfill > Unclassified | place...
ATATGTGCCGTAGGCGGAGGCTATGCTCTGGGGAGCGGCAATACTGTTTCCAATTACGTCCCATTGCGTAATTATTACGCAATGCTTGATCAAGGCAGGAAGAAAGGTGTTTATAAGATATGAGTGAAGCCATTATTAATAAGCGAAAGGAAACATGGAAAAAGTTTATCGATTTAAACAGCAGCCTGAATAATGTTTACATCATTCACTACATGCCCGATGTACTTACCCGGCCCCAACTATGGCCCAGTAAAAAGAATGAGCGCATCGAATGGGCATGGAGAATGTATAGCTTGCATATGGAAAGAATAGAATGGCTGGATGACGATTCCATCCCTTATCTGGATATGCTGACAGGAACTGAGATATTTGCCGAGGCTTTTGGATGCAAAGTGCACAGGGATGAGAATAATATGCCCTTTGCATTGCCTTTAATTAAGCAAGCGTCCGATGTAAGCAGACTTAAGGTACCGGATTTATGGGATTCATCCCTTGCTTATCTATTCGAAATGGCTGATGAGTTAAAGAGAAGAGCAGGGAAGGATGCTCTGCTAAGAATGGTCGATATACAGAGCCCCATAGACATAGCGGCATTAATATTTGACAAGAATTATTTCTATATAGCATTGCTGGAAGAGCCTGAAATGATACACGAGTTAACGTCCAAAATAAAAGACTTGCTCACGGCTTTCCTGGACGAGTGGTTTGCGAGATATGGCAAGGAATTCATCGCACACTTCCCCACATATTATATGCCTCAGGGAATCACTCTTTCAGAGGATGAAGTAGGTGTTGTGAATAAAGCCATGTTTGATGAATTCTTCCTTCCTGAGCTTAATGAGTTGTCTGACAGGTATGGCGGAATTGGAATTCATTGCTGTGCGGATTCGGAACACCAGTGGGAAAACTTCAAAAAAATCCGTAATCTGAAGATGCTGAACCTCGTTCGTTCTCCGGAATCAACCAGGAATTCCTGGAGCTTCTTCGCAGATTTTACAGCTCAGTTCCCGCAATGGTACGGGGAAGGGGAACCTTGGACCTGGCCGTCCCAGTACCCGAAAAATGCAAAAATAGCTCTGCAGACCCTTGCGAACACTAAGGATGAAGCCTTGAGATTATCGGAGAAGCTCCGTTCTTTTTAAGGTGACTGTCACCATAGTTATCAACTTATTTTCCTGAGCAAATGGGATAAGTGCATATAGTCACTTACTAAAGGGCTTCCTGGCAAGACTGGGAAGCCCTTTAGTAATCAACACTTCTGCAGGTAGATATTGTATGGGAAGTTCGTAAGTAATATTGATTCCAGAGGCGGTTCATATATTGACTCTTTATACATACTCTTGCTATAATATATATCATTTCTTATGTGGCAGCAGCGATCATGAATAGATACAGTAATAGATGCAGTAATAGATGCAGCAAGGGGTAAATGTATAGCTTGCGGCAAGGAGTAGAAGTATGAATGCCAAAACAATCAATAACCAAAAAGGTATAATCCTTCCCCTGGTTCTGCTTTTCGTTGTCGTATCAACGATATTGGGGCTTGCTGCGCTAAACGCCAGCAGCGCAGATATGCGTCATGGCCTTCATAATGAGAATAAACTGCAGGCATATTATTTAGCAAAGTCAGGGGCCCAGACCCTGGCTGAATACATAATCAACCTGTCATATCACTCTGATTTCGATGAAATGGATCAGTTTCTTGACAGAATTTCAAATAATATGAGTGATGAAGCATTTGTAAAGGACGGCAGTTTAAGAATAAAGACCATCAGGCATGAGCTTGACGGTCAGGACATCCTTGACATCATCTCAACAGGTTATTATAAGGGAGTTTCGGAAACGGTAACGCTTTCACTCATGGTTTCTGTTGAGTCATTCGCAAAAGATTATTTGCCCAATCCTCAGGAAGATGCCTTGGTCATATTGTCTGATGAATCAGGTACCGTATTGGAGCTGACAAACGGTGCCTTTCTAAAAGGTGATGTTATAGTCAATGCACACAATGAGGACAGCATAAAATTCAGAGGCGGCAGCGACTTTAATATTCGCGAAGGTGCACTTTATATTCCCCAGGGCGTTGACCCCCGGTATGTAATTGACACCGACAGAGGTTCAAACAATGGTGATGCTCCGGATGAGTATAGAATACCGGATGCACCCTCTTATCAATGGTTCAGCAATTGGGCGTTTTGGACCAATATACAAAATGGAGTTAGATACTTTGAAGGCAGTACCTATCCCTCGATAAGCTATCCGGAGCTCGTGTTTCCGGACTATAGCGGCCTCAGCTGCCTGCCCGTTCCGGAAAATCCGGATTTTACAACACCCCAATCGGATGTTAACTACACAATCGATCAGGACGGCTGGTATAATTCAATCAAGCCAAGCAGCTCAAGAACCATTTATATAGACATGGCCGGCGGAGATCGCATAATAAGGGTAGGCACCCTGGATTTGACAGGCGGGAATATTGAATTGATAAACATCGGAGAGAGCAGCAGGCTGAAGATTTATGTGGATAATTCTTTTGCTTTGGGTTCCAGCAGAACCTTGAATGCCAATGGCATGCCTGATAATGTCCAAATCTATATCGCCGGCGCACAAACGGTTATGATAGACGGCAGTTCAAGGTTTTCCGGCAATATTTTCGTCAAACAGGCCATCGTAAGCTTAACAGCCGGCGCCAACATGAAAGGGAATATAGTGAGCCTGGGTACAAAGATCAATGTCACAGGCGGGTCGGCAGCCCACGGCATGATACTGTATGCACCCAATGCCCTGGTTGAAATGGGAGGCAGTGCTCAAATATTGGGCTCCGTTATTGTGAAGACGTTCAAGAGATCAGGGGGAGGCAACTATGGTATTGTATTCACACCGGTTGAAAACTGCATTCCGGGTGAGTTTTTCAGCACCGGCAGCAACAGCCTCACTGTAAAGTATGCCGATATTCCGTGGAGATAATATAAAGCAGCATAATTGCAGCAATATGTCTGTTATTAAGGAGGTTGATGGTATGGTAAAGCTGGGCAATAGGGGTTTGACGCTATTGGAGGCAATACTTGGAGCAGCAATCCTGGGGATTGTGGCTGTATCAATGTTTGCACTGTTTTCAAATGCTATATTTAACCTGAAGCGTTCGGGAGAGAGGACAGAAGCATTATACAACAGCCAAAGCATTATAGAGACAAATTCCGCGACCAGTGCCTCGGATGATGTGTTGACTATTAGTTTTGATGATTTGGAATTGGATATAAATATAAGTATATTCGAAGTGGAAACAGAGTACGGCAGAAATGGAAGCAAGGCGTCGATTTATTATTTTGCTGTGAACTAATTCGATCACAGGGCAGGTGTTCCTTGTTTGAACAAATCATTAAGAAACAACAATGGATTTACATTGGTGGAGCTGCTGTTTGCACTAGTCTTATTGGGGCTGATCACCGGTGTTATTTATTCATTGATACAGTTTAGCAACAGATCGTTTACAGTAAACAGCAATCAATATGATGTGCAAAGTGAAGTCAGACTGGCGGTTGATGCTGTAACAAGGGCTGTCCGTTATGCAACGACCCTGGAATTAGTAGATGCTGAAGAAATCTGCAGCCTTGAATCGTATGAGAAAGGTATCAGCTATATTTATATCGATGAGGGGAACCTATGCCATATCATTTACGATAAAGAACAGGATAAACATAGGAAAGTAACCTATAAAGGGCATCTGATCAGCGATTCCGATGTATTCAGTAAAGCCGAATCATGCCGGCTGCTGGTAAAGATAACAAGCCAATCTCAAGCTCAATCCCATAAAGGGGAAACAGAAATTACCCTGCTTAACATAAAAGCAAATGGCGGCGGCATATCAGGCACCAGCGGGTCAGGACTAAAATATTGCGGGTGCCTGTCACCGTAATTATCAACTTATCAATATAAAAAAATCCCTTCCGAATCATTGAAGGGATTTTTTGTGTAAGAATTTTACTGCCCACAGCAGCTCACTCAATTCGCCGATTTCTCACCTCTGCACAGCCATTCCACCAGGCAGGCGCAGCAGATTACCTTTCCGTCTATCTCATAGCAGCAGTTCTTGTGCTTGCTGTTGACCTTTCTGCCGCATTGAGCGCATTCGACAATATCACCTCTGAAATCTTCCTCACAGCAAATGCTGCATTGATTATCGGGCATAGTCTTTCCCTCCATGTAAGTATTGGGGCACAGAAAACTTTCTTGAAATCGCAAAGCCCATTCATTTGAAATCATACATAATCGTGCTAAAGAAATCGTTTGTACTTTTCCATAAATCCCTGACGATACCTGACAGGGCTGATGCCCTCATATCTGCTGAACAGGCTGCTGAAATGGCTGCTGGAGTCATAACCTACAGCCAATGCGATTTCCAGAACAGAAAGCTTTGTAACCCGAAGCAGGTGCTTGGCAGAATCAATTCGGACCTTGGTAAGAAATTCAACGAAGGTGCAGCCGGCCTTGTCCTTGAACAAGTGGCTGAGATGGGATGGGCTGATGCTTGCCGCTTTGGCCACACTTTCCAGGGTCAGCTTTTCATTGTAGTATTGAGTAATATGCTCCATTGCGTTTTCAAGCACAGCCAGGCCTTCATCAATTTCTGCGTTATTGATTTCCTCAAGCAGTCTGTCCAATACTTTTTTGATCCATAAGCACAAAGCTTCAATATCATTTATCTCAAAAAGATCGTTTACGCAGCCGGAGTTGTATTCCAGTATTTTCTTTATAGGAGCACCGCCTTCAACGGCTGCGCGGGAGAGAATGATCAACAGCTCAAGAATACGCATTTTTATTGTATCAACATTGTCTACATTGGCAAACAGTACGTAAGTCAGCCATTCGTTCAGCTTTTCCTTGGCACCGGTGCAATCTCCGGCCCTTACCCGGCGTATGAGCTCATACTCCTTATCTAATGGATGTGCCAGTATTCCATTGATAATAATACCAATCACCTCTTGATTAATGTATAAGCAGCCGGAGCTTTACTTTAAGCAGACTTCAGCAGATTTCTGCTTACCTCTACGGCGGAAGCAGCGTCAGGTGCATAACCGTCGGCACCAATCTCATTGGCAAAAGCCTCGGTAACAGGAGCACCGCCGATTACTACTTTAACACCATTCAGGCCGGATTCCCTTGCCTTTTGGATTACATCCTTCATTGCACCCATTGTAGTTGTCAGCAGTGCCGACATCATTATGAATTTGGCATTATGTTCTTTAGCCTTTTCAATAAAGACATCGGATGGTACATCGATACCCAAATCCACAACTTCAAAACCAGCGCCTTCAAGCATCATGCATACAAGGTTCTTGCCAATGTCGTGAAGGTCTCCCTTTACTGTGCCAATTACTACCTTGCCAATTGAGACGCTTTCGGAACCTGTAAGGTAGGGCTTCAGGACATCCATGCCTGCGTGCATTGCGCGAGCTGCGATAAGTACCTCCGGTACATATATTTCATTATTTTTAAATCGCCTTCCTACTACATCCATGCCCGGCATCAAACCGTCTGTAAGGATGGATTTTGGACTGATTCCTTCCTGGATCAGTTCTTCAACGAGCCTTTTCACCTCCTTGCTTTTACCCTGGATCAATGATTCTGAAACATTTGTTAAAGCGGACATCTGACAACCTCCTTTTTTAATATGCTTAAATTATAGCAGGAGCATGCGGCCTGTTTCATTCGTTATCATGCAGACGGGTGCTGTATCTTGTTGATGTGCAAGTCTGATCTTTAAGGTGCCTGTCACCGTAATTATCAACTTATTCGAAATTCATCACCAGCACTTCATCAATTTCTCCCCGTTTGTCGGCATTGGAGTTGATGGCCCTCTTGGCTTTTACAACCACAAGCTTGTAATCTTTATAGAGGTCCTTTATGAAGTCGGTAGCAGAATTGGAGAGCAGAAACCGTACTCCTCTCTGGCTGAGCCTGTCACAGACGTTTTTCAGCCGTATTTGCTCATTGCGGTCAAAACCGCCCTTATCATATCCAGTGAAACTGGCTGTATTGGATAAAGGATCATATGGAGGATCAAGGTACACAAATGCACCCTTGCGGGCTCCCTTTAAGGCACTCTCAAAATCCTGGCAGGTAAAGGTGATGCGGGCTTTGTTAAAATAGCTGCTGACTGCCCGGAGAGTGGCTTCATTTACTATGTTGGGATTAGAGTAGTTTCCAAAGGGTGAGTTGAATTCGCCGGCCTTATTCACCCGAAACAGCCCGTTATAGCATGTTTTATTTAAAAAGATGATCCTGGATGCCCTTTCAACCGGAGAGAGCAGCCTGTATTGCTCAGGATTTCTATCCATCTCCCGAATACTGTAAAAATAAGCCTTGTCATTAATGTGCTTGTTCAAATCATCTATCAATTCATCAACGCTGTATTTAATAACCTCATACAGATTGATTAATTCGCTGTTGATATCATTCACCACTGCCTTTTTTGGCTGCAGCTTAAATAGAACAGCACCACCGCCCAGAAAGGGTTCATAGTAGGTTGATATGTGCTCAGGGACATATTTCACTATCTGTTCAATTATCTGCCTCTTGCCGCCGACCCACTTAACGACAGGCGCTGCCAGTTTATTTATTGACATGGTTATCCCTCAGCTTTCAAATATCCGGTAATATATTTCTGATATGATATATATTCGGCGGTAATTTTGGAGTTCCTTCATTTGCTGAATGTAATATGGAGCGCTGGTTTGTTTGGGAGAGTCGACTTCAGAACTGATATTAGATCAGCCGGAAATGGGGCAGAAGAAATAAAGGCTTATAAAAGTGGGAAAACGCCCTGGCCGATTACTTATTCTTTTATGCCCGATTAGCTAAGATATATACTTGATGGATATGGAGTAAGAAACATAAGCCTTGCAGGCCCGGGGATTGCTGCTGGTAAGGATATGCATAGCTTATTGACAAAACCATATAGTTGAATTTTATTTACAGTATAAATTTCACTCCACTGGAAAACGATGAAACAATTAATATACAGCCAGTTCAAATAAAATGTCCTGAATCTAAGATGGAGGTTGATTGCAGAATGAACGTTGTTTATATTCACACCCATGACACAGGCAGGTATATACAGCCTTACGGATATAATGTACCTACGCGGAATCTTATGAGGATGGCGGAGGAAGGTACTCTATTCAGAAATGCCTTCAGTATGGCACCGACATGCTCACCGAGCCGTGCTGCAATGCTTACTGGTATGGCTTCACATTCCTGCGGTATGTACGGACTTGCACATCTTGGGTATAGTTTGAATAACCCTGATCAGCATATCGTGAATTATCTTAATCAGAATGGGTACGAGACGGTATTGGCCGGGCACCAGCATGAATTTTCATGGGAAGGCGAGCTTCCATACAAAAAAGTCTTCTGCAAATTTGACCCTCGCAACACAGACTGGATAAATATGGATATTGCTGCAGCAAAGGCTGCAGCAGACTATATAAAATCAAATAACCACCGGAAGTTTTTCCTGTCATTCGGTATGATGAGTACCCACCGTCCGTATCCTGCGCATGGTGATGATGTTAATCCCGGCGTTGTAAGGGCTCCATATACAGTTCCTGATACAAAGGAGACAAGGGAGGATATGGCAGGCTTTATTAATATGGCAATGGTTGCAGATGAATGTACAGGAATAGTTCTAGATGCAATAAAGGATGCTGGCATTGAAAATGACACAGTAGTGCTTTTTACAACCGATCATGGGATCAATTTTCCAGGCATGAAGTGCTTCTTATATGATGGCGGTATCGAAGTATCACTGATTATGATGTGTCCGGGAAGCAGGAGAAAGGGAGAGGCTGTAGATTCCCTTGTTTCTCAGATCGATATTTTCCCGACCCTGTGTGATTACCTTGGACTGGAAAAACCGAATTGGCTTCAGGGTAGGTCGCTAAAGCCCATTATTGAAGGCCAGGCGGAGGAGATCAATAGTGAAATATTTGCTGAGCAGACATACCATACAGCATATGAGCCCACTAGGTGTGTAAGAACATCAAGATACAAGCTAATCAGACATTTCAGGGATCATCGGAAATCAGTTTCGATGTATGGAGGCAAAAATGACATTGAAATATTGGAATATGACCCCTCAGACGATGTAGGATTCAAGTATTATAATAATATCAGAGAAATGGATATGCTCTTCGATTTATATCTCGATCCCACGGAAAGTGTTAACGTAGCTGGTGACATAAGGTATAGTGAAGTTTACAAACAATTATCAGAAAGCCTTGAAAAGTGGATGAAGGACACAGATGACCCACTTTTGAAGGGAGAGATCAAGCCGCCGAAAGGTGCACTGTATGTTAGCGAAGAAAACTTCGTAAAGGGCTCTTTTAGCTTAGATATAGCGGAATAGGAAGCGAAAGCTAAACACAAGGGGACATGGATGGGGTGTGATGAACACTTATAAATTCAAGGGTGCTTTGTCGGCAGCCAATGCACTTTTGCCGTCACAGGCAGCAATATTATACAAAACTAATGCAATATACTCCAATAAATATAGTATATTATATACTATAATGCAAGTAAGCAGCCGGGAAGGCTCTTCAATGTCTGGGGTTTTCGGGCTGTGCACAATGAAAGGAGTAGATCGAATGAAGAGAGACGAGGTTGTATTAAGGGAACTCGCAGCGAAGTACTTTGAGATAGCAAATTCCGACAGAAATCGTCAGAATATACTCTTGCACAAAATGGTCAATGATCTGAAGCAGCCAAGGCCGATAGTTCTTATAGACGAGATACCATGGCATGAAATGAATATAAACGATGAACTTACCTTGCAATGTGAAGATGAGTATTTCAGGCAAATAGAATTCCTACTCAGAATAAACATATACAAATGGCGGCATATGCCTGCCGACATGGTCCTGAAACCCTATTTTGATGTAACAAAGGTTATAAAATCCACCGGGATAGGGGTTAAGCAGCTTGTAGATGAGCATCAGGAGGATGCCCAGTCCCACACATTCGTCAACCAGTTCAAGACGGAAGAGGATTTGGAGAAGCTCCATTTTGAAAAGATCACATACGATCATGAAGCGACTATGGTGAAATTCTCCAGAGTAGCCAATGTCTTCGGAGACATTTTGCCTGTAAAAATCACCGGCCATGCCACCGGTTATGGACTTGGGTGCAAGACCCTGGATGACATCGTATTCTTCTGCGGCCTGGATACTCTCTTTTATGATTTGGTGGAGAGGCCGGATTTTATGCATAAACTATTAGGCAGGCTGACTGACATATTTATAGATAAAATAAGGCAGTACGATGAACAGGGCCTGTTTGACGGAGATGCCTATTATAATCATGCCACATCGGCACTGACAAATGATCTGAAGCCGGATCCCAGGCATGTAAGGGCCAAGGATGTATGGGGCCGCGGGCTGGCTCAGATATTCAGCAGCGTATCACCCAAGATGCATGATGAGTTTGATACACAATATATGATCAAAGCGATGGCTCCCTTCGGACTGGTCTACTATGGCTGCTGCGAACCCCTTGACAAAAAGATTCACATCCTGGAGAAGATCCCCAACCTGCGTAAAATAAGCATTACACCATGGGCGGATATCGATATTGCAGCTGAGGCAATACAGAACAGATATGTTATTGCGTCAAAACCAAACCCGTCAAAGCTGGCAGTGGAGAATCTGGACGAAGAATCGATAAGGGAAGAGCTCACCCGAATTGTAAATGCATGCAAACGAAACGGTTCATCCTGCGATATTGTCCTAAAGGATATAACCACTGTGAGAAATAGGCCTGAAAACCTGTTCCGGTGGCAGGAGATTGCCATGGAGGTTGTCAATAACTATTAAACGGAAAGAAATAGCAGAAGGAACCACCCATTAAGGTACCAATTACCTTTATAGGTGGTTCTTTTCATATGGCCAATCTTACCATACATATGCCAGTATAATAATTATTATTCAACATTTTTTTGCGTTTTTCTGTATGGTAAATTGGTTATCTAATATTTTGATATGGAAGTTATTGAAATGAGTTGACATAAGAAAACAATGATTAATATTATTGTTCTACTAATATGTTCTACATTATCATACTGAAAAGAATCAATAGCAAGAGTTGGGAGAGTGTTAATTAAGTGGGGTTTATGAATTCTTCATTATTATTGAATGCATTTGATGTAATACCTGTAAGCTTAATCATAATCGATGAAAACGCATTGATCGGCTATATAAATAAAACAGCCCTTTCTCTGATTGGTAAAGAATTTCACGAAGTAGTGGGGAAAAATCTGAATGATAGTTTCAGGTGTCTTGAAAGCTTAAGCAATGAAAACGGTTGCGGCAATGGAACAAAATGCAATGATTGCGAGATAAAAAAAGCTTTAACCAGGGCTTTTGACGGACATGCCACAGAACAAGAGGAAGTAAACATAACACTCTATATAAACGGGCTCGAGAAAAGCTTTTGGTTTTATATCAGTGCGGCTCCTTTTATGTCAGAAGGCAAAATCAATGCTATTCTAACAATTGAGGATATCACTGAGAAGAAGAATAATGAAATTATGAGATTAAAATCTGAGCTGAATAATGTCAGAGATAAATTGGGACGGTATTATAAGCTGGCAGAGATCACCGAAAATATCATACTATTCATCGATATGGACGGGAATATTATAGATGCCAATAACGCTGCTGTTAAAACTTACGGATACACTTATGAAGAGCTTTGCTCAAGCAATATTCATTATATTGATGCTGATAAGGAAGCCGCAAAAGAACGAATAGAAGCAGCGGCCCGTGAGGGTATATTCTTTGAGACAATTCACCATTGCAAGGATGGCAGCTGCATCAATGTGGAAGTCAGCTCACGGCTGATTTCATCAAATGGCAGAAGTATACTTGGGTGCATAATCAGGAATATAACTGAAAGGAAAATAATAGAGGAAAAACTGCATGAAAGCGAAATGCTCAAGGATGTTATACTGTCAAATTTACCGGGAATGGTCTACCGCTGCAAATACGACAGAGAATGGACCATGCAGTATGTTTCTGACGGATGTTATACATTGACAGGCTACAGCCCTGAGAGCTTGCTGCATAATAAGGAAGTGTCGTTTAACGACCTGATAAACCCGGAGTATAGGGAATATTTATGGGATAAATGGTCTCAGACTTTACCCAAACGGGGTAATATAAGAGAAGAGTATTCCATTACAACTGCTTCAGGTGAGGTCAAGTGGGTATTGGAAGAAGGTCATGGCATATATGATGAAGGCGGAGAGGTCATAGCACTGGAGGGGCTGATAATAGATATAACAGCCCGGAAGAAGAAGGAGGACGAAATACAATATCTTAATTATCACGATGTTTTGACCGGTCTGTATAATCGCAGATTTTTAGAAGAGAAGATTAGAGCGTTGGAAGATGCCAATCTGCTTCCCGTATCAATTATAATAGGGGATATTAATGGTTTGAAATTGATTAATGATACTATTGGCCATAAGAAAGGTGATGCACTGATAATCGCAATCTCAAAAATACTGCAGGATTGTGTTCCTGAACATGGAATTTTAGCCAGGACCGGCGGTGATGAGTTCAGTATTGTTCTCCCCAGGACAAGCAATGATGAGGCAGACAGATTGATGAAGTCGCTTAAATCAACCTGCAACGAATATATAAGTAGGTCGAAGAATGCGATAAAAAATACCAGCATTTCATTCGGCTGTGCAACAAAGGTATGTGAGACAGATCTGCTGGAGGAAATAGTAAAAAAAGCCGAAGACAGCATGCACCGCAAAAAGCTGCTGCAGAATGGCAGTATGCACAGCTCTGTAATTTCATCAATGAAAAGGACCTTATTCGAGAAAAGCCAGGAGACTGAAGAACATGCTTTAAGATTAATAAAACTATCCAAAGCCATAGGCAACAGGATGAATTTAACCGATGAGCAGCTGAATGAGCTTGAGCTTTTATCAACACTGCATGATATAGGGAAGATTGGGATAAGTGACATCATTATTAATAAGCCTGACAGGCTGTCAGAAGAAGAACGCATTTTGATGAACAAGCACCCTGAGATAGGTTACAGGATAGCAGTTGCCTCCTATGAGCTTCAGCCCATTGCTGAATGCATCCTTTCCCACCATGAACGCTATGACGGAAAGGGATATCCTTATGGCTTGCAGGGAGATGAGATACCATTGCTTTCACGTATCATCGCTGTTGTTGACGCATATGATGCCATGACTGAAGACAGGGTGTACAGAAAAGCTATGAGCAAAGA
>Ga0172382_10010644_pt1 | contig 12297 bp, 11 predicted proteins | sample Leawel138RmetaG_FD_122245 | JGI IMG/M metagenome (GOLD analysis project Ga0172382, IMG submission 122245) | Leachate microbial communities from a municipal landfill in Southern Ontario, Canada - Leachate well 138R metaG | ecosystem: Engineered > Solid waste > Landfill > Unclassified | place...
CCCTGGAAATACACGTCAGGGTTCTGGGCGCTCCCGCGCAACACTGGGTGTTCCGGCGACATGGCACGGGCACGGTGTGCCTGCACCTGGGCATCGGGGACCAGCGCGCGCAGCACCTCGTCGGGCACTTCCTGGATTTTCGAGACCTCGTGCGAGGTGCGAAAGCCGTCGAAGAAATGCAGCACCGGCAGCCGTCCTTCGAGCGTCGTCGCATGGGCGATCGTCGCGAAATCCATGGCCTCCTGCACCGAGCCCGCACAGAGCATCGCGAAGCCGGTCTGGCGCACCGCCATTACGTCGCTGTGATCGCCGAAGATCGACAACGCCTGGCAGGCCAGCGAGCGCGCCGCCACGTGCAGCACGGTCGGCGTCAGCTCGCCGGCGATTTTGTACATGTTGGGGATCATTAACAGCAGGCCTTGCGAGGCGGTGAAGCTGGTCGCGAGGCTGCCGGCCTGCAGCGCGCCGTGCACGGCGCCGGCCGCCCCCGCCTCGCTTTGCATCTCGATGATCTCCGGCACGGTGCCCCAGAGATTGGTACGGCGTTCAGTCGACCAGGCGTCGGCAAGTTCGCCCATCGTCGAGGCCGGTGTGATCGGATAGATGGCGCAGACTTCGCTCAGGCGATGCGCAACGCGCGCGGTTGCCTCGTTGCCGTCGATGGTCAACCAGGGTCCGTTGGTCATGGTGGTCTCCAGCCGGACAGGGATGCGGCTGATGTCAGCATAGCCAGCAGGACCGTGGGTGAACCAGCACAAACCCGGGTTCGTTTGACGGAGATCAAAACCGAGCCGGCACCTCCGCGACTATATCCAGCCGGCGGGTGCGGCAATCAAGCCTTGGCCGGCGTCGGAAAGACCGCCTGCGTCCGGATCGGCACAAGGCGCCTCGCCTTACTAACGGCGCGGTCGATCACGCTGAGGAACTTGCAGCGATGCGCAGGTGGGATAAACTCGCACGGCACCCACTATCACCGCAGGTTTCGATGAAGACCCTGGCCCAATACGATCTCGAAGAGCTCAAGCTGATCTACCGGCTCCTGCACAGTCATCTGCAGGACGAGATCGAGCTCATGGACTCGCAGTTGCTGCACGACCTGCAGCGACATCTTCAGGAGCGGGCGCGCGCCGACGGCGTCGACGTCTCGGTGCACGCGCAATGGGCGACCTGGCTGAACGGTGGCGTGGTTCTGAAATCAGTGGACTGAGTCGAGAGGCATCTGCTCGCCGGATTCAGCGCGCGGGTTCCGCATGCCCCTGCAGTCGCGCGGCGAGCATGACGATGTCATGCAACAGTTGTTCCTGTGCGCCCTTGGACTGCAACTGACCCAGTTGCTGCAAGAGCTTTTCCTTGCGCTTGGCCACCAGGCGGGCGACCGCCAGGATGCCGGTGAGCACGTCCTCTTTGCGCTCGCGCGCCAGCGTGCGGGCGTCGGGCGCGACATTCAGCGTGAGTTCCAGCCAACGTTCCGACTGCTCGCGCCCGGCGCGCTTGATAAGATCACGCAGCAGATCGCCGAGTACTTGCGCATCGTGATATTCGCCGAGCAGGTCCTGCAGCCGCTGCAGACGGCGGATCACGGACTCGCTGTCCTTGAGTTCCGCGCGCAGCGGCGCCAGCAGATAGCGGATGCGCTTGCCGGTGATGCGCGCGGCATGCAGTTGATCCTCGTCTTCGCGGGTCTCGATGTGACGGAGCTGGTAGGTCAGTTCCGCGGAAAGCTCTTCCAGGTGTGCGCCGCACAGCCGACCCAGCAGCTCGGCATCGTGCTCCGTCTCGCCGAGCCTTTCGTTGTCCTTCAAGATCTCGCGTGCCTGGTTTTCGAGCGTGACAAAGTCATCGAGCACGTCCACACGCAGTGCACGCTGGCTTTCGGCTACCCGTAGTTCGAGCTGACGCACCAGCCAACGGTAGCCGAGGCGCGCATCGCCGCGCACTTGGCGGTCGTTGCGCAACAGCCAATCCAGCTGCACCTCGGCGTCGCGCGCGTGATTCGTGTCCCGTGCCAGCACGCGCATGCGTTTGCGCAGCTTCTTGGGGAGATTCGGAAAGGCCTCCGGATAGGCGCTGAAGGTGCTGCGGAGTTGCCGCAGACCGACCCGGAAATCGTGCAGCGCCTCGGCGTCGGCGCTGTCGCCCAGCCGCGCGTACGCCTCGCGCGCCTTGTCGAGCTGCATCGAGGCGATGATGGCGGCGGCCTGCGTCACCGGCATGCTCAGCAGCGGGCGTAACGGGCTGTCGGCATTGCGTGGGGCCGTAGGCGACATTGCGCTGTTCTCCATAGCCTGCTCCATCGTCTCGGTCATTCGAATGTCCGCGGCGCGTCGCTGGACCCTGGAGCGGCCCGCGCTGCACCAAGCATGGTGGACAGCGGTCGGCTGTCAAGTGGGGAGCGGATTCTACCCGGCCCGGGGGCCGGCGGCCAGAAAAAGGCATCCACCCGCTCCGACCAGCAGGCTTCGGACTACAACAGGGGAACCAGCGTCGGCCAGACGTTGTCCAGCAAGCGGGCCTGCGCTTCCGCGCGTGGATGGACGCGATCCGGCTGCATCAGTCCGGCGTCGGTACCGACGCCTTCGAGAAGGAAGGGCACCAGCGCCACCTCGAGTTCCGATGCCAGGTCGGAGTAGATCCGCGTGAAGGCCTCGGTATAGGTGGGCCCGTAGTTGGGCGGCAGGCGCATACCGACCAACAGTGCCTGGGCGCCGCTGGCGTGCGCCGCGTCGATCATCGCACGCAGATTGTCCTCGGTCTGGCGGAGATCCAATCCGCGCAGGCCGTCGTTGCCGCCGAGTTCGATGATGACGAGATCGAACGGTTCGCGCGCCAGCAGGCCGGGCAGTCGCGCCCTGCCCCCGGCGGTGGTTTCGCCGCTGATGCTGGCGTTGATCACCTGATGCGGGTAGCCGCGCTCGCGCAGGCGCTGCTCCAGCAGCGCCACCCAACCGGCCTGAGTTTCGATACCATAGGCGGCGCTCAGACTGTCACCGAATACCAGAATACGCGGTGTCGCACCGCCCGTATCCGCGGCGTTCAGCGCGGGACCGAACCACAACAGACCGCATAGGATGACAATGTCAAAGACCTTTCTCATGGCCGCGCGACACCTCGGCAAGACCGTCTCGACCCAAGCCGGATCTTTGACGATCCTGGACAATGTCGACCTGGAGATCAACCGGGGCGACAGCCTGGCCATCGTCGGCGCCTCGGGTTCGGGAAAATCCACGCTGCTGGGACTGCTGGCCGGGCTGGACGTGCCCAGCAGCGGCGAAGTCTGGCTGGAGGACGTCTGTCTGAGTGCGCTCGACGAGGACGGCCGCGCCCGTCTGCGCGCCGGGCATATGGGCTTCGTGTTCCAGTCCTTTCAATTGCTGCCGAGCCTGACCGCCCTGGAGAACGTGATGCTGCCGCTCGAATTGGCCGGCGTCGCGTCCGCCCCGGCGCAGGCGCGCGACTGGTTGGAACGCGTCGGCCTCGGCCCGCGACTCGAGCATCGACCGCAACAACTCTCCGGCGGCGAACAGCAACGCGTCGCCATCGCGCGCGCCTTCGCGATCCGCCCGGCGCTGCTGTTCGCGGATGAACCCACCGGCAACCTCGACAGCGCCACCGGTGCGCGCATCATCGAATTGCTGTTCGAACTGAACCAGTCGCAGCACACCACCCTGGTGCTGGTCACGCACGATGCCTCGCTGGCCGCGCGCTGCTCGCGCCATCTGTATCTCGATGCCGGTCGCTGCGTCGAGACCGCGGCATGATCGGCACGCCGCGGCTCGCGCTCGCCTGGCGGCTGCTCCGGCGCGACTGGCGCGCCGGCGAAGTGCAGGCGCTGCTGTTCGCGCTCGCCATTGCGGCGGCGACCACGACCGCCGTGAGCGGCTTCTCGGAGCGTCTCGAACGCGCCCTGGACCAGCAGACCACCGAACTGCTGGGCGCCGATCTGGTGCTGGAGAGTTCGCGTCCCGCGCCCGACGACTGGCTGCAGCAGGCGCGTGACGCGGGTCTGCGCCTGAGCGCGGCGACCGAATTCGCCAGCATGGCGGTGGCCGAGGCCGGCCTGCAGCTGGTCGCGGTCAAGGCGGTCGGCGGCGATTACCCGTTGCGTGGCACGGTCCGCATCGCCTCCGAGCCCTTCGGACCGGAACGCCCCGCGGCGGCAATGCCGGAACCGGGTGCGCTTTGGGCCGAATCGCGGCTGTTCGCCGCGCTCGGCCTGCAACGGGGCGACCGGCTGCGCATCGGTGACGCGGATTTCGCATTGACCGAAGTGCTCGGCTTCGAACCCAGCCGCGGCGGCAACCTCATGAACCTCTCGCCGCGCGTGCTGATGCGCAGCGAAGACCTGCCGCGCACCCAAGTGATCCAGCCTGGCAGCCGCGTCCAGTACCGCGCCCTGTTTGCCGGTTCGCCGGCCGCCGTCGAATCGTTTCAGTCCTGGTTGGAACCGCGCCTGACCGAACACGATCGCCTGGTGAACGCGCGCGCCGGCCGGCCGGCGATCGGCAACGCGCTGGACAAGGCGGAGCGCTATCTCGGCCTCGCCAGCCTGGTTGCGATCGCACTGGCCGGCGTGGCCGTGGCGATGGCGGCGCGCCGCTACAGTCTGCGACACTACGACGTCAGCGCGATGTTGCGCTGTCTCGGCGCCGTGCAGCGCGACATCGTCACACTCTATGTCGCGCAAATGCTGTTGCTCGGCCTGAGCGGCAGTCTGGTCGGCGCTGCGCTGGGCTGGATCGCGCAGATCGGTCTGGTCGCGCTGCTCGGTGAGCTGCTGCCGCTGACGCCGCCGCCGGCCGGGCCGCTGCCGCTGCTGCTCGGGGTCGCCACCGGGCTGGTCACCTTGACGGGATTCGCCTTGCCACCGGTGCTGCGGCTGCGACAGGTACCGCCCCTGCGCGTGTTGCGGCGCGACCTGGCGCCGCTGCCGGCGCGCGCTTGGCTGGTGTACGGTCTGGCACTGCTGACCCTGTTGGCGCTGATGTGGCGCTATACCGCCGACCCGCGCCTGACGCTGATCGTCGCCGGCGGTGCCGCGGCGAGCGCGGTCTCGATGCTGGGCGCGGCGTTCGCGCTGCTGCTGGTCACGCGGCGCCTGCGTCGCCGGGTCGGCGCCGCCTGGCGGTTCGGCATCAACAGTCTCTGGCGACGCGGCGCCTCCAGCGCCGGACAGATCTTCGCCTTCGGTCTGGTGTTCATGGCGATGAGTATCACGGCGTTGCTGCGCACCGATCTGCTGGCGAGCTGGGAGACACAGCTCCCGCCGGACGCGCCGAATCAGTTCGCCATCAACATTCTGCCGCACGAGCGCGACGGCTTTGCCGCGTTTCTGGAAGACCAGGGGATTCACAGCGCACCGGTCTATCCGGTGGTGCGCGGGCGCTTGAGTGCGATCAACGAGGTCCCGGTGCGGCGCGCGGTCACCAAAGAGGAACAGGACAACAACGCGCTCAATCGCGAACTGAATCTCACCTGGAGCGCGGTTCTGCCCGAGGACAATCGCCTGGTGGCCGGGCGCTGGTTCCAGGAGACCGGCGAGGCGCGTCCGGAGGTTTCGGTCGAAAGCAAACTTGCGGAGCGCCTCGGCATCGGCCTCGGCGACCGCCTCGAGTTTCAGATCGCCGGCGAGACGCTGACGGCCCGGGTCATCAGCCTGCGCAGCGTGGAGTGGGATTCGTTCCGTCCGAACTTCTACATGATCTTCCCGCCCGGCGTACTGGAGGTCTACCCGGGCTCGGCCATGACCAGCTTCTATCTGGCGCCGGGCCGGGAAGTGGTGTTGCAGCGTCTGATCGCGCAGTTCCCCGCGGTCACGGTCCTGGATGTCGGAGTGTTGCTCGGCGAAGTGCGGCGGATCTTCGAGCAGGTCACCCTGGCGGTGGAATACATCCTCATGTTCGTGCTGTTCGCAAGCCTCGCCGTGCTGTTCGCGGTGCTCGCGGCGAGCCACGATGAGCGCATTCAGGAGGGCGCGCTATTGCGGGCGCTCGGCGCCAGCCGCCGCCAGGTCCGCAGCGGACAGGTCGCCGAGTTCGCGTTGCTCGGCCTGCTCGCCGGTGTGCTGGCCGCGGCCGGCAGCGAGTTCATCGCCTGGCTCCTATATACCCAGGCGTTCAATCTGGAGTACAGCTGGAAGTGGCCGGTGTGGCTGGCCGCGCCGCTCGGCGGGATGACGTTGGTGGCGCTCGCCGGCGCCTGGGGCACGCGCAAGGTCCTGTCGCGGCCACCGGCGTTGTTGCTGCGCGAGGCCTGAGCTTAGCGGCGGGCGAGCGGGTTGCAGTTTTCGATGATCACCCGTCCTTCGAGGATGTTGGCGCGGGAGTATTCGGTGAAGTGGCAGGTATTGGTGGCCGGGTCGTAGTTCTCGATCCACATGTTGTCGTCCTTCCAGGTCACGGCGATGTGCTGCTGGCCTTCCGGCACGTGGACCTTCATGACGCCGCCATAGCGTTTTACGAACACCTGTTGGAAATAGAAAAAGTAGGCGGTGGTACCGAGAAAAAAGATTACGACCGCACTGATCGCCGCAACCTTCCAATTGTCGAAACGCCCGCCGATCACCGCCAGCACGAGCACGGCAAGCCCGATCACGCCAAACCAGTATGCGTAGGTGATCACCTCTATCTCCTTGAGTACTGCACGCGTCGCGCGGCAGGATGCAGTCCAGGTTGAACAGTACGCTCCGCGACGGGTGCGCCGAAGCACGCGTGCCGGGCGATGCGCGTGTGGAGTCGGGCGCTACCGACGCCTCGACGCGGGATCGGCGCATGTCGATCCTGTCATCGGCGGTCGTCGCCGCTTATGCCGAGCTCGGGCGGCTGCAGCTGCTGGTTGAGCGAGAACCCGGACTCGAAGGCGAGCGACTGCCAGGACGGCGGCGCGTTGCCGCGCTGGACCAGAATCCAGCTGCGCCCGGTCTGCATCTCCAGCATCACACTGGCCGGCTCGTCGCCGCCGCCGGCAAGCCGCACCGAGACGATCTGGTACGTCAGCGGGGGCGGTCCATTGTCCGGCGCCGCATACGCGGACAGGCTCAAGGCCATCAGCAACGAAATTCTCAGAAAGAATACGATCACGATCTATCCCTCGTTGGTACCGCACCGCGGCACGTCGTCAGCATGCTAGCAGAATGACGCCCGAGCGAAAGACCGTTGTACGAACCTTTGGGATGCCGGTATCAGGGCCGGTGTACCAGCCGGAAGAAATTGAACAGTTGGTCCTTGCCCGCCGGGGTGCGGTGGGTCTCGGATCGCGTCTCCAGCAGCGCGAACTTGTCGCCCAGCGCCTCTTGCAGCCGCGCAGCGTCGTACTGAACGATCGGCAGGCCGCTGCAACGCTCCGGGCCGCCGGGCGCGAAGGTACCGATAATCACTTGGCCTTCGGGCGCCATCGCGCCTTCCAGCGCCTCGCGATAGCAGCGGCGGTCTTCGGCTTCGGTGAGAAAATGGAACACGGCCCGGTCGTGCCAGAGCCGATAGCGGACGGGGGGCGCGAAGCTGGTGATGTCGCTCTCGATCCACTGTACCCCTGCGGCGCGTTCGCCAAGGCGCTGGCGCGTGTGCGCCAGCGCCTGTGCCGAGATGTCCAGGATGCTGATATTGGAGTAACCCGCGTCCAGCAGGTGCTCGACCAGCGTGGACGCCCCGCCGCCTACGTCGATCAGCGCGGCGTCCGCTGCAATGCCGCTGGCCTCGATCAACGCGCGCGACAGAGTCGGCGCAGCCTGGTACCAGCTCAGGTCGAGCGGCAACTTATCGCGGTAGACCTGCTCCCAGTGCGCCTTGCGGTCGGTGTGCATCAGCTCTCCCCTGCAACGCGCAAACAGCTGCCGCGCGTCTTTGAACGACTTGAACTCCAGCCCGTTGCCGGCCGGGTCCTGAATAAAACAGGTCGCCTGCTCCCCTGCCTCGCCCGCAAAGCGGAGATGCGGTTCGATGAGAAAATCGACCTGCGCGATGCGCAAACGTTCGACCAGATCATGCCAGTCTTCCCACGCCAGTATCGCGCCGAAGTGACGCACCGGAACCGCCCTGCCGTCGACCTCGTTGGTTGGCCCGGGCGCCGGCGCCGTATCGACCAGGTGCGTTGTGAGCTGATGACCGAAGAAGTCGAAGTCGATCCAGCGGCGCGCCTCGCGGCCAATCGCACAACCGAGCAACCCGGCGTAAAACGCCCGGGCGGCCTGGAGATCCGAAACGGGAATCGCCAGATGAAACGGCGGATGCATGCAAGTCCTCGCTCCTGCGGACAGGCTGGAATACGACCCATTCTCCGCCCGGCGGGATACTTTGTAAATTTTACGCAAGGTAAACGCGCACAGATTTGACACCGCGCGCAATCACCCTATGCTTGTCAGTAGAATTAGGGAGATAGATCGAGTTGTCGAGAGAAAGTCGAGCCGCCGCGGCCCAATCCTGGAAGCCGAATTTCCAACACACCAGAACGGCGCGGGCGCGAACGGCCGGCACTATTGACGTTATTTTTCAGCGAAGGAGAGAAACAATGAATACCTCTAAAATCCGGCATCCCCTGAACACCAGTCTGGCAGCCCTGCTCGTGGCCGGCGGGCTGACCGTGGCACCCGTGTCTGCAGATGAACACGCGGAGGGATACGTCGACGATTCCGCCAGCTCGGTCGTGCGCAACAACTTCGGCGAATGCTGGCACACCTCGTCATGGAGTAAAGACAGCACCATCGAGGAATGCGATCCCAGTCAGGTCGCCGCCGCGCCCGAACCCGAGCCCGTGCCGCCTGCGGAGCCGCTGCGCACCGTACGGCGCATTAACCTGGAGTCGGATACCTACTTCGCATTCGACAAAGACGAACTGCGGCCCGAAGGCCAGGCGAAACTCGATGAACTGGTCGCCGAGATGCAGCGCGCCCAGGAACCGCGCCTTCAAATCACCGGTTATACGGATCGCATCGGGACGGAAGACTACAACATGGATCTGTCCAACCGACGCGCCGTCGCCGTCAAGGAATATCTGGTCGGCAAAGGCATCGAGACCGACATCATCGAGACCACGGCCATGGGCGAACGCAACCCGGTCGTGAACTGCGAAGGCAAGTCGGGTAACGACCTCATTCAGTGTCTGGCGCCGAACCGCCGCACCGTGGTCGAATTCTCGGCCTTCGAAATCATCGAGGAATCGCCGCAGCAGTAACCCTTATCCGCTGAACCAACAAGAAGGGGCGTGCTGGCACGCCCCTTCTTCGTTACATTCCCGGTCAGTTCACACACGCAGATCAGATATAGGGAATGCCCGAAACATCCGCCATGAAATTGCGATAGTCGCAGTTCAGTTCTTCCCCGGCCTGAATGTCGCGCGTCGTCCAACCTTCGTAGACCACCGAGAAATCCACGTTGGGCTCCCGTGAGTGGTTCATGTACTTGCCCATGGTGGTCTCATAATAGAGATTGCCGCCCGCCTCTGGTTCGTACATGTGGATCTCGATTTCCTCCTGACTGGAACGCGGCAATTTGGCGAACTCGTCCGGCGAGATACGAATGTCGAAGATCGGATGAAACGACCAGGCTTTGGTGCCCTTGGGGATAAAGACCTTGGCGTAGACACCAAAGCCGTGAATAGCACTCTTATCGAGATAGGTCGGTACGATCAGCATGGATTAGCTCCCCGGGGCCTCGGAAAAATCCGCGCTGGCTAATCGGAAACCTTGGCTGCCGTCAAGATGGGGCGAGTGGTTTTTTTGCTTTGTCCGACGGACCTAGGCAAAGTCAAAAACTTTAAACGCTAAGGCGTCGAAGGCGCGCAAAGGAAAAGCACTTTAAAAAGTTTTCCTTGTGCGCCTTCGGCGCCTTCGTGGTTCAGTCTTTTTAGAAGGTAACTCGGCCCGTCAGCTCTTCTTGATATGCCGCACCAAGCGCTTACGCTTTTGTTGCTGGCGCGGCGTAAGCTTGTTGCGGCGACCCTTGAACGGGTTTTCACCGGTACGGAACTCGATCCGCAGTGGCGTGCCGACCAGATCGAGGGCCTTGCGGAAGGCGTTCACCAGGTAACGTTGATAGCCCTCGGGTACATGCTCGGTCTGGTTGCCGTGAATGACGATCATGGGCGGATTCTGGCCGCCCTGGTGCGCGTAACGCAGCTTGATGCGCCGGCCTTGTACCAAGGGCGGTTGGTGTGCGAAGACGATCTGCTCCAGGGTGCGCGTGAGCATCGGCGTCGGGAAGCGTGCCATGGCCGCCGCGTAGCAACGGCGCACCGCTTCGAACAGATTGCCGACGCCGCTCCCGTGCAACGCGGAGGTGTAATAGACCTCCGCGAAGCCAATGAAAGGCAGCTTGCGATCGAATTCCTGGCGTACCCAGTCGCGGGCATCGGGCGTCAGGCCGTCCCATTTGTTGATGGCCACGACCAGGGCACGCCCCGAGTCGGCGGCGTAACCGGCGAGCGTCGCGTCCTGCTCGGAGATGCCCTCCTGGGCGTCCAGCACCAGGATGATGACGTGTGCCGCCTCCATGGCCTGAAGCGCTTTGATGACGCTGAACTTCTCGACCATCTCGCTGACCCGCGCGCGACGCCGTACGCCCGCGGTGTCGATCAGCGTATAGGCTTGGCCGTCACGTTCGAACGGCACGTAAATGCTGTCGCGCGTCGTGCCGGGCTGATCGAACGCGACGACGCGATCCTCGCCGAGGATGCGGTTGAGCAAGGTCGACTTGCCCACGTTGGGGCGGCCGATGATCGCGATGCGAATGCCGCCTTCCTGTTCCGGCGGGCTCTCCTCGCGGTCCTCCGGCGGGAGACTGCCGAGGGCGCGTTCGACCAGTTCCGGAACCCCGCGGCCGTGCGCGGCGGCGATACTGGAGGGATCGCCCAGGCCCAGGCGGTGAAAGTCGGCGCTGACCACCGCGGCGTCGAGGCCGTCGACCTTATTGACCACCAGCAGCACGGATTTGCCGGCGCGCCGCAGCCGCAACCCGATGGCCTCGTCGGTGCTGGTCAACCCTTCGCGTGCATCGACCAGGAACAACACGACGTCGGCCTCTTCCACCGCCTGCCAGGACTGTTTGGCCATGAGCGCGTCGATGCCGGTCTCTTCGCCGCTCAGCCCACCGGTGTCCACGACCAGATACGGACGCGCACCGAGCTTGCCTGCGCCGTACTTGCGATCGAGCGTCAGCCCCGGCACGTCCGCGACCAGCGCATCACGGGTCCGCGTGAGGAAATTGAACAGCGTGGATTTGCCGACGTTAGGACGACCGACCAGGGCGATGACGGGTAACATAAAAATCCAGGGACTAGGGCCGAGGTTCTAGGGCCGAGGGAAAATCATTGCGATCGGCATACGCAACCGGGATATGTCCTGCCAGCGGTCTTTTCCTCGGCCCTAGAACCTAGGAACTATTCCCTGACTTTATAAGCCGCCAAGGAACCGCTGTTGCCATAGACGTACAGATAGTCACCTTCGACCACCAACGGGCTGCGCACGCCTTTGCGATCGGCCCGTTCGCGGCCGATCAACTCGCCGTCGGTACGCGACATCAGGTGCAGGTAGCCCTCGAAATCGGCGACCACCACGTGGTCGCCGAACGCGACCGGCGCGGTCAGGGCGCGGCGCAGCAGTTTGTCCTGCTTCCACACCGAGCTGCCGCTGTCGCGCTCGAGCGCCCAGACGGCGCCGTCTTCGTCGGTGACATAGGCATTGGCGAAATCCAGACCTAGCCCGGCGGACGACGACATGTCGCGCGCCCAGAGAATGCGCCCGCTATTGCCTTCCACAGCGGCGATGCGCCCCTGGTAGGTCACCGCGTAGATGGTCCCGCCCCAGAGCTGCGCGGGCGCGTCGATATCGACCATGCGCTCGAGCTCCGAGCGTCCGTGCGGCACGGCGAGGCTGGTCTCCCAGGCGGGCAGTCCGCGTGCCAGGTCGAGCACCGCCAGCTTGCCGTTGTCGGCGCCGGCGATGACCGCGCCCTGCACCAGCACCGGGGTCCCGGTCCCGCGCAGCGACAATACCGGCACGCTGCGGTCGAACACCCAGACGCGCGTGCCGTCGCTGCTGTTCAGGCCGGTGAGTTTACCGTCGACGGACTGCACCACGACGATGCCCTGGTCCGCGCCCGGTGGCGCCAGCACTTCGCTCGACACCTCGCTGCGCCAGACCTCGTGTCCATCATTCCAGTCCAGCGCCACGATCTCGGCTTCGCTGCTGCCGACCAGCACCAGACCATCGCCGGTGCCGACGCCGCTGGAGATCCGGATGCCGGTCTTTGCTTCCCAGAGCTGTTTACCGGTCTCAGCCTCGTACGCCGTAACGCGCCCCTTGCGATC
>Ga0172382_10010646_pt1 | contig 12296 bp, 14 predicted proteins | sample Leawel138RmetaG_FD_122245 | JGI IMG/M metagenome (GOLD analysis project Ga0172382, IMG submission 122245) | Leachate microbial communities from a municipal landfill in Southern Ontario, Canada - Leachate well 138R metaG | ecosystem: Engineered > Solid waste > Landfill > Unclassified | place...
AGCCGCTTGCTCAGCGCCTGGAAAGATCGCGGCCTGGTCAACACAGGGCGCAAACGCGTCACCGTCCGCAAAGTCGACGACTTGATACGCCTGGCGGAAGGCAGCGCCGCAGGCAACGGCCAAACCACGGCTACACGCAAGAACCCTGTACAGCCGCTCTGAAAAAAAAGGAAAAAAAAGGGGGTCAGACCACGATTTCTTACAGAAATCGTGGTCTGACCCCCTTTTTTGCTTTTTTCGCCCCCATTTTTACCCCATGTCGCGTACCAGTCTGATGCCCAGGTTGGTTGGCGGTATGCCTACTGAGCATGCGCCCGCCTTAGGGTCGCGCATGAAGTCGGTGATCAGGCTGTGATGGGAACCTGCCACCACTCGTATCCCGCAGTTTTCGGTGGGTGGCAACATGGACTTGCCATCCTCATCCAGGTACTGCCTGACATGGCAGGTGTCCGTCCATTCCCAGACATTGCCGCCGAGGTCCTGAACACCCGCCTGATTGGTGCCGAAGCTCCCGAAGGGTTTAGGAAAAGGGTCGGCCGCAGATTTACGCTGGGATTCCAGTGCGTATTCCGCCAGCCAGCGTTGGGCGGGGTTATCAGGGTCGTAAATATCGATGCGCTGGTCTTCTTTAAAGACCTCGCCCGCCACGTGCACCCATTCGCCATAGGTCGGTAGACGGTAGTTGGAACCCGTGCGCTCGCTATACCACTTGGCGTAATCGGTAGCATCCAGCCAGCTTACGCCCACCACCGGCAGATCGGGTGCGACATCGTTACGATGATTCTTGTGCAAAGGGCGGCAGCCCTTTTCTTGCACACATTGCGCATATTCTGCCTGGCTCACCAGCCGCTTCATGACCTGCAACGGCTGGGAAAAACTGGCACTGATGCGGGCCGGCACCACAGGCATACCGTTCTTCAGGGTTTCGGCTGTGGCATAGTATTCCACCTGGCCGGGCGCAATGGTGGCCAGCAGTTCTTCAGGCGCCTGGGCGGCAGCTACGTGCAGGCCTGGATACAGCCCCAGGGCAAGAGCAGCAATGCCACCTGCAGCAAGCAGGCGGGTAATGGCAGAGACAGTCGTACGCATACGCATGGCAGTCCTTGTCTTCTTGCGGGCCACCTTGCGCGGCCCGCCATGACTTTATTGGACTACAGCGGTATATTGCTGTCTTTGTGCCAGCACAAGTTCAGGCCTGAAACATGCGCCGGCGGCACTGCCTATTCGATGGCCTTCACCATTTCTTCGACCACCTTCTTGGCGTCACCAAAGACCATCATGGTCTTGTCCATATAGAACAGTTCGTTGTCCAGGCCCGCATAGCCTGCAGCCATGGAACGCTTGTTCACAATCACGGTCTTGGCCTTGTAGGCTTCAAGGATGGGCATGCCATAGATGGGCGTGCCCTTCTGCAAGGCCGCTGGGTTGACGACGTCATTGGCCCCCAGAACAATGGCCACATCGACTTGGCCGAATTCACCGTTGATGTCGTCCATTTCGAAGACCTGATCGTAGGGGACTTCGGCCTCGGCAAGCAGCACGTTCATGTGACCCGGCATCCGGCCGGCCACAGGATGGATGGCATATTTGACTGTGACGCCCACTTCAGTAAGTTTTTCGGCCAGTTCCTTCACGGCATGCTGCGCCCGCGCTACGGCCAGACCATAACCCGGCACGATCACCACTGTTTCTGCATTGCCCAGAATGAAGGCGGCGTCGTCAGCACTGCCGCTCTTGACGCTGCGCTGTTCTTGCGCCCCTGTGGCTGCACTGCTGTCATCGCCGCCGAAACCACCCAAGATCACATTGAAGAACGAGCGATTCATGGCCTTGCACATGATGTAACTCAGAATGGCACCGGACGAGCCGACCAAAGAACCGGCAATGATCAGCATACTGTTGTTGAGGCTGAAACCGATGCCGGCCGCAGCCCAACCCGAATAGCTGTTGAGCATGGACACCACAACCGGCATGTCGGCCCCGCCGATAGGAATGATCAGCAGCACGCCCAGCGCAAAGCCAAGGGCAATGACCAGAAGAATGTCCATCCAGCTCTGTGAATGCCAGAAACCGAAGATGAAGAAGGCAGCAGCCAGGCCCAGCGCGGCGTTCAGCAGATGCTGGCCTTTGAACTGAACGGGCGCGCCCTGAAACAGGCGGAACTTGTACTTGCCGCTCAACTTGCCGAAAGCGATTACCGAGCCAGTAAAGGTGATGGCACCGATGAAGGCGCCCAATGCCAGCTCGACGCGGTTGCCGCCTGGTATGGCGCCGCCGCGCTCAGCAATCTGGAATGCCCAGGGCTCGGCTACCGCCGCCACAGCAATGAACACGGCTGCCAGGCCGATCATGCTGTGCATGAAGGCAACCAGTTCCGGCATCTTGGTCATTTCCACACGCTGGGCCATCACCGTGCCGATGGTGCCGCCGACCAGCAGACCCAGCAGCACCCAGCCCAGGCCCAGAGGTGTATCAGCGAGCGTAAGTATCATCCCCGCAGTGGTCAGCATGGCAATGGCCATACCGACCATGCCGAAAATGTTGCCACGGATGGAAGTTGTCGGGTGAGAAAGCCCCTTCAGCGCCTGAATGAAGCAGACTGACGCCACCAAATAAAGAAAGACGACGAGATTCATGCTCATTTGGCGGCCCCTTCGCTGGCAGCCGGCGCCTTGCGTTCTTTCTTCTTGAACATCTCAAGCATGCGGCGCGTCACCAAAAAGCCCCCAAAGACGTTGACGGCCGCCAATGCCACCGCCAGCACCCCCATGGCTGTGCCGAGGTAGGTTTCCGTCAGGGCCGCTGCCAGCATCGCACCGACAATGACAATGGCCGAAATCGCGTTGGTGACCGCCATCAGCGGGGTATGCAAAGCGGGTGTGACGTTCCAGACGACGTGGTAGCCGACATAAATGGCCAGCACGAAGATGATGAGATTCATCAGAAGTGGCGAAATTGATTCCATGGGTTTGTGACCTTTCAGTAACGCTTCATTGTTTGATTTGGCCGCCTGACAGGGAAGGGGGAGACACGCCGCCCTGCCCCGCAAAGTTCAGGATCTGAGCACCTTCCCCGCCTGTGTCATCAGGCAGGCCGCAACGATGTCATCGTCCATGGATACCTGCACGGCCGTGGCTTCGGCTGGCAGCACCAGTTTGAGGAAGTCGAGCACGTTGCGCGCGTAAAGGCTGGAGCTGTCCGCTGCGACCAGGGCCGGCAGATTTGTGTGGCCGATAATGAAGACGCCGTGCTTCTGGGCCGTGTTGCCGGCTTCGGTGAGCACACAATTACCACTGACACCGTCCGCCCCGCGGCCTGCCGCCAGATCGACGACCACGGAACCCGGCTTCATGGCCTGCACCATTTCTTCAGTGATGAGCACCGGCGCCGGCCGGCCTGGAATGAGCGCCGTGGAAATCACGACATCGGCCTGGGCCACCCGTTTAGCAACCTCGACCTTCTGGCGGTCCAGCCAGCTTTGCGGCATGGGCCGCGCGTAGCCACCTACGCCTTCGGCGGCTTCTTTTTCTTCGTCGGTTTCGTAGGGCACGTCGATGAACTTCGCCCCCAGGGATTCCACCTGCTCCTTGACCGAGGGCCGTACGTCGGACGCCTCGATGACAGCGCCCAAGCGCTTTGCGGTGGCGATAGCCTGCAACCCGGCAACACCCACACCCAGCACCACGACACGTGCCGCCTTGATGGTGCCGGCAGCTGTCATGAGCATGGGGAACAGGCGTTGATACTGGTTGGCCGCAAGCATGACCGCCTTATAGCCCGCCACGTTGGCCTGGCTGGAGAGGACGTCCATGCTCTGCGCCCTGGTCGTGCGCGGTGCAGCCTCAAGTGCGAAGGCCGTGAGCCCGGCTGCCGCCATACGCTGCAAACTCTCGCCATCGAAGGGGTTCAGCATGCCGACCAGCGTGGCACCGGACTTCATGTCCGCCAGTTCGGCCGGGCTGGGGGCCTGCACTTTGAGTACCAGTTCGGCACCCAGTGCCGCCTGGGCATCGACGATTTCGGCCCCGACGGCACGATAGGCGTCATCGGTGACACTGGCGGCAATGCCCGCCCCGGATTGCACGTGCACGGCATGGCCTTGCGCGACAAGCTTCTTGATGGTTTCGGGCGTCGCCGCCACCCGGGTTTCTCCTGCCGCTGTTTCGGCGGGTACGCCTATCCGCATGTTTACTCCCGTGGATTGAGCCGTCCAAAGGGCTGAGCCGGCGAATCAGTTTGACACAAACCCTGGATATTTACACAAACCCAAGATATTTACACAAACTCAAGTGCCGGCGCAATGCCAAATGCAAGGAAGAAAGCAATCAGCGGGAAAAAATGCAAAAACAGGGATTGCCGGTAAAGCACCGACAACCCCTGTTTTTTTTCTAAGACTCAGGCTGTGGCCGGGTTATGGCCTGCGGCATGCGCCTGCTCGTCTGCGTGGTACGAAGACCGCACCATGGCGCCCACTGCGGCGTGCGTAAAGCCCATGGCATAGGCTTCTTGCTCGAACATCTTGAAGGTATCGGGATGCACATAGCGCATGACCGGCAGGTGATGCGCCGACGGCTGCAGGTACTGGCCTATGGTCAGCATCTCGATGCCGTGCTCGCGCATGTCACGCATGACCTGCAGGATTTCTTCGTCGGTTTCGCCCAGACCCACCATCAGCCCCGATTTGGTGGGGACGGTGGGGCATATTGCCTTGAAATCCTTCAGGAGCTTGAGGGAATGCATGTAGTCGGCGCCCGGCCTGGCCTGCTTGTACAGGCGCGGCACGGTTTCAAGGTTATGGTTCATGACGTCGGGCGGCTGGACTTCAAAGATGTCCAGCGCGCGCTGCAGGCGGCCACGAAAATCGGGCACCAGAACTTCGATGCGCGTGGCTGGCGAATGGTGCCGGACTTCGCGTATGCAGTCGGCAAAATGCGCCGCACCGCCGTCGCGCAGATCGTCGCGGTCTACCGAAGTAATGACCACGTACGAAAGCTTCATGGCCCCGATGCTGCGCGCAAGATTGGCGGGTTCGTCGACATCAAGCGGGTCTGGCCGCCCATGACCGACATCACAGAACGGACAACGGCGCGTGCACTTGTCGCCCATGATCATGAAGGTGGCCGTGCCCTTGCCAAAACATTCGCCGATGTTCGGGCAGGAGGCTTCTTCACAGACCGTGAACATGTTGTTTTCACGAAGAATGCGCTTGATATCGTGAAAGCGCGACCCTGGCGCGGCGGCCTTCACACGTATCCATTCCGGCTTCTTCAGGCGCTCGGTCTGAACGACCTTGATGGGAAGACGGGAAGTCTTGTCGGCAGACTTTTGCTTGGCGGTGGGATCATAGGCGGCCGGGCGGACCGTGGGTTTGCGCGCGGCGGCCTGCTCATCGATTATGGACATACACTTCCTGGCTGCGGGTGAGTACCGGACATTTTAGCCTGCCGGCGGCGCCGGCCGATAATGCCCCCTGGATTCAACGGCCTTTCCAGACCGGGTGACGCTTGTTGATGAAGGCATCAATGCCCTCGAATACATCGTCGGCCATCATGTTTTCGGCCATGACTTCAGCGGCGTAGTCGTAGGCTGCGCCCAGGGCCATGCCGCGTTGCCGGTGAAACATGGCCTTGCCGGTACGCACGGCCACGGGGCTCTTGGCCGCTATCGTGGCCACCAGGCCTTCGACGGCACTGTCCAGTTCGGCGGCAGGCACGACCCGGTTGACCAGCCCGTGCTGCAGCGCATCATCGGCACTGATGAATTCACCGGTGATCAGCATTTCGAAGGCCTTCTTGGCGGCCACGTTGCGCGACAGGGCCACGGCGGGTGTAGAACAAAACAGACCCACGTTGATGCCTGATACGGCAAACTTGGCCGTATCCGCCGCTACAGCGAGATCGCAGCTGGCCACCAGCTGACAGCCTGCGGCCGTGGCAGTACCATGCACTTTGGCAATAACCGGCACCGGGAAATCGACAATGGACTGCATCAGCTTGCCGCATTGCCCGAACAGCCGCAGGTAGTAATCGTGGTCGCGATTGGCCTGCATCTGCTTGAGGTCATGGCCCGCGCAGAATGCGCGCCCCGAGGCAGCCAGCACCACACAGCGCAGGGTTTCGTCACTTGCGGCGCGATCCAGGGCGTCCTGAAGCGCGGCGAGCACCTCTTCCGATAGGGCATTGAACTGCCCCGCACGGTTCAGGGTGAGCGTCAATACGCCCTGATCCGACTTGCCGATGACCGGCTGTTCCATTGCATCCATGGGAGTCTCCTTATTGCTGGCTTGCGGCGGGTACTTTTTCCAAAACGGCTTGGTCTCTGAAAGCGGTATCCAGACGGGCCGCCAGGCGCTCGGCCGCGTGTTCCAAAGTGCATGATATCCCGCAGCGCCGCAGATCAACTGTAGGCAGGCCTTCGTAGCCGCAGGGATTGATGCCTGCAAAGGGGGCAAGATCCATATCGACGTTTATGGAAAGCCCATGATAAGACCGGCCGTTGCGGATCTTGATGCCCAATGCGGCAATTTTTGCCAATTGCCCGCCGCCCGGATCATAAGCGCCACGCCCTGCATCGTAAGGCACGTAGACACCGGGGGCGCCGACCTTGCGGCAGGCGTCGGGCAGACCGAGGTCGCCAAGCGTCGCAATGATCACGTCTTCGAGCAGCTCGACGTATTCTTTCACAAATACACCGCGGCGACGCAGATCCAGCAGGCAATAAGCCACCAATTGGCCCGGGCCATGATAGGTGACCTGCCCGCCCCGGTCGCAATGGACGACTTCTATCCCTGCGGCATTAAGCAGATGCTCGGGCCGACCGGCCTGCCCCAAGGTATAAACGGGCGCGTGCTCGACCAGCCAGACCTCGTCGGGGGTGTCGGGGCCACGCGCTTCGGTGAATTCCTTCATGGCTTCCCAGACGGGAAGATAAGGCGCGCCCTGCGGCAACCAGCGGTATTCCATGGCTACAGAACGATGCTCACCATGGGATGCCCGTGCAGGCTGCGGTAGAGCTCGTCCAACTGTTCGCGCGAAGTCGCGCGCACCGTGAAGGTGACGCTGAGGTAGTTGCCGGCCTTGCTCGCACGCATTTCGACCGTGTCGGGATCGAAGCCAGGGTCATAGCGTTGCACGACTTCGGTAAGGACCTGCGCGAAATCGGGATGCGCCTTGCCCATGACCTTGATGGGAAAGTCGCTCGGGTATTCGATCAGGGATTCCTCGGGCGGGATATCTTTCATTTCAGAACCATATTCACTGGGTCAGGGCGACAATGGCCGCATCGTAGGCGGCCCTGAGCCGGGTATATATGGGACCCGGCCTGCCCTCGCCCACTGGCCGGCCTTCGAAGCTCAGGATGGGCAGGACTTCTTTGGTGGCTGATGTCAGCATGAGTTCGTCGGCGGCGTCCACCTCTTCGCGGGTGATGGCCCGGGCCTCGAAAGGAATATTGCAGGCCTGGGCGAGCTCTTCCATCAGGCTGTAGCGTATGCCTTCCAGAATGAGGCTGCTGCGCGGCGGGGCCAGCAGTGCCCCCCCCTTGGCCACCCAGATATTGGCGGCAGCGCCTTCGGTCAGATGCCCGTCACGAAACTGGATGGCTTCATCCACGCCTGCTTCAACCGCCGCCTGACGGGCCAGCACATTGCCCAGCAGCGATATTGCCTTGATGTCACAACGCAGCCAGCGCTGATCAGGAATGGCAATGGCGCTCAGCCCCTGTTCACGCAGGCGGGCGGCTGGCCTTTTGAAAGGCGACACCATACAGAAGACCGTGGGCGCCACGCCTTTGGGAAAGGCATGGTCGCGCTTGGCCACACCCCGTGTGACCTGTATGTAGACCATGCAATCACCCAGGCCGGATCTGGCGATCAGTTCGCGGACAATGCCTTCCCAGTCGGCACGCTGCAACCCGCAGGCAAGGCCGATGGCAGCCATGCTGCGTTCCAGCCGCGCCAGGTGTTCGCCCTGCCGAAAAGGCCGGCCTTCGTAGGCCGGGACCACGTCGTAAACGCCGTCGCCGAAGATGAAGCCGCGGTCCAGCACGGAAACCTGGGCTTCAGCCAAGCGCCGGTACTCACCATTCAGGTAGACGATGGCATCATTGTCGACATCAGGAATCATCACTGTCCCCGGCTCATTCAAACAACAGACGAATTTTGTCGTAAACGCGGCCGAAGAAGCCGGCCTGTGCGACATCATTCAGTACGTGCAGGGAATCACGCCGCAGCACATGGCCGTCCAGCGACAGTGACACCTCGCCGACCTGTGCGCCCTTCTTCAGAGGTGCAATCAGCGGCTGACCATACTGAGCCACTGGGCGCACCTGATCCGCCTTGCCGCGCGGCACGGTCACCCATACCGGCGTTTCAGAGCCCAGCCCCACTGTTTCGGCTTCGCCTTCCCAGACGCGGGCGGTCACCATGGAACGCTCATTGTCGTACAGCTTGACGGTATCAAAGTTCTGGAAGCTCCAGTTCAGCAGCTTCAGGCTGTTTTCGGCGCGGGCCGAATCACTGGCGGCCCCCACCAACACGGTCAACACACGGCGACCTTCGCGCTGGGCGGTGGCTATCAGGCAATAGCCGGCCGACTTGGTATGCCCGGTCTTCAGGCCATCGACCGTCGGGTCAGCCCACAACAGGCGATTGCGATTATTCTGCTTGATGTTGTTGTAGGTGTATTCCTTTTGGCTGTAGTAATGCAGGTACTGAGGAAAACGGGTGATCAGGTTGGACGCCAGCGTGGCCAGGTCGCGCACGGTGGTGAGGTGGTCGGGGTGCGGCAGGCCGGGCGAGTTGGTGAAGACGGTATCGTTCAGCCCCTGGCGCGCCGCCTCTTCGTTCATCAGAGCGACGAAGGCGGATTCGCTCCCTGCAATGGCTTCGCCCAGCGCCACCGTAGCGTCGTTGCCCGACTGCACAATCAGACCCTGCAACAGGTCGTGGATGGAAACCTGGGTATTTGGCTTGATGAACATGCGCGAACCTTCGGTGCGCCATGCATTCTCGGAAACGTGAACGGTCTGTTCCAGCGTCAGCCGCTTGGCGTCCAGCGCCTCGAACACAAGATAGGCTGCCATGATCTTGGTCAGCGAGGCCGGCTCGATTCTTTCGTCGAGATTGTGGCCGGAAATGACCTGCCCGCTGTTCATGTCCAGGCTGAGCCAGGCACGCGCGCCCAGAGCCGGTGCCGGCACACTGGCCAGTTCGCCCACCGGGGAAATGACTGGCGCAACCGTCGCCGTCGGCGTATTGACGGCCGATGTCGTGTCCTGGGCATGTGCCGGGGCCGCCGAAACGAGCAACAGGCTCGCGGCAAGGGAAGAAAGGGATTTTATGAAGGTACGTTTGCTGGGTAGGAATATCATTGGCATAGATCGGTTCGTATCCGTCGGGGAAGGAACGAATGAGAGGACTGAGCCATTATGGCAGACGGGCTTGCCATCACGCCAGGGCACGAAGGTTTTGCAGCACCAGCCGTTTCAGCCCAGGCAGGCGGCCATGGAAGAAATGCCCTGCATCAGGCATGACCACCATGGGCAAGCCATGGTTGCGCGCAAAGCCCATCGCTTCGGTCAGCGGTACGACATCATCGGCTTCGCCATGGATCAATACTGTATTTTCAGGCACCGCCACTTCGCGGAACCGGAAACGGTCCACCGCCGTGCCGGCCAGCAGCAGTAAATTTGGCGTGGTCTGCGACAGCGATGCCAGTTCGGAATGCAGTTGCGCAGCCACCGAGGTGCCAAACGAGAAACCGGCGGTGACCCACTGCCCCGCTGCCAGGTCGGGGTATTGCGCCCCGAATTGCCCGACCAGGGCCAGCATGTCGGCGGTTTCACCCTGGGCCCGGTCAAATTCGCCCGCCGACCCGCCGACCCCCCGAAAATTGGGGCGCAACGCAGCCAGGCCGTGTTCGACACAGGCACGGGCGATAGTGGTCACGACCTTGTTGTCGCGCGTCCCGCCATGCAGCGGGTGCGGATGCAGCACCAGAGCCCAGCCCCGGGTCTCGCCCATGGGCCGGTCGAAGGCGCATTCAATGACACCGGCTTCACCGCGAAAAGTTAGGATTTCAGTGCGAACCTGCATGTTTCCAAATGAGTTATAACGGCAACCAATGCATTTTACGCCACGCAATTTTCCAGACATGACATCCGTTCCCAAACTACCCCTGCCCATGCCGGAAGACATGCAGTCGCTGCTTCAGCAGGGGCTGCCTGAATACCGCCGGGTTGAATGGGTGGGCCGCACCACCTCCACCAATGCTGACCTGCTCGAACGCGCCCGCAGCGAGTCGGGAGTACTGGCACGCCCGTGGCTGCTGGGCGCCCATCTTCAGGAACGCGGCCGTGGCCGTTCCGGCCGCAGCTGGCAGAATCGGTCAGGCGCCAATCTGATGTTCTCGTGTGCGTTCGACATCTTTCTGCCACCGGCGTTGTTGCCGACGCTCTCGCCCTTCCTTGGCGTCGTGGCGTGCGAGACACTGCGCGGGGTGCTGGCGGCATCCAACCGCAGCCATCTCACCATGAAGTGGCCCAACGATGTTCAATGGCGTTTCGCCAAGCTGGCCGGCCTGCTGGTCGAAGCCACCCGCGCCGGCACCGCGCGGCAGGTTGGCGACCATTACGTGGCCATTGCAGGCATAGGCATCAACCTGGACGACGCACGTGCGCTCAGCACTTCCTTGAATCGGCGGGTTGCCGACTGGTCAGAAGTGTCCCGGGCCGACAGCGCCGCCTCACGGCTGCGCCCCGAACAAATGGTGATGCGCATTGCGCGCGCCTGGTACGAAAACCTGACCGAAGTCAGCTTGCGCGGTTTCGAGAACCTGCCAGCCCGGTATGCTCAGGTCGACAGCCTCGTAGGGCAGCAAGTGGACATTATCGATAACGGCCAGACCTTGCGCAGCGGCATAGCCATTGGCGTGAACGAATCCGGCCAGCTCCTGTTGCGCGACACGGCGGGCGAACATGCCATTTCCGTGGGCGAAGTCTCGGCCCGGACATCATGAACAACGCCTGCCTGACCTTGCTCATCGACGCTGGCAATACCCGCATCAAGTTCGGCTGGCTTGAGCATGGCAGTATGCGACGCGAACCCGTAGCACTGGCACTGGCGCACGCCCAGTTGGGCGAGCTGGCGGCATGGCTGGCTGCCCTGCCCGTCCGCCCATCAGCTGCCTTGGGGGCAAGCGTCGTCAGCCCCGGCATGCGCGGCATGCTCGACTCGCTGATCGAAAGCCAGTGCGGTGTAACGGTGCAATGGCAACACAGTAGTGCCTGCGCCGGGGGGGTACTGAATCTGTATGACGACCCAGGCAAGCTGGGTACTGACCGCTGGATTTCGCTGATCGGCCTGGCCGCGCGCACATCTGCGCCAGCGGTACTGGCCAGCTTTGGTACCGCCACTACGGTCGACACACTGGGGCCGGCCGACACCCGCGAGAAGAGCGGGCCGGTGGGCCGCCGCTTCGAGGGTGGCTTGATTCTTCCGGGGCCTGAGCTGATGCGCCATGCACTGGCCAATGGCACCGCGGGGCTGCCCTATGCCGAAGGCGCAAGCACCGATTTCCCGCGTAATACCCATAGTGCAATCAGTAGTGGAATAGCCGCTGCGCAGGCGGGCGCCGTCCTGAGGCAATGGCGGTCGGCGCGCGACGCCTTGGGCCAGGTGCCTGAACTGTACTGCGCGGGTGGCGGCTGGCCTTTGGTTGCCGCCGAAGTCACCGCCATGCTGGCCCGCCAGCAAGCCGACCTTGGGCTGCCGGTAAGCCCCCCGCACAGGCTGGTCGCGCCGGTGCTTGACGGGCTCGCCAGCCTCGCGGCTACCTCAAGCACATGAAGGCCTCTGACACGGGCTTGAGCTCAGTTAAGCGTCCGCAACGGGGTGGCCAGACGTGCTTCACCAAATTCGACGATATGCTGGTTGCGTTCGGACAGCAGCCGTGGCGAACGCCCTTCCTCGCTTGGAGGGGGCCCCATAAAGCCTTGCCCATAACCCAGCAGGGCCACATTGGCCAACAACACAAGAAAAAATATAAAACGCATGATCGCTGCCATAGACGATGTTTCCGCGCAGTGTAATGCAGATGGCATCAGTAGCCGAAAACCTGCGATTTGCTACAGTAAGCGGCGATGGCATGACATTTGCCACAGCAGGCCGCGGTAACAACCAAACTACTCATTCTTCCGAAAAATGAAACCCATACGCAAAGCAGTCTTCCCGGTGGCGGGCCTGGGAACCCGGTTCCTGCCAGCCACCAAGGCCATGCCCAAGGAAATGCTTCCTATCG
>Ga0172382_10010647_pt1 | contig 12296 bp, 11 predicted proteins | sample Leawel138RmetaG_FD_122245 | JGI IMG/M metagenome (GOLD analysis project Ga0172382, IMG submission 122245) | Leachate microbial communities from a municipal landfill in Southern Ontario, Canada - Leachate well 138R metaG | ecosystem: Engineered > Solid waste > Landfill > Unclassified | place...
CCCTTATTTCATAGGCACTTGAGCGTGGTGGTGGCGAACTCATTAAAAGCCTAGCCTGGAGCCAAGTCCTGCTAACGTCAGCAACCCAATGATGAAGAACATGAGCGCAGCGACAACACGCACCCACTTTATGGATGCTTTGTGGACGATCCGATGTCCTAAGTAAACTGCGGGGACGTTGGCAATCAGCATGCCCAAGGTGGTGCCCATGACGACGGCCACCAACGCGCTTTGTTGGGCGGCTAGAGCGACGGTCGCGACTTGTGTCTTGTCACCGATTTCAGCCAGGAAGAAGACCACAACCGTGGATAGAAACGCGCCGTAGCGGGCGTATTTATGGTCCCGGCCATCGATCTTATCTGGGTAGAGCGCCCAAAGCGCCATCGCCATGAAAGATAGCCCTAATATCCAACGCATAAGCTGGGGACTCAGCGCGGTAGTGATCCAGGCGCCGAGCGCTCCGGCAACCGCATGATTGGCCAAGGTGGCAACCAAGATGCCAAAGATTATCGGAATGGGTTTGCGGAATTTCGCTGCCAGTAACAGCGCGAGGAGCTGGGTTTTGTCGCCGATCTCGGCGAGAGCGACAACGATGGTTGAGAGCAAGAAGGATTCCATTGTAATCTCCAAGGCCGGCTTCGCGAACATCGACTACACCGCGCGCCGGCCCTGTCCGCAGCGGTATAGTCAATGGTCTTGCCAAACTTGAAGTCGCTTGCGCCATGGCCGTGAGGACCAAGTATGTTGACGCAAGCCCCTGCTTGTCCTTAGCAGAGAGGCTACTCCCCAATGACGGGGCCCATCATACGTGAAAAGGCACTCTTGAACCAGGTATCGTTTTGCCAATGGGATATGTCGCTTGAGCGGTCAGTACTTCTGCTGAGAGCCAGCGAGGGTGCCTGCTGTGGAGCCTAGAGCCTAGCATCATAGTGACCCACGCGGCCCAAATATTCATCCTCTGGGTGCATCCGCGCCGTTTTTGCGGTATTGCGCACGCAGCTCGTGCAGTATCTCGTCGGTTCAGGCGGGCCGTGCTTATAATGACAACCCGATTTACGACTATACCTGATAAAACTGATAAGTCCTGCTGGAGACTCCTGTGCTTCTACCCGCGTTGCCTCGAACATCGTTATTCTTAATTGCCTTGATCATGCTACAGCTCCCGATGCAAGTCGCCCAAGCAAAGGCAGACGGCACGGTCGACATGTTCGCCAGCATGCATGAACTTGCCGGCGATGTTCAGGTTCTACTGCCATTGTTCTATGGCGCCGACCAGCTTGACCCTGCTGATCGAGCTTTGCTTAGCGGCACCTTGAAGGACATGCGTACTCACGTTGCCAATTTAACACCGCTCGCTGACTCCACGGCCACTTACCAGATTTCTTATGAGATTCTTGCAAGCCAACTCGAACAGGCCGAGGGCGCCCTTCGGCAGAAACGTGATGCCTACGCATTGGATCTCCTGCGCAGTGCTGTCAGTGTCTGCGCTACCTGCCATACACAGGATGCCAAGCCTGCCACGTGGTTGGTGCCCGACGCTGGTCGCGGCTCTGCCGATTCCTTCGTTCAAGGCGAATTCCTTTTCATGACAAGACAGTATGATGAAGCGTTTATAGCGTATGAGCGCTGGCTTCGGCAGCAAGAAGTCCTTAACGACACAGCTCGCGCCAGGACTGCTTTTGAACGCCTCTTGCTCACGAGTCTTCAGCTACAGAAGTCGCCCGCGTCCATCGCACGCGTCATCAATGATTTCACGCAGGGCGAAGGTATAGCCGATCCACTGAAAACCGATCTCATTGCTTGGCGGGAAGGGCTTGCCGAGTTACAGACGCTGACAGACATCAGGGTAAAGCCTGACCAAGATACCCTGCGGGCTTTAGCCTTCAGGTGGCTTGGCGACCCCGCTGATAGGCCGGGCGCGCACATTTATTTACCTGAAGTTCAACGGCCGCAAATTGTCTGGCTGCGGGGAGAACTGTACCGGGCGCTGAATGAAGAAACGGATCCGAGCGCGGTGCCCCACTGGCTATATTGGTTAGCCGTCACTGATCGATTGCTTGAATATCGCTTTTATTATTCGTTAGCTGACTTGTACCTTAAACAATGCATGCTGGAGTATAGCTCTTCTCCTATCGCTCGACAGTGCTATCGGGAGTATAAAAACTACCTGATATTTTACAACACAGGGTCAAGCGGCACCCATCTGCCGGTCGAAAGCAGGGCTGAGTTGGAAATGCTGAAATCCAAAGTCTTCCGAAACAGCAATGAAAAAGAATGAGATGAATGACCGCTAGGGCTGAGGCCGGGTCGCTCGCAGTAGCTTTCCCTCTTTGCGAATTTAGTCTCGCAAATTAAGAAGGCCTGGGTCGCCTCCCCGTGCACTCAAATTCTCGCTCCAGCTTTTTTCGGTTACGAATCGCAACAAGTAATGCGGCCCTCCGGCTTTGGGGCCTGTACCCGAGAGTCCCTGACCGCCAAAGGGTTGCGAGCCCACAACCGCACCGATCATTGTTCGATTGACATAGGTGTTGCCGACGCGGGTGCGGCGAAAAATTTCTTGGGCAAAGCTGGTGATGCGGCTGTGGATCCCCAACGTCAGGCCGTAACCAGAACCATTGATTTGTGAAATGACCGCGTCCAGTGCATCACTTCGATATCGGATCACATGAAGGATAGGCCCGAACACTTCTTCACGGAGCTGCTCCATGCGTTCGATGGCGAAGATATGCGGCGCCACGAAGGTACCATGCTCAAGCCCTGCTGGGATATTCAGTCGCCCGAGCAATTGCCCTTCCTGTGTCATGTGCTCGATATGAGCCAGCAACTTGTCGCGAGCGCCTGCATCGATGACAGGGCCGATGTCACTGCTAATTCGCGTCGGCTCGCCAATGTGCTGCTCCTGCAGAGCCGCCACCAGCCGCTGGCTGAAATCGTCGGCGATTTCCTCTTGTAGAAACAGCACCCGCAGTGCTGAGCAGCGCTGCCCGGCACTGTGGAAGGCGGAAGTGATCACATCGTCCACCACCTGTTCAGGCAGTGCCGTGGAATCTACGACCATGACATTCTGCCCTCCGGTTTCGGCAATCAGCGTCCCAATGGGTCCGTCGCGGACGGCGAGCTGGCGGCTAATATGGTGGGCGGTCGCGGTAGAGCCGGTGAAGGCGACGCCCGCGAGACGGGAGTCGGCCAGTAGTGCGTCGCCTACTATAGGCCCGGAACCCGGGAGTAGTTGCAAAACCTCAGGCGGCAGGCCTACGCCTCTAAACAAGCGCACAGCCTCGGCGGCAATTAACGGCGTGGCTTCAGCCGGCTTCGCCAGAACTGTGTTGCCGGCTACCAAGGCGGCCGCAAGTTGTCCGGTAAAGATCGCGAGGGGGAAATTCCAAGGACTAATACAAAGAAACACGCCACGCCCATGCAGACTCAGGCGATTGTCCTCGCCGCTGGGGCCGGGCAGACGGCGCTCGCGCAAACTTTCCCGCGCCTGTAGCGCGTAATAACGGCAAAAATCCACCGCTTCCCGCACTTCGTCGGCGCCGTCGCGCAGGGTGCGACCGCCTTCGAGCGCGAGCAGAGCGATCAAGCGCTCACCGTTGGCCTCCAAGGTGTCGGCCATGGCGTCGAGCAGCTGTGCGCGGGCCTCGACGCCCTTGTCGTCCCACTGAGGCTGTGCCGCGACGGCAATCTCCAGGGCACGAAGTGCTTGCTCGGCGGTACTCGGTATGACGGTTCCTAAAACGCGCCGGTTATCTGCGGGCGAGGTCACGGGGGATGGTAGGTTACCAGGATCGGACGCTAGAGCGCGAGCCAACATCGGTGCCACATGCCAAATGCTGCCGCAAAGCGCGGTGCAAGTCTGTTCGAGGGCGGCGACAGTAACTGCGTCAGTCATATCCAAGCTCGTTGCGGCAGTCCGAGCCTCGCCCCCGGCGCGATAAAGATGTCGTGGCAGAGGAATCTGAGGATGCCGGTTAGGTTCAACTTCCGCCGTCTGTATGAATGGGTCGCGCAGCATTTCCTCCGGCGCTACGGTATCGTTTAGGAAGTGATGGATGAAGGAGTTATTGGCACCGTTTTCTAGCAGTCGTCTCACCAGGTAAGGCAATAATTCGCGATTGCTGCCTACCGGGGCATACACCCTTACAAGAGGTGAATGGCCTGGGATCAGTGCCGGCAGTTGGCTGTAAAGTAAATCGCCCATGCCGTGTAACCGCTGTAACTCAAACGGACGCGTCCCAGCCAGCTCTGCCACCAGGGCGATCGTACCCGCATTGTGGGTGGCAAATTGCGGGAAGATATGTGGTGAGGCATCCAGTAGTTGTTGTGCACAGGCTAGGTAATTAAGGTCGGTGTGAACCTTGCGCGTGAACACGGGATAGTCGGGCAAGCCCAGCTGCTGAGCGCGTTTGATTTCCGTATCCCAATAAGCGCCCTTAACTAAGCGCACCATAAGCCGCTTACCACTCTCCTTAGCAAGGACCGTCAGCCATCGACATAGGGGGAGGGCGCGCTTTTGATACGCTTGTACGGCGATGCCCAGCCCCTGCCAGTCTTTTAAGGCCGGGTCGAAGACGAGCCCAGTCAATAAATCGAGAGACAGCTCGAGACGATCGGCCTCTTCGGCATCGATGGTCAAGGCAATCTGTGCACTTTGTGCCATCAAGCACAGCTCACGCAGACGGGGTAGAAGCTCGGTGATGACACGCTGGGTTTGGGCAAACTCATATCTGGGATGGAGCGCGGACAGCTTTACCGAGATCCCATCGCGGTGCTCAATGGCCAGCCCAGTGGGAGGCAGCTCCGTCAAGGCGGCAATGGCATCAGCATAGGCGTGCCAATATCGGTTTGCGTCCTCACTGCTACGGGCGCCTTCGCCGAGCATGTCATAAGAATGCAGTGTCGCCTGTTTTTTTGCGCGTTTCAGTGCACTTTCTATAGTTTGGGCATACACATAATGACCCCCGATCCACTTCATCGCCGTGCGCATTGCTGTGCGCACGAAAGGCTCTCCCAGGCGGGAGATCAGCGCTTGTAGCAATCCATCGGCGTCCTTCATATCGGCCCAGCGACCTGTTAGCGCCAGCCCCAGGGCTGTCGCGTTGACCACGCCCGAACGATGGCTGTGCTCGTGCCATTTGCCGGTAGTGATGATATCTGTGATTAGCCGATTCGCTCTAGCGGCATCGGGCACACGCAGTAGTGACTCCGCCAGGCACATGAGCAGTATGCCTTCATCGCTGGAGAGGTTGAACTCCTGCAAAACCTTGTCTAATAGGTGCGAACTGGGCTGAGCCCGGCACTGCGCAACAACCGCGTGGGCGCGCTTAAGTGCTGTTCGAATTTGCAGTGTGGGTAGCAGGTCCGTAGCTAATAATGTTTGGACGAGAGAGTGCTCATCATAGAGCTTGTATTCGCGAAGAGTTTGTCGCAGCGCATTGAGATCCGCGTGATCCATACCGTGCTGTCTCCCCGTTGAACCTATACAATCCTAGTCCGGTTAGGATCGACCTGCACCAGAGTTCTCCGCCCCGGCGTTCCGCTGAGGCTACCTCAGGCGAAGCGGAACTCGGCGAGCGGTCGGTAATGGACGCCGCCGTGTCGACGCTCGCTAAGGTACAAAATCAGCCCAGTGGTGTGGCTAGTGTGTCGAAAGTGTTGCTTAGGGAAGTGGATACGGCTACGGCTTCTGGCGAGGGTAATATGGGGCGTGAAAGCCTTTCGATCCCTCTGTATGCCAATGTCATCGACAAGGGTTGAGACTTGTTGATGAAGTTGGGTCAACTCAGGGCTCAGCTGTACCCGTGCGGCGAGAATACGGCTGGGGCCATGGGGAAAGGGGCCGAGGTGCTCTACCTCGAGACTGAATGCAGCTAATTGCGGACGCTGACTCAACGCGGTGACGAGCCGCTCCAAGTCTGCCGGACTCTGATCGCCGAGAAATATCAGAGTGAGGTGAAGATTTTCTTCCTTAATCCAGTGGACATCAACATTTGGATATTGTCTAGCATATCGTTTCTGCGCATCGAGGAGGGCGACTGAGCAAGTAGGGGATGGGCTAACGCCGATGAAGGTGCGGAGCAGCCCATTTCCCACCACTGGTTCAGAGATCCTCGTCGAAGCCATCGACGAAATATTTTGCCTTCCCGTCAGGAGTTTGCACCGCGGCGCGACGCTGCAGCTCCGGCTCATCAAAAGTGATATTGGGATATTTGGGGCGGGTCATGAACGCGGCGAACCACTCCGCCAGCAACTGCTCGTCGTCGAGCACTGAGGCGAGCAGCGCGCGGGCCTGTCGGACGAACGCGGGGTCGATACGATCCTGGGCCATCTCGGGCGTAAGGGCAGGGTCACGGTAGTGGCTGCCGCCGCCGTGGCTGAGAATTTCCGTCGCCAAGTCGTCGAGCATTTCCCCCGCCGTGGGCGCGCGAAAGCCCAGCGAGTACGTCATGCATTCGCCCACAGCCACGCCCTGGTGGGCGACGCCCGGCGGCACGTAAAGGATGTCGCCGGGGTTCAGTACCCAGCTCGCCTCGGTGCGGAAATCGCGCAGAATCTTCAGGGCCGTACCGTGCTGCAGTGGGGTGCCTTCGTCGCACAGCGGGCCGATGTCCCAGCGCCTTTGTCCCATGCCTTGAATCAGAAAAACATCGTAGTAGTCGAAATGCGGCCCAACGCCACCGCCATCGTTGGCGTAGCTGACCATGACGTCGTCTATGCGCCAGCGCGGCAGGAAAGGGAATTCGTCAATGATGGCGCGCACGCCAGGCATCCACAGATCCACGGCCTGCACCAGCAGCGTCCAGGGACTGTGTGGCGGCAGACGCGCGAAATCCGCTTCGACGAAGGGCCCGTGGTGCAGTTCCCAGGGCCCGTCGAAACCTTGCTCCAGAACGAGACGGGATTCCACTTCTTCCTCGAGCGCGAGCCCGGCCAGTTCGTTGGGGTCGAGCGGCGAGGCAAAGCCTGGCAGCCCTTGGCGAATCAGCAAAGGCTTCTGCTGCCAGTAGTCGCGCAGAAATATCTCGGGGGTGATGCTTTCGGGAAAGTTGATCACAATTCCGTGATCCTGCGCGCCTGCTCTGCGGCGTTGCCGATGTAGGAGGCGGGCGTCAGGTCACGCAGCGACTGCTTGGCAGTTTCTGGAATCTGTAGGGATTCGATAAATTGCTGCATACGCTCTTTGGTGATGCCCTGGCCGCGGGTCAGTTCCTTGAGCTTTTCGTAGGGCTTCTCGATATTGTAGCGGCGCATCACTGTTTGCACCGGCTCTGCTAGTACCTCCCAGGCATCGTCCAAATCGGCGGCGAGGCGCTCGCGATTGAGTTCCAGTTTGCTCATGCCTTTGAGGGTGGCTTCGTAGGCGATCAGACTATAGGCAAAGCCCACACCCATGTTGCGCAGCACTGTGGAGTCGGTGAGGTCCCGCTGCCAGCGGGAAATTGGAAGCTTTTGCGCAAGATGGGCAAACATGGCGTTGGCGAGTCCCAGGTTGCCCTCCGAATTTTCGAAGTCGATGGGGTTGACCTTGTGGGGCATGGTGGATGAGCCCACCTCTCCAGCGACGGTTTTTTGCTTGAAGTAGCCCAGTGAGATGTAACCCCAAATGTCTCGATCAAAATCAATAAGGATGGTATTAAAGCGTGCGATGGCGTCGAACAGTTCAGCAATGCAATCGTGGGGTTCGATCTGCGTTGTATACGGGTTCCAGGTGAGGCCCAGGAGCTCGACGAATTCCCGCGCGTTTTGCTCCCAGTCGACTTCTGGATAGGCTGAAAAATGGGCATTGTAGTTGCCGACGGCGCCATTGATTTTCCCCAGCAGTTGTACCCTTTCAATCTGGGCAATCTGGCGGCGCAGGCGGTAGGCTACATTGGCCAGCTCCTTGCCAACTGTGGTGGGGGATGCTGTTTGCCCATGCGTGCGCGACATCATCGGCACATCGGCGAAGGTCTCGGCCATGGTGGCGATGCCGACATGGATACGCCGCGCCAGTGGCAGCAACACTTGGTCTCGACCTTGAGTAAGCATCAGGCCATGGGATAGATTATTGATGTCTTCAGAGGTGCAGGCGAAATGCACGAACTCGCTAACGGCGTTGAGCTCTTGGTTGACAGAGATCTTTTCCTTGATGAAATACTCCACCGCTTTGACATCGTGGTTGGTGGCGCGCTCTATATCCTTGATGCGCTGAGCATCGGTTTCACTGAAGTTGTCGACGATGTTATCCAACAACGTATTGGCAGCGCTGCTGAAGGGAGGCACCTCGGCAATGCCGGGATGACTTGCGAGTTTCTGCAGCCAACGGATCTCTACCAACACCCGTGCCCGAATTAAACCGTACTCGCTGAAGATAGTGCGCAGCAGCGCTGTCTTGTCGCCGTAGCGGCCGTCGATCGGGGAAATAGCGGTGAGGCTAGAGAGAGTCATCAGGAAGTCCGTCGGCTGGTGAAAACAGGTGCGTAAGTTTACCGCAAAATGCTCAAGCCAACTATTTGTTGGCCTCTTTGGTTCTTGTGCCTGCAGTGATGGCCATATTGGGGAAATCGAGGGGACGTCCGTGCACATGTTTAAGCGACGGCCGCCGTTGGCAGGGGGGCAGTAGGCTCGACCAGCGGCTGTGGCGTCGCCGATCGCCAAGCACCGTTAGCGCGAGGGCTGTTGTTGAGGCAGTTTTTACGTCAATATACGCGGGCTTTTTAATTAAACAATCAGAATTCGCATAGAAAACTATCACAAAACCACCACATTGGAGCAAGGAGATCACCATGCGTACACTTGTCGGCTTGCTAATTGCAGTCCTGTTCGTCGTTGCAGGATGTACTGACAAAGGGGCGCAGGATGTCGTTCGGGTAGCCGTCTCGCCCGCGTCGCCACCCAATCTTTATGAAGACAATGGCCGGATTACGGGGCTGGACTTGGAAATCTTCCAAGGGTATTGCGAGAGCAGAGGTTGTGTCCTTGATATTACCACCTACGACTGGCAGGGCATGCTGGGCGCCGTGGTTAGCCGGCAGGCGGACGTGGCGTTTTCCGGTATTTCCATTACCGATGAGCGCGAAAAGGTGATGGATTTCTCGATACCGTATTTGGATAACACCTGGAATCTAATGAGCCTCGAGAGTCGCGATATTCAGCTGGACGACCTCTCCGAGCTGAGTCAGTACACTATCGGCTATCCCCGTGGCATGGCGTACAGTGCTTTTATCAGCAATGATCTTGAGCCCAAGGGGCTTTACAGCCTCGACAAAGTCAAACTGTATCCGTCGTATAACGAAGTGTTATCGGATTTGCAGAATGGCAACCTAGACCTGGCCTTCGTTGATGGTACGGTGGCTTCGGTTTACCGCAAAACACTTCCGATTCGCGACAGTTATGTGTTTTCCGGGTTCGACCGCTTTGGCTTCGCATTTCCTAAAGGCTCTGAGCTGCGGGAGGACTTCGATAAATATCTGAGCGAAGACCTGGGGCAGGAGCAGCTGCAGGTAATTATCGATAAGTGGCTGAACTGACAGGTCGTTTAGTACGCAGGCCGCTATGAGCTTTCTCGATATCCTTGCGCTGCTGATTACGGGCGCCGGTTACACGATTTTGGTGACGGTGATGTGCTGCGCCACTGGAATGGCGGCAGGGCTCGCTATTGCAATGCTGTATCGCCTTGGCTCGCGGCCGGTCAACATGCTACTTGCGGTTTTCACCTACATATTCCGCGGTATTCCGGTATTAGTACTTCTCTTTATCATGTTCTTCGGTTTGCCCGGCCTTGGCATTAGCGTGCCACCGTTGGTATCCATGATGTTGAGCCTTGGCCTGATTGCAGGCGCATACTTGGGCGAGGTGTTCCGCGGGGCGTTGGACTCCGTGGATGCCAGTGAAGTGCTGGCAGCCGAGGCGATGGGCATGACACGTTTCCAGACGCTGATATATATCGAGTTGCCGCAGATGTTGCGCTTTTCAGTACCCGGGATGATCAATGAATTTACCACCGTACTGAAGTATTCACCGTTTGCTTACACAGTAGGTATTCCTGAGGTGATGAAACAGGCGATGGCTCTCTCCGCGGCGACCTTGCGAGGTGTAGAGATCTATCTCGCTGTGGGACTGGTATATTTCGCGATTTACCGGATATTGGTGACCTTTATCTGGGCGTTGGAGAGGCGTTTCCGCGTGCCGGGTTTGACGGAGCGTTGAGGGGGGAACGATGGCACTGCTGAAAGTGCGAAACCTGGTCATGGAGTACGACGGTAAGGCAGTATTGCGGGGCATAGATCTCGACCTAGAGGAAGGAGAACTCAAGGTTGTCATGGGGCCGTCGGGCTGTGGTAAATCTACCTTACTACGCTGCCTGAATCGCCTTGTGACGCCTGTGTCGGGGCAGATTATTTTTCGCGGCGAAGATGTGATGCTGCCAGGCACGGATGTCCGTGCGCTGCGCCAGCGCATCGGGTTCGTGTTCCAAAATTTCGCGTTGTACCGACATTTGACCGTGCTTGACAACGTCAGCTTGGGATTGCGCAAACTGCGCGGTATGCCCGCCACGGAGGCCATCGAGAGGGCGAAACACGAATTGCGGCGCATGGACATGGTGGAGCACCACCATAAATATCCCAGTCAGCTTTCTGGCGGACAGAAACAACGGGTGGCGATTGCGCGTGCCTTGGCCATGGATCCGGCTGTGTTGTTCTTCGATGAGCCTACCTCGGCGCTGGATCCCTTGATGTCGCGCGAGATTATCAACGTCATCAATCAGTTGCGGCGAGACAACGTGAGTATGCTGTGCGTCACCCACGACTTATTCCTGGCCCGCTCTGTCGGCGGACGCGTACTGTTTCTCGATCAGGGTGTCATTCACGCGGAAGGCGACGCCGAGCACCTTTTTAACAATCACGCAGACCCGCGTATCCGCGCATTTTTCAGCCAAGAGGCAGGCGGGTCGTGAGCGAGTGGATCGTTTTTTTTGCAGATGTCGTAGCGTTCGCTCCGCAAATTCTGGCAGGCCTTGGCAACACATTGTTGCTCTCAGCCGTTATCACAATTACTGGTTTGCTGGGCGGAGTACTGGTTTTTTACACGGCGATCAGCCAGAACCGTCTATGTCGCAAAGTCACTGAGGCCTATATCTCTTTTTTTATTGGCACGCCACTGATCGCGTTGCTCTTCCTAGTGTATTACGGCCTCCCGCAGTGGGGCCTGCGCCTATCGCCGCTGACCGTGGCAATTCTTGGTTTCACGATGAACGTCTCTGCGTACAATGCTCGTTATCTGATGACGGCCTATCGCGGACTTGACCAGGATGAGCTCGAGGCCGCGCGTGCCCAGGGTTTCAATAACTTGCAGGTCTTTTCCTTTATTACCTTGCCTCAGGTGATGCGTTTGTCGATACCAGCGTTGTCCAATCAGGTGATCCTTAATATCAAGGACAGCTCAGTAGCGTTTCTCATCCAATACACGGAATTCTTTGCGCAAGTACAAGATTTCGCGGTGCGCAATTTTCAATTCTTCAAAGCCTATTTAATGGCGGGGCTTGTCTATCTGGCGCTGGTCTCTGTCGTGGTAGTTGTTTCCCGCTGGCTTGAGCGGCGCTTTGTACTGCCGGGTATTCGGCAGTTCTAACGGCCGACACCCGGTCTCAATCCGTTGCTATTAGGAGCAGGTCGAGCGACGGGGTAAGAGCTATGTCTCCTTCTACTTGCGAGAATCTTATGTCAGACAGGCGCTTGTTACGCACTTTGCGGTGCACCTTCAGGTTTCAGCGCCTGAGTAAGGGGTCGTACGCGCTTTACTGGCCGGTGTCTTTTCCCAGGGCCCCATCCTAGCATCTACCCGGAGGGCCGATAGTGTGTAGACGATGGAGTCTACGACTTTCATGTGGGAGATGGGCTGAAACTTACTCAGGCCGGATACAGGAAGCATTAGTTGCAGCTGCCGGGCCGGCTCAGCCGGTGCCGTTACCCCAGAATTGCAGGCGTGAAAGAAGGACATGGTAGTGCGACCACTATCCTCGCCACAGCGTCTTCCGAAGAGCGATATATGTCTAAGAGGGCGAGCTCCCATGTGGAGCTCGGGACGTACGGCATCTTGACTCCGCGTGCATAGACCATCGTGCGTCGCTCACGGATGAGGCGGGATTTAAAGTAAGTGGTACGGCTGCCAGACTCCATTTAACCCGCTTGCAGCGTTAATCCCTTATGTTAGGGCCTGTTCACACTAATTTTGATAGAATAGCTGCATGGAAATTACCTCACAGCAATTCAAAATTATCGAACCGTTGTTACCTCTTCCAAGAGGTAACGTAAAAA
>Ga0172382_10010650_pt1 | contig 12292 bp, 9 predicted proteins | sample Leawel138RmetaG_FD_122245 | JGI IMG/M metagenome (GOLD analysis project Ga0172382, IMG submission 122245) | Leachate microbial communities from a municipal landfill in Southern Ontario, Canada - Leachate well 138R metaG | ecosystem: Engineered > Solid waste > Landfill > Unclassified | place...
CGAGGGCAGCCAGCGCAGCGGGAATGTGAAGAACTCGTCGATGGGCTTCAGGCTGGTCAGCACCATCCACAGATAGGGGAACACCACGAACACGCTCATCGCGCAGAGGAAGGCATAGGCGCCGATCTTCACCGCGCGCGAATCTCCGGGCCTTGCCGTCGGCGCGCTCATCGCCCGCCTCCCGGGTTGGCGATCCGCAGATAGACCGCCGTGATGGCGAGGATCAGCAGGAACAGCACAAACGAGGCGGCGGCGGCGATGCCGAAGTCGAAATTGGTGAAGCCGACCTTGAAGATGTAGAGGCCCAGGACTTCCGTCGCGCGCAGCGGCCCGCCATTGGTCATGATGATCGGCAGGGTGAAGGCGTTGAATGCCCAGATCGTCGACAACAGCACCGCGGTGGCGATCGACGGCGCCAGCAGCGGCAGGACCACCATGCGCAGCGTCTGCCACCGGCTCGCGCCGTCCATCGCGGCGGCCTCCAGCACGTCGCGCGGCAGCGACTGCAAGCCGGTGAACAGCGTGATCATCACCAGCGGGAAGAACTTCCACGTATTTGCGAGGATGAGCGAGAACTGGGCCAGCGCCGGCGAGGACAGCCAGGCGATTGGCCGCTCGATCAGCCCCGTCCGCAGCAATATGTCGTTCAGTACGCCGAGCTGCGGGTGGTAGATCCAAAGGAAAACGATCGCCACCACCACGAAGGAGGAGATCCACGGAATCATCATCACCGCGCTGAACGGGCCGCGAAACCGTATGATCGCGTTAAGCGACAGCGCGGTCGCCAGCCCGATCGCCAGTTGCAGGCCGACATTGAACACCACCCAGATCATGGTGACGGTCATGGAATTCCAGAACACGGCCGACGCAAATAACGCGCGGAAATTCTTCAGGCCGCTGAAGCGCCAAGCATCGCGCATGGCGTTGTATTCGAACAGCGCGATGCCGGTGTTGTAGAGCGCGGGAAGCACGATGGCGGCGGCGAGGACGACGAGCAGGGGCGTCGCGAAGGCGAAGCCGAGCAACTGCTCGCGCGTCTCCACGTTCAGTCGATAACGCCGCCCGGCCGTGTGCCAGTTCATCGCCACCCGCCTAGACCGTTTGCCAGCCGCCGCTGTCGTTCGACGCGTAGGCCCTGTCCATGACCCGGTTGACTGCGACGCCGTCCTCGAAGGTCAGCAGCGGCTTGGTGCCGTCGCGGATGCAATCGACGAAATGCCTTATCTGGTCGTAATAGCCGTAGCGCCAGTATTCGTCGACCGTGGGGTGGAGCCAGCCCCGGTCGTGCTCGACCTTCTCGCTCATATAGCGCGTCGTCGCATTGCGCGCGAAAACCTTGATCGGCTGCGACAGGGCGGAACGGTCGTAGCTGATGATGCCATCCTCGCCCTGCAACTCGAAGGCCACCGCCATGCCGCCACGCTGCGTCCACGACGCCTCGCACTGGCCGATGACGCCGTCGCTGTATTTCAGAAGCGCCAGCGCGTTGTCGTCGCAATCGGTGTCGTGATGCAGCGTCGGCGTATGCGCGAATACCTGGGCCGGCACCTCGTCGAGGATGAGGTTGAAGATCGCGATCAGATGGCAGCCCATGTCGAGCAGCGCCCCGCCGCCCGAAAGAGAGCGCTGCCAGAACCACGGGCTGTGCGGCCCGAAATGCGCCTCGCGCCCGCGCATCCAGATCGGCCTGCCGACGGTGCCGCGCCTGACGATTTCGATGATCTCGCGAAAGTCGGGGGAATAGATCATGTTCTCGCCATAGGCGTGGACGATGCCGGCCTCCTTCGCGGCGTCGAGCATCGCCTGGCCTTCCGCCTCCGTCCGGCCGAGCGGCTTTTCGCAAAGGATATGCTTGCCGGCCATGGCGGCCTTGACGCCGAATTCGAGATGCAGGTGGTTGGGCAGGCATAGGTCCACTGCGTCGAAATCCGGCCCCGCCAGCAGCGCCTCCCAATCCGTCGCCGCATGAGCAACACCCAGCTCCGTCGCGAAAGCCTTCGTCTTCTCAGGGTCGCGGCCGAGCACGGAGACGAGCTTCACGCCTTCGACGCGGGCGTAGACCTTGGCGCGGAAGTCGGCGATGAAGCCTGTGCCGAGCATGGCGATGCGGACGGGACGTGTGGTCATGGCAATATGGTCGTTTCTCTGTCGATGTTGAGGCCGGCATCGCCCATGCCGGCGGCACCCGCCCTTATCGGGCGGGGCCGATCCTTCGGCGGGCAAGCGCGATAGCGAGAAAAGGCAGGAAGGCGACGGCGAAGACGCCTTCCCGCACGGGATCAGAGCAGGTCGTCGATCTGCGCCGCCGCGTCGTCGGCGGCTTCCTGCGCGCTCTTATGCTTGGCCAGCACTTCCTGCACGGCGTTGCCGACGATCTCGGCGATCTGGCTGAACTGGTCGGTGATCGGGAATGGCTCGCCATAGGGCAGCGCGGCGATCCACGGCTTGAACTCCTCCGCCTGGAAGCGCTCGGTCTGCGAGGCGGATTTGCGCGCCGGCAGCGTCACCACGCCTTTGGCCATGTTATCGGCCCCGGTCATGAACTTGACGAAGTCCCAGACTTGATCCTTGTTCTCGCTCGACTCGAAGATCGTGTAGTACCACGAGGTGGTGGTGAAGCGCGGCTCCTTGCCATCCGCCGCAGGGATCTGGCACACTGACCAATTGATGTTCGGCGCCATCTCGGTCAGCGTCCCGCGCGCCCACGGCCCGTCGATGAACATCGCCACCTGCCCAGTCATGAAAAGCTGGCGCACGTCGCCATGCGAGTTGCCGACGGCGGAAGGCTGCGCGACGCCGTGCTCATTGAGCAGATCGGTGTAGAACTTCAGCGCCGCGACGCCCGCCTCGTCGTTGACGACCGCCTTGTTGCCATCCTCGTTGAGGAAGCCGCCGCCGAAGGCATAGAGGAAGTTGAGGTAGCGGCCGATCAGCGTCGCGTCGTTGGCGCCGATCAGGCCCCAGGCATAGACGCCGTCCTTGGTCAGCTTCTTGCCGTCCTCCACCAGTTCGGACATCGTCGCCGGACAGCCGTCGACCCCGGCCGCCTCGAACAGGTCCTTGTTGTAGTAGATCATCCACGGGTCGATGCGGTCCGGCACGCCATAGATGCTGCCGCCGACGGTAGAGGCCATCCACGGCCCGTCATACCAGTCGGCACGGTCCAGCTCCCCGACGCGGGCGGTCACGTCCGTGACGAAGCCCGCCGCCTGCATTTCCGGAATCCAGCGCCCATCGATATAGCCAACATCCGGTGCATCGCCTGAGCGCAGGGCGACGACGAGCTGCTGCTTCATCACCGGAAACGGAATCGAGATCAGCTCGATGCTGACGCCCGGATTTTTCTCTTCGTAGGCCCGGAACAGGCCCGTCACCGCCTGCTCCTGAGCGGCACTGTCCCAGCCCGGATAGGCGATGCGAATGACGGTGTCCGCGTAGGCGCTCGTGCTGGCGAGGCCTATCGCGAGCGCTGCGGCGCAAACCTTCTTCCAAGTCCGCATGGTGATTCTCCCAAATCGTCGTTGAACTGTTCCCCGAAGCTGATTGACCTGCCGCGCTCCCCGCTTCACCTTCCGCTTTCGCGATGGCCTTCCCACAGGGCACTGGATCATTCAATCAACTTGATTTAATCATAGAAGGGCACATATGCACAAGCAGGAAAATCCGGGGCGGCCATGGCACTGATCGGAACCAATCTCGAGCATGCGAGGAGCTACAACCGCCGCCTCGTGCTGGAGTTCGTACGCCTGCGCGGGCCGCTTTCGCGGGCACAGCTTGCCCGCGAGACCGGACTGTCGGTGCAGACAGTGCATAACATCGTCGACGATCTTTCCGCGGCCGGCCTCGTCGCCAGTCGGAGGGCCGAAGGCCGCGGCCGTGGCCAGCCCGGCACCGAAATCACCGTAGATCCCGATGGCGGCTACACGATCGGCATCTCCTTCGATCACCGCCGCCTCGTCGTCGTCCTCGTCGATCTCGCCGGCACCCAACGGGCGCTCGAGGACCACACGCTCAGCAACCCGACGCCCGCCGCCGTTCTCGACCTGATCGATGCGGCCGTCGACAGGTTGTGCGGCGGCGAGACCCTGCGCAGCCGCGTCTGGGGCGCGGGCGTGGTCATCCCGGCACTGATTGACTCCGGCAGCCTAGTGGCCTTTGGGCCAAGCTCCGTGCCGCAATGGTCCGGCTACCCACTCGCCGACAGACTCGCCCAGCGGCTCGACATGCCCGTCTTCATGGAGAACGACGCCACCGCCGCCGCCGTCGGCGAACACCTCTACGGTGTCGGCCAGCGGCTCAAGGATTTCTTCTACATCTATCTCGGCGTCGGCGTCGGCTCCGGTATCATCGTCGCCGGCCACCCCTATGGCGGCAGCTCCGGCCGCGCGGGCGAGTTCGGCCACATTACCGTCGAGCCCGGCGGACGACCCTGCACCTGCGGCAATCGTGGCTGCCTGGAGCGCTACGTGTCGCTTTCGGCCGCGCAGGCCTTTCTCACTGGCAGTTCCGAGGACGGCGCGACCGTCGAGCCGCATCTGCTCGCATCCGCCTTCGACGCCGGCGACCTGCGTCTCGGCGAATGGCTGGACGAGGCAGCCCGCCATCTGCGCCAGGCAGTCGCTATGGTGGAGAACCTGCTTGATCCCGAAACCATCGTCATCGGCGGGATCATGCCCGAACCGGTGATGGATGCGCTCATCGCCCGCATGCTGCCGCTGCCGAGTTCCGTGCGCAGCGGGGCGCAGAATGAGCGCCTCATCAAGGCGCAGGTCGGTCTCGAGACGCCCGCGCTCGGCGCGGCGGCGCTGCCGCTCTTCAACGGGCTGACACCGAGCTTCAGGCTGCTCGGCGACGGCGAGCCCGCCTCCCCCGCCGTGCTGCGAGCCTCCTGAGCATGGAGCGAACCATTACGCCCTCCCGTAATTTCGAGCGCAACGCCCGCTCGCCCGTGCTCGGCACGCAGATGATGGTGTCGACCCCGAACAGCCTCGCCAGCACCGTCGCCTTCGATATCCTGCGCACAGGCGGCAACGCGGTCGATGCGGCGATCGCGGCGGTGGCCGCGCTCGGCGTGCTCGACCCGAGCCAGACCGGCATCGGCGGCGACTGCTTCGCTCTCTACCATCCGGCCGGCGCGTCGCGGCCGATCGCGCTGAACGGCTCAGGCCCCGCCCCCGCCGCCGTGGACAGGGCCGCACTTTCCGCACGCCACGGCGCGGCCATCGCCACGGCCTCACCCGACGCCGTCACCATACCCGGCGCGGTCGCCGCGTGGGAGAGGCTTGCCGCCGATCACGGCCGCCTCGGTCTCGACCGCCTGCTCGTTCCCGCCGCCGAACTCGCCGAACGCGGCGTGCCTGTCGCGCCACGCCTGGCGCATGACTGGCGCTTCAACGAGGCAAAGCTCGCCGCCGACGCCGGCAGCCGCGCGCTGCTGTTGAAGAACGGCCGGGCGCCCGCCTGCGGCACGCGTTTTTGCCAGCCACGTCTTGCCGAGACCCTGCGTGCCATCGCGGCGGGCGGCAGCCGCGCTTTTTATGAAGGCACGGTTGCAGAACGCCACGTCCGCCATCTGCGCGCGCTAGGGGGCCTCCACACGCTGGAGGATTTCGCGGGTTTCAAGCCAGACTACGTCGAGCCGATCGTTGCGCCGTTTCGCGGTTACGAATTCTGGCAATGTCCGCCGAACGGCGTCGGGTTGGTCCCGCTGATGATGGCCCGCGCGCTCGAGGCAGGCCCCGCGCCCGCGTCGGGGCCGCTCGCGTCGGAAAACGTCCATCGCATCGTCGAGACCGGCCGGATGGCATTCGGCGCACGCGCGGCACTGATCGGCGATCCCCGCTTCGACGATGTGCCGGTCGAGTTGCTGCTGTCCGACGACTCCGCAAAGGGCATCGCCTGCGCGGTCGATCCGCTCCGGCGAACCCCTGACATAGCCCTGCCGCAGCTGCGCGCGAAAGGCGACACCGTGTTCGTCGCCGTGGTCGACCGTGACGGCAACGCCATGGCGCTCATCAACTCCCTGTTCGAGGAGTTCGGCAGTGCCATCACGGTGCCGGAGACCGGCGTGCTGTTCCACAACCGCGGCTGCGGCTTTTCTCTCGCGGAAAGCCATCCCAATGCCATCGCCGGCGGCAAACGGCCGCTGCACACGATCCTGCCGGCAATGCTGACGCGCGCCGGCGAGGCCGTCATGCCGTTCGGCGTCACCGGCGGGCCTTTCCAGCCCTTCGGCCAGATCGAGCTTCTGAGCGCGATGCTCGACCATGGCTACGGCCTTCAGGAAGCGATGGACCTGCCGCGCTACTTCGCTTGGAACGACGAGGTCCAGGTGGAAGCACCTTTTCCGGACGGCACCGCGCGGCGGCTCGCGGAGATGGGTCACCGGCTCGTGCCGGCGCCCTATGCGCTGGGATGTGCGCAAGCGGTTTGGATCGACCGCAAGGAAGGGATGCTGGTAGGCGGGTCCGATTTCCGGCGCGACGGCACCGCGATCGGGCTTTAACCGGTGCTTAGCTAACCACCCACGTTACCACGGATAGCAGCTCCTGCAACCGTGCTGCCGATCCCGCCGGTCACCCCCTCCGCCTGGCACCCTCTCTTTCTGTTCTCCCTCAGTATGTCCCGAAGACGGTTGTGGCTGGCTTGGGCCTGTTCAAGAACCAGATGATCGCCTGCGACATGGAGTCGACCTGGTCGTCGTGGCGCCCGTTCGGAAACGCCATGCACTCCGCCTGGAAGTCAGGCAGCCACGGCGCCTGGGTAGGGACCAGCACGTTACCAGCCTCGATCTGGGGGGAGGCGATCGAGGCCCGCTGCTCCTTCGAGCCCTCGGGCTTGTAGCTGATGATGTTGATGCGGTCGCGTTTGAGGTCCTGGGCGACCGACATGCCGGAGCCCTTGTCCTCGACGATGATGATGGAGTTGCCGCGCACGGCGTTCTGCTGGGCGATGCGTCGGCGCAGGTCAGGGTAGAGAAGGCGCTCCCGAATAACGTTGACGAGGTAGAACTGCCGGTCGCGCACCAGCCATTCCGTGCAGACGGAGTAGTCAGCGGTGCCGGCCTCCGACAGCGCGGTGTCCCAGCTGAAGATGCGACGGTCGGTCGGCCGATATGCGGGCAACGCCTCGTAGCGCTTGAACCAGGACCACTTGATCACGCCGCCGTCCGGCGGCACCGGCTCCTGAAGATACTGGGCGGCATATTCGCGCTCGCCCAGAGCCTGACGTTGCTCACCCAGTTCCTGAGGGGGTTGCCGCGACTGCAGGTACTCCCCCTCTTCCCAGTGACGGACGCGGCCGTGCCGAAGCGCAAAGGCGTAATCGCGATCGGCCTGGGCAGGAAGACGAATATGCTTGGTCTTCGGCCGCTGCAGCACCACGGCTGAGAGATCGTCGACATGCAGGCGCTGCATGACGAGCACGATCTTCGAATGGCGCATGTCGTTGCGCCGCGACAGCAGCGTCTTCACGAACCAGCCTTTGACCTTCTCGCGCCGCGCGTTGGAATAGATCTCGTCGGCTTTTATCGGATCGTCGACGATGATCAGGTCACCGCCGAAGCCCGTGACCGAGCCGGTCACCGAGATCGTCCGGCGATAGCCGCCCGCGCTCGTGAACAGGCCCTCCTCCGGCGTTCGGGCCAGAACCGTGGCCGGGAACGCTTCCCGGTACCAGGACGACTGCATGACCTTCTGGGTGTCGCGGGCGAAGGCCTCCGCCAGCGCCAGGGAGTAAGAGGCGCAGAGGATCCTCTTCCAAGGCATCCTGCCGAGCACGAAGGCCGGCAGGGCGATGGACACGATTATCGACTTGAGGGAGCGCGGCGGGGCGTTCAGGAGCAGTTGCAGGTCGCCACCGGCGAGGAACTTCTCCACCTCCAGACAGATGTGTTCGACATGCCAAGCGTCATCATAGACCTCGCCGGGATGCAAGGTGGCGAAGACCTGGCGGACGAAGCAGCAGAAGTCGTGACGCAAGAGCAGCGACAGGACACGCCGCCGCGGCAGGTCGACGGAGACGGTAGCCGGAATCATGCCGCATCCTCCACTACAAGCCTGGCCGCGCCGAAGTTGATGCGCCGGACGGTGGGTCTGCCCGGCACCAGCGTGACCAGCGCGGGGCCGGCATCAACCGGATCAGGTAACTTGCCGGTCAAGAGCGGGTGCCCGGCGGCGGCGAGGCTGGCCATAAAGTCAGCGATCGTCGCCTCCTCGTGCTCAAGGAGTTCGTCCTGCACGGGTTCAGGCGGGTCGAACTGAAGAGCGCCGACTTCGAAAGCGAGGCGGCGTATCTCGCCAATGGCGCGGACGCTGCCCTTCAGCGCCAGCTGGGCGAGCTTGACGATCGTGGCGTCGAGAACGCTCAGCCTGGACGTGTCGATCTGCGCAAGCTTCTTCAGCGGCATGCGCAGGAGCTTGCGCGTCGAGGCCATGCCGTTGCGCCCACCCTTCGGGCGCCCGCCCTTCCTGCCGATCTTATTGCCCGGCTTGAACCTGGTATGGTCGGGGGGCTTGGCATAGCCGACCGGGTAATCGCCGCGCGGTTCCTGTTTGGTACGCTTCGGGCCCTTCAGCTTCATGGCCGCACCTCCATACGGAAGTTGACGATGCGCGAGGTGCTTCGTGCCCCGGGTCGCACGACAGTCGTCATGGTACGCAGCCGCGCCTCGCGCTGGTCGAACGTCTCGCCCGTATCGGCAAAGACGGCATCCTCTCTCGCATAGGTCTGCCAGCGCCTAACGATGCGGTCGGCGTAGATCGGGTCGAGCTCAATCAGGCGCGCCCTCCGGCCGACCTTCTCGGCCGCGATCATGGTCGAGCCAGAGCCGCCAAAGGGGTCGAGGACGATCTCGCCTCGACCGGAACAGTCGAGCATGGCATCGGCGAGCATCTGGACCGGCTTCGCGGTCGGGTGGCGTGCAAGCTCCTCGAGGCGCTGCGCGCCGCCGGTGTTGAAGCCGCGATAGGCCCATACATTCGTCCGGTAGCGGCCATGCTTGCCGAGTTCGACATTGTTGATGTGCGGCGCATCGCCCTTCTTGAACACGAGGATCAGCTCGTGCTGCGAGCGCCACATCGACCCCATGCCGCCGACACCCTTGTCCCATACGATCAGATTGACCGGCTTGCCGTAATTGCGAGTCCCAGCCTGAAGCATCTCGTCAAGATGGCGCCAGTCGATAAAGCGAAGATGCAGCGATCCTTCATTCGAGAAGGCCGCCGAGAGCGCCATCTCGGCCGCGAGGAAGGCCGTATAGGTGGGGGGATCCATCTCCCCTACCCCCATCTGGAACTCTCTATGCTTGATACGCCCGGACCCACCGACATGGCCCTGGATCTTTACGTTGTACGGCGCGTCGCTGATCACCATGCTGGCGCGGTCATCGCCCATCAGCCGCTCGACGACCGCCAGATCACGGCAATCGCCGCAGGTGACGACATGCCGGCCGCAGAGGACGACATCGCCAGGCTTCGAGACGGGCGGACCATCGTCCAGCGGCGGCAAGGCCTCGTCCTTCGGTGACGGCGACTTCGATTGCGGCTCCATCTCCATGCGCAAGCGATCGAGCTCAGGCACGTCGAAACCCGTCAATGACAGGTCGATGTCGAGATCGCCCATCTGGATGTCGGCGATCATGTCGTTGACCTTGCCGATATCCCACACCGCGTCGAGAGCTATGCGGTTGTCGGCCAGTACGAAGGCCCGCTTCCGGGCCTCACTCAGATGCTCGACAACCAGGCAGTCGATGATCTCCAGACCAGCCATCTGTGCCGCCTGCCACCGCGCGTGACCTGCAAGGATACGGTCCTGTTCATCGATCACGATCACGCCCAGGAAGCCGAGCTCGTGGATAGTGCGGGCGAGCTTCCCAAGCTGCCGTTTTGAATGGACACGCGGATTACCCGGGAACGCCTTCAGCTGCCGCAGCAGCCGCCTCTCGATCCGTGTCCTGGTATCAGTGATGGTATGCATGACGTCTGTTCCTATGATCGTGAACGTATGCATTGCAGCAGATCGCATGGTCCGGGCTCAGCGCGCAATCCGCCGGCGCCGATACCGAAGCATCGGCCGCGCGTCATTGCGCATATGCGATGCCGACAAGATCCCCGGCCACCGCAGACCCATCAGGTCACGCGGCGAGCAGGCAAGACATCGGCTCGCTGTAGCCGGCAACCACGCCTGCGTGCATCACGCATACGTGTTTCCAACAACTCGCTTCCCGCAAAGCGGGCTCATTCCAGGGGGATTCAAACTGCCGTAGGCACTCGTCCGTCAGCAGTACTACCTAGGCACTCGTCCAGAGGTAGCGTTGCAAGGCATCCCGCCAAGCAACTGGCTGACCGGCTCGCTCCGTTTCCGCACTCGGCTCCGTGGACGTCCCGTCACACTCAAGCAAGAACACGATCAGTTGGCTAACAATTCTCATGAAAATGCCGCGCTGTCCATCCCCAAAAATGAGCACCAAACAAGCAAGAGCCGAGATACCAGGACCTACCGTTGCAAAAGGACATGCTGGGGTGCTGAATGACCCAATTGGGGCCGCTTCCGGACGGACCGGTATTGGAGATTTTGCGGCAGAAAGCTGTCGTTGCACAGCCAAGCTTACCTCGAAGGGAAAGAGAGCACATCAAGCGCAAGCGCCCGAATGTACATAGCTTGGGCGACGTCGAAAGGATGGTGGAGCAAAGTATAATATCGCCCGCGGCGATGGGCCCGCGCCACCCCCGCCGGCGCGGGCTTGCGGCGACTACCGATCTTGAATCGAAACGAAGGACTCGGTTAAGTCGTTCTGCAAATGGGGGGCGTGCTTTTGGCTAAATTGTCGCAAACGAAGACGAAAACAAAGACTGATTTCGCGGAAACCATCGGTCTTATCCGGAACACGAAAAAGGGGCAGGAAGCGGCCATGTACGGCCCGTTGCGTGACCTCTTTTGTGATGTCCTAGGCTATCCCCGCGGCTCGGTGCTCATCGACATTGCTGGAGAGGCAGGTCGACCGGATGTGACTTGCCGAGCACCCAGCGGCATCAATGACAGTAAGGGCCTGCCGCTGGAGATCGACTGGGTGGTTGTCGAAGCCAAGGACGAACATGATGCGTTCTCTTCCCCTGGCAAGCGAGAGGCAACCTTTGCGCAGAAGGCCAAATATATCAGGCCAGACACCGCTTGGTTTGTGATGGTCGATCCAACCGTCATCGTTGCCCGGCCAACGATGACGGCGCAGCTAAACAGTATCAACGATATCGTCTTCTCGTTGGATGACGATGCGGATGAATCTAAGTTTCGCGCGTCGTTTTCAAGGCTGTCGCATGAAGTCGCCGGCGTACCACAGCAGTTAAAGCAGTTTCGTGAAGGCGACGTCAGCATGATCGCCACAGAAAAGCTCACCCAGCCCGCCAATGCCGATAAGCGTGTACAGAACCAAGTTCTCGTTGCTCGTAGAAACTTCTACGAAACCCTCCGGAACACGACCAAATATCTTCAGGAGGCAACGCTTGGAACGCTTCGGGCCGCGCTTGGCATGGCGACGGACATTTCGGACTCCTGGGCCGCGTTCGCCGCGAAATATCCGGCAGCAGAGTTTGCCCCATATACCCTAACTGCAAGCGCCCAACCAGACAGTTTCGAATCGACAGTGAGCTACGGTGGGGACGTTGCGCGGCTCAATCGCAAGCTGAAGAAGGCGGGCAGCATAGCCCGTCTCGCCCTCGATGGTCTCCCGGAATTTCGCGCCCGTGTGAACGCAGACGACGAGAAGCAGGCGCTTGAGATGTTCGCAACGGAAACGGCAAACCTGATTCTCGCTCGAATTCTACTCATCCGTTTTTTCGAAGACCACGGCTTTTTCGGCAAGAACCGATACCTGTGCAACGGTGGGGTGGAGGCCTTCCAGCAACTTCGGGAAAGGTTTGCCTATAGCTACACTCGGCTGCTCAAGATGGCGTATGAAAAGGCGCAGGCCCTCTATGCGGCGGCTTTTGACGAAACAGAGTTGGACTGGGTCTTCGCGACCAGCGATACCAACCTGTCGAACGCCATCGAGTGGGCAATGTATCAACTGTCTCGCTTCGACTTCACGACGGTCAAAGGCGACATCCTGACGGGTGTCTATGATCGCTTCTTGGACCGTGAGCAACGCAAAAAGTTCGGTGAGTATTATACGCCCCTGAACCGCCCCGGGATTGCCGGAGGCATTTTGGTTTGAGTCACGCGGCCATGGGTTGGGCTTCCAGCATAGCGTAGTAGCGTTCCTCGGCTTCGGCCGGCGGGATGTTGCCGATGGGTTCGA
>Ga0172382_10010653_pt1 | contig 12289 bp, 10 predicted proteins | sample Leawel138RmetaG_FD_122245 | JGI IMG/M metagenome (GOLD analysis project Ga0172382, IMG submission 122245) | Leachate microbial communities from a municipal landfill in Southern Ontario, Canada - Leachate well 138R metaG | ecosystem: Engineered > Solid waste > Landfill > Unclassified | place...
AGACTTTGAAACGCGGGGTCGGGCACCTCGAAGGAACCTCGCTTCCGGTCGGTGGCATCGGCACTCGCTCCGTGCTCACCGCGCACCGAGGGCTCCCCGAGGCGACGCTGTTCACTCATCTCGACCGCGCCGAAGAGGGGGACATATTCACCGTGTCAGTGGTCGATCAAGCGCTCAGCTACCGGGTCATCGAGACCCAGACGATCAAGCCCGAATACACCGAGATGATCCTCGCCGACCCCGACCGCGATCTGGTCACCCTCATCACCTGCACGCCGCTCGGAATCAACAGCCATCGCATCCTCGTTACCGCGGAGCGGATCACACCGACCCCTGAACGCGAGGTCGCCGCCGCGGGAGAAGCCCCAGAAATCCCCGGTTTTCCATGGTGGACGGTCGCTCTCGGCGGCACGATCCTCGTGCTGAGCGGCTATATCTGGCGCGCTGGCTACGAAGCGAAGACACTACCAAATGGTGCTGCAGGCGGGCGGCATCGGGCGTAGTCCTCGGCGGTGGTGATGGAGCGTGAGGCAATGACGCCTCACGCTCCAGACCCCCATCATCACACTCAGGAAAGGAGCCCTCCCATGCTTAACTGATTCAAGTACTTCGTCCTCGCCGAAGGTGAGACGCGAGGTCCCCGGTGCGTCTGAGCAGCTTCGGAGTCTGGCATCAAGATCTGGAGAGACGACATTATACGGAACACTCGGAGAATCATCGTGTCAGGGCCGTTCGCGCGCAAGCACGGGATTAGTGACGAGGATGCGAAAGCCGCCGCACGGGCAGTTCTTGCCGGAGGTCCACTGGATGACGAGAACCCTCAACGTGAGCTGCGCATCGGACTAGACACGGCCGGGCGACTGCTCGAAATCGTGGTGCTGCTGTGGGATGACGGCGAGGTAGAAATTATCCACGCGATGAAAGCCCGAGCCGAGTATCGGCGACTCGTGCTCTAGCTGCGTGAGCGCGGCTCGGGGTATGGCGGATAGAACATCTCGCCCAGGAAGTCTGCTCGGTGTTTGCCGATCGCATCGGCGGGCCATTCGAGTATCGGGTAGGTGACCTTATGTAGCTGCGTAGGTGAGAGGTCGGCATCATCTGGGCGCGCCAGAATCTGCGTGATGCGACCAGGCGTTAGCCCAGCGGCTTTGGCAATAAGTGACGGCGGCAAGCCGCCCGTTGCAGCGTTCCGTTCAGCCTGTTCGAGCAGCAAACGTACTTCAGTTTCGAGTCGGCCGAGCGCGTGCCGCAGCGCCGCCAGCTCGTACACCTCGGCCAGTAGACTCTGTTTTTCATCCCTTGCATCCATGTTTTTACTTTAGTAAACTAAATAATAAGATGCAAGAGAAGGGTGGCCTAGTTTTTGAGACCACCCGGAGGGGTAGCAAGCATAGCAAGTGGCAACCACTTACGGCTTGTCCGTCCCGGACAACTGAGCGAACGCGTTCACACTATGGGCTTCCAGCCCAATCCCGGTAGGAGAAACGATGACAGCGAAACGAGAACGACCGGTTCGGAAGATGCTTTCGTTCAGTGAGCAGGAGTGGGCGAGTATCGAGCGAAGGATGCAGCTTGCCGACGCGCGGAGCTTTGAACAATTCGGGCGGACGGCGTTGTTGGAAAACAAGATCGTGGTGCGTCGTGAATCGCCATTCGACCATCGTGAGCTGGGTGCAGAGCTGAACCGGATTGGGAGCAACATTAACCAGATCGCTCGCAATGTAAACACTGAGCAGACGACGACGTTAGAAGAAATGAAAGCGACTCGTGCGATGGTGCGCGAGATCCAGTCCGTGATTGAAAAAGCGAAAGAAGAGGCAGGTCGTGATGAATGATGAAACCAGTTTTGAAGACTTGTGGCCGGAGTTGTTTGAGACGTTAACTGACAGGCAGCGAGATGCTGTGGTGCGATCCCTTGCTGCGGGGTGGCATGAGGGGTGGGTGCCGAGCAGGGAGGATGTGTCTGACCTCGCGGACTTTGCGCGTGGTGCGATTGATATGGATGAGTATAAGCGGCGTTCTCTCGAAAAGGCAGAACGGATCACTGAGCTTGTGCAGGCTTCGGCCGAGCGTATCGAGTAGGAAGTAAAAGCTGGTGTGCGAACCAAGCTCAGCTACTATCCGACGCTTGAGGAGAGTGAACGTATTCGAGCTGCGTTCATCGCTGGACGAAACGCTGGGAAGCCTTGGCGGTCATTCTCTGATTTTCAACGCGAAACAATGCTCGAAAGAGTTGCGCAGCTCGAAGAGGAATTGAATGGTGGCCTGCCGTTTGAAGGTGTGCCAGTGAATATTCTTTCTCCAGGCCGCCCGTTGGACACCTGAGAGGTGCTGCCGCGGCCGCTGTGCGGCCTTGCCTTCAGCAAGGAAACGACCCGATTTTGGGCACAGCTGTCCCCTGCTCACCAGGGAAAGAAACGAAAAAATCGGGCCTGCGAGTTACTTCCGCTTTGCCTTGGCAAGACGGACAGCGCGCTTATTCACGCGGTCCGACACCAAGGGGAGAAGCCGGAGCACAATGTGTCCGACAGCGTAAATACAAGCAGGTACCGAGATGGGATCAAGGATCTCCATTTCGCCACCTCCTTTTGGGAGCAGCTCAGCTACGTGCTGAGCGGTGAACCGCAGCGTCTTGCTGCGGTGGCTTTGTGCGGGCATAAAAAAAGCCGGTTCGGATGGGAACCGGCCGGGGCATTATGCCTGCGATAGAAACAAGAAAGCCCGGTGTCTCTACCGGGCTAGTTTTTTGCGCGCACTAATCGCGCAGCATCAGCGTACCACGAAAGAGTTGCACTTGTTGCACTTCGATTAAGGCACCCTTGAAATAAAGAAGCCCAGCAGAAGAGCTGGGCTATTTTGTGCGCACTAAGGCGAACCAGGGCCAGTCTAACAGTGATGGGTGACAGTACTCAGCCCCGTTTCCACCATCTCCTTCTTGGCGACACTTCGGGCGTAGGTGTGCCGGGCTTCGGGGTGCTGGGTTCGAGCATTCGCATGGCAAGCCGGAGGTCATCCGCGTTACGTTCTGCTGCTGCGCGGAGCTGCTTCTCAGTTTCGAGCTCACGCTCTATGTCGCGGAGCTTGGCGCGCAGTGTCGCGACATCTGGCACGGTTGGCGTGCTCTGTGTCGCGCCCGTGTCGTCAGTTTTTGATTGGGTTTGGCGCGTGTTGTCGCGTCGTGGCGCGCTGTTTTCTGAGTTTGGCGCGCTGTCTGTCGCATCATCTTTCCAGGTTTGGCGCGCCGGAATCTGAGCCGCATGGAGCGCCGAGACGGTCACAAGCCAACGCCCTTGCCCGTCTCGCTTGGCTCCCTCGATGTCACCGGCTGAGAGTCGGCGTTGTAGCGTGCGGCGGCTCACCTGGAACGCATCGCATGCTTGCGAAATTGTTAGCCAATGCTCGCTCATTAGAAAAGCTGCGTCGATCCTGTGCTGGGCCGCTGCGGACGCGCCTGCACATATGGCGGTAGCACCAGCGGTAGCACCGGCCGCTTACCTTCGAGTAGTTCTGTCGTGGTGATGATTTGGAGGCGTGGGAATGTTTGCCCGTTCGCCGGGTGGGTGTACGTGCCGCCGTGGTTTGCTGCGTCGATCATGCCTCTGGTGGGTTCATGCTGCGTGATGAGCACACCCATCTCGGCCTTCTGCGCCTCTACGGTGCCGCTCAGATCGCGCACCATTGCAGGGTTGAGCTGCCTTCCACCCTTCACGCTCACCAGCACTCGACCAAGGTTCTTCACGCCGCCGTCAAGCTGGAACCGTGCGACCCCATCAACACCCTTATCGCCGACCTGTTTCTCATTGGGCTGGGCGTTGAGGAACGAGACCGCCCACCGTTCGAAGTCGAACGGGTTGCGGTCGAACAGTGCCTGAGCTGCACCCGCGTCGCGAGGTAGCCCGTCTACCGAAATTTCCTTCAGGATGTCTGCGCCGTAGGAATGCTCTAGGCGTTTCAGGATGAGGTCAACAGCAATGTAAGTGATGTCGATACCGATCCATTGCCGGTCGAGTTTCTGTGCCGCGTCCACAGTCGTTCCGCAGCCACAGAACGGATCGAGCACCACATCACCCGGATCAGTCGCCAGGCTCAAGATGCGTTCCAGCAAAGCGAGCGGCTTCTGCGTCGGGTAACCCAACCGCTCGGCAGCCTGGCTGTTCAGCGGTGGGATGTCCGTCCAGACGTCGCTGAGCGGGCGTCCTCTTTGCTCATCAAGGTACAGCTTCATTTGAGGAACGGACCCCGGCTTCGTCTGCACGATAAGGCCGTCATCCAATGCCTTCTGCATCCTGTCGCGGGTCCAACGCCATCTGCGCGTCACTCCCATGAACTCGTATGTCAGGTTCGGTCTCGGATCGTTTGGCCCGTTCAACATCGCGAGACGATACCGTCGTCCCTCTTCATCAAAGAACTTGTATTTACCCGCAGTTTTCTCGTCGAGATTATCTTCGTCATACGGAAGAAATGCAGCGTCAGAGTTCCATTTCATATCGTCCGACTTCGCGAAGAGCAGGACTACGTCATGGTTGGCCGCGAGTTTTCGGGTTTGGTAGCCCTTTGCTCCAGTCCGTTGCCAGATCAGTTCGTTGCGGAAGCTGCGTGGATCAAAGATCGCATCGAGCAGCACCTTGAGGTAATGGCTCATCGTAGGGTCGCAGTGCAGCCACAGCGACCCTGTGTTCTTCAAGATTCGGTGCAGCTCCACTAGGCGCGGTGCCATGTTTACGAGATAGGCGAGAGCGTCATTCTCTCCGAGTAACGTATGGAACGCGCGCAGCGCCTCGGCTACTCGTAGCGGCACTCCGCCATTGATGTAATCGGAGAACTGTTCATCGGTCGAGTGCGTCCACTCCCAGGTGTCCTCGAACGCTTGTATCTGCGCCCCGGCCGCGTCGGCGTGCTCGCCTCGGGCGAAGATGACGTTATAGTTCCTGGCCGAGTTGAACGGTGGGTCGAGGTACACGAGATCAACCGATTCATCAGGAAGGCCCTTGAGTACGTCGAGGTTATCTCCGTAGTAGAGGTGTTTCACGCGGCTTCTTTCTTGAGGGCGTAGTGAACGGTGCCGATTGAGATGTCTAGCTCTGCTGCGATTGCACGGTAGCTCAGTCCCTCTGTACGCAGTTCACGAATACGTTCATGGCGTGCTTCTGTCCGCGCCTCATATTCAGCTCTGGGTTCAGCAATATACCGCTTGATGGTGCGTTCTGAGACGCCGATCTTCTCCGCTAGTATCCGAGCTGGAACCGGGCGTCTACCTGGCTTTAGCGCACTCATTACAGAGCCTCCTCGATTGCGGCGAATGTAGCTTGAATCCGTGCATCCTCGATCCGTTTACGGGCTTCACCGCTTTTGCGGCCACGATGGTGCTGGATGAGCGTGAAGGTAGCTTCGTAAACGGCAGCGCCGTCTCGCCACATGCGTGATTTGGTGGTGATCCACCGCCAAATACTCTCGGCAATAGCCTTGGCTTCGGACTGTCGCAGCGGCTCACTGTATTCGGCGTTGAGAGCGTGCACGTGGGTTGTGATCGCGTCATGTAAACCGGCTGCGTTACCCCAGTGGTTTCTTACTTCGCGGTAAGCCCAGTTACGGGCACTCTCGAAGATGTCACAGTTCCGGCCGAGGCCTACGGGCTTCTTACGTCGGCTGCGCGTCCACGAAGCCGGAGGCATGAACCCGGCATCGTCTAGATGCTCCCGCAGCTCGTCTAGCTCGTAGAGATGATCGGTAAGCCAGGAGGCCTCCCACGCCTGATGCACAGGGTTCTTCGTAATGAGGCCACTGTACGCCTGGTCGCCCTCGACGGAACGCCGCAACCCTTCGGTAACTGCTGCGGCGAAGGCTAATGGTTTGCGGCTGGCGTACTCGGTACGGGTGACTGCTTCACGGAGCGCCCAGACGGCGTGGGCGTGTCCGTTCTCAGGATTTTCAACTACGGCGTTGGGCAGCCAAGATTGTCGGCTCCACATTGCGCGTAGCGCAGCGTCTTCGTGGTCAATATCAACGACCAAGAGGTTTGAGATGGACTGGGGGTTGGCCTCGATGTAGCGCAACCCGAGCGCGCTCTCGCGACTCATCCGGTAGATACCGTGACGCAGATCGTCGGAGGCAAGTGGCCACAGCGGCAACCATTGCTGTTCCCAGATCGGTTGCTCAACACTCATGAGAACACGTTCCCACCGCCAAGCACTGTTCAAGTCGTGACACGCCGACATGTGTTCAAACCGGGCAACGAACCAAGTCAGATGTTTCGGTAACCTTGCGTGTGAGCGAAGCGAACTCCGCTTGCCGCGCAGTCACCCACTATGTCCTTAATGACCGGTCGATCTGCCTACCACCCGCACCGCAACCAACCTCCTTGTGGAGGTCGTGAGTAGGTCTTTGTTGCACCCTGTGAGCCCCTGACTCCAGCGCGTGCGCAACCAAGCCCTCTGAGCGCGAAGCGCCGTCGGCCGAAGTTTTTTGACCGACCTGAATTGGGGTTGAGGTGTTTTGTATTACGTAATACAATGAGTGTATGGCTAAGCGAGTGATCCAGGGGCGCGAAGTATCCGATGCGCAAGTGCAGGCGTGGGCTGACGAAGCTGAAGCCGGATATGACGTGGACGAGTTGCAGAAGCGGTGGGGGCGACCGCCTCGGGCTGAGCGCGCATCTCGGGTCATACCGACGCGGTTCTCTGACGCGGAGCTTGCCGAGCTGATGGATCGCGCCGAGCGCGAGGGGCTAGACCGGTCTGCCGCGATCCGTGCCGCCGTGCGCGCGTGGGCACACGCCGCATGATCGTTTCCCCCTCCGTGTGCGAAGAGCGTAGCTCGATCTTCGCGGCGGTCGCGGCTTTGCTCTTCTCGCGCGCCTGGGGGTCTTGGCCGGCGCGCTGCTGGCTGACGCGCTCGACCCAGCTCTCGACCTCGTGGCCGCCCCACGGGGCGCTGCCCCATTCCTGCTCAACGCAGCTGCGGGCGTTCTCCCACTGTTCGACCGCTGCGGCGCTGTCGCGCTCGGCGCGGCGTCGGCCGAACCTGCCTGCGTTGCGTGCTTCCTGCTGCGCCTGCGTTGCGTTCTCCCGCAGCGCGGCGACTTCGGCACCGTCGCGCTGGGCCTGCTCGGTGAGCGTTCGAGGGCTTCGGTGCGCGCCTCATGTGCGGCGGCCTGGGCGTGCTCTGCTGCCTGTTCGAGTAGCTGCAGCTCGGCGGCCTGCTGCTCGCGCAGCCGGGCGAACTGGCCGGCGGTATCCTCCCCCCGTAGGGTCGATTCTCCAAGCGGGCTGGCCGGTTCTTCATTTTCTTTCTCGGCGAGTGTTCGGTACAATGAACATTTTGAGGTGAATCCGACGGATCTGGCGAGCGTCAGGGTTGTTGCTACGCATAATCACCCGCGCTCGTATCGAGCGCGGGTGTGAAGGGCGGGAAACGTGAGAGCACTGGGATCGGGCAGATCCGCGCCAACGTCGGCGTCGCGGCGCAGTCGCGCCACACGGAAGACGAGGCTCCGGCGGGCATTGGGCGGCATGATGCTCGGTGCCCTCGTGTTCGGAGGAACCGCCGTGCCTGCGCTGAGCGAAAGCACTCCAGCGCAAGCCGCCGGGCCGGTTGAGCCGACGGTGCTGTTCCTCGAAGACTTCGAGAACGGCACGGGCGGCAACGCACCGACACCGCTGACGGGCTACCAGAACGCCGCGACAGGCACGCAGTATTCAGCCGACGCATACTGGCTTGACCCGAGGTATTGCAACGGGTTCATTACCCGTTCCAGCCTCGCGCTGAACAACAACCTGATCTACAACACCTACTGCGGGCAGAACGGTGACCCCACGGGTGGCGGCCAGGGCGATTACATGGCGGTGCGGGCCAAAGCCTACGCGCTGGGTCAGTACGCGGGTCTCGCCGACCCCAGCAGCAATCATGCGCTGTCAACGAATACCTCGGGCGGCACCCCGACCGATGTGATGTTCCAGACGACGAGCAACAACTTCCTGCTTGAGCCCGACGGGGATGTGGATACGCGCTTCATCGCTTTCTCGGTCGATACGGCCGATACCACCGGGGGCGAGATCGCTTCGCCGCAGATGTACTTCTACCTGCTGCAACAGGGTCAGGCACCGAGACAGCTCAACAGCAGCGCCCTCCCCGGCGGAGTCGGGCAGCAGTTCAATCTGAGTTCGCAGTTCTCCGGCTTCCCGAGCTGGGCGCGTGCAGGCCTGGTCGGAACCTACTACAGCGAGCCGTTCACTATCGACAGCGCGACACAGGTGGGCCTGCGACTCGAGAACCATTCACGCGCGAGTTCGACGGGATGCGGTGCATACGCCGCGCCCAGCTCCTGCGCGAACGGTCACTCTCCCCAGCACCGAGGCAGTCAGAACGGCAACGACGGCGCCATCGACAACATCCGCATCATCGACGTGACGCCGGTGCTTGACAAGTCGTTCTTGCCCGCGATCCAGTCGGTCGGGCTCACCTCGACCATGACGCTCACGATCAACAACCGAACGGATCTTGAGCGGAAGGCAGGCTGGGGCTTCGTCGACACGCTGCCCGAGAACCTGCGCTTCGCGAACTCGACCATCGGCGGCACCTGCACTGCCGACATGATGGAGGTCGACCAGGCAGCCGGTACGCTCACGGTCGATGGAGGCGTGCTGCCGAAGGGTGCGGAGAGCTGCACCATCACCACAACCGTGACCTCCACCGAGGTCGGGGTGTACACGAACGGCAACCCCAACGGGAACTTCACGAACAGGAAGTACATCGACGGCCCCGGCGATGCGGAGGTCGAGTTCGTGTCGGGATCCGTGAGCTGGACGAAGGTTGGCAGCGACGACACCGAGACGCCCCTTGGAGGATCGGTCTGGCAGCTCGACGGCCCGAACCCCGCAACGGCATCCACGCCTACGGACGGTTGGCCGGTGGAAGAAGTTTCCGACTGCGTTGCAGCCAGCGCAGATGACTGCAACGGCCTCGACACCGACCCGGCAGAAGGCGCATTCACGGTCACAGGGCTGCCATTCGGCAAATACACGTTGACCGAGATCACCGCGCCGGTCGGTTATCTCCCGGCAGTCGGCCCCTGGACGGCGACTGTCACCCTGGACGAGCGGGATGTGACCTTCGGCGATACCCACGGCAAGATCGTCAACACGCTGGGCAGTGCGGCATGGGCGAAGTCGGACGAAGCCGGTCAGATGCTCGCTGATTCACAGTGGGAACTTTCCCGCGACGACCAGCCGGGGCTTGCCGGTCAGAGCTACACGGTCGAGGACTGCATCGGAACAGGCGCTAGCGATTGCGCGGGAATGCTCGATCAGGATTTCCGGGCCGGACAGTTCGAAGTGCGCGATCTTCCCGCCGGAACCTACTGGCTGACCGAGACCCAAGCCCCGACCGGCTACGCGCTCCTCGAGGATCCCCTCGGCCCCTTCACCATCGGCGCAGGGAACCCGAAGATCGACTTCGGCGTGATCCCGAACCACCCCATCCCTGGTTCGGTGGTCTGGGAGAAGGTCGATGAAGCAGGCGACCCCCTGGCCGGTTCCGAATGGGAGATCGTCGGGCCTGCTGGAAGTGGCAGCGCTACGATCCTGGTGACCGACAACACCGGGCAGAGCGATTACGTGGGGTCGGACACGGACGCACGGCCCGGCTACTTCGAGGTCGAGGATCTTGACCGCGGCGACTACACGCTCGAAGAGACCCGAGCGCCCGCGGGATATCAGCTCATCTCCGGCACGCATGATTTCGAGGTCACTGCCGAGCAGCCGCGCTTCGTTTTCGACGAGCCGTTCGTGAACGAGCGCCGCGACGCGCCCGTGCTCCCGCTCACCGGCGGACTCGGCCGAGACTTCTTCACGCTCCTCGGACTGGGCGTGCTCGTCGCGGGCGGAGGAGCCGCAGCGACGCTGCAGATCCGCAAGCGCCGCCTGGAGGTCGCATAGGAGCCCCGAGGAGTGCCGGATCACCGATCCGGCAGAGGGAGACGCCCGGCGCTGTGCCGGAACTACCACCTACCCATCTGGAAATACTGAGCCCGCTCTCGCGGGGGCAGGCCGAGAAAGGAACATGGAACACATGACCGAGAGGAATACAGCGCTGAGGCGCGTTGCCGCAGGCATCGGAGCATTTGCTCTGGTCGCGGCTGGCGTCGTCGGCGGGAGCACCGCGGCTTCCGCGGATCCCGGCCCAGGCCAGAACGGGGCACCGGATCGCGGCTCCCTCACCATCCACAAGTACGTCGGCGACGAGGGCGTAGCCGGTGACGGCACCGAGCAGACCGTGAGCGGAGACCCGCTGGAAGGCGTCGAGTTCACCCTCTGGCGGCTCGGCACCGAGCAGGGCGGCAGCTGCGTTCCGCTCGATCTTGCGACCTACGACGGCTGGGAGGATGTTCCCACCGATGGCGCACCGCGCACCGCCGAAGGCGTCGAAGCCGACGGTTTCTGCCTCACGGACGGCGGCACCGCCGACACTACCGACGCGAATGGCGAACTCACCTTCGCTGGACTCGACCTCGGCCTGTACTACGTGCAGGAGACCGACGCCCCGACTGAGGTCGTCAGTCGCACGGCACCGTTCTACGTGTCGATCCCGCTGCCACACGAGGACGAGAGCTGGATCTACAACGTCCACGCCTACCCGAAGAACCAGGTCGCCGATGCCCCGGAGAAGACGATCAACACCGACGCCGAGCAGCCCGGCAACGGAGTGACGGTCGGCAGCGTCGTCGAGTGGACGATCACGCAGACCGTGCCGACGCTCAACGCGGGCGACTCCTACGAGTCCGCCTCGATCTGGGATGTGTTGCCCGATAGCCTCGCCTACGACGCGACCCAGTCGGTTGCTCTCAACGGCACCCCGCTCGTGGAAGACACCGACTACGAGATCGACGCGAACGGCGTGACCTGGACGCTGCTCCCCGCGGGCCTCGCGCAGCTCACCGCTGGCGACGAGATCGCGGTGACCTTCACCACCACGGTGCTCGAAGTCACCTCGACCGGCGATATCGACAACCCCGGCAGCAACGGCGATGAGCCGGGCTACGGCAGCGAGTTCAACGGCGGTACGACCCCCGGTGGCCCCACCCCGCACACCTACTGGGGTCAGCTCTCGATCCTGAAGGTCGATGACTCGACGCCCGCACTCACCCTCAGCGGTGCCGAGTTCAAGGTGTTCGACAACGCCGCGGCCGATGGCATCTGCCCCGCGCTGCCCGCCTCCGGCGAGGTCGCCACGGGCACCTCGGACGATGACGGTGTGGTGCAGTGGGAGAACGTGACCCCGACCAACCCGCTGGGTCTGTGGATCGCGAACTCCGAGGACGGCCCGCTGCCGAACCCCGCTAAGACCTACTGCGTCTACGAGACCGTGGTTCCGGCAGGTCACAGCGCCAGCGCCGACGGCCGCTCGGTGGAGATCACCCCCGGCACCACGAACGTGCTGAACGAGACGTTCGTGAACCCGAAGAAGGACGGCCCGGATCTGCCCCTCACTGGCGCGCAGGGCACCCTGCTGATGACCGTCGCGGGTCTGCTGCTCGTCGGCATCGGCGCTGCAGCGGTGATGGCGTCGCGCCGTAAGCGCGAACACATGAACTGACCCGTCAGCGTGAGTCACTGAGGCACACGCACTCTGGCGGCGGCACTGTGAGAGTGCCGCCGCCAGAGCTGTCTCAGCCGGAGAGGAATCCTGATGAGCCGTGCCCAAGATGAGCACCCGGTCGCCGAACGGAGCGACCCTACAGCTCCCGGCCCAGCGCCAGACGACGTCATGCAACCCGGCCGACGGTGGCGCATACCGTGGATGCCGTTCGTCGCCTGCCTCGTGATCCTCGCGGGCGTGTGCGTGTTCCTCTACCCGCATGTGGCCTCGTGGTTCTCCCAAAAGGAGCAGTCTCGCGTCACCGAACTGGCGCAGCAGCAGCTCACAGAACCACCCAACGACAACGCACGATATCGTGTGGAACAGCTCGAACTTGCGCACGAGTACAATGACGCTCTCGCCAGCGGCGCGCTACTCGAAGCGAACACCAATATGCCGACCGGCAAAGGCGCATCCTCCGACGAATCCCTGGTCTACGACGAGCTGCTGAAGATCGGGAACACCGAGGTGATGGGGCGACTCCGATACGACGCCCTCGACATCGACCTGCCCATCTACCACGGCACCGACGACGAGACTTTGAAACGCGGGGTCGGGCACCTCGAAGGAACCTCGCTTCCGGTCGGTGGCATCGGCACTCGCTCCGTGCTCACCGCGCACCGAGGGCTCCCCGAGGCGACGCTGTTCACTCATCTCG
>Ga0172382_10010654_pt1 | contig 12286 bp, 13 predicted proteins | sample Leawel138RmetaG_FD_122245 | JGI IMG/M metagenome (GOLD analysis project Ga0172382, IMG submission 122245) | Leachate microbial communities from a municipal landfill in Southern Ontario, Canada - Leachate well 138R metaG | ecosystem: Engineered > Solid waste > Landfill > Unclassified | place...
ACTTCCGGCGCGCCATGCTGCTCGCGCGCGGTAGCGCCCATACCTTCATCGAGCGTCCGATCAGCATGTGGGTGCTGATCCTGACGGCAGTCTTGTTGGTATGGGGCATTTGGAGCAGCCTGCGCCAGAGGTCGACCGTGACGACCATAGTCCAATCGATTTGATCCACGTATCCACGGCATCCAGTCCGGTCCGCAGGTGGTGGTTGAGCACTCGGACATGTCCTGGGGACTGATCGCCAGTTTCTGGGTGGGCAACATTCTGCTGCTGATCCTGAACCTGCCGCTGATCGGTATGCGGGTTCGTTTTCCTGAAGACCGAGGGGCGCAGGTGCCGGAGTCGAAACATTGTCGAACCGTAATGTAGCCGTAATGTTTGCGTAGCGACTTCCGGCCTAAGCTTCCTCCATGCTTTACAGCCGTTCATGCCTGCGCCGGAAGGAGCGGGATGCTGCGGTTCACGAAGATGGGAGGACGCGAGTGCGTTTCAAGTTCAGCATCAACAAGAGGGACGCGCTGGCCGCAGGCCTGTTGTGCATGTTCGGTCTGGCCGCGGTGCTACAGGTGAGCGCCAGTTCTGCGAGCAGGATATCGGGCATGGGCGCGGGGGTGTTTCCCGTTATGATGGGCGCCTTGCTGATGATGGTTGGCGTGCTGTGGCTGTTCGACTCCCGCTTGTCGCCGGACGAGGACGAAGGCATCGATATCGGCACTTCCAAATGGAGAGGATGCTGCGGTGTCGTGAGCGGCACCTTTGCCTTCCTTCTGCTGGCAAAGTACGGCGGCGCAGTCCCCGCTACTTTCGCTCTCGTCTTCATCTCCGCGCTGGGAGATCGCAAGCACACTTGGCGCAGCGCCTTGCTGCTGTCGGCATGCGCGACCGTTGCCGTTGCGCTCGTCCTCTTGTGCTGGCCTGCGGCTCCGTTCTCCCTTTTCAGTTGGCGTTGAACCCGCGCATGGGCAATCCCGGCTGCTCGCCCGGATTTCCGCACTGAGTCGACCTGTTCCCTGAGCGCCGTATCAAGGGTTGTATGCCGGCCTCCTGCTTGCATTGGTTTTAAGATATATTTAATATGCATCTTTAAGGATGCTCTGAATAATTCAAGCGCCAAGGCAGCGCCCCGGATCCGGACAGTATGCAAGCTGCGAGGTGGGCAGCGAAGCTGCAAGGTGCAAAGCGCAGCGATAGCCGTCGCTATCGCGCGCATTTGCAACGCCGCAGGCCGGCCGATTCCGGGCATGCAGGCGGCGCGGTGAATTTGTTCAGAGCGTCCTTGACGGCGGGAATGGTTCCGCCGGTCTCTCACTCCACGGAAAAGGACGAAAGATGCAAGTCGGAATGCTCAAGCTCGCAGGTCTCAAGGACGAAGGGTGCGCCATCAGGTTGGCGGGTGCTCTGAAGTCGGTCAAAGGCGTGGATACTGCCGATGTATCGTTTGAAAAGGCCAAGGCGTCAATTACCTTCAATGAAGATCTGGTTTCACTTCAACGCCTGAAAGTAGCCGTGGAAGATGCGGGCTACAGCATTGCCAAGCCTGTCCACGGTGAAGACGGGGCGTGCTGCGGCGGCTGCGGAGGCTGATTGTCCCGTTCGGGGCTCGATATGCGGCTGTGCCTTCTTCTTTTACGGACAATCGATTATGATTGCCGCCGCTGGGCGGCGTAACACATCGGCGTAACCCATGAAGGGCTCCGGCCTGTCGGCCGGAGCTTGGTCCACTTCAGCGCCTGCATGTCCCGGGTTGGCCGGACTTGCGCCCAGGCATGGGGTCATCATACCGGTATCGGGTTTTTTGCGAGCGGGCTTTTCCATGTATGAATCGCGTAGCGCGCCGATGCTCAGCAGGCGTGAGTTCGCTTGGCGCATGTTCTGGCACATTATGCTGGCCATGGTCTTCGTTGCCGTTTCCCTGGTCATCGGCGTGGCAGGGCATTTGTGGCTGGAAGAGGGGGTGAACTGGCATGATGCGGCTCTCAACGCCGCGCTCATTGCCGGTGGCATCGGCCCCATCATTCTTCCAACGACGTATGCCGGCAAGCTGTTCTTCGCCTTTTACGGCGCATATGTCAGTCTCGTGTTCGCCGCTACGCTGGGTGTAGTGCTGGCACCCTTGGCGCACCGGGTTCTGCATGCCTTCCATCTGGACGACGATTGAACGCCGCGGGGCCGGTGGAACGGCCGCGCTCGCGGGTCTTGCCGCGCTGTGTCCGTTCGTGCAGCCGCCAATCCAGATACGTCAATTCGAGTATGCGCTGCGTTCTTTCCTGCATTGCGACCGGGGCAGGGCTGTCGTGTTTCGTCTGATTCATGGCCCCGCATTATGCGGGCCGGACATGACGTACCCATGACGTGAGTGCATCCATTGGCAAGCAGATGAAACGCCTCTGCCAGACAAGCCTGAACCGTCTTACTGCTTGGCTTTGCCCGGGACTTCCTTAGGGCGCCGTCATTCTCTGATTCCACATTGCCAGGGGCAGGGGCGAGCCCGTCTGCCAGACGCGCGCCAGTGTCGTTCTGAGGGCTGCCATGTCGCGGCTGGCGGGACCTCTTTGCCAGTAATCGGGCGTGACCGCCCGCCATTCGCCGGTTTGCGGGTCGCGTTCACCGATCAGGAAGCGGAAGGAGTAATGGCCTGTGCCGATCCCCATGCGCAAGTCGGACACCACCAACTGTCCGTCGATGTCGTCGTAACGCAGCCAGTCATCGGTGAACCAGCGCAATCCGTCGATTTTATCGCGAGGCTGCAGCGCTTCGCCCAGGCCTGCGTTGGAAGGAAACTCGATGAACTCTGGCGTGCGTCCGTCGAGCATGCCGGTGACGGCTTCGACATAGTTCCCGTCTTCCAGTCGCGCAACCACGCGCCATAGCACGATGTTGAAGGGCTGCGGCACGGAGAACATGGCGACCGGCTGGCGGCCGCGCTCCACCAGCATGTCGTGAACCCGGTGCTCGGCCCATTGCTTGGCGGCTTGAGAGGCCAGCAGATACGCGGCGCCGATAAGCAGCAGCGAGCCGAGCGTACGGCACATGGCTGGCCGCAGGCCCACAATCAGGGCCACGAGTACGCCCGCCAGCAGCGGTACGGTATAGAAAGGGTCGATGATGAAAACACTGGACCAGCTGGAGGGCGTGGGGCGCAATGGCCACCAGAGTTGCGTGCCATAGCTGGTGAAGGCATCCAGAATGGGGTGGGTGATCAGGATCAGCCAGATGGTCAGCAGCAGACGTCCGTATCCCTGACCGTCGCCGTGCAGTCTGAGCCGCCGGGCCAGCCAGGCCAGGAAGAGGGACAGCCCCGTCAGCACGAACAGCGAATGCGAGAAGCCGCGGTGATTGATCATCTGCGACAGCGGGTCGCCGTAATCGATGATGACGTCGAGGTCGGGGATGGTGGCGAGTACGGCGCCGGCCAGTATGGCCTTGCGGCCATATCTAGGCCCCATCAGGGCCCCGGCAATACCGGCACCAAGCACGGCCTGAGTGACTGAATCCATATTTCGTGTCTGGAAAGCTGCTGGATATATCGTGTGGCGATCACGCCGCACAGCAAGGAGTAATGCCCGATGCTTTCCATCGATTGTAGTCCCCTCGGTCCGTTGGAGAATGGCGGGATAAAATAAAGGTTTCCTGCTAACGGGTTTCATCATGGCTGATTTTCTCGTCGCCGCCTTATACAAGTTCGTTCATCTGCCGGATTTCCGCAGCATGCGCGAGCCGTTGCTGACGCACTGTGAGGCGCAGGGCGTCAAGGGTACGCTGCTGCTTGCCGAGGAGGGCATCAACGGCACCATTGCGGGCAGCGAGGCCGGTGTCCGGGCGGTGTTGGCCTGTCTGCGCGGCAATCCGAGCCTGGCAGATCTTGTTCACAAGGAATCGCGAGCGCCACGCATGCCTTTCTACAGGATGAAGGTCAAGCTCAAGCGCGAGATCGTCACCATGGGGATCCCGAACGTACAGGCGCAAACACATGCGGGCATCTATGTGAAGCCCGAAGACTGGAATGCGCTGATCTCCGATCCGGAGGTCCTCGTGGTCGATACGCGCAACGACTACGAATACCGCATCGGCACTTTTGAAGGCGCCGTCAATCCCGAGACCCGCAGTTTCACCGAGTTTCCTGGCTGGATCGAGGCACAGCGCGCAAAAGGTGGCGTGTTGCACGACAAGCGCAAGGTGGCGATGTTCTGCACCGGCGGCATCCGTTGCGAGAAATCGACAGCCTATATGCGCTCGCTGGGCTATGACGAGGTCTATCATCTGGAAGGCGGTATTCTCAAATATCTGGAAACCATGCCGGAAGAGGGCAGCCTCTGGAAGGGGGACTGCTTCGTTTTTGACGAGCGGGTATCGGTCCGCCACGGGCTGAAGACTGGCGACTATGAGTTCTGCCGTGCCTGCCGCCTGCCGCTCAGCGCAAAAGACAAGGCTTCCAGCCACTTCATCGAAGGTGTGAGCTGCGCCCACTGCCACGACAAGCATACTGATGAGCAGAAGCGGCGTTTTGCCGAGCGCCAGCGGCAGGTGGAACTGGCCCGAGAACGCACCGAACGTCACATCGGTGAGCGGGTGGAAGTCAAGAAGCAAGCGAAAGCCGAGGCATTGGCCCGCGCGAAAGCCAGACGCGAGGCAAGGCTTGCCGCGCGAGCCGCGGGAGGGCGGAATGCACCGCTCAATGAGCCGTAACGCCGACGGGCTTTCAGGATGGTCCGAAAGGTTTCAATGTCAATATTTGGCGGGAGGTAGCCAATGCAATTTTCTCTTATCCGAGGCAGTGCCGTAGTGGGATTCACCTGCGCGTTGTTGTCATTTTCCGCGTATGCCCAGGGCACTGCGCAGGTGCTCCCCAATACCTTGACTCTGGTCGTGGGGTATGCGCCCGGCGGCGCGGCGGATACGGCTGCGCGCGCATTTGCCGAGCAGCTGCGCAAGGATGGCGTAGGCACCGTCATCGTAGAGAACCGGCCGGGCGCGTCGGGACGCGTGGGGCTGAACTACGTCAAGGATTCGAAACCGGACGGAGCCACCATGTACCTGGTGCCATCGCCACTGTTGACGATCTTTCCCTTGACCTATCAGGATCCCGGCTATGACGCGCAGAAGGACTTGCGGCCCGTAGCAACGCTGGTGAACATTCCGACGGCGATCGCCGCAGGTGTGAATCAACCCTATTCCGACATGAAGGAATACGTCGCCTGGGCCAAGCAGAATCCGAACACGGCGGCCAATCTGGGTGTGGCTACATTGGGCAGCTCGGGCCATCTGGGGATACTGGCGGTCAATAGTTCGCATGACATGAAGATCGAGCCGGTGGCGTATCGCGGAGCTGCCCCGATGCTGGTCGATGTGGCTAGCGGTGAAGTCGCGATCGGCTGGGACGCGGTGGCCAGCATGATACCGCTGCATCAAGCGGGTAAGATCAAGTTTCTGGGGGTGAGTGGCGACGAAAGGCTGGAAGCGCTGCCCGACGTCATGCCGCTGGCGGAACAGGGATTCCCGGCATTCAAGGCTGCTACGAGTTTTTATGGGATCGTGGTGCCTGCGGCCACGCCGGACAGCGCTGTGGCGGCGCTGGAACAGGCCTTCATGAAGGCGGCGGAGTCTGATGAGCTGCGGCAGCAGTTGGCCAGCCGCGGCTTGTTGATGGCGCCCGCCACCGGAGAGCAAATGGCGCAACGTACGCGCGAAGAGCTGGAATCCTGGCGTCCCGTGGTGGAGGGATCCGGCATCACGATGGATTAGAGTCTGATTCCGCTTCCGGCATAACGCTTACAGGGGCGGCACGGGTGGCCGCCCCTGTGCCTGTTCCAGCAAGGCCGCGTAACGCAGCAGTTGATCATCGGCGCCGAAGCGCGACACCAGCTGTATCCCCACCGGCAGGCCGTCGCTGGCGAATCCGCAGGGCAGGGAAATGGCCGGATGGCCGGTCATGTTGAAAGGCATGGTCCAGGGAAACCAGTGTGTACGGATGCCTTCATGCCTCTGTCCATCCATCTCGAAAGGGTCGAACAGGTCGGTGTCAATGGGCAGGGCCGTGCGGGTCAGCGTAGGCATGACGAGCAGGTCTGCCGTCTGGAGCCAGGTCTGCACCTGCTTGAACAGGCCGGTGCGGGCAAACATGGCTTCCTGATAGTCCTGCGCGGAATATTCACCGGCCGTCAGAATCTGACGGCGGAACGTGTCACTGAAGGTTTCGCCGTGCCGCTCTACCAGGGCCAGAAAGCGCGCGCGCCAGACGGTATGGTTGATGGTGCGCCAGATGGGTTCGACGATGAAGTTCTCGCTCGCGACAAAGGGCTCCAGTTCCGCTCCCATGTCCGCCAGTAGCTGCAATGTCGTCTCGAAGCGTTCACGTATGTCGACAGACACGGCGCGTCCCTGTGGGGCCAGCGAGTATCGGATGCGCACGCTCCGAAGATCTCCCTGGTGCAGGGCGGCTTCCGCATAACCCGCACGCTTCAGGCCTATCGACCAAGGGTCCAGTTCATAGTCACCTGCCATCACATCCAGCATCAGGCCGGTGTCCGCCACCGTGCGTGTGGTGGGGGTCACATAGGTTTGATTGCCGAACAGATCCTGCGCCTGGCTGTGGGGAATGATGCCATTGCTCTGTTTGAGCCCAACGACCCCGTTGCATGCGGCAGGGATGCGTGTCGAGCCGCCTCCATCGGTGGCGATGGCAAGCGGCGTAATGGCTGCGGCAGTCGCAGCGGCCGCGCCGCCGCTGGAGCCGCCGCTGGTTCGGCTCAGATCCCAGGCGTTGCTCGTCTGGCCGAACAAAGGGGATCGAGTGAAAGGTTGCGAACCGAATTCCGGTGTTGTTGTCTTGCCCAGCAGAATGGCGCCTTCGGCCCGCAGTCGCGCCACGGATGGAGCGTCTTCGGTCGGGACATGCTCTTCGTGAAGTACTGTGCCGAATGTTGTGCGCACGCCAGCAGTGTCGACGATGTCCTTCACGGTGTACGGGATGCCATGCAGCCGGCCCAGGGGCCTGCCGTCCATGACGGATTGCTCGGCATGCCGGGCCTGTGCCAAAGCCTCTTCTTCGCAGATTGTGATGAAGCAATTCAAGAGGGGTTGCAGGCGCTGCGCACGATCGAGGGAGGATCTGACGAGTTCGACCGGAGACAGGCGGCGGGAGCGAATCAACTGCGCAAGCTCAACTGCGGACAGAGCATGTAGATCGGTCATTGCGGATGGATGAAAAGAAATGGAGGGCTGGCTGCGCAGTTTAACGTGCGCGGTGTCGTGCCGACCATACTGCCCGTCCGGGTTACCATGAACCCTTCACAAGGCTCTTCAGACCACGACCGTCATCGCAAGATCATGAAGCCAGGTACGCTGCGCCACATGCCGCCCATTCTTTATTCCTTTCGGCGCTGTCCCTATGCCATGCGCGCCAGGCTGGCGCTGGCGGTGGGCGGCTTGCATTGCGAATTGCGGGAAGTCGTGTTGCGCAGCAAACCGGCGCAACTGCTGGAAGCCTCGCCCAAGGGCACCGTGCCAGTGCTGGTGCTGCCCGGTGGCGTCATCGAACAGAGCCTGGATATCATGCTGTGGGCGCTTGAGCAGCACGACCCGGATGGCTGGCTCGAACCGGGGAATGGAAGCATGGCCCAGATGCTGGAGCTGATCGAGGAATGCGACGGGCCTTTCAAGCATGGCCTCGATCGCTACAAGTATCCCGATCGGTACGAGGCAAGCTCCAGCGCAATCGACCACCGGGAGCGCTGCGGCCGGTGGCTGAAGAGCCTGGAGGACAGGCTCGTCCGTTCCGCTCAGTTGTTCGGGGAGCGGCCTGCGCTGGCAGATGCCGCAATCATGCCTTTCGTCAGGCAATTCTCCCAGGTCGACCGTGCCTGGTTCGACATGCAACCGTGGCCCGCGTTACGGGCCTGGCTGGATGCATGGCTGGCATCGCCCCTGTTTGGTTCCATCATGGTCAAGCATCCGCCGTGGGATGGACGCGCAGGCGTTCGTTTCCCCTGAAAGAAAAAGGCTGCGTGACGAATCGCGCAGCCTTTCTGTTACCGTCTTGAGTGACGAGGCATGTTCATGCCCGCGTCGTCAGGACTTCCCTGAGTGCAGTTCGGTATTGGCCAGGTGTTCGACCAGCTTCGCCATGGCGGTGTGATCCTGGCCCTTGCCCAGCAGAGAGGCGGACGATGCCCACAGTTCGCGGCAAAGCGTCGAGAATGGTGCGGGGGTGCCGGACTCTGCCGCGATCCCCGTGGCGATGCTCAGGTCCTTCACCATCAGGTCGAGCCCGAAGCCGGAATTGAACGCCCTGGACAGGATGTATTGCTTGAACTTCTTCTGGGTGGAGTTGTTCATGCCCGTGGAAGAATTCAGGACATCGACCATGACGTCGGGATCCAACCCGAAGCGCTGCCCGATCATCAGGGCTTCAACGCCAATCAGGAAGCCGCCCGCCGATACCAGGTTGTTCAGCGCTTTCATGGCGTGTGCCGAGCCGACGTCGCCGGTATGCACAATGGACTTGCCCATGCATGCCAGGATGTCGTTCACGGCTTTCACGTCTTCCGGCTTGCCGCCCACCATGATGGCCAGTTCGCCTGATTCGGCTCGGGGCACCCCACCCGACACGGGAGCATCCAGCAGCGTGGCGCCTGCATCGGCGGCAAGCTGCGCAAGCTTCTGTGTTTGGCTGGGAATGCCCGAACTCATCTCGAGAATGCGTGTTCCCGCCTTGATGCCAGCCAACGCCCCGGTTTCACCGAGCAACACGCTTTCGACGATCGCGCTCGTCGGTAACATGGTGACGATCAGATCGCTCTGACGGGCCAGCTCCGCGGCATCCTGCGTGGCCGTGGCGCCGGAATGCGCTGCGAAATCGCTGGCGGCCTGGGAGTTGGCGTCGAGTACAGTCAGCGTGTAGCCGGCATTGACCAGGCGCTGTGCCATGGGCTTGCCCATGCTGCCAATGCCGATGAAGCCTATGTTCCGGATGGGGGCGCTCATTGGATCAGGCCTCGTCTTTCTTGAATGCGCCTTCTTCTTCCAGCACCTGGTTGGCGACCTTGAAGGCGTCCAGACCGGCGGGGATGCCGCAATACACGGTGGCGTGCAGGAGGACTTCCTTGATTTCCTCGACGCTTACCCCATTGGCCAGCGCACCCTTGACGTGCAGCTTGATCTCGGCCGGCCGGTTCAGAGCAGTCAGCATGGCGAGGTTCAGCATGCTGCGGGTCTTGCGCTCCAGTCCGGGACGGTTCCAGGCGTAGCCCCAGCACCATTCGGTGGTGATGTGCTGAAAGGCCATCATGAAATCATTTGCCTTGGCCAGGGAGCCGTCCACATATTCGGCGCCGAGCACGTCGCGGCGTGTGTTGAGGCCTTCCTGGAACAGGGCTTCGAGCGGATTGTCAGTGGACTGAGTCATGTGTCTTCCTTAGTAGGTTCGAGAGAAATGCGTCTGATTGTCGTACAATAATATTGTATTTATCATGATCAGTGCAAGTCGGTTCTATCTATATACTGGCTGATCTCCCGGTTGCAGCGTAGCGCGACCAGACGGTAAAGCAGTTACTCGATGCGATACTTGATATGAAGACCACCGCGGATCTCCACATTCCCAGACAGAACAGCTCACTCAGGCAGCAGGTCACTGACCGCTTGCGCGATGCCGTGCTCAGCGGCATGTTTGAACCGGGCATGAAGCTCGTGGAGCGCGATCTGTGTGAAATGCTGGGCATCAGCCGCACGGTGTTGCGTGAGGCTCTGCAGCATCTGGGCGCCGAGGGCCTGATCACGAATGTGCCGCACAAGGGGCCGATGGTCGCCACCATCACCGCCCAGGAAGCCCGTGACATCTATGCGGTGCGCGGGGCGCTCGAAGCGTTGGCGGGCGAAGGCTTTGCCCAGCATGCCACCGATGAGCAGGTGGCGGAACTGCGTGCAGCGCTGAACCGGCTTCACCAGATCAATGCAGGCGAGTCCAGTCAGGCTGTGCTGGAAGCCAAGAACGATTTTTATTCTATTTTGCTGGGCGGCTGTGGAAATTCGGTGGTGGGCAGCATGCTCACTCTGCTGAACAACCGGGTAACGATGCTGAGGCGAATGTCTTTATCCACATCGGGGCGATTGCAGGAAACGCTCAGGGAACTCGATGAGATCGTGATGGCGATCGAGCAGCGCGATAGCGACCGCGCCAGGGATCTGTCCGCTGCGCATGTGGCCAGGGCATCGGTCGTTGCCCTGAAAACGCTGGACCATGCGTAGGGAAGCGGGCTTCCGCTACGCGGATCTGTCGGGACAGGAAACGGCTGCTTACCTGTCCATGCCCGGGACGACGGCATTGAACCCGCAATCAACATGCGTGATCTCGCCGGTGATGCCGGCGGCCAGATCGGACAACATGAAGGCTGCCGTGTTGCCGACATCTTCGATGGTGACGTTGCGGCGCAGCGGGGCGTGTTGCTCCACGAACTTGAAGATCAGCGTGAAGTCCTTGATGCCGCTGGCGGCCAGAGTCTTGATGGGACCGGCCGATATGCCGTTGGCGCGAATGCCGCGTGGACCCAGAGCGGCGGCAAGGTAGCGCACGCTGGCTTCCAGCGAAGCCTTCGCCATGCCCATCATGTTGTAGTGCGGCACCACCCGTTCAGCACCCAGATAGGTAAGCGTCAGCACCGAGCTCTTGCGGCCTTCAAGCAGTGGCAGGGCCGCCTTGGTCATGGCGGGGAAGCTGTAGGCGGAAATGTCGTGGGCGACGCGGTAGTTCTCGCGAGTCATCCCGTGCAGGATGTCGCCTTCCAGTGCTTCACGTGGAGAATAGCCGATCGCATGGACCAGGCCGTCCAGCCCGTCCCATTTCTCGCCCAGGCTCTTGAAAGCCTGTTCGATTTCATGGTCTTCGGCGACGTCACAGGGTAAGACGATGCTGCTGCCGAACTCATGGCCGAATTCTTCGACCCGCTCTTTGAAGCGGTCGCCGGCGTAGGTGAAAGCGAGTTCAGCGCCCTCGCGGTGACATGCCTGTGCAATGCCGTAGGCAATCGATCGGGTCGAAATCAGTCCGGTGATCAGAATGCGCTTGCCTTGTAGGAAACCCATTTTGTAATCGATCCTTCTTATATAATATATAGAGCTTGTATGGAAATATTAGCCGCGTATGTCGGATCCTGGAATCCGTAGCCGTTTACCGGTGGCGAGGTTGTTACCCTTCAGGTTGTTCAACTTCCGAAGGGTATCGACCGTCGTGTTGTAGCGGCGAGCCAGCGCAAACAGGGTGTCGCCCCGTTTCACCGTGTGTGTCGTGGCACCTGGGCTGCGCCGCAGCACCGGGACGTCGGCAGGACGATTCTTGATGTTTCCGCCGGCCGGTGGCGAGGTGTTTGAGCGAAGGCTGGGCGCTGCGGTGTCCATCGACGCCGGCTGGATGCTGCCGCTGCCTTGTATGCCGCCCCTGGGCTGCGAAGCCGCGGCGATAAGCGCGGGCGTGATATCGGGGCCGGTTGCCGGCGTTTCTTCGGGAGCGACCGCAGCAGCAGCCACCAGCAGCGTGGAGGCCGCGCGTGCGGTCGATTGGCGGCTGCCCAGACCATTGACGGCGCGCAATTGCTCGACAGGCATTCCGAACTTGCGGGCAATCGTGGTGTAGGACTCGCCCTTCTTGCTGCGGTAGGTGGTCCAGGAGCTGAGACGCCCTTTGTAGGCCTGCAGGTTCGCCATGAAGATGTCGGCTTTGTCGGCAGGCAGCAGAATGCTGGCTTCATCGTCCACCTTGATGACAGGGCGATTGTGAGCCGGATTCAGTTCACGGAATTCATCGACGGACATTTCGGCCAGCTGTGCCGCGACCTCGACGTCGATGTCCTGCTTCTTCTTGATGGTGGTGAAGTAGGGGGCATTGCCGATGGGCGGGAGTGTGATGCCGTATTTTTCTGGCTCGGCGATGATGTTCTTGAACGCTTGCAACTTTGGCACGTAATTACGGGTTTCTTCCGGCATGGGCAGGGCGCGGTAGTCGAGAGCCAGCCCCTGCTTCTCGTTGCGTTCCAGGGCCCGCTTTACAGCGCCTTCACCCCAGTTGTAGGAAGCCAGGGCCAGATACCAGTCGCCCTGGAATTCGTACAGGTAGGACAGATAGTCGAGCGCGGCGTTGGTGGAGGCGATCGGGTCGCGCCGCATGTCGCGCCACCAGTCCTGTTCGAGGTTGTAGTACCGCCCGGTACTGGGAATGAACTGCCATAGGCCGGATGCCTGGGAGCGGGACAGGGCGGTGGCGTTGAACGCGCTTTCGACGAAAGGCAGGAGGGCCAGTTCG
>Ga0172382_10010656_pt1 | contig 12285 bp, 9 predicted proteins | sample Leawel138RmetaG_FD_122245 | JGI IMG/M metagenome (GOLD analysis project Ga0172382, IMG submission 122245) | Leachate microbial communities from a municipal landfill in Southern Ontario, Canada - Leachate well 138R metaG | ecosystem: Engineered > Solid waste > Landfill > Unclassified | place...
ATACATGCTCCAGCCCAACATCCAGTTTCTTTTTCTGAAATAATCTGTCCCGAGTCTATGCTTCTACCGGTTAATCCCCTGGCCTCTTTTAATGCAGCAAAATAACTAGACTTACACCTATATTGAGATTGAGCTAAAAAACTCTCTTCTGTAGTCAAATAAAATCCTAAAAAATTTTTTATTTTTTCATCTTTTATTAAATTATGTTTCATTTTTTTTCTATCTTATAATTACTCTGTAAAAATATTAAATCTCTTTCAATTTTATTTAATGTTTCTATATTAGGCTCATGACTTTTTTTTCCTTAATATTTTACCTAATCAAACTTAATATAGTAACCAAGGCACCAAAATAATCACTTGATTCAATATGAAATTTTAAATCATCTAAATCATTCATAAAAAAATATTTAATACTTAAAATATACCATATTTTTGCCTAAAAATAAAGCAAAACTTATCAACTACTTATCTACTCCTCTGCCCTGGACTTAGTTCGGTCTTTGCGTCATTTGTTAGTTAGTATTAATAATTAACAAATAAAGTTATGAATCAAGAACAAAGGTCTTATAGACCAAACACAGCTCTCAGAGAGCAAAATAGGGCTAATTTGGAGCTAATTGAGGCCCCAACAAAGTATTGTCTATATGCTCGTAAATCAACCGAATCAGATGAACTTCAAGCCCTTTCTATAGATTCTCAAATTAAAGAGATGTTAGAAATGGCTAAGAGTGAAAATATGGATATAGTAGAAGTAAGAAAAGAAAGTCACAGCGCTAAAGACTCAGGACAAAGACCAGTGTTTAATCAATTACTTACTGATATTAGATCAGGAATGTTTAATGGAATACTATGCTGGGCTCCTGACAGGCTAAGCAGAAATGCCGGAGACCTAGGATCAGTAGTAGATTTAATGGACCAAGGACATTTAAAAGAAATTAGAACTCATGGACAGAAATTTACTAATAATCCTAATGAGAAGTTTTTACTGATGATATTAGGTAGCCAAGCTAAATTAGAAAATGACCATAAAGGACAAAATGTAAAACGAGGACTTCGGGCTAAATGTGAACAAGGTTGGCGACCAGGACCAGCTCCCTTGGGTTATCTTCATGATAAGTATGGTGATAAAGGTGGTAAAAGAGTATTTACTGATCCCAAAAGAGCTCCAATAATTAAAAAGATATTTGAGAAATTTGCTTATGATAAATTAAGTGGTAGGCAAATATATAAGTGGCTAAAAGAAGAAACTAGTTTTAAAACTAAGAATAATAAAAACATGACTCTTAGTATGGTCTATAGATTAATTAAAGAAACTTTCTATTATGGAGAATTTGAATACCCTATTGGTAGTGATAAATGGTATCAAGGAAATCATGATCCAATAATATCAAAAGACTTATACTTAAAAGCTAACGAGCAATTAAGTAGAGACAATATTCAAAGACATGAATGTAAAGAATTTGCCTTCACCAAATTAATGAAATGTGGATTATGTGGATCAAGTATAACGGCTGAAGAGAAATTCAAAAAACTGAACGATGGTTCAGTTAGAAGATATGTCTATTATGGCTGTACTAGGGGAAAAGATATTAATTGTAAATGTGGTTACATTAGAGAAGAAGAATTAATTGAGCAATTAATAAAGATAATAGATAAAATAAATATTAATGAATTAGGTGTCCAACATCAATTTGATGAAGAAATTGAGAGGTATTATAAATTTAGCAAAGGAATACTAGGTAAAACTGATATTGATTTCAATAAGCAAAAAGAGATAGATATGAGAAATTATGCTAAATATGTTTTAAGAGAAGGAAATCTTCTTGAAAAAAGAGAGATATTGGGAAATATGGAAAGTAAAATAATTATGAAAAATAAGAAGATATGGCTTAAAAATTAATAGTGTAAAAAGTTTTAATTTGTGATAGAATCAAAATAAGATAAATTAAATAATTAAAATATGTATAGCAAAAAAGATATTCTCAAAATACTAAATGACAAGCTTGAAGCCCTAAAAATAGATTATTTAGTAGACAAAAAAACACTTGATGTTTTAATTTTAGATATAACCCGAGTTATAGACAATAAATTAACATTGGCTATTAATAATATAAAATCCAAGGAAAACATTAAAATTAATTCCACAGAAAAAGAAACAATAAGAAAATATCTCTTGGGATACCCTCTTGAATATAAAGAAAAATTTAAAAATATAAAAAAAATAACTATAGATAAAAAAGACCTAATTAATGCCTATGAATTAATTAACAAAGGATTTACTAAAAACGAGCCCACTATGAGAGATTCCATAATTGCCAGAATCCAAAGATTAATTTTAAACAATAAAAAAAATTATTCTGAAAAATATATAGAATATATCCATGATTTGCAAAAGAATAAATATGAATTAATAATAATAACAATAAAAAATAATAGTGATTATTCAGCGGATAACATTGCCGAAATTATTGAAAAAAAATATTCTGACTTATCGAATTATCATCACATGGTGTTAATTTTTAATAATAAAAACGCTAAAGCTAATTGGAAAAACATCTCAGATATTGCAATTTATATGGAAAATTTTAAGACTGAAAAAGGATTTAATATTTTTAACGAAAAAAATAAAGATAAAAGAATTGAAGAACTTAATTCTTTTATAAAAAAACATTCACAAATTAAATATTCAGATCAAATTAAAACTCTTATAAATACCTTCTATAAAGGTATATCATACGGGTTTCAATTTAAAGATTTATTCATTACAGACGATGGCATAAACCAAATTCTTGTTATGCAAAAAATTGAACTAGATGAAGAAATCAAAAAATGCCCTGCTTGTCATCAAGAATTAATACGTGGCAACTCTTATCCAAGGGTATTATATAAAAGCTTTGAATGCACAAATCCATCTTGCCCTGCTAGAAGTAAAATTGGCCGCGGAAAAAGATATGATATACTTACAGCAAAAAGACAAATATTATTAGAAAGAGGTAGTGATTTTGATAAAATAGATGATAAAACTTACTTTCATATGCGAAGAGATGTTATAAAACCAACTAAATCTTTGACTGAAATATTAATTTCACTATACACGTGGTCCGATGATTCTGTTCTTTTAATAAATACAAATTTCAAACAAAAAATTTTCAAAAATCGTAAAATAATAAAATCTAAATATTTTTCTTTTGATAACAAACACAGAATTAATAACTTGCCAGTTTTTAAATTGTTCTCTTCAATTGCTAATAATATAGAGTTTCAAAAAAAAGATATAAATTATAACATCAAGGAAATAAACAGAAGTACGATTATAAATGGAGATTCTTCTTATATCCTTCCCTTCCTGAATGATAAACTTAATATACCAAAGATTCAAGGAGCCGTAACTTCGCCTCCTTATTATAATGCGAGAGAATATTCTCAATGGCAAAATCTATTATTATATCTAATTGATATGATGATAAACGCCAAAGCAGTAATAAAATCAATGGATAAAAATGGAATATATATCTATAACATAGGTGATGTTGTTGGACAAGATAATATTTATATTCAATCAAATATGTCCAAAAGAAGGCAAATGCTAGGATTTTATTCGATTTTTATATTCGAATTAATTGGATTTAAAACAATCTCTAATATTATATGGGACAAAGGAGAGGTTCAAAGCAAAAGAAACTCCACTTCTAATCTTTTTGCTGGTTATGTTAATCCAGTTAATTCATATGAACACTGTATAGTGTTTGCAAAAAACAAATCTATAAACCTAAAGTCAACGCAAATTAAAAAAATTAATTCGGTTAAAAAAATTAATTCGAAAGGAGAAAATATTCTAGGTCATACTGCGCCATACCCCGAGGAGATTCCCAAGCTTTTAATTCCTTTTTTAAATAAAAAATCAATCGTTATTGATCCTTATCTAGGAAGCGGAACCACTAGTATACTAATGGAAAAGGAAGGAATAAAAAATATCGGATTTGAAATAAATAAAGAATATTTTGAACTTGCATGCAAAATAATAAATAAGTTTAATAACAATTAAATAATGCCAAAAATTAGTATGCGCAAACAAATTATAATTCTTTTTAAATAAAAATTAGAGTGCTCAGCTCACAAAAATTATACTCACTATTTATAATTTAAATAATAAATTTATAATTTAATATTTTTTATTCATCTAATTTATCAATCCCATACTTGTCCCATTTTACCAATATCTCACGTTGACGTATAAAATATTCCTTTAAAGAAAAATCTTGTTGCATCATATTTGATAAATGTTTAGACCAAAATAGATTCGTTGGTCTTGCTGCGGTTAATAATATCCCCAATCCCTTATCCCACACATAGCTGTATCTATTCACAGATGCTTGGTGAGTTATATCCAAGGAGTCCTCCTCTCGATTCTTAATTGCAAAATCCTTAATATGAATTGGTCTAACTTGAATGGGGTCTATTAATTCCCCATCTTTAAGTTTTAAGGAGATGTGGTTAATAACGTAATCTTTAAGTGATCTGTCGCCATACATTCTAGTTGAGAAATAATTTAAATATTTTGTGATTAAATCTTTCCATTTGTCATTTCTTAGATTATTAGGCACTGAAAACATAGCAAAATAGATCAAAACGAGCGTAATATCGTCTGAAACAATTAATCCTGCATATTCTACAGAAGGGTTAAATAACTGCACATCCTTCGACAAAATACCATGGTCATCATGAGAGTCTCTCGCATCTTGCTGCCCACCTTTTATAGAATAATAAACATACCCCTTCCATTTATCATTTCCCTGACCAGAGTAATCAACCCTAGAGTCTCTTCTAAGCAATACGTCCTCCACTTTTTGATTATTTTTTTTCAAAAATTCTTCCAACCTCTCTAGAGCAGCCCTCTGAACTTGAGAAGAAGAGTCTCCAGTGCCTCTAATATTAATTATCGCTGAAACATTATCATTTGATCCAAGTTTATTCTTAAGTTTTTTAAATACTAAATTTTGTTGAAATTCGGGAAGGTCAAGTTGATCAAAGTAATCATTGTTCACAAACTCAACAGCCACCCCTCCTTCAAATGTATTTAACTGATCATATGTTAATTTAGATTTTACAACATGCTCAAACGGAATTAATGCTCGATTTTTCCTTGCTGTTCTTTTTTGAAACAATTTATCAGGCACGAAATATTGTCCTGTTTTCCCAGAAATATTTGAAAATTTTTGCTTAATTAAATCCTGATCCTTTGATGATGAAAAATAAGCCTTCAAATGATTTATCCCTAAAGTTTTTAATTGATTTGATTCTTTTATAATTACATTATCTATTTTATTCATATATTATAAATTTATTAATTTATATAAACTTTATCACAAATTTATCTAAAATTCAATTAAAATTTATATAAAGAAAAAATAAAAAGACCTAAATGGGATTCGGACCACTTAAATTCTTTATTTCCAGTCTTTTTAGCGAATTTGACTAAAACAAAAAGAACTGGCACAAGCCAGCTCCTTTCATTTTATCCCGATAAAACAAGGATGTAAGTCGGTCTCTCACAAAAGAGAAACATCTGCTCCGAGGGTGGGATTCGAACCCACGACCAATTGATTAACAGTCAACTGCGCTACCGCTGCGCCACCTCGGAATATTATTCAATTACTAAAAACTGATTAATATAATAACAAACTGAAAAAATATGTCAATATAAAAATTACTTAATATTGTCCTCCATCCATAAGTTACCCTTAAAACAGTTCCAGCCTTTAACATAAGATCTAGGTGACCTTTCTGGATACATTACTGGTCTTTGAGATTCGTAGCTATCAGTCCTAAAATCAGCACACATCTCAAATTCCTTATCTCCCAGTTTATTATATTCTACACTTCCAATAATTTCAGTATAAGAAGTAACACTTTTTAAATCTGCCAAATCTTCTGGTAAATATCCCTTATTTTCATAGTAGCTATTAACATGACTTTCTAGTGTGTACATACTATTAACTATCTGATCATCCATCTTTCTCTCTCTGGCCACCTTTGGTGATTCAACAAAAAACCAAGAAGAAATAAAAATCGTTATAACTAATGAAAGTGTTGAGATGAAGAATATTTTAATAACTTTATCACTTTTAAGTATGTTTTCTCTTTTTATATCGTAAAGATAAAAAGAGAAAACTAAAGCAGAGATAATAACAACAGTAACCATCTGAAGAATAAACTTTAAAGTTATCTCTCCTGATAAAAAAGAATTAATAATACCTATTAAAGATCCTAAAATAATAACAGCGGAAACAAAAAGAATAAAATATGTTAACCAATTTCTCAAAGAAGAATCTTTTTCTATTTCTTTTTTTCTTAATCCATTATTTATTAAATTAACACTCAAAAAGAATATTGGAGCTGATATTAAAATAGCTGAAATTCCAAAACGTAAAGTATTTTGATTGCTAAATGAATTATAGGTTAAAACGTCAAAAACGCTTTTATCTATTATTTGAAAAATTATTAAAACAGAAGATATTGCCAGAAATATTAAAGCCACTAAAGACAAGAAATAATAGAAGGCATACTTTGGATTGTTGTTTTTCATATTTTTTTTATTTATATTTAAAAATCTCTTAATTTTTCAAGACCCTTTGTTTTCATTTTTCTAATCTTCTCTAGCGCCTTAGCTTCGATTTGTCTAATTCTCTCTCTGGTTACCTCAAATTCTTGACCAACCTCTTCCAAGGTGTGAGCTACACCATCAACCAATCCAAACCTCATTTCTAATATTTTTTGCTCCCTAGGAGATAGAGTTATAATAACTTCCTTAACATAGTCTTTCAATAACTGAACGGCAGCAATTCTATCCGGAGTCTCATTTTTAACATCTTCAATAAAATCTTCTAGAGTTGAGTTGTCATCATCATCACCAATGGTTGTTTCAAGAGATATGGTCTCTTGAGATATTTTCATAATATGTATAACCTTATCTAATTCTTCTCCCATTTCAGAGGCAATTTCTTCTACGGCTGGCTCCCTGCCTAATTCTTGAACTAAAAATCTCTTAGCTTGTTGAAATTTATTTATATTCTCAACCATATGAACTGGTATACGAATTGTCCTAGATTGATCAGCCAGAGCTCTAGTAATAGCCTGTCTTATCCACCAAGTTGCATAAGTAGAGAATTTGTACCCCTTCTGATGTTCAAATTTGTCAACAGCTCTAAAAAGACCAATATTACCCTCTTGAATTAAATCTAGCAAACTAAGACCTTTAACCCCGGAGAATTTTTTAGCAATAGAAACGACTAACTTTAAATTAGATTCAATCATCTTTCTCTCAGCTTCTTTGTCACCCCTATCTTTCCTTTTGGCAAGTTCAATTTCTTCTTCGGCAGTCAAAAGAGGTATTTTGCCTATCTCTTTTAGATATATCTGAATTGAATCTGCAGACAAACTGTTAAAATCAACTGACACGCTCGTTCTTTTAAGCTTGTCGATTTCAGCACTTTTAGACCCCAAAACTCCACCACTATCACTACTAATATTAACACCAGTATCACTCAAATTGCCTAAGAATATTTCGTAGTCATAAATATAATCCTCTATATTTGGAAAAAGATAAAGTATTTCAGTCTCAGTTAAAAAACCCCTGGTCCTGCCTTTTTCTATGGCCTTTTTCATAGCCTCTTCACTAGGAGGAGTGGCTAGCTCATAAGCTTCTTTTTTAGCTTTAACAGGAGGCTTCTTCTTAACCTCCACCTTTGGTTTAACCACCTTTTTAACTACAGGCTTTTTGGTGACCACTTTCTTGCTTTTTATCACCTTCTTTTTAGTTTCTTCTTTTTTGGCCATATTATATCTAAATTATTTTATTCAATTCTTTTTAATTTTTCGCTATAAACCTTTATATCATTTAATATACCATCAATTAATAATTTGTCATTATTTTTTTCAGCTTCCAACAGTTCGTTATTCTTTTCTTTAATATGATTTTTGTAATAGCTTCTTTTAATTTCCAAAATTAAATTAGACAACTCTTTTTTAATCACATCCTCTAAATTATCTGAATTTATTTCACTTAAATAGAAGTCAGCTAAAAGACCTATTCTATTTAAATCATCGAATCTCATTATTAAATCATTATCACTATTCTTAATATAATTCAAAAAATCATTATAATCAAGATTTTTACTATTTCTATTAAAATAGTCTATTAGCTTAGCATATATTTCTGCATATTTCAAAGGAAAAAACTCCATATCCAAGTTATTGACAATATAGTCAAAATTCTGTGGAAATCTAAAAGAAATAGCCAATAAAAGCTCAGCTAATTTATCTTCTCTAATAATAGAGTCTCCCGGACTTATCATGTTTGAATTTGCGCCATTTTTTTCATCTTTGACAAAAGTACTGTTTTTATTACTATTTTTTATCATTTTTGACAAGTCCTCTCTTAAAAAGGTTTCGTCCAACTTGTATCTTTGGGTTAATTCTTTTATCCAAAAGTCTTGTTCAACTTTATTGTTCAGCATGTTTATAACTGTTAATATCTTGTGGACACTCTTGTTTTTTGCCACTATATCAGTCATATCTATACTTTTTGACTCTTTAACTAAATAATGTTCAATTATGTTTCTTGCGCTGTCTATATATTTCTTGAACAGCCCAGCATCCTCTCTTATTAGCTCATCTGGATCCTTAGAATTATTGTCACCAAAGTCTATTATCTTAATATTAAAACCCATTTTTAAGGCTTCCATTATACCTCTATCAGTAGCGGCTAATCCAGCTAAGTCCTGGTCAAAGGCTAGGTATATGTTTTCTGTGTATCTCTTTAAAAGGATTAATTGCCCCTCGGTCAAAGCTGTCCCTGATGATGCCACAGTATTGCCAAAACCGGCCTCATGAGCGCTTATTGCGTCCATCTGACCCTCAACAACTATAGCGAAAGATTTATCTCTAATGGCCTTTTTAGCCCTATCAAGACCAAACAATATTCTACTTTTATCATACAAGTTAGTTTGAGGGCTATTTATATATTTCCCCATAGCTTTGTCAATGTTTTCAACAAAAGGATTTATTCTGGCTGTAAAAGCTACGGTTCTACCATTCACATCATGTATGGGAAACATAATTCTATCCCTAAAGCGATTATAGCGCTTACCTCTATCATTTTTAATAGCCATTCCACTTAAAACTATATCCTCTTCACTAAAATTCTTACTCTTTAAAAAATTAAACAAATCATCAAAACTCTCCTTGCTATACCCTATCTCCCAACGACCTATGGCATCACTGTCTAATCCTCTTTTTTTTAAATAATCTCTTATTTCTAAAATCTTCTTGTTGGTATCAGATTTTTCACTTGTCAGTATAAAATTATAGTATCTCTTGCTAAGCTCCATTATCTCTAAAGACTTGTTTTTATTTTTATCCTGAGAAAAATCCTTATTATCTAAAACAACTCCAGCTCTTGGTGCTAATAATTTTAAAGTTTCAACAAAATCTAAACCCTCTATGCCCATAATGAAAGAAAAGATATCTCCTCCTTTACCGCAACCAAAACAATGCCAAATCTGCTTTTCTGGAGAAACCATAAGTGATGGAGTCTTTTCATTGTGAAATGGACAAATAGCTCTAAAGTTGGAGCCGGCCGGCTTTAACGACAAATAGGATGAAAGAACATCCACTATATCTAATTTTGATTTTATTTGATCTGAATGATTCATTTTTTTAAAATATAGAAAAAAAACCTTTCTTTTTTTTATCACTTTCATCTTCAACAAAATCCTCTAAATCTTCGTCTAGATTACCAGAGGCCATTTCTGACAATATATCCTTACTCTCTTTTATTTCTGGTATTTTAACATCCTCTTCTTCATAGCTCTCTTCTTTCTTTTTTGGAGCGTTAGAATGAGAACTAAGAAACTGAGTTTCAAACCCTAATGACGCTACATAATTTCTCATATTAACAATCTCTTCCTCAACTAGCTCACCGTCGTATTCAGCACTATGCATTGTCTGTCCTTGATAACTAGCCTTTTTTTGATCTAGATGTAAGCTGAAAATAGTATCATCACCTCTCTCTTCTAAGTATAGATGAAAACGTGGATAATAGCCACCCCCCAATCTTTTAGCAAAACTCTCCTTACCGCTTCTTTTATCAAATATATAGGCGTAAGAAAAACGACGAATAACGCTTTTCAATCTTTCAGGGTTGGTTGATTTTACTAGAAATTTCATATTATTTATTATATATATTTCTTATTTCTTTCATAATAATTTCAGAATCAATAAAGCGACTATTGATTGTATTAGAATTCAAAACAACACTCACAAAACTATCTCCATCTATTTTAAAATTTAAACTAAGACAATAACCAGAAAGATTATTGTATCCAGTTTTTCCTGGTCCAATAATTATTAAAGATTCTTCATCGGGATTGAATAATAGTTTATTAGTAGAGAAAACATTTTTCAGCCTCCCTCCTTTTGTTTGAAAACTATATTCAGACAATACGGCAAGCGATGATATTTCATTCTTAGAAAAAGCCTCAGATGAAAATATGGCCACCTCCTTAGCGGTTGAGACATTCATATTATTTAAACCAGTAGCATCTTTAAAGTCTGTTCTAAAAAGACCCATATCTCTAGATTTGTCATTCATCATTTTTACGAACTCATCTTCAGTAAAACCAGCAGAACTGATAAGTGATGAAACCGCTGTGTTATCAGAGGCAATAATAGCGAGAGCTAACAAATCTTTTCTTTTCACTTCCTCTCCCAAAAAAATATAATCTCTACCACCAAAACGACGATCACCTTCTTGTATTTTATAGTACTCATCCCAATCAATATCTAGATCAAGAAAAACTAAGGCTGCCATTAATTTACTGATACTAGCTATGGGCAAAATTTCTTCTGAATCCTTTTCATAAATAAAGGAATTGTTATTAGTATTATAAACAGCCACACTACTAGCTGAAACATTGATTCTATCCTTCAAACCATATATTTCTTCTTTAAAAGAATTAATCTCCCATTTGCTTGTAGTCTCACCATAATTCTCAATATCTATAACTGGATATATAAATGAAAACAAGAATGAACTAATTATGTATATCAAAAAAGAATAAATCATAAAAGAAAACTAAACATTTGAACTATTTATCATTTCATCAATTTCCTTATTCTCCCTGAAAGATGCATACTCTGGAAGATCATCTATCTTTGATATTCCTAAAAATTTAATAAAATCTAAGCTAACGGTATATTCATTATCCTCTGGTTCATTGGCTGATTTCTCTTCTATGAGGCCTCTAAGTAATAAATTTCTAAGTATTAAGCTACAATTAATACCCCTTATTTTTTCTATACTTTTTTTCTTAATTGGCCCTTTGTAGGCAATAATAGTTAAAGTTTCCAAGCTAGCAGGAGTTAATTCCCCGCTCACCTCGCTTTGCATAAATTTTTGGACAATTTTTGCACTTTCTGGAGAGCTAGCCATGGAATATTTACCACCATTTTCAATAATCAAAATACCTCTGTCACCTTCTTTATAATCTAAAATCAAGGCATTTAAAGACTCTTCGATTTCTTTTTTGTCTACCTCCAATATGTCTACCAAATCTTTTAATGATAGAGGTTTAGGTGAGACAAAAAGCATTGACTCTATAGATCTTTTTATATTCATATTTTTAATATATTAATTAATATTATCATTGTGACTTTCAACAAAAATATCACTAAATAATTCTAGTTGCTCTATAACAAGACTTCTCTGTTTAGACAGCTCTAAAACTGCTAAAAAATTAACTATAACTTCAGTCTTTGACTTTGATTCTTTTAAAATATTAGAAAAATTAACCTTAATCTTCTTTGCTATAAGATTTTTAATAAAAGATATCTTATCCTCAATACTGATTTCATGCTTTATGGTATCCTCTTCCAGTTTTTCTTCTTGAATTGAAACCCTGTCTATTAATTTCAAAAATGAATTTCTTAAATTATCAGAATTTGTATTTTTTGGTGGAAAAAAATATTCGCCCAAAATTGAAGTTTTCTTATTATTCTTAGCACTTATTCTAGAAAAAGAGAATCTCTTTTTCCCTATTATTTTTTGTATCTTCTCACTAAAAGAAACAAATTCTTTATATATTCTAAGTTGCTTTTCTAAATTCTCAACCTCAACTTCGTCCTCTTCGTTAAAAAGATAAGGTAGCAATGCTTTTGATTTTATATATAACAATTTACTTGCCATTAACAAAAAATCAGACATTCTATCAGGGGATATATTGTC
>Ga0172382_10010657_pt1 | contig 12285 bp, 8 predicted proteins | sample Leawel138RmetaG_FD_122245 | JGI IMG/M metagenome (GOLD analysis project Ga0172382, IMG submission 122245) | Leachate microbial communities from a municipal landfill in Southern Ontario, Canada - Leachate well 138R metaG | ecosystem: Engineered > Solid waste > Landfill > Unclassified | place...
CGTCGCGATCCGGTGCGGGCAGTGGCATGCGGATTTTCCACAGGGTTCCGCCTTCGATAAGGCCGAAGGCTTGCCCTTTGGGCAGACCGAGGATATGGGCCGGCTCGATCAAAGGGACTTCGGTGGGGGTGAGTCTGTCCTGGGTATTGGAAGTGAAATCCGTGGGCCCGTGAATGTCGGAGCTGTCCGTCGCACCGCTGACGACTGCGGTGGAGTAGACCTCCACCTTGGGCAACTGCTTGGTCAACAATTCCGCGGTGGCGGTCTCCCGCACCCGTAGCATAAACAGGTTGTTGAAGTTGCCGATGACCTGGCCGGCTTTGGCGCGGCTGCCAATCCGAGCCTCGATATCGCTGAGCGTCTGTGTATAGGCGGTGACCTGAATGCCCGCGCCACCCCCTTTGTTGATCATCGGGATAAACTCATCCCCCATCAGCTCGTTGAACTCGTCGGCATGGACATTGATGGCCGGTTTGTCGTGGGAATGGGTAGACGGCAGACCATCGTCCACGCCGTGCTTATACAGATGGCCCGCCACCGAAGTCAGGTCGGAGAACATGCTGTTACCCACCGCTGCGGCCACTTCCGGATCGGACAGGGAATCCAGTCCAACATACACCACCGCCCGTTTGCGGATGATCTGCAGCCAGTCGAAGATGGGGCGGGGATCGTTGAGGTCGGAGTAGTTGGGCGCCAACAATTGGGCAATTTTGCCAGTGGTGAGCTTTTCCAGTAACGGCAGGAGTGACGCGACGATTTTATCGAAGTAGGTGCGGTCGTAGCGCACGGCGCTGCGCAGGCCGTCCAGCACGGAATCGTATACCCGCGCCTGGGACAGGTATTGCTCGATGGCGACCACGCGCTTTTCGCGACCCACCATATTGCGGGGTATGGTTTTGTCATTGAGCCTGGATTCCAGCTGAACAATACTCTCCCAGGCTTTAGGGTCATGCCGCGCGAAGAAGTGCGCCGCGTACTCGATAAACAGGGCGTCGATATTGATCACATGTCGCTGGATCAACAGGTAATCGGGCCGCTGGCCGAGCTCCACCAGGGCACGGGCAATGATATTGACGAACCGCCAGGCAAATTCCCGGAAGGCTGCGCTGTCCCCTTCCCCCGATAACTGGCCGGCGATACGGGTGGCCACTTCGGAAATCCGCCCGAACCGCCCGACCGCATTGTAGCGGGCGGAGATATCGGGCCATCCCAGATGAAACACGTAGAATTCACCGTCACGCCCCGACCGCCTCGCTTCCACATACATCCGTTTCAACAGGTCGGCATCGCCCTTCGGGTCGAACACAATGCAGACCTCGCCGCGACGGATATCCTGGGTGATTAGCAGTTCCGCGAGACGGGTCTTGCCCACCCGGGTGGTTCCCAGCACCAGAGTATGGCCGACGCGTTCGTCGAGTGGCAGGGTGACATCGTATTCACGGGGTTCGATACCGTGTAGGCGCGGCATGCCCCCCACCGGTGGCAGCGGGCGCACCGGGTTGAGGGGGTGGTCCCAGGTGGTGAGGCGGGCAAGTGGCGCCAGCGGCAGTCTCGACAACTGCAGTCGGGTCTCCCAGTGCCGAGCGATACGGTAGGCCAGAGTGGGTTCGACATAGCGGCGAAATTCCGGGCGGTAGGTTTGGTACAGCCGATGGGTATGGCGCTGGTCCCAGCGGAATCCCCGGCCGATAAACAACCGTTGTCGGCTGGTGGGCACGCGTCGGCTGCTCATGACATAGCGGGGCAATCGGCGCAGGTTACGGCGGTAGCGCAATATGGCCCAAGCCTGCCGCAGTCGTACCGCGCCAAAGGTCAGAAACGCCAATGCGCTGCCAATGCCCAGTAACGGACTGAGTGCCAGAGACCAGGGGGCGGCGATACAGAGAAAAGCCGCGCCGACACAGGCCGCCACCGTATAAAGCTCCACGGCAGGGCGTAACAGCACCTCCATGGCCTGCGCCTGGGACATTATTGCCGGATTTCCGTGGCCGTGATCAGCACGGGGTAGTGTTTCAAACCCAGCCGTCCGGCCAGGTCGTCGGCGGAGACGGGCGACAGGGTAAGGCCCGGCACGGAATCACGCAGCTGTTCCAGCGCGTCCAGCGTCTCCACATTCACCACCAACCCCATGGCGCCAAGGTTACGCAATACGTCCGCCTGCTGGCGCAACCAGGCGCGGGAGTGTGGGTCGATGCCGACCAGGAAGAACGGTGTCATGCCCGGTGACCGAATCGCCCGAGGCGTGACCTTGTCCGGCGTCAATGACGGCGTCCGTACCGGGAGCATGTCCGCTTCGCTGTACGGGCCGGATTTATATTTTTGCCTAGCGAGGGGTGTTTGCTGCTTACTACGGGAGATATTGTGGCCAAGGTTTAGAGCCTGATAGTAGGGCAGAGCCGAAGTGCCGCCACGGTCTTCAACCACGATCAACGGCTGATCGGCGAGACACAGGGCGCTTGAGAGTAGGACCATCAACAGCAGGGGAGGATGCAACCTCTTCATGGGGAAGCCCCCCTGCTCACCGTGACGTAATGCTGCCCCTTATTCAGTTGTGACAGATGCTGTGACAGATGCTGTGACACCCGGTGCCGATAGCGCGCCGCCGGCGCTCCACCGGCCGGTCGGTGATAGCGGCCCACGGCCTGTATCCAGGGCTGCCCCGGCGTGTGCTGCTCCCGCAGTATTGTTGCCGCAATACGGAGGTTCCTATAGGGATCGAGCAGATGGCAGGGATGCTTCACACGATGCCGGTGATAGCCGAAATTGATCTGTCCCAGGCCGGCGTCGACACGGGTCGCGGGTACGGTGCGAAGTGCGTCCTGTAGTTTCCGGCAACTCTCCCGGCGTGATGAAAAGCGATGGGCACGGCCGGCAATATTCAACGACCATGGCCAGGGAACATGCCGCCCCCGGAAGTTGATACCGCTTTCCTGCAGGGCGATGGCGAACAGTACGACCGGCGGGACACCAGCCTGCAGCCCCGCTTCCTGATAGGCCGGGGGGATTGCGGGTTCAGCGCGGGCGCCCCCGGGCTGGAATATGATCCACAGCAGGCACAGGAAGATGCCGGGGTTCACTGACGCTGCCATTGGCTATTCACCTTTTGGATGACTGCGGGCAGGTCGCCAGCCAGGTCCAGGCTTTGCCAACGTCCGCCATCGTGGTTGAGGGTGATAGCACCTGAGCGTACCTTGTTCGGATCAACGCCTGCCTGTGTCGCCCACTGCCGGAGCTGCGAGTCATCCTGCCCGCTGCCGACCATGTAGAGGTCAAAGCCCGTACCGCCATCCTGTAACTGTTGGACTCGCTTTTCACAGGGCGGGCAATCGTCTCTGACGAAAACGGCCAGACGTTGGGGTGAGTTGGTGATCGGAGTGGTTGTGATGGCGGCGGGACTCATAACTGGCTGAAGGCCAGGGAAGAGCCGTTGCCAGGCCGCGTCATAGGCGCGCTGGTACACCAATAGCTTCTCAACTCGTCGCGCCTCTGCCAGAACCTGCAATTCGGCATAGCGACGCAGTTCTGTCTCAGTCCGGGCTTCAATACCCAATGCCGTGAGAGGATCCAGATTCGCCGAATAGACGCCCAATGGCCCCTCCATCAATCGCTGGTAACGGGCCCATTCCGCAGAGGTCAGGCCCCAGTCCTGAGCGGGGGAGGAGTTCTCCAAACTTTGCTGCCGAGTGTGGGAGACCTCGGAGTCCGTCGTCCGCGTACCCTGCGCCAAGGTAAGGAGCGGCACAATCAACAGGGCAGCAAGCCAAAACCGAGGAGATGGACTGGCCTGCAGTGCAAACCTGGAGGAGAGCAACCCGGTCATGGTTTTGGTGCTCCTCTCCGTGTGAAGCAGACCTGCCGTGTAGTGTTATCAACCGCCAGAACCCATGCCGCCCCGGCAAGGGTGCGTAGTGCATCGTATAAGAGGAGCGGGCCCAAATGCCGATGGGGAGCGGGCAGCGGAAGATCATAGAGCACAGATACCTCAGCGCTACTGTCGCAGAGGGAGTAACCGGAATGTCGCAGCACTTCATTCAGTGCCTCGCCGACCGTTGCAGCCTTATTGGCCGGAATGACAACTTGAACGGGTTGCAGCAGCAGATTGTGCTGGGCGGCGCGAGGGGTTAATGACATCAGCGTATACCGTCCATATCGGGCTACGGGAATCCAGTCATTGGGAATGGAGGGTGGTATTGTGGTTGCGGGTGTTTCGATGACTGGTGCTATCGATGCGCTTGTGCACCCAGTGGCGAATAGGGTCGGCAATATACCCGCGAGCAGGAAAAGAAATGTTGTATTGAATCGGAGGGGAAGGGCTGACATACACGAAATCCTCTCAGGTGCATGTCGTTACTCTCGCAGGGTATGAGTTGAAAATCCCTGGACAAACGGGAATGGCTCGGTACCGGATTTGCCATAGAGTCTTGTTTTTCTTACCACCTGTGAGCGTCAGTCTTCCGATGCAACAACGTCGTTACTGATTCCCCGTGTTGCCGATCGTAGTACGACAAGCGCCACACTTGAACTGGGAATCGCGGCCAAACCGACCATGATCAAGAACAGTGCAAGGACGTCATATGAAGTCATTTGGTTTCTGTCTATTTGAGGCCAAGCTTTATTGATGTTGTCATTCGATGGTAATACCTTCAGTTCGTCCTTTTTCGAGGATATCAATCAGCACGGCACATTGCTTCTCGGAGGGGATTTTTGCGGGAATCTGCATGGCGATTCTGAGAATTCCAGCCTCTTTCGGCGTAAGAAGCTCTTTTTCCCGAAGCGCCTGATAAAGGTGTCCCCACTTTTTTCCAGGAATGCTCAACACCTGCCGTTGAGCTTCAATACCGTTATCTATCCTTTGGGTCTGTCTTGCGGTTCGAACTTCTGCTGCCTGCTCATCGGAAGACATGAGCAGAGAGTAAAATTCGGGTGGAAAGTCAGCTTCGATTTTATTCATCCGGGCTTGAATCCGGGTCCAGCACGCTTCCTTCTTGCACCATTCGGATATGTTCGAGATACCATCCGGGGGCTGAGTAATATCTTCATTTACTGCCTGCGCAATGATTGCCAGCGTGTTCTCGAGAGCAGTATTGATGTATTGTTCGTTCCAAATGCTTAGAAAGTCAAAATGTCCTTTTTTGCGCTTTGTGATTTCGCTCAGGACTGCCAGGGTGTAGGCGACAATATTGGCGCGGTATCCTCCGTTGTACCAGGGCTGTGCCGATACCAGCCGTTCGGTTGCTCGGAATATCAATCCACGCGCAATTGCACGCTTGAAATAGGACTCGTTGAAGCTATCTGACGACTTGTCCCATTCACTGCCGATGCGACGAGCATATTGAGCGAAGTTCTTCTGGGCACCAAGGTTCACATATCGCGGATGATCGTCCCAGACGTTTTCGAACTTGGCCAGGTCGGTTTTCGTGAACATCTGTGGCTTGGGATGTTCTGCCTTGAAACGCCGCTGCTCACTGGGCGTGAGTTTTGACTGGGCATCTGCGTACTGGCCGCGTGCTCGTTCGTAGAACCACTTGGTCTCACGTTGCGCGCCTCTTTGAGCAGGCGCCCAGATGCGTCTGGAGAATCCTTCCATTCGGATGTGGAAGGGGTGATTGGAAAAGAAGTCCGCTGCATTGACCCGGTTTTGGGTGTTCGCGTACTCGGAAATTTTCGGAACCACGGTTTCGCTGTCCTGACTGTCGATGACGGACAGTTTCATCTGGACAAATATTTTGGAAAGATCCGCCTTGTCGCGCCGACGCGTATGAAATAGGGAGGCGGTTGTCTGGCCCCCGTTCACTATCTGGAGATCGAGAACTTTTGCAATCGACAGCCCTGTGTCCGTTTTTCTGGTCTCAACATTCTGTGCCGTTGCCGTGATGCCGTTGTTGTACGCAAAGAACATTCCAGGTTCGTTCAGTATCGTTGTTCTGATACCCTTGTTTACATTGCCCCGTGCCTGAAGAAAGGTCCTCACGTTCTGTTCGAGAAGTCGTGCGCCGAATCGTTCGTAAAGGGAGGCGAGAATCTCTGCCGGCATGACGATCAGGTAGGATTGATAGGTATTTTCTCCCAAGTGCGCAGGAAGGCAGGAAATACCCGATCCGAACATTTCCTCAAAATCGAGATCGAGAGGCTCCTTGTGGCTGCGAGAACTTCTCTGACGGTGAAGCCGCGAGATATCCCAAACCTGATAGCTGACGGAAATTTCTGCGACTACGGAATCGGTAATCTCCTTGATTCTCTCGCTCAAAGACCGCTCCGACAGCAGCGTCAGCCTTAGTCGACGGATATCCCCCTTGCGATCGGCAATTTGTCTGGCAAGCCCATATTCCGGCGAAGTGAGTTCCAGTTCGGCTGCCAAACCCTTGTTTATGCTGGCTTCGAAAAAGTTCGATACACGCTTGAAAGCAGCATCGACGTCGGTTCTTGTCAGGGATGCAAGCTCGTCTCGTGATTCGAAGTCAGCCACAAACAGATCCAATACTCCCTCGTCATCAAACCAATAGCCATCCACACGCATGCCGCGACGTGCCCGAAAATGACAAAGCTCAAAGCCTTCTGTGACCCCCGTTTCGACAAGTTCATTTGCAAAGGTCTCCATGAACTCGGAAAGTTGAAAGCTGCCATTTGCTTCTGCACCGACCAGGAGTTCTTGACGAAAGTCGTGAAAGAAATCTTCAGTTGTGGTTTCCAATCAGTGCCTCCCGAATATTTCGTCATCCTCACAGGAATATTGGGAAATTTCTTCCAATCGTATGTCGTACGCTATATGGAACAGGCCCTGCGGTATCTGTGACCGGACAAGTTTGGGAAACGATTCCGAAACCGCGTAGCTATTGGTGCTGCCAACTGTGAAGCGTGGTCTTTCGTAATCTGTCAATGGGGCATATCCACAACCGGCAATTTTTTCGGAAAATTGCTCAATGGCTTCTGCAGATTCGAGTTCCTGCTCAATCAGCGTAACCATATCATTGAGTGAATATCCTTTTTCAGGATCCGGCACATCAATCAGGCGTACGGTCATCAGAAAAAGGTGGTCCACCAGTGCTTCCAGTTGATCCTCCGATGATATGCGAACGCTATTTCTTTCCCTGCCGGAGAGAGATTTTACTTCTATGGCGATATTGCCGAAGATAAAATCCTGATGCGAGTCTTCGACTCCGCACCATGCGGCGACGGCTTCTTCATGCGTGAGACGGCGGAGATATAGTTGACGAAGAAGGTGCAGTTCGGCAAACAGACCACGTATCTCTTCGTTGGTCAGCAGTCTAGCCTTTTTCCCAGCCAGAAAGGCTTTCCATCGTTTCAAATGCTGGAGTGTGACGGATAGTGCAACAGCAGAGTCAGTGACAGACGAAAGACTCGATATCAGCGTTTCACACAGGCCAAGGAAGAGGTCACTGTCGATGTGACGAGCCAAGGTCAGAACAAGCCTCTGCTGTCCCACGGTATCACCATTGCGAAGGTCAACACTGATGCCGTGAAGTGAAACCGTGTCACGGCGAAAGTGTGCAGTAAAATCGCCTTCCAGCTCCACAACCAGTAGGCATTGCGCAACGGCATCCCGGCCCCAGTAGATCGGAACGCCGGTAGTGCCTGCGACGCGCAGCACACTGAAATCGGTAGTGGAGACGGGAATTTCGTCCCACGGCGTATCCTTACTCATCGTCATAGTCCTCATCGGCATCTGGGTCATCATCCAGCGATCCGTACATCTGCTCAATCCATACACGGTTCGCGACAACCTCGATCTCTGTCCGGTAAAGACCGTCAGGATAGCTCAAACCCCATGCGGGAACGCGTAACCCTTCGAGTGACACATTATCGGTTGGCTCGAGAACATGAAGCATGAGAAGGGGCTTGTCCCTCACGACTCGGTAGTGAAAGTCGGAGGGCTTCCCACTTTTACTTTTCCTGTCATCGGCTGCAAGTGTTTGGGCTTCCTGCACCTGCTCTTCAGTCAGCCCAAGCTTTTCATCGCCGCGACTTGCCAATCGATATCCAGACAGGCGCCAGCCCTCGGAGGTGGCGTCCTTGGCTGTCCGATCCTGTGCACCTAGTCTAAACTTGATTGGATCGCCGGTGCCTTTCGAAACCAGAAGCACGTCTCCCTTGGGGTACTTCTCTGCGATAGCCTGGAGGTAGTCGATGGCCCAGGATTTCGGCAGAATGGCGTCGCTGTGCGACTTGAAACGTGTGAGAAATTCCTCGATAACTTCGACGTCTACGTCGGGAATAAACCACCCCTTGTCGGTGTTTTCGATCTTTCCGCTAAACTGAGCTTGCCAATATTCCTGAATCAGAGCTTCATTCTCCAGATTTGCTTTGGGGTCAATCGGAAGAAGTGTACTTTCAACGAGTTTGCCGGTGAAATTCTGATTGAGGGCGATCCTTTCCCCGCTTCGCATCTTGTTTGCTGCCGTGATAAGAAGGCTGTCGGGATGGGACTGGACGTAAAGACCGAAATCTTTCGGACTCAGTCCGATCTTGCGCATACGTCTGATCTGCTGGCGCAGTTCCTCTGAAGCGCGAGCGATATGGGAATACCAATTGATTGATCCCTGTGGCAAATGAACTCGGCAAATGTCTTCAAAGCCCGGCCGATAGCCAAACCAACGTCCCATCTGCATCAAGGTATCGTACATTCGGGTATTGCGGTACATATAGCTAATGGTCAGCCCTTCGAGAGTCAAACCCCGGGAAAGGCTGAGCCCGCCGATGGTGATGGCGGTGACGCCGATGCCATCACGCTGATACCTTCCGTAATCAAGTACTTCATCGCTTTTGCTGTTCACGACATATGTTCGGAGATGTTCGAAAGTGCTCCAGAGAGCCTTCTTCACTTCATCCCAGGTGAAGCCGCATTCGGAAAAGTTTCTCTCAAACGCCGCGCGAAGTCCGGCCATGTAGACGTTCTTTGCCGAGGCATCTTCGGGCATCATGTAATTTGCTTTCACCGCCTCGCGTATTCTGTCGACGCGCAGACCTATGAAGCCCTTGACCTCTTTCTGAACCGAAACGAAGCGCGATACATTGATAAGCATTGAGCAATGTTTTGTCTCCTGTTTTCGCAGGTTCCGGATGGCACGTGCGACAATGAACTGATCCAGAGCTCTATATAGACTTGGGGGCAGTTCGGTAACCGGAAATCCATTCTTGTGCGAAGATGGTAGGTAGTCTTCGCAGTCGTCAATGCGTTCGACGATAACCCTGCTTGTCGCTTCGTCGAGAAAAACCTTGTCCGGGCCAAAATAGGTGGTTGGTGCATCCAGCGAGTAAATGAAGTCCTTTGGGAAAAGCTCTTCCCGCGCGTCCGGATCGTAGGCGTCCGGATTGATGAAGATATTTGCAAATGGAGTGGCTGTATAACCGACATAGCAGGATTTCGTGAAAAGCCCCAGGATCGTACGTATCGCCGCGTTGGTGCGTGTTGGTTGTATGTCCTCCTTGTTGGTGTTGATTGACGCGTTGTCGGCTTCGTCATCGATCATCAGCATCGGCACATCGGATATTCGTCCATCACCTCTCGCATTCATTGCCTTCAACCACTTGTGAAGTGCATCCAATGTGTGAACGTTTTTCTTGATAATCAGTATTATGGGCTTGCTGAAATCATTGAGTTGCCAGCCCATTCTCGCAGCGGTATTTTCGTTGAAGTCATCATTTATGTTGGTAAGTGTTGCCGGATGGGGATAGCCTTCGTTGAGGCCGACGCCGATATTCATCCTGTTGGATGGGTCGCTGGAACGACCGATGAAACCCTCATCAATGCGTTCCTGAGTCTGTTTTCGCAAGTTGTTGTGAATGCCCGCAATAACGATGATGAATTTGTATCCAGCATCGGCGGCCTTGGCAATTACGCCCATATAGTTGGCTGTTTTCCCTGACTGTACATGGCCGATGACGAGGCCGCGTCTGTTCCATGCGCCTTCGCTTGTCGGATCCTGGAGGAGGCCGAGGATTTTGGAGCCATCATCATTGAGAAGTGTATTGATAACGGTTGGATGCCAGTTCTGGCTGCGCAGGTAATCGGCATAGGCATCGGCATAGATGCTGCCGATCTCGCGCTTATGAACCCACTCTTCATCATGTGCAGCTTCGACATCGACCAGAGAAACACCTGCGCTCATGCGGGAAGGAATGATCGTCTCTGCCGTCACAACTATGTCGTGGAGGTCGCCATCGAAGCCGAGGATGGGAGCAAGCGCCCTGGCCTTGGCTTCGATGTCGGCCCGGGAGGGGGGGGTATCGTATTCTTCAAATGCAGTAATCAGGGCAGCAATGACCCCCTTTTCCTTATCATTGCGAGTGCGATTCATGCAAATTCTCCTTGTATGTAATTCTCAACGATGTCCTCTTGCCCGTCAAAGAGGCCTGTCGATCTTGCTATATCTCTGAAGGTTTCCGGATTGCCCGGAGAATTCCCCCACAATACCAATCTCAGCTCATGCAAACGTTTTTGCACGTCCTGAACGGCTGGCTTTTGTGCTATATCGCGCGGGTGCACGGAATAATCCGAGTAAACCATTTCGATTGGTAATGCAGCTGAAACAGCTTCAAGAAGGATGTTGAGATGCTTGACTCCATCATCATCGAGACGATCGTGAAGGCTTTGTACCAACGGGTGCGAGCTGTTGAGAGTGTATCTGACCCCACCCTGGTCGGCATAGCGCTCCCACAGTGGGGCCTTGATGTCCTGAAACAGTTTTTGACCACGACCTCGATGAACTCTGGTGCTTGCACCGGAAACCTGAGCAATTATCTGCCGAAGACGTTCTCGAACCTGTGCCGGAGGCCGGGATCGGGATTTTTTGATATCTATAGTCCAGGCTTCGTCAAGACTGTTGGGAAAGTCGATCTGAACGCGTGCGAGCTTTGTGGCCTCTCCCTTGGGAATCAGACGGAACCAGTCGCCCCAGGCCATTAGCCTGCCGTTTCGGTATATGTAAGCACCTTGGTTGGAAATAAAGTCACTTCGGCTCTGATAGATGTCGTAGTCCTCCGCACTTAGGTTTGAATAATGGGGAAGAATGTAGGGTTGAATACGAACCTCGTGCCCACTGATTCGTACCACGTCCTCTGGAAGCCGCCGCGTGTAGGTGCTCTTTCGGCAGAATGGATCGAATGGCTTGACCTCGTGGCCGTTTACCGTAATCCCTATTCGGCTCCTCCCGCGTATTTCGCCGGCAAGAAATCGGTGAAATACGAGAGATAGATGCTTCTCCAAAGTATCGAGTTTTTCGTTGACAATCTCACTGCGTCGGTTTCCGGATTCGCCCTCGAAAAGGCGATCAAGATCCTGCCAGATGACGGCTGTGCCGCATTCTTCCGGAAGTTGACCGATGTACGGTAATGCATGTATGTCATTTTCGTCCAGGATGCGAAGGATCCAGTCATCAGCAGCGTCAATACGATCCAGATTCCATTCGGCTCCGCAGAGACGCCTATCTTTTTTGCTGACTACTGTAAGCGACCGGCACTGAGAGAATGAAGCGGTCTTGAGACCAAGACCGAATCGTCCCAGGTCATGGGGAGTCCGTGTTTGCTTTGGATTGACTGTCCCGTGGCGCATCGCACTCAATAACTCTTGTTCCGTCATACCGGTGCCATCATCGAGGATGGCCACAAATGGCTGAACCGCGGTAATGTCGCAAATAATGTCGATGGATTTCGCATCGGCGGATATACTGTTATCGATGAGATCCGCAACCGCCGTTTCAAGTGAATATCCGAGGTCACGCATTGAAGCTGCTAGGCACGCAGCACTTGGAGGATGTGTAAAATCTCGCGCCATCAGCTTCTCCCTGGTATTTTTTCGGCGATTGGGTTCGAGAGTCCTGAAACAAGCATTTCCTTGTCCTGTGTCTGTCCAGTCACTTGCCAGCCTCCTTTATTGACTGGCATGGTTCACGATTATGCGCGTTCCCACCACACCCCAACGCAGCCGTATGATGTCGGGCATCCGGGCGAAGAATACCTGGCCCGAGAAGGCGCTTCGCTCCAGCCTTTTTGCGAGGGGCCTTCGGTATCGGCTTCATGTCAAGTCTCTGCCGGGTGTTCCTGACATAGTGCTCCCCAAATACAGGGCAGTGGTATTTGTGCATGGCTGCTTTTGGCACAGGCATGACGGATGCCGGTATACCACGATGCCGAAGTCCAACAGCGAATTCTGGCGCGAGAAGTTCCAGGGGAATATCGCTCGGGACGCGCGGCATGTGGAGATGCTTTCCGATCTTGGATGGCGTGTTGCTGTTGTCTGGGAATGCTCCTTGAAGAACTCCGTCGAAG
>Ga0172382_10010658_pt1 | contig 12284 bp, 11 predicted proteins | sample Leawel138RmetaG_FD_122245 | JGI IMG/M metagenome (GOLD analysis project Ga0172382, IMG submission 122245) | Leachate microbial communities from a municipal landfill in Southern Ontario, Canada - Leachate well 138R metaG | ecosystem: Engineered > Solid waste > Landfill > Unclassified | place...
ACGAACCATGGAGCGCAGGCTTGCATTGTGATTGCGGCGCTTCTCGGCCTGCTTGGCGCGTTTCTTGGCTTGAGGTGAGTTGGCCACCGTCTTGCTCCTCAGAAAATCTAGTGAATTAGGGTATAAATAAGGTCGCGTACTGTGCCGCAGAGCAAGGCCGATGTCAAGGGCAAAGGTAGGCCAAAACATCTGCGAGCCAGTCGAAGTGTCCAAGTATATCCGGTTAGCGCTATCATCGCGCTTTTACTTTGCGGTGCGATAGATGACCGATACAACTCCTCCGGGCGCGCCTGTCGAGAAAGCTCCCAGTCTGCTGCGTTCCGGCATGGTGGTCAGCATCATGACCATGCTGTCGCGGATACTGGGCATGGTGCGTGATGTGGTGGTGGCGGCGTACTTCGGTTCCAAGTCCGAAGCCGACGCCTTCTTTATCGCCTTCAAGATTCCCAACTTCCTGCGCCGGCTGTTCGCCGAAGGGGCCTTTGCCCAGGCCTTCGTGCCGGTGCTGTCGGAATACCGTGCCAAGTACACCCTTGCCGAGGTGCAGAATCTGGTCAACCGGGTCAGCGGTACACTCGGCCTGACCCTGGCCGGCATCACCATGCTGGGCGTTGCCGGTGCGCCAGTGCTGATCACCCTGTTTGCGCCGGGCTTCCATGGCCAGACCGAAAAGCTGGCGCTGGCCACGGATATGCTGCGCATCACCTTTCCCTACCTGTTCCTGATCTCGCTGACCGCCCTGTGCGGTGCGATCCTGAATAGCTATGGACGCTTTGCGGTGCCGGCCTTCACCCCGGTGCTGCTCAACCTGAGCATGATCGGCGCGACACTGTTCATGGCGCCGTACTTCGACCAGCCGATCATGGCACTGGCCTGGGGGGTGTTCATCGCCGGGGTAGTGCAGTTGCTGTTCCAGCTGCCATTCCTGGCGCAGATCCGGCTGCTGCCGGTGCCGCGGCCGGATCGTCACCATGAAGGCGTCAAGCGCATCATGACGCTGATGATACCCGCGCTGTTCGGTGTATCGGTCAGTCAGATCAACCTGCTGCTGGATACCGTGTTGGCGTCCTTCCTGCAGACCGGCAGCATTTCCTGGCTGTATTACGCCGACCGTCTGTCGGAATTGCCCCTCGGCGCGTTCGGCATTGCGATCGGCACCGTGATCCTGCCGGCGCTGTCGCGCCAGCACGCCGGGGAAGACCCCAGGGCTTTTGCCGCCACCCTGGACTGGGCGGTGCGGATGGTGCTGCTGGTTGGCGTGCCGGCGGCGCTGGCACTGCTGCTGCTGGCCGAGCCGTTGATTGCCACGCTGTTCCATTACGGCGCGATGACCGAGCGCGATGTGGTGCAATCGGCCAATGCCCTGCGTGCCTATGCGGTGGGGGTGATGACCTTCATGCTGATCAAGGTGCTGGCGCCCGGTTACTTCGCCCGCCAGGATATGAAAACGCCAGTGCGGATTGCAGTCATCTGCATGGGCGCCAATATGGTGTTCAACCTGATCCTGGTCTGGCCGTTGGCCCACGTCGGCCTGGCGCTGGCGACCTCCATGTCGGCCTTGCTGAATGCCGGCATGCTCTGGTGGGGGCTGCGCAAGATCGGCATCTACCAGGCCCAGCCCGGCTGGCCCCTGTTCATGCTGCGGTTGGTGCTGGCCTGTGCCGCGCTGTCCGCGGTGGTGCTGTGGCTGGTGGCGGATGTGGAGCAGTGGTTTGCCTGGGGTTGGCAGCAGAAGGTCTTGCAGATGACGGTGCTGGTGGTGGTGGGGATTGGGGTGTTCGTCGCCGCGCTGCTGGCCAGCGGCCTGCGGATGCGGCATTTGCGCAAGTAAAAGGAATGCTGTGGGCGGCGTTCCGAATGGAGCTGGATATGGGAGTGCCGGGTTCCATCCCGGCACAGGGGCTTGCTTTGCAAGCCCTATGTCGAGCGGGAGCTCGACACTCCATTGATGGACTGCCTTCATGGCAGGGGCACCGACCAACCCCGATGACGCCGCCCTTGGTAACCCTGTATACTTGCCGGCTTTGATCTCTTTACCAATAACGAGCGCTATGGAACTGGTCCGCGGCCTGCACAATCTGCGCCCCCATCACCGTGGGTGCGTGGCGACAATCGGTAATTTCGACGGCGTCCATGCCGGCCACCAGGCAATTCTCAAGCGCCTGAAGGCGCATGCCGAGCGTATCGGCCTGCCCGGTTGCGTGGTGATCTTCGAACCACAGCCGCGTGAGTACTTCGCGCCGAACAGCGCACCACCGCGCCTGACGCGCCTGCGTGACAAGCTGGCATTGCTGGAGCAGCAGGGCGTCGACCGGGTGTTGTGCCTGGCGTTCAACCGTCGTCTGCGTGAACTCAGTGCCGATGAGTTCATCCAGCAGGTGTTGATCGATGGGCTGGGCGTGCAGCATCTGGAAGTGGGCGATGATTTCCGCTTTGGTTGCGACCGCGCTGGTGACTTCGAGCTGTTGCGTGCCAGCGGCCAGCGCCACGGGTTTACCGTGGAGTCGGCCAATACCGTGGCGGAGAACGGCGAACGGGTCAGCAGTACCCGGGTGCGCCAGGTGCTGGCCGAGGGCGACTTCGCCCAGGCCGAGCGGCTGCTGGGCCGTCCGTTCAGCATCACCGGCCGCGTGCTGCACGGCCAGAAGCTGGGCCGGCAACTCGGTGCGCCGACGGCCAACGTCCAGCTCAAGCGCATCAGCGCGCCGCTGAACGGGGTGTACCGGGTCAGCGTCGAGCTGGACGGTGTGCGGCAGTTGGGTGTGGCCAATATCGGTACCCGCCCGACCGTGGACGGTGACGGCCGCGCGCACCTGGAAGTCCATCTGCTGGACTTCAGCGGTGACCTCTATGGCCGCCGTATTACCGTGGTATTTCATGAAAAATTGCGTGATGAACAGCGGTTTGACTCGCTGCAGGCCTTGCAGGATGCGATCAAGGCTGATTTCGCTACCGCACGAGCCCAATGGGCCGCCGAATTGAACAAGTGAGCCAGGAAAGATGACTGATTACAAAGCGACGCTGAACCTGCCCGCAACGGACTTCCCGATGAAAGCCGGCCTGCCGGCCCGCGAGCCGGAAACCCTGAAACGTCTGGACAGTATCGGTCTCTACCAGAAGATTCGTGAAATCAGCAAGGGCCGCCCGCAGTTCGTGCTGCACGACGGCCCGCCCTATGCCAATGGCAGCATTCACATCGGCCACGCGGTGAACAAGATCATCAAGGACATGATCGTGCGCTCCAAGACCCTGTCCGGTTTTGACGCGCCCTATGTTCCTGGCTGGGACTGCCACGGCCTGCCGATCGAGCACAAGGTCGAGACCACCTTTGGCAAGAACCAGCCAGCGGACCAGACCCGCGAGCGCTGCCGCGACTATGCCGCCGAGCAGATCGAAGGGCAGAAGGCCGACTTCATCCGCCTGGGCGTGCTCGGTGACTGGGACAACCCGTACAAGACCATGGAATTCCCCAACGAGGCGGGCGAGATCCGTGCGCTGGCGAAGATGGTTGAAGGCGGCTTCGTGTTCAAGGGCCTGAAGCCGGTCAACTGGTGTTTCGATTGCGGTTCGGCCCTGGCCGAGGCGGAAGTCGAGTACCAGGACAAGAAGTCCGACGCCATCGATGTGGCCTTCGCCGTCGAGGACGCCGACAAGCTGGCCGCGGCCTTCGGCCTGGGCAGCCTGAGCAAGCCCGCCAGCATCGTCATCTGGACCACCACCCCCTGGACCATTCCGGCCAACCAGGCGCTGAACGTCCATCCCGAATACATCTACGCGCTGGTCGATACCGGCGACAAACTGCTGGTGCTGGCCGAAGAGCTGGTCGAGTCCTGCCTGCAGCGCTACGGCGTGCAAGGCGAGATCATCGCCCGTTGCGAAGGCGTCGCGCTGGACAATATCCGCTTCCGCCATCCGTTCTACGAGCGCTTCTCGCCGGTCTATCTGGCTGACTATGTCGAGACTGGCGCCGGCACCGGTATCGTCCACTCGGCCCCGGCCTATGGTGAGGACGACTTCCGTACCTGCAAGCACTACGGTATGGACAACGACGACATCCTCACCCCGGTGCAGAGCAATGGCGTGTATGTCAGCGACCTGCCGTTCTTCGGCGGCCAGTTCATCTGGAAGGCCAACGCCAATATCGTCGCCAAGCTCGACGAGGTCGGCGCGCTGCTCAAGCACGAGCCGATCCAGCACAGCTACATGCACTGCTGGCGCCACAAGACCCCGCTGATCTACCGCGCCACCGCGCAGTGGTTCGTCGGCATGGACAAGGTTGCCCATGATGGCAGCTCCCTGCGCCGCCGTGCGCTGGACGCCATCGAGCAGACCGATTTCGTCCCGGCCTGGGGCCAGGCCCGTCTGCACGGCATGATCGCCGGTCGCCCGGACTGGTGTATCTCCCGCCAGCGCAACTGGGGCGTGCCTATCCCATTCTTCCTGCACAAGGAAAGCGGTGAGCTGCACCCGCGTACCGTCGAGCTGATGGAAGAGGTGGCCAAGCGCGTCGAGCAGGAAGGCATCGAAGCCTGGTTCAAGCTCGATCCCGCGGAACTACTCGGTGAGGAAGCCGCGCAGTACGACAAGATCAGCGACACCCTGGACGTATGGTTCGACTCCGGCACCACCCACTGGCACGTGATGCGCGGCTCGCACCCCATGGGCCACGACCATGGGCCACGTGCCGACCTGTACCTGGAAGGTTCCGACCAGCACCGTGGCTGGTTCCACTCGTCGCTACTGACCGGCTGCGCCATCGATGGTCATGCGCCGTATCGTGGCCTGCTGACCCACGGCTTCGTGGTCGACGAGAATGGCCGCAAGATGTCCAAGTCGCTGGGCAACGTGGTCGCGCCGCAGGAAGTCAATGACAGCCTGGGCGCCGATATCCTGCGTCTGTGGGTATCCTCGACGGACTATTCCGGCGAGATGGCGGTGTCCAAGCAGATCCTGCAGCGCAGTGCCGATGCCTATCGCCGCATCCGCAATACCGCGCGCTTCCTGCTGTCCAACCTCAACGGCTTCGACCCGAAACAGCATGCCCTGGCCCCCGAGCAGATGCTCGACCTGGACCGCTGGGCAGTGGATCGCGCCTTGCTGCTGCAGCAGGAAATCAGCGAGGCCTACGACAGCTACAAGTTCTGGAACGTCTACCAGAAGGTGCACAACTTCTGCGTGCAGGAGCTGGGTGCCTTCTACCTGGACATCATCAAGGATCGCCAGTACACCACGGCTGCCGACAGCACCGCACGGCGTTCCTGCCAGACCGCCATGTACCATATCGCCGAAGCGCTGGTGCGCTGGATCGCGCCGGTGCTGGCCTTCACCGCCGAGGAAATCTGGCAGTACCTGCCCGGCGAGCGCAACGAGTCGGTCATGCTCAATACCTGGTATGAGGGCCTGACAGCGCTGCCGGAAGACAGCGAGCTGGACCGCGCCTTCTGGGATCAGGTACTGGCAGTCAAGATGGCGGTGAACAAGGAACTGGAAAACCTGCGCAACGCCAAGGTCCTTGGTGGCAACCTGCAAGCCGAGGTGGTGCTGTTTGCCGATGACCAGCTAGGCACGACCCTGAGCAAGCTGGGCGATGAGCTGCGCTTCGTGCTGATCACCTCCGCTGCCCGCGTCGCACCGCTGGCCGAGGCGGATGACAGCGCCGTCGCCACCGAGGTGCCCGGCCTCAAGCTGAGCATCGTCAAGTCGGCGCACGGCAAATGCAGCCGTTGCTGGCATTTCCTCGAGGACGTGGGTACCCATCCCGCGCATCCCGAGATCTGCGGCCGCTGCATAGATAACATCGAAGGGGCGGGCGAGGTTCGCCGACATGCCTGAGCGACGCTGGAACGGCCTGGCATGGCTATGGCTCAGCGCGGTGGTTATCGCGCTGGACCTGCTGAGCAAGTGGGTTGCCGAGTCGAGCCTCGGCCTGTATCAGCAAGTGCCGGTGATCGATGGGCTGTTCAGCTTCACGCTGGCCTATAATACCGGGGCCGCCTTCAGCTTCCTATCGGATGCCGGCGGCTGGCAGCGCTGGTTCTTCATTGCCATCGCGGTGGGCGTCAGCGTCATGCTGCTGGTCTGGCTGTCGCGCCTTGGCCGCGACAAATGGCTGGAAGCCGTCGCGCTGGCGCTGATCCTGGGTGGCGCGCTGGGCAACCTGTACGACCGTATAGTGCATGGCCATGTGGTGGACTTCATCCTGGTGCACTGGCAACAGAGCTGGTTCTTCCCGGCTTTCAACATCGCCGACAGCGCTATTACCGTGGGTGCTGCGCTGCTGATACTGGATATGTTCCGGCCGAAGAAGACCGCCACCAAGACAGCCGCATAGCTGCCGGGCCGGCACTGGAAGGTCGGGTTCCATCCCGACCAGCGGTATACCGGGTAACACCCACGGCCAAGATGGAACTCAACCGGGCCGCCGACCTGCTACTGATATATTCGAGAACCAGACATGACTGACATCCGCATCAACCACGATACCGAAGTGACTCTGCACTTCACCCTCAAGCTGCCCAATGGTGATGTGGTAGATTCCACCGAGGGCAAGGCCCCGGCGACTTTCAAGGTTGGTGACGGCAGCCTGCTGCCCGGCTTCGAGAACAGCCTGTTCGGCCTCAAGGCCGGCGACCGTCGCAGCCTCGAGATCGAACCCGAGCGTGGTTTCGGTCCTGGCAGCCCACAGAATATCCAGACCATGCCCCGCGACCAGTTCAGCGACATGGAACTGGAGCCCGGCCTGCTGGTCATCTTCAAGGACGCCGCCGGTGGCGAAATGCCCGGCGTGGTCAAGACCATTCACGACAGCGTGGTGGATATCGACTTCAATCACCCGCTGGCGGGCAAGGTCATCACCTTTGAAGTGGAAATCATTGCAGTGAAGGCTGCTTGAGTCTATTACCCTGTTCATGACCCAGCATTCGAGGCTTCCCATGCAGATCAAACTGGCCAACCCGCGCGGCTTCTGTGCCGGCGTCGATCGGGCCATCGAAATCGTCAACCGCGCACTGGAAGTGTTCGGCCCGCCGATCTATGTGCGTCATGAAGTGGTGCACAACAAGTTCGTGGTCGAGGACCTGCGCAACCGCGGCGCGGTTTTCGTCGATGAACTGGATGAGATCCCCGATGACGTGATCGTCATCTTCAGTGCCCACGGTGTCTCCAAGGCCGTGCGTGATGATGCCGATGCCCGTGGCCTCAAGGTATTCGACGCCACCTGCCCGCTGGTCACCAAGGTGCATATGGAAGTGTTGCGCTACAGCCGCGACGGCCGCGAATGCATCCTGATCGGTCACGCCGGTCACCCTGAAGTGGAAGGCACCATGGGCCAGTACGACGCCAGCAACGGCGGCGCCATCTATCTGGTGGAAAACGAGGATGATGTCGCCCGCCTGCAGGTCAAGGACCCGTCGCGCCTGGCCTTCGTCACCCAGACCACCCTGTCCATGGATGATACTGCCCGGGTTATCGACGCTCTGCGCCAACACTTCCCGGCCATCGAAGGCCCGCGCAAGGACGACATCTGCTACGCCACCCAGAACCGCCAGGATGCGGTCAAGCAACTGGCCAGCGAGTGCGATCTGGTGCTGGTGGTCGGCAGCCCCAACAGCTCCAATTCCAATCGCCTGCGCGAGCTGTCCGACCGCATGGGCACGCCGGCCTACCTGATCGACGGTGCCGACGAAATCCGCCCCGAATGGCTGCAGGGCGTCACCAACATCGGCGTCACCGCCGGCGCCTCGGCGCCGAGCGTCCTGGTACAGCAAGTCATCCAGCACCTGCGTGACAGCGGCGCAGAGGGCGTCACCGAGCTGGCCGGGCGTGAAGAGAACATCGTGTTCAGCATGCCGAAGGAACTGCGGGTGGTGGAGATCACCTGACCCGGGTTGTCGCGCGCCTGCGCGACGACAGGGCGTTACTGCGAGCGCTCTCCCAGCAGCACTAAGGAGCGGCCCGACCGGGTTCCATCCCGGCCAGCGGTGCTGCAGAACTGCCTGCGGGCCGAGCTGGAATTCAGCCCTCCATGACCCCCGTCAGTCCCACAACTGACGAATACCCGCCACTCCCTGCGCACCGATCTTGAACGCCTGTGGCAGGTCATCAGGCGACAGCCCACCCAGCAGATACACCGGAATATTCACCGACTCGATCAGCTCGCCAGCACCCTCCCAGCCCAGGCAGGGAGCACCAGGGTGGCTGGCGGTAGGCGTCACTGGTGACAGGGTGATGAAATCCACTCCGAGTTCCGCCGCCATCGCCAGTTCCTCGGCGTTGTGGCAGGAGGCGGAAATCAGTCCCTGGGCACGCTGCATGGAAGGCCGATCCCGGCCAGCGGCGTTACTGGCGACACTGCTGGTCGAGATGGAACTCGACGGGGTCGCCATCGACCCTCCATGGTGCTCCCACATCCTTCTGAGCTGCCGACTGGTCAGGTGCCAGCCAACACCGGGCCAGGCAGGCGGTTCATCACCTTTGAGCAGCCACTGAAAATCATTGCCGAACTCAGCCAGTACCCGCTGCGCCAGCGCCTGGTAGGCATCCTCTGCCAACCCCGTCTGGCGTAGCTGCACTAGCTTGATGCCTGACGCGCGAGCCCGCTCCAGCCCGGCAAGCAGCTCGGCCTCATCATCCATGTCAGGGGTGATCAGATACAGTTCGGGCAACTGCGCCGCCTGCACGATAGGCCCGTTGGCTGCAGGAAAGTCATACTCATCCAGTTCCGCAGCGGACACCCAACGCACCGGCTGTCCCTCGGCACCATGCGCCTGACCCTCGAATCCGGTCACCAGCCATACATCCAGACGTACCGACTTGTCCGGGTAATCATGGCGAATATCCAGCAGCGGGCGCGCTTCGGTCGCAGTGATGCCCAGTTCTTCACGCAACTCACGCACCAGGCCAGCAAAGCGCGACTCGTTATCCTCCAGCTTGCCCCCGGGAAACTCCCACAGGCCGCCCTGGTGAGCGTGATCGGGACGTTTGGCGATCAGAATACGACCTTGCGCGTCACGGATGACGGCAGCGATGACATGGATACGACGCATGACTCTACCTGGCTCTACTGGGTGGGAATATCTTCGGAAAACACATCCTGCTCATCCTCATCACCGGGAATCACATGTTCCTCGGCGGCCCAGGCACCCAGGTCGATCAGGCGGCAGCGGGGAGAACAGAAGGGGCGGTCGGGGAAGCTTTCATCCCAGGTTACCGGGGCCTTGCAGGTGGGGCATGCTACGGTGGTGGTCATGGCTTGGCTCCTGTGCTGAGTGCCAGATAGTACTGGTGCAATTGATCTACCTGTTGGTGCAGAGCCGCCAGGTCCTTGTCGTTGGTGATGACGTCATGGGCATGGCGCAAGCGATCCTCACGCTGTGCCTGGGCCTGCAGAATGGCCCTGACCTGCTGCTCGGGAACATTGTCGCGGGCGGTGGTGCGAGCGATTTGCAGCGCTTCGGGTACATCCACCACCAGCACGCGCTGGGTCATCTGATATTGCCCTGACTCCACCAGCAGGGGCGAGACCAGCAGCGCATAGGGCGATTCGGCGGCGGCCAGGTCGGTGATGATCTCGTCGCGGATCAGCGGGTGCAGCAACTGTTCAAGCCAGCGACGCTGCTCCGGGTCCTGAAACACCCGCTCACGCAATACCGCACGATTCAGCGTGCCATCGTCCTGCAGCACGAGGTCACCGAAGCGGTCGACGATACGATGCAGCGCCGGCCGCCCCGGCTCGACCACCACCCGCGACTTGATATCGGCATCCACTACATGAATACCATGCGCCTCGGCAAACCGCGCCGCCGCCGCGCTCTTGCCACTGCCGATGCCGCCGGTCAGGCCGATGATGAGCTTGTTCGAGGGAGTCATTGCAGTATCAATGCCTTGCGTTTGTATTGAAGGCAACAAGTATACGGAGAATGGGCTTGAAGGCGTAGGGTAGCGGCATTCCCAAGAGCCCCGCGCTCGGGGTATAGCGCGCCTGCGCTACGCCTGGCGAATCAGCAGATAATGTACATCATAAGCATGATCGCAGTTCGAGGCGTCCGATCCGAACGCTAGAACCCTGCAAACCGCAGATAGGTCCCGGTAATCTCATCCCCCCAGATAATCGCGATCCACCCGGCAATCGCCAGATAGGGCCCGAAGGGCAGGGGAGTGGAGTTGGAGTCACCGCGCGCCTTGAGGATGATGATGCCGAGGATGGCCCCCACCAGCGACGACAGCAGAATGGTCAGTGGCAGCACCTGCCAGCCGCCCCAGGCGCCGAGCATGGCCAGCAGCTTGAAGTCGCCATAACCCATGCCTTCCTTGCCAGTGACCAGCTTGAACAGCCAGTACACCGACCACAAACTCAGATAACCGAGCACCGCGCCCCATAGTGCCGAGTGCATATCGGTAAACAGGCCGAAGCTGTTGGCGATCAACCCCAGCCACAGCATCGGCAGCACGATGGCATCGGGCAGCAACTGGGTATCGGCATCGATCAGGCTCAGGGCAATCAGGGCCCAGGTCAGCAGCAGAACCCCGGCGGCAGCCCAGCCGAAGCCGTACTGCCAGGCCACCAGCATGCTCAGCACCGCGGTCAGCAGCTCCACCAGAGGGTAGCGCGGGCTGATCCTCTCCCGGCAGTTGCCGCAACGGCCACGCAGCAGCGCATAACTGATCAGCGGCAGATTCTGCCACGGCTTGATCTCCGCCTGGCAGTGCGGGCAGTGGGAGTGCGGCAATATCAGGTTGTACACCGGCTGCTCGGGCAGGGGCTGGTCAGGCTCCAGCATCTCCCGGGCCTGGCGCAGCCAGTCCCGCTCCAGCATCTTCGGCAGACGATGAATCACCACATTGAGAAAGCTGCCGACAATCAAGCCCAGCAGGCCAGCGACTAAAACAAAGGCCAGCACATGGCTGGCCATATAATCGAGTAAGGTCATATATCAGACAACGGCGCCCAGCTGGAAGATTGGCAGGTACATGGCGATGATCAGGCCACCGATCAGCACGCCCAGTACGGACATGATCATCGGCTCCATCAGGGTGGTCAGGTTGTCCACTTTGTTATCCACCTCGGCCTCGTAGAAGTCGGCGACCTTCTCCAGCATGCCATCGAGGTTACCCGACTCCTCACCAATCCCGGCCATCTGCACCGCCAGGGTCGGGAACACGTTGGTGGTACGCATGGCGAAGTTCAGCTGGGTACCGGCGGAAACATCCTGCTTGATGTTATTGACGGCATTATAGAACACCACGTTACCCGCCGCTCCGGCCACCGAGTCCAGCGCCTGCACCAGCGGTACACCCGCAGCGAAGGTGGTGGACAGCGTACGGGCATAGCGGGCCACAGCCGCCTCGTAGATGATCTGCCCGACAATCGGTGCCTTGAGTAATGCACGGTCCTGGGCATCACGGAAGGGTTTGGATCGTCTATGGACTTGCGTATAACCCCAGCCAATCACGATCAGCCCGATCAGAATGATGAACCACCATGACTGCAGCCATTCCGACAGCCCGATCACCATCAGCGTGAAGCCGGGCAGGTCGGCACCGAAGTTGGCGAACACTTCCTTGAACTGCGGCACCACCTTGAGCAGCAGAATGGCCGTCACGATCACCGCCACCACAACCACCGCAATGGGGTAGGTCATGGCCTTCTTGATCTTGGCTTTCAGCGCCTCGGTCTTTTCCTTGTAGGTGGCGATCCGGTCGAGCAAGGCTTCCAGCCGACCTGACTGCTCGCCGGACTCCACCAGGTTGCAGAACAGCTCATCGAAATACAGCGGGTGCTTGGCCAGCGAGGCGGCCAGGGTATTACCCGAGGCCACATCGGTCTTGATCTCGTTGATCAGCTTGGCGAAGTTGGGGTTGGCGGTACCTTCGGCAATGATCTCGAAGGCCTGCACGATCGGCACCCCTGAGGCCATCATGGTGGCCAGCTGGCGAGTGAAGAAAGCGATATCCAGCGGCTTGATCTTTTTCGCACGGGGGCCGAACAGCGAGGACTTCTTGTGAATCTTGGTGACCAGAATGCCCTGCTTGCGCAGCTGCGCCTTGATCAGCGCCTGGTTGCTTCCCTGTATCTCGCCGGACAGCTTGACGCCCTTGCGGTCCTTGCCTTCCCACTTGAAAGGATAGATCTTCTCTACCTTGGCTTTCTTCACGGGTTTGGCGGCGGGCTTGGTCCGTTTCACTGCTGCTTGCTGGGCCATGACTTAATCCTTGGTCACTCGGTTCACTTCCGCCAGGCTGGTGACACCCTGTTCCGCCTTCATCAGCGCGGATTGGCGCAAGCT
>Ga0172382_10010659_pt1 | contig 12284 bp, 9 predicted proteins | sample Leawel138RmetaG_FD_122245 | JGI IMG/M metagenome (GOLD analysis project Ga0172382, IMG submission 122245) | Leachate microbial communities from a municipal landfill in Southern Ontario, Canada - Leachate well 138R metaG | ecosystem: Engineered > Solid waste > Landfill > Unclassified | place...
CCAACATCAGCATCAGCCTGCTCAGCGGCTGGACCAAGGCCCGGCCGTACGGAGGGGGTTCATCTCCCTCCGCCAACATCAGCATCAGCCTGCTCAGCGGCTGGACCAAGGCCCAGCCGTACGGAGGGGGTTCATCTCCCTCCGCCAACATCAGCATCAGCCTGCTCAGCGGCTGGACCAAGGCCCAGCCGTCCGAGGGGGTTCATCTCCCTCCGCCGACAGTTGAATTAATGATCAAAGCGGCTGGACCAAGGCCCAGCCGTACGGAGGGGGTTCATCTCCCTCCGCCAGCAGCGGAAATAATCAGCAATGCATTTGGACTAAACCAAGCCCGACGGAGGGGGTTTCATCTCCCTCCGCCAACATCAGCATCAGCTTGCTCAGCGGCTGGACCAAGGCCCAGCCGTACGGAGGATGTTCATCTCCCTCAGCCGACAGTTGAATTAATTATCAAAGCGGCTGGACCAAGGCCCAGCCGTACGAGGGGGTTCATCTCCCTCAGCCGACAGTTGAATTAATTATCAAAGCGGCTGGACCAAGGCCCAGCCGTACGGAGGGGGTTCATCTCCCTCCGCTGATAACTGAGTTAATAGTCAATGTGGCTGGACTAATACGCAGCTACGCGGGCACACGAGGCTCAACCCTTCGATGGGGAATGTCTTTCTAAAACATGATCAACAAAGCTCGAATAATCCCCAAACCTAATCCTGCGATGATCAAATGGTAGGGCTGGGCTTCGGTAAAGGTCAACACTGCCAATCCCGCCAGCATCGCCAGGACTGTCCAGACATCAACAAGTGCGTTTTGACCCAGATTGATGGAGACAAACAAGATCAAGGCAACCACTGCCGGTTTGATCCCGTTGAGGAAGCTGGAAGTGAGGTGGTTCTCGCGCATCTTTTTGACCAGAGGTGCTGTTGCTGCGACGATCAGGAACGAAGGTAGAAAGACGCCCAGTGTCGCCGCGGTCGCTCCGCCAAAGCCACCCGCGAAATAGCCGACGAAGGTGCTGGCCCCCAGCACTGGCCCCGGTGTGATTTGCCCCATCGAGATAGCATCAGCCAGTTGCTGATAAGTCAGCCAGCCAAACCGATTGACCACATCGTCTTCGATTAAGGCAAATAAGACCAGAGAAGAACCAAACAAAACTGCCCCAGTTCTGAGGAAGTAGATAAAAATGTTCCAAAGAGTCTCTTTGCCCTGTTCTACTATTTTGCCAACCAATTCTGTCATGGCCGGCAAAGGCAGCAGGGCCAGCATCAATTGGGTTGGTAAAGAACCGTTTGACCACTTGACCAATATATGGTGCAATAGGATACCAATCGCCCCGCCACCGATCAGAATAATTGCCTCATTGACCCCCAGAAGCTTTGCGCCTACCGCCAGCGCGAAAATGAGCAGCTGCTTCCAGCCTTTCAGGCTGGCTTTGCCGATACGCCAGGTTGTGGAAAGCACGATTGCCAACACCAACGGGTTGAGTAAATAGAAAATCCCCTCAATTTGCGGCAGGGCGCCATACTGCATATACAGCCAGGCCACCAGCAAGCTGATGATAAAGGCTGGGCTGATAAAGCCGAGCCCGGCCACGATCATGCCGGGATAGCCGGCGCGGATGTAACCCACGTGATAACAAGTCTCACTGGCGTTTGGACCAGGGATCAGATTTGCCGCGGCAAGCAGGTCTAAAAAGTGCTCTTCGCTAACCCACTTTTTCTTACGAACGAACTCATTTTCCATCATCGCGATATGAGCGGTTGGGGCGCCAAAACTAGTCAAACCGATTTTAAGCGTGACCTTTAGAAGTTCAATCAAGCGTGTCTTTAAGGGTATTTCTCTGGCTTTGGCGATATCAAGCTCAGCAGGATCCAGGGTTCTTTCTTCGTTTTCCGTAAAATCGGGGACGCGTTGTTCTTCGGTCATCAAGCCACCTTGATTATTGGGAGGGAGAGGAGCAGGTTTTCGATCACCAAGCGGGGGTTGAGGTTGGTGCCCAGGTTGAAAAGGGCTTTTTCGTGTTCTTTGAGCAACTTTTCAACCAGTCGTGAGGGGATAAGATTGGCAATTTCCATAATTTTCTCATCATGGTCGTTATTCACCAACGGGATGTCGGCCTTATCGCGCCGAATCATCACATCGCGCCAAAAAGTCAGCCAGGTGTCAACCAGAAAGGCATACTGTTCCCGAGATGAGTTTTTGCGCTGCTGGAGCCGCTCGATATATTGGAGGCGTTCTCTGCGGCGGCTGTTGAGCAGGTCAGCCAGATCGTTAAGCGCCTCATCGTATTTGTCTAACAACTCCTGGTCTTGGTCAAAACTCAAGGCCGCGCCCACTCGCCCTCCAGAAAGGTGCGCCAGACGTTTAGCCCGGCCAGGTTCTAACGCTTTTTCATCGCGCAGATAGGCCTCGAGGGCCGCGATTGAGGAGGGGCGCAGGAGGAGCATTTCGCAGCGTGAAGCAATGGTCTCGAGCAGGCTTTCTTTGGCATCCGCGGTCAAAATCAGGATCGCCCTGGAAGGGGGTTCTTCAAGGGACTTTAGCAGCGCGTTGGAGGCAGCAACGGTGGCGCGCTGAAAATCAGGAATGAGGACGATGCGATAGCGTGATTGATAGGGCGCAAGAGTCAGGGTTTGCTGCATTTCACGGATTTGATCGATTTTCAAATCCTTGCTGCCCTCACTGAGCCTTAAAATAGTCAGATCAGGATAACGATGCTGGTTAATCTGCCTGCAGCTCAGGCATCGATCACAAAACTGGCCCTCAGCGGGTGGTTTTTCACAGTTGATGGCCTTGGCGAAAGCAAGGGCGAGGGTCTCTTTGCCAACGCCTTCAGGACCTGTGATCAGGTAGGCATGCCGGGTGTTTCCAGGTTTTGTGTGGTTTTGCAGATATCGGATAGCCGTTTCGTGACCAAGAATGTTCCATTGCATTAGAGGATTTTAACACGTAACAGCCAATACCCCCAAGTTACTTGTGAAACTTAACCAGAGCAACCTGCGAGTGTTTTTAGGATTCTTGACTGAAGGAAAGCGGATCGATTTGCAAATTGATTATAATTTTAGCGGGAACAAATGCCGTATAATGAGATGTTCGTTAAATTGTCAAAGGAGTCATCATCAATGAGTGTTAAACCAACCACAGTGACCAAAGAAGGAAAAGAGATCTTCAACATCTCGTGGCATGCTATCGGGCAGGAAGAAGTGCTAGAGAGCCTGGAAGTGCCCGTTGAGACTGGTTTGAGTGATGCCGAGGTGAAAGAAAGACTGGATGAGTTCGGCTACAACGAACTGGAGGAACAACCCGGTAGAACGTTCTGGGAAAAGTTGTGGGAGCAAATCAACAGCTTCGTAATCTGGCTTCTGATTGCCGCAGCGGTGATCTCTGCCCTTCTGGGGGATTGGGTGGAAGCCGGCGCAATCCTTCTGATTGTGGTCCTGAACGCCATTATGGGAATTGTCCAGGAATCAAGAGCGGAAGCTTCGCTGGCAGCACTTAAAAAGATGGCTGCTCCTGAAGCACAGGTTCTACGAGGTGGTCACCGCATCATGGTGCCCTCGCGTGAGCTTGTGCCGGGGGATATCGTTTTTATCGAGGCAGGTAATTTTATCCCGGCAGATATCCGCCTGCTTGAAGCGGTTAACCTGAGCATCGATGAAGCCTCGCTGACCGGTGAAAGCATGCCGGCCAAGAAAGACGCTGGCGGCAACCTGCAAGAAGACATTCCCCTGGGAGACCGGGAAAACAGTGCCTTCTCTGGCACCACGGTCAGCTATGGCCGTGGTAAAGGCATTGTCACCAGCACAGGGATGCACACCCAGCTGGGATTGATAGCCACTATGCTCCAATCAGTTGAACAAGAGCAGACACCCCTGCAGAAACGCCTGGATGACTTAGGTAAGACGCTGGGCATCGCGGCGCTGATTGTCTGTGGGTTGGTTTTTGTCATCGGCGTGGGTCGCTTGCTGACACCACCGGATGTGGTGCCTTTTGGCAGCGAACAATTTTGGGATGAAGCATTGGCTCTGTTCATGGTGGCAGTTTCACTTGCCATCGCGGCAGTTCCTGAAGGCTTGCCCGCCGTTGTCACCATCAGCCTGGCTGGTGGTATGCGCGAGATGGTGCAGCGCCACGCTCTCGTGCGTAGATTGTCATCAGTCGAAACCCTGGGTTCTGTAACCACCATCTGTACCGATAAGACTGGAACGTTGACACAAAATCAAATGACCGTGACCAAATTGTGGGTAGACGGACAATTTATTGATATCACCGGCATAGGCTATGAGCCAGTTGGTGATTTCAAAGTCGATGGAGAAACCATCGATATGAAACAATACCCTGCCGCGCGTACCGCGCTTTGGGTGGGCACGATCAACAACGACGCGCAGCTGGAACCTACCGGTGAGAGCGAAGGGAAATCAACTTACCGCATGGTCGGTGACCCCACAGAAGGCTCCATACTGGTGGCCTCACTCAAGGCTGGGGCCTCTGCTGATGTAGTCAATAAGAATTACCCGCGTAAGCAGGAGATCCCCTTTGATTCCACGCGTAAGCGTATGGTCACGATCCATAACATCGTCAACCCTGGTAACGGAGACATTTCTCCTTATGTGACCGACGAAAAAACCGACTGGTATACGATCGCGGTCAAAGGCGCTCCCGATGTGGTGCTGGATCTCTGCCGTTTCAAATCAGATATGGACAATCAACCGATCGAATTGAGCCCCGAAATGCGTGAGGAGATCCTGCAGGCTAACAACCAGATGACCAGTGCTGCGCTGCGTGTGCTGGGGGTGGCCTACCGACCCGTACCAGAAATGCCCCAGGATATCAGCCCTGAAACGCTTGAGAAAGACCTTATTTTTGTTGGTCTGATCGGCATGATCGACCCGTCCAGACCCGAGGTGAAACCCGCTCTGAAGGAAGCCCGCCTCGCTGGTGTTCGCTCTGTCATGATCACCGGTGATTATCCCAACACCGCTCAAGCCATCGCTGAAGACATCGGGCTGCTATTGCCCGGTCATCAGGTTTTGACGGGTGCGGATATTGAAAATGCCACCGATGAGGAAATGCGTGAGATTGTCAAGATTACTGATGTTTACGCGCGTGTCAGCCCTGAGCATAAAATGAAAATTGTTGATGGTCTGCGAGATAACGGTGAAGTGGTCGCGATGACGGGGGACGGTGTCAACGACGCACCGGCTATCAAGCGAGCAGACATCGGTATTGCCATGGGTATCACCGGTACGGATGTGGCGAAAGAGACCGCCGACATGGTCCTGACCGATGACAACTATGCCTCGATTGTGGCTGCGGTTGAGCAGGGTCGGGTCATCTATAGCAACATCCGTAAATTTGTTTATTACCTGATCTCCTGCAACATTGCTGAGATTATGATTATTTTCCTGGCCATCCTGTTCAATTGGAACACCCCGCTGGCTCCGATTCAATTGCTCTGGCTCAATCTGGTAACCGACGGCGCGCCGGCATTGGCGCTGGGTACTGAGAAGGGCGACCCTGATATCATGGAGCATCCGCCACGTCCTGCGGCTGAACCGATCATCAATAAATTTATGGTCAAGGGAATTATTGTTCAGACTATCGCCATTACCGCAGTGACCTTGGCTGCCTTCTGGTTAGGTGGAGGCGCCCTGAAGGGCGCGACAACCGAGGCGAGGATTTTGTCTGAGACCTTTGCTTTTGTGACTCTCTCGCTCTCAGAATTATTCCGGGCTTATACTGCTCGTTCTGAGTACTTCCCGCTGACCAAGATCGGCATCTTCACGAGCAAGAATATGAATATCGCTGTGTTGATTTCGGTCTTGTTGGTGCTGCTGGTCATCTACACTCCTCCTTTACAGAATGTTTTTGACACCGTATCGCTGCGCTGGATTGATTGGGCCGAGATCTTACCGCTGGTATTGGTTCCATCCATTGCCGCGGAGGTCATGAAATCGATATCTTATAAGAAACATCTGAAGGAACGCGACGCAAGAGCTGCTTAAGTAATACCAACCAAATAATCGAGCGCCAGGAGACTGGCGCTCGATTTCTTTTAATGAACAGCTCAAGAACGCTTGTCTCACCAGAACATGGTTAAGGCTGGATCAAACTGTGACTGTATGGCTCGGCAAAAAGAGCGGGGGTCCCGCCGGTATGCCAAAAAAGAACTTTCTTTTCCGGTTGGAAAAAACCCTTGCGCACTAAATCAATCAAACCTGCCGCCGCGCGACCGGTGTAGACCGGGTCGAGCAATATGCCTTCCTGGCTGGCAAACAGGTTGACCGCTTCTACTTCTGCTGAAGTGAGAACACCGTAACCAGCCCGGCAATAGTCATCGTTAACAAGTACATCATCAGAAATGATCGACCAGTCGACCCCCAGATTCAGCGCAGTTTGGTTGACCAATGTGGCAATCTGGGCTGAAAAGAAAGCTGAAGTCTGGTCAATGCTGATGCCAAGTATCTTGCCTTTGAAACCGACGGTGTGTGCCCCGAGGATCAAGCCGGCCTGCGTGCCACCGGAAGAGCTGGCAAACACGATCCAATCCGGATCCAGCCCTTGCTGGTTTAGTTCGCGCATCGCGTTCAGATAACCCAGCGCGCCAATAGGGTTTGAGCCGCCATAAGGGATCAGGTAAGGTCTTAAACCCTCTTGCTCAGCCTGCTCAAAGCGCTCGCGCAACAACTGGTCTCTCCTATCCCTGCTGGTATAGATGATTTGCGCAGCGTTGAGTTTATCGAGCAGCAGGTTACCCTGTGCCTCTTTCGGTTCTGTGCCCACAAGAACAAGCAAGCAACCCAGCCCGAGCCTGGCAGCGGCAGCTGCCACCTGGCGGCAATGGTTCGACTGGACTGCTCCGGTAGTCACAAGCGTTTTGGCGCCTTTTGCCAGGGCGTCGGAGAGCAGATATTCCAGTTTGCGGGTTTTATTGCCCCCCAGACCGAGACCGGTGAGGTCATCGCGCTTAATGTAAAGCTGGGGGCCACTCAGGCGGCGCGATAAACGCGGCAGCGCTTCGATCGGGGTCGGCAAGTGAGCCAGGGGCAGGCGTTTAATCATCCTGGATTTCCTTTTGAGTACGCGATTTGCCCTGCTTGCGCATGGCGCCCAGCAGTTTGGGCAAGGTTTGGGTGTAAATCTTGTAAAGGAAAGGACGGGGGCTGAAATCCCAGGCACCCAGGTGGCGGGCTGTGAGGCCGTTGAAGCCCTGTTTGAAGCGATAGACCCCCCACATGGAGTCAGATTCGTCAAACACATCAGGAGCACCCCACATGTCGTAGGTGTGGCAGCCGAGCTGCCTGGAGAGCCGGATAGCCTCCCACTGCAGCAGGTAATTAGGCATTAACTCACGGTATTGGTCGGTGGACATGCCATACATGTAACGAGCCGTTCCATTAAAATAGAAAAGAATCAGGGCTGCTATTGGCTGACCCTTCACCTCTGCGATCAGTATTTTACCCATGTCCGCTTCGATAAAGGCGCGCCAGGTTTTCAGGTAATACTCTTCGTGCCGTATAGCAAAATCATCCCTGACGGCGGTTTCAGCATACATCTTGTAGAGCATTGGAAGTTCTGCTGGTCTGCCCTGGCGGACTTTGACTCCTTTGCGCCCAGCCAGACGGATGTTATAGCGCGTTTTCTGCTTCATCGCTGCTAACAGTTCTTCTTCGCTGGACTTCAAATCGAGCAGCACGGTATTACGGAACTGTATTTGATCTGGTGAGAATTTCCAGCCGCGTTTATGCAACTCTTCTCGCAAAGCGAGACCGAGTAAGTTGGGTTGTTCGTCCTGGCTGCCTGGAATACCGGTACCAAGCAAAACATCAGGGTCTATCTTGAGGAAAATCGCCTTTTGTTCTCGGCACAGGCTTTGTAAAAATTCCAAGGTTTGGTTGACCACTTCAGGGTTGTTCCAGTTTAAGGTAGGGCCCTTGGGGGCATACAGGATGGTGAAGTTCAGTCCTAAAAAGCTGAGCTGCCGGCGCAGAACCATAATCAGAGCATCGAGATCATGCCTGCTCTTTCCACTCCAAAAGAACATTGGGCTCCAGCCATTTTGTTTTTTTGCGTCTGCCCACTGCAAGGTTTGCAGAATATGTGCGTCAGGGAACTCAAATAGAAATTGGTTCCAGTCTTTAAGCTGATCGGAAGCCAATTGGTACATACTTACTCTGCCATCCTTCCAGCGCGGAATTTCTCATAGAGCTTATAGAGCAAAGGTTTGTAAACTTTGACGAAGGCTGGGCTGGTACGCACCACCTGCCCGCCAAAGCCGCGTTTAAAGCGATAAACACCCCAGAGACCATCTGATCGTTCGGTGAAATTTGCTTCCAACACATCCTCGTCAGCATCCGGGACTCCCCAGAGGTCATATTCTGTCGCGCCGTGGGCTTTAGCCCAACGCATCGCTTCCCATTGCAGCAGGTAAGTTGGCATCAGGTTGCGCTGGCTGTTATCAGATGCGCCATAGAAATACCAGGATCTGCTTCCTGAAAAGAAAAGCACCAGATAAGCCAGGGGTTTTTCTTCGTAATAGGCAGCCAAAAGGACGCATTTTTCGGATGGAGCAAAAATGTCAAATACTTTTTGGTAATAATCAAGGCTGTGTACGGCAAAGCCATCCCGGTTGCCGGTAGTAAGCATCATCTGGTTAAAGCCGATAATGTCATCAGTAGATTTGACGATCACACCTTTTTTGGCTGCCAGGCGAATATTATAGCGAGTTTTCTGCTTCATATTCGCCAGCAATTCTTCCTCATCAGGCTCAAGCGAAACCAGGATGGTGCGGCGGGGCTGAATGGTGTGTTCCTGCCTGATAAAACCTTGCGTAAACTGAGCCTCGACTTCGCCCGGAAGGGGCTGGTTGTGGTCAGGCTCAACCTGAAGGAAGATGGATTTTCGTCTTTGGCACTCCCGGTCAATTTGCGGCCAAAGGCTGCTCCAATTGATTCCAAGAGGCCCCTTGGGGAGGTAAGCGATGGTGAAGCCTGCTGGCAGCGAACGAAACAAAACCTGCGCGGCGGCAGATTGGTTGCTGAAGAATTGGCTCTCCCAGCCAAAATGACTTTTAAATTCCGCCCATTCGGGTAGTTGCAGCAGATGGGCGTTGGGATATGTCTGGGTGAGAACGACAGCTTGTTCCCTCTTGCGGCTTTCAGACATCTCAGCGGCCTTTGAATCCCAAAACGGCGGTGACCGTGCGTAGGATAATAGAGATGTCCATCAGGAATGAAGCGTTTTCGATGTAATAGAGATCATACTCTAATTTAATAGCGGTCTCTTCCACGGTTTCCGCATAAGCCTGGTGGATCTGGGCCCAGCCGGTGATGCCCGGCTTTACCAGCATCCGTGCCCGGTAGAACGGCACTTCTCTTTGAAAGACCCTTACCAATTCTTCACGTTCAGATCGCGGCCCCACAAAACTCATCTCACCCCGCAGGACATTCGCAATCTGTGGTAGTTCGTCCAGGTGGGCCTTGCGAAGGAAGCGTCCGATCCGTGTGACTCGCGGGTCATTTGTGGTGGTAACCATGGCTTCCTTTTCCATATCCTGACTATCCTTCATGGTTCGGAATTTGAAAATGGTGTAGGGTTTTCCTCTGAGTCCCAGGCGGGTTTGGCGGAAAATGACCGGCCCTTTTGAATCGAGCCGAATTAAGATGGCAATTATCGGGTAAAGGATACCCAGAACAACCATGCCGATCAGGCTAAGAATAAAATCCATGATTTTCTTTGACAGGCGGTAGAGCCCACTGGTTGGTGTGCGCTCAATAAAAGAACGAATCACCCAGTCTGATTCCAGCAGCGAGATCGGGATACGATTGGTGAGAGACTCATAAGTATCCTGCATGGTAGCCAGGTTCATGCCGTTTTCCTGAGCCGCCAGGATGGTCTGGAACATGCCTGAATTCATTTCTTTAGAGATGGAAAGAATCAGATCAGTGATATTGTAATTCTCGATTACATCAGCCAGATCGGCGTGGCTTCCCAGAACCGGAAAGCCTTGAATAGTCACGCCTGATTTTTGCGGGTCGTCGTCTATCAGCCCGATTAAGTTGAAAGGTGGAGGGTCTTGATCGGCGACGATTTCAGCCAGTGCTGTGCCGGCGCGTCCAGCACCAATGATCAGAGCGCGCTTTTGCTTACTGGCAGAAGAAAAGAGGCGGACGTAAAGCAGCCGCCAAAGCAAGGTGAAAAACGCCGCCAAAATCAGGAAGAGGGCAACGCCAACGCGAGGCATACTATCAGGTTCTGAAGCAAAGTAAATCACCAGGTAGATACCCAACGAAGCGAGCAGAGCGATCCCAAGCGACCTGAGTGTCATGCGCAGGTTACCAGTCTTGCGGATATCATAAGAATCCACCAGCAGGATCATCCACAGAACCGGAAAAAAATAAAACCAGACTGGGATGCGCTCCCGCAAAAAGTCGATGGTAAGCCCTAACCAGGTATCGCCCTGCCCCCAGATCAGCAAAGAAACCACCAGCGCCAACAAGGCGGAGAGGAGGTCTCCAATAATGAGCAGCAGGGTCTGGTCTTTGCGTTCAAACCTGAACCTCTCGGCAGGGCGGTTGGTTAATTTTTCTGCCATAGTCACTTCCTGTCAGGAGTAGAAAATAAACCCGCAATCAGGGCTATACCCCAGGATAAATGCATGGTTATAGTTGCCAGGACAATGCCAGCAGCCAGTTTGAGGTCCTCTTGTTTCAGTGAGATTCGGATTGCCGCGATCAGTTGAATCAGCAGGTAGAGCCCAACCATTGCCCCCAAACCCAGCCAGGCAGGGCGCCAGAAAAAACCCGCCAACGCAAGCGCGATCAGGCTTAAAACGAACACAGGCGGTAAAGCCTGACGCCAGCGCAAAGTATCGGGATAGCGCTTGAGCATTTGGGCCTTCCAGTAACCGTAACCCCAGTATTGTTTGGCAAGAGCTTTCAGGGTAGGCCGGGCAAAGTAGGTGCATTCAATAGCAGGATCCAACCAAATTCGACCGCCTGACTGGCGAATGCGGGTATTGAACTCGTAGTCCTCGTTGGCCAGCAGATTTTCATCGAAGTATCCGATTCGCTTGAAAAGGTCACGTTTGTAAGCGCCATAAGGAACCGTGTCTTGATACCCTGCCTTATCAGTAAATCGGTAGCGGGCATCGCCAACAGCCAGCGGGTTGGCCGCGGCCGCAGCGATTGACCGGGCGATCCAGCCCGTGTTTTGTGGAGCAATCTTCCAGACGCCTCCGACGTTTTCGGCCTTGTCGGCCAGGAGCGCGTCTACACACCGCTGGATGTAATCAGGCACCGGAAGCGAATGGGCATCCATGCGCACAATGATGTCACCTGTGGCTGCCTGAATGGCGGTGTTAAGGGCGGCGGGAATGATTTGCTTGTGATTATCCACCAGACGGATGCGTAATTTCGGATGGGTATTGCTGAAAGCCTGTATCGCGCGCCGGGTGCCATCGGTAGAAAGACCATCGGCAATGACAACCTCCATCTCATCCAAGGGATAAGATTGTTTATGCAGCGCATCCAACACCAGGTGGATGGTTTTTTCTTCATTCCGGCAAGGAATGATTACGGACACAAACGGGTTCATAGGTTCTTAAGTCACCTGCCGGTTATTCGTGGCAGCAGTCCTTTTGGTCTTGTTGGTCTGTTGAGTTCAATGCGATTGCCTCGATTTCGACCAAGCCACTTTTCGGAAGTGCTCCGACCTGTATGGCCGAGCGAGCGGGAAAATCGCGGGTGAAATATTCGGCGTAAACCGCGTTCATCTGCGCAAAGTCACCCATATCTTGCAAAAAAACCGTGGTTTTTACAACATCTTCCAAACCCAGGCCGGCACTTTTGAGGATCTTCTTCATGTTTTCAAGCGCTTTACGTGTCTGTTCCTGAATTCCTCCGGAGACCAGATTGCCGGTTTCTTTGTCAATCCCCAATTGACCGGAAATGAAGACAAAGTCCCCTGCGGAGACTGCTACGGAGTAGGGTCCTATAGCCGCGGGAGACTCCTCACAAATAATTGTTTCCTTTTTCGGGCAGCAACTCATACGTACCTCTTTTTCTCGTCAGGATATTTTCGTATTATATCATCCAGCAGGAAATGAGGCGGAAGGGTGACAGAAAGGGAGTCAAACAGGCAGAGAAACTCTGGCGGGTCAAATAACATCCGTGTCAAGTCAAATGATAATGTTACCGAACGGTCTCCATTGGTTCAAATGATAATGTTACCGAAGGTTCTTTAACATTCAATTTTGTCTTATAAAAATTGACCTTTTCCAATCGACCCAA
>Ga0172382_10010660_pt1 | contig 12283 bp, 10 predicted proteins | sample Leawel138RmetaG_FD_122245 | JGI IMG/M metagenome (GOLD analysis project Ga0172382, IMG submission 122245) | Leachate microbial communities from a municipal landfill in Southern Ontario, Canada - Leachate well 138R metaG | ecosystem: Engineered > Solid waste > Landfill > Unclassified | place...
CAGCTATTTCAACTATTTAGAATAGCAACTGCTAACTTCGGTTCAAGTAGCCGGTACTTCAATCCTTATTAAAATATTTTCCGATACGCCTTAAAATACCGGCAAAGCTTAACCTGAATTCTATGATTTTAAACCTATCCAGTAATTTTTGCAATATGTCTTTTTCTCTAAATACAGGATTCAAATTGTTCTTAAATGAATAATAAGCCAACATTGTTGGGGCGTTTTAAATGCGCTGTGATGAAACACCGGAGAGATTAAATCAATCAGTGCGGTTAAGACTGAATGGAATATAAGATGGAGACAATGGACGTGGATGTGTGAAGCTCAGCCAGTCCGGTCCCCGGGAAAAGGCTGAAACGCAGGCAGGAACTGTATCCGGAAGGGCTATGAACGATTCTTTATCCCGCTTTTTTCTTGCGTCCTGAACGAGTACGGCGTTTGCCCGACGAGAGCAATTCAACACGTTCCGGCGGCGGTGTTATCAGGACGTCCGGTGTGGAAGTCGGGGCACCGGTCTTGCTGCCGGTACTCATATTGGAGCCCGGCTCCTTTCTGAAGGGTTTTTCTGCAGCCTGGAGACTTCCTCCGGTTTTGCAGGCAAAGCTGGATATCAAACGCTCGGCTTCTGAGCCGCACTGCGGACACAGAGGAGTACAGTTAGATGCGCTGAAGGAAAGCCTCAAATCAAACCGGGCCTGACATTGCGGACAATAATATTCATATATTGGCATTTTTCTCTCCTTGTCTGTATTCTGGAGTTCGATAATACCAACCTTATAAAATAATGCCGATAATAATAATTATACTCTGTCCGGACAGGCAATGATTGACACACCCCGGACTTCACAGGGTTTCCCCTTGAAACTCCGGGGTGTGTCAATGTAATATTATATCGGAGCGAATCCGGATTTCAGGCAGACTTATGGAATCTTTCCATGAAGTCGACGGTTTTCCGGATGTCCTCAAGAGACACCGCATTATAGATTGAAAAGCGGATGCCGCCGACGGACCGGTGGCCTTTCAGTCCCAGCAGTCCTTCCTTTTGGGCATCGGCGATGAATTTATTCTCCAGTTCCTCGGTTGGCAGGCGCATGGTGACATTCATCCAGCTCCGGCTGTCCTTATCGACAGGGTTTCGATAGAAATCCGGAGCGGCGTCTATGGCGCTGTACAGCAAATTTTTCTTGGCCTCGTTTATCTTCTCCACGCCTTCCAGCCCGCCCTGGTTCTTAATCCACTCCAGCACCAGTTTCATGATATAAATTCCGAATACCGGAGGCGTATTGTAAAGAGATTTGTTGTCCGCATGGGTCTTGTAGCTCAAAAGGGTCGGAAGGCCTTTATTGGCGATTGCCAGGAAATCATCACGGATGACTACCAGAGTCACACCGGCGGGCCCCAGGTTCTTCTGCGCTCCAGCGTAGAACAAGGAAAATTTCCCGAAGTCCCTCCGCCGAGAGGCAATATCCGAAGACATATCGGCCACCAGCGGTACCTTGCCGGTATCCGGAAATTCCTGGAACTGGGTTCCTTCGATGGTATTATTAGAACAGACATGAAGATAGGCTGAATCCTCCGGGTATTTAATCTCATCCATCTTTGGCACCCGGCGGTACTTTTCTTCCCTGGAAGAGAAAGCAATATGCACTTTGGCTACTATCTGGCATTCCTTCAGCGCCCTGGCGGCAAAATCGCCGGTGTCAACATAAGCGGCCGTCTGGCCGGCGCCGATGAAGTTCAGGGGTATCAGGTCAAACTGGGTGGATGCGCCGCCGCCCAGGAACAGTACGTGATAGTTGTCGCCAAGGCCGAACAGTTCACGTGCCAGGGCTATTGTTTGATTGTTAACTGCTTCGAATTCCTTGCTGCGGTGGGAGCTTTCGATGATTGATATTCCGGTGCCCCTGTAATCGAGGAGCTCTTCCTGTACGATTTTAAGAACATCCAGCGGAAGGGCTGCCGGGCCGGGATTGAAATTGACGTTTCTTTTCACCATTTATTTCCTCTCATATATAATTACCAAATTGGTTTTCTGCAAATTCATCTCTTCAAGGGGAGAAACATCCGGGCAATGGAGGAACTGTCCTGGTGCAGCCGCCTCCGGTTTGGGACTTGATTTTAAATACAGTTCACCTTTAATAACCTGCAAGATAACGGGAAACAGCCTGACTGATTTTTTAACTGCCCGGGTTACTCTCACTGAGAGAACATAATAATATCCTATCATGTTAATCAAGCATTTTAAAGTCAGGACACAGATTGTGTTATAGTATAATAAACTTCCGGAGGATATCCGGGTTTTCTAAAGCGGTTTGCGGTCGATTATGAAATCAAGTTGGAACAGGAGCGGGAAATGAGAGGAGCCCTCACAGGAATACGAGTAATTGATTTGACACATGTTCTGGCCGGGCCGACGGCTACCATGATTCTGGCAGACCTCGGAGCGGAAGTCATTCACGTTGAGCCGCCCCAGGGGGACGATGCCCGGGAGTACGGACCCTTTGTCAATAATATCGATAAAAATCACAGCGGTTATTTCATCAGCCTCAATCGAAACAAAAAGAGCCTGGTTCTCAACTTGAAGAACCGGAAGGGAATTGAGATTCTGCAGGAACTTCTGAAGGTTTCTGATGTCCTGGTGGAGAATTACCGGCCTACCACGATGAGAAACCTGGGTTTTGGCTGGCCGGAAATCCAGCAGATTAATCCTAAATTAATATATGCTTCAATTTCCGGTTACGGGCATCAGGCCCTGCCCGACTATGCCGACCGTCCGGCGTACGATGTTATTTCCCAGGCCTACAGCGGGCTGATGAGCCTGACCGGTCCGGAACAGGGCCCTCCCTGCAGGGTCGGTTCGTCGATAGGGGATATAGTTGCCGGCCATCAGGCGGCTATCGGGATTCTGGCGGCTCTGTTTTACCGTACCATAACCGGACGCGGGCAGTGGTACGACGGCTCGATGGTAGACGGCCTTTTTGCCACGCTGGAAAATGCGGTTGTCCGCTATACTACGGAGGGCGTAATACCCGGACCGCTGGGGACAGCCCATCCCAGTATTACCCCGTTTCAGGCCTTTCGTACCCGGGACAGCTGGGTTGTAGTGGCTGTCGGCAATGATAAATTATGGGCCAGCTTCTGCATGACTCTCGGCAGAAAGGAATTAATCGATGACAGCCGGTTTTGCACCAATCCGCAGAGGACAAAGAACCGGGATGCTCTTGCCGGTATTCTGGCGGAGGAGATGGCTAAAAAAACCTCACAAGAATGGCAGGACATTTTAAGAAAAGACGGCATACCCTGTTCTCCGGTAAATGATATTAAACAGATATGCGAAGACCCTCAAATTCAATTCCGGAATATGCTGGTTGAAATTGACCAGAAGGGAATCGGTAAAATGAATATCGCCGGCTCTCCCATTCGCTTATCGGAGACTCCGGGGAAAGTAAGCTGCGGCGCTCCGGTACTGGGTGAGCACACGGAAGAGATACTGACCACGTTGCTTAAGCTGTCTCCGACAGAAATCCAGTCTTTAAGGCAAGAAGGCGTTATCACCTGAGGTCGAGGCTACCTGGCAAGACATTTCTTAAAGCTGTTCCGGTTAACATTTTTCAAAGGAAAAGGTTAACAATGAATAAACTACAGGTTTAGTTTATCATTGAAAAAATAATGAATAAATGCGATATACCTGAAAATATTACGTTTAAAAATCATTTCCATATTATCGGCATTTGGATTATAACCCACCGTATCTTGTTATTATTATCTCTCATTACCGGGGTAGGCATATTCCTTCGGTTCTACACTCTGGGGTCTGAGAGCATCTGGTTTGACGAAGCTGCCAGTATCTATTCAGCCAAAAACCCCCTCATTCTGATGTTGATGGAATGTGTGGGTGGACACCGCCATCCGCCGCTGCATTTCATCATTCTAAAAATATGGATAATACTGTTTAACGACTCAGAGGCGGCCGTAAGGTCCATTTCGGCCATCTTCGGCGCCGCTTCAATTCCAATGATTTATCTTGTTGGAAAGCGGGTCTTTAGTTCTAAGGTAGGTTTGATAGCCAGCTTTCTTCTGTCTATTTCCGTTTATGCGATACACTATTCTCAAGAAGCCAGATCGTATGCTATCCTCTTGTTTCTCACCCTCCTATCATTTTATTTATTCATAAAAATAATGGAGGATAGAGATATACGCAAGGCTTATTTTGTAGCTTATTTTATCGCCAATACTCTTCTTGTCTATACTCATTATTTCGGCCTGTTTGTAGTGGCATCTCAGCTGTCTTATTACTTCATTACCAGAAGATACCTGAAAATAAATGAAAGATTATTCTGGTATGCCACGGGAGCTTCCGGTATAGTTTTTCTTCCCTGGGCTGTAGTTTTCGTTGTTTTTTCGATACCGCGTAGTTTTAGCTGGGAACAGCCTACATTACATAATATAATAAGCACCCTGGCTGCTTTTAGCGGATACGGTGATATAAACCGTTACTGGATTTTGCTCGGTTTCGGTTGTTTGTGTATTTTGGGGCTTTCAGTCAGGAAGATGATAAAAAGACGGAAACCGGAAGAGAATTCAGTAAATGTACGTCCATATGCAAAATTTAAAATGTCCTTTAACATGGAAGTATTATTAGTAGTTATGTGGCTGGCTTTTCCTATATTACTACCATTTTTAATATCCCAGATTCCATTGAAAATGACGGGTATTTATCTCACAAGGTATACAATCAGCGCGTTGCCGGCATTTCTGATTCTGGTCGCAAACGGTATAGGGGTATTCCTGTCCAGAAAGATATTATATCCACTATTTGCTGTAATTCTTATAGGAATAACTTGTTGTTCAGTAACAAGTTTACAAGACTATTATACCCAAACGGGTAAGGAACAGTGGCGTGAAGCAGTGAATTTAGTAGAAGCTTCAATACAGCCTGAAGACGCCCTGGTTGTAAACGAGTGGTATTTCTGCAAGGCTATTGAGTATTATTCAAATAACGACCTGATGACACAAGGAATAGAATCTGGATCTGAAGAGCAAGCGATAAACCGGTTCAAAGCTAACGGCAAGCAGCGAATCTGGTTGGTGCAGGTTAACTGGGGGTCAAAGTCTACTATAAACTACATGGAGACAATGTTTGATGAAAACTCGCTGCTACTGAAGCAGCAATTTGTGGGTATCGATGTTTATTTATACGACTTGACTCACCCGCCCCGCTAATAAGTGAAGACAGTATGATAATTACCGTACTGAATCTTATCACCTGTTATGAGTGTGTCTTCTACTTCAGGTGTCTTCTTCTGTCTTGCCTGCAAAATCAGGGCACGGATTTTTTCACCGGCTTCTTCCTGGGGCTCTCTGAGTGAGTTTTATTTTATTCTAACGTCGTCATTCAAGTCGATTTGACCTTTCTGTTTAGATTTTCCTTTACTCGCGAGCTAACAATCTTTCTCACCAGGTCATAAGGAATTGGTTTATTCAGCGGAAACCGTACTGTCCCTTTGCCCAGCGCATATGGGGATAATTCTTTTTCAAAGGCTACAATTCCAGAAGGAGTCGGATAAAAGCCAATATAGTTTTTATAGGCGGCAAAATGAACCAGATTTTTCCCGTTTAGTCTGAAAGTTGGCATCTGGTAGGCAATGGCTTCTACCGCTTCAGGAGCGGTTTGATGTATGGTCTCTCTCATTTTCTCCAGAATAATCCGGATGTCCGGCGGAAAGGTTTTAATGTACTCATCTATTGTGGCATATTTTGATTTCATATTCCCAAATCCTCCTCCCTGGATTACCTTTAAACTAATACCAGAACGGGCACTACCTTTATAGTATATGCTGCGTCGCTGAAGGGTGTGTCCTTTTATCTGAAAGAACCGATAATTAATCCCAGAACCATACGGAATAATGTCCCCCATTCGCCGTATGGATTCGAAGGCGGATAAACAGGTAAACTTTCATATATGCTGCCGGCCGGTTCTCCTACCCGTTTTAATATTTGCCTGGCCTCGTGTAGCTGCTCATGAGAGGGCTCCGGGCCGTAGCCATAGAATTGTCCGGCAAACCGGGTATCGTAATTATCACTGAAATTCAGTTTTAACGCCATTTCGTATTCATAATAATATGCACCCACTTCCTCCTGGATTGAACCGCTGAATCTTCCCTCCTGGGCGTGATACATTTCATGGGCTAAAACCATGGCCACCGCTCTGATATCTGCATCTTGCAGTGAGGTATCTATGAGGATGCGTTGTTGATTCACGGAAAGGAGGCTCAAGAAGGCCTGGAAGACATCTGCACCGGATAGAGGAGTGCCGGCGACAGGGGTTAAGCCTCCCAGGGTTATTCCGGCACCTCCCTGAGGGAGCCAGCCGATGTAATCAGGATTGATGATACCGTCCATGGAAGGGTCGATGTCTATTACCATATCATAGGCCATCTTTAGCGGGTTTTCTTCCGAATCCTGCCGGTGGGCATAAACAGCCCCGGGCTGGTTGGCACAAGCTGGTAAGAGAAAGTTGACCGTAACCAGAAGGGCGAGCATTACCGGTATCAGGAACCGCCACCGGCCTTTCATGCTGTTTTCCCCCGGTCCCATCTTTCCCCGGGATATGTTTGATACCAGGGACCGGTTTTCCGAAGCGCATCTACGATTGACCAGAGCCAGATTCCGGAGCCGACAACGCCGGTGACAGCAATATTCCAGGGCAGGGAAAAGATGTTAAAAACAATTACCAGAATCCAGGGCAGAAGTCCGGCCCAGAACTTCCAGGCATCTCTCTGATAGGTATACAGCCAGGTAAAAATGCTGAAAAATACGGCCAACATGATAGAGGTTGTTTTATTTTTACCGGTATTCTTCTGTGGGGAAATGGCCGGGGGTTTCCCGGTCCGGCGAAATTTTACGTGCCTCGCCGCTGATAGAGAAATCGAGGTTAACCAGATTCCGGATATAAGGGAGAGGAAAATATTCAGTCTTAAGGTTTTGTCAAGATTGTCCAGGCCAGAGAAGCCAACCAGTGAGAAATAAAGGCTGGTATAACCAATGAGAACTGCCAGCCAGAACTTCCACCAATCTCTGGTATATGAATAAAGCCAGGTCCAGGGGCCTAAGAAGACGGCCAGCAGCAAGGAATAGAAAGTATTTGGGGATGCGAGGTTGGGGCTGCTCTGTTTGCCGGAAACAGTATCCACCAGAGCCCAAACCCAGATGAAAAACCAGAAGAAAGAACAGAAGATTACCAGGACAGAAAAGGCAAGCATATTCAGACTGTCCGTGGGTCTCATGTTAAAAGGCACATTGGTCGTTATCGCAGCTTGCTGAGCAATGGAAAGAAAAAGAAAGACCAGAAAAACCAGGGTAGTCGAGTTTATCGCCAATCCGATGGCAGCTTTGAGTGAATTCCGTTGAAAGGTGTAAATCCAGGTCCAGGGGCCCAAAAACACGGCCAGGAGAATGGCAGTGATTCTCCTTTCGTATTTCGTTTTTACTGTAACCGACCCGCTCTCCAAATTCTTCTACAACCCGGTTTTTATTTCAGGCCTCCTATAATAGGGATTATACATGAAACGGGATGATTGGCTTCGTTTCAGGCGCTGGGTTTGAAGTCCTCCATGGATTTATATTTGTTCTGGCAGTAAAATACTAAGCAGGGTTACCCTTAAAACAGTTGACATAAGCGGCGGTGAATATGGATGTAATCATCAGAAATGAGAATGTTAACGATTACAGGACTGTTGAGGAACTGACACGCGAAGCATTCTGGAATGTCCATGTTCCCGGGTGCAGCGAACATTTTGTTTTACATAACCTCAGGAACAGCCCTGATTTCATTCCGGAACTTGACTTTGTAGCCGAAAAAGAAGGACGGATTGTCGGACATATTGCCTATACCCGGGCGATTATTCAGAGCAGCCGGGGTGCGGGAAAAGAAGTGATAAGTTTTGGGCCTGTAAGCGTACTGCCCGAGTTCCAGAAACAGGGTACAGGGAGCAGGTTGATTATTCATTCGCTTCATACCGCAAGAGCTATGGGGTGTCCGGCGGTATTGATATACGGGGATCCCAGATATTACCACCGATTCGGCTTTAGATGCGCCGAAAAGTATGAAATCACAACCTCTGACGGCAAATTTGCCGTTGCCCTGCTGGCACTGGAACTGCAGCCGGGGGCTTTAAAAAATGTGACAGGGAGATTCATCGAAAGCGCTGCTTTTGAGGTCGATGAGCAAAAATTCGCAGAATATGACAGGACATTTCCGTACAGGGAAAAAGCTGAAACGGACTCACAGCGGGAATTCAGAATTTTGTCCAGTCTCAGGTATTGATATTTGAGCTGCCTGAATCCATGACAATGCGACGAATAGAGGCAAGGGAATTCTGAGAATGCTAAAAATGTATAAGGTTGAGGCGTCAGGCACTACGAGCGCTGGACAGTCTCCCCAGCCTGTAATTGAAGCCATAAGAGAACTGGTGCAGACGCCGAGACCAGGAGGCGAAATATCAAACTTATACCTCAACTGATACTGTTGTCCCCTGGTTTGCTCTTGATTCAATTTCCAGTTTTGCGCCTATCAGATTAGCCCTCTCTTGCATACTGGAAAGTCCGATACCTTTGCTTTTTAATGATGAATCAAAGCCCACACCATTGTCAGTAATAGATAATCTTGTTCTATTCCGGGAGTACCTGAGAATAACCACTGCCGTGGACGTTTTCGCATGCTTTAAAATATTGTTCAACGCTTCCTGAGTAATCCGGTATAGAGCCAGTTTAACATCATCCTGTAAAATCCGCTCCATACCGGAAACTTCAAATTTTATCTGCATACCGGTTATCGAATTAAATTCAGTAATCAGAGTTTCCAGGGCTGGCTCAAACCCTAGGTTATCCAGAACGGCAGGGTGTAGCTCATGACTATAATGACGGATGTTCTGTTGAGCTTTGTTTATTCCTTGCCGTATCTCTTTGAGCTGGGTGATATCTTTTTCAGTCAAGTTTGTAGATTTGGAAACTATGGCGTCAATCTTGAGGGAAAGATAAGCCAGATTAGGGGCAGTATCGTCATGTAACTCCCTGGCGATGCTTTTTCTCTCAATCTCCTGGACTTCAACAAGGTCTTTGTGCAGCCGCCTTGCCACTTCTGTTTCATGCCGTAGATAAGAGGCCAGAAGACTGATGATCAGACTAACAAGAAAAAAGGTTACCAGCGTCCATAATTCTTCGATTGTTGGTAGAGCAAAAGAGCGTAAGGGTGTATAGAAGAAGAAATGATGAGCTAATGTGCTCAGGATTGAAGTTGCAAGAGCCGGACCAAGGCCAAAATAAATAGCTACGGGGACTATCGCCAGCATAAAGGGGTATGAGAGATTGACCGGAATAAATGTTGGTTGCCCCAGGGTTTTCAGCAGGACAATAAAGGCTACTAATCCTAAACCTGTTAAATAGCCCAGCCAGTAAAAATGTCTTCGTTTTTCCGGTCTTTGTAAGAGCCTCACTAATTTTGCTCTCTGCAAGTCTATATAGACGCGAATTTCTGGACCAATGTTATTGTAAATGTTAAAGTATCTGTCAATTTGATTATATCTCTCTGGCCCAACAAGTCTTCGAGGAGGGCTCAAATAATGTTCTGAATGGACCCGGAATCGGCAAAGAAGTATTCCGGGGTAGATGAATGTGAATCTACCCGGTCTTTTTGCTACGTCCCTGTTCCGGCAATTTTTTAGCGGAGCTACTTACGGGGTGGGGAGAGCCAGGCGCGCTTTCCGCTGCTCCAGACGGGCTTCAGCTTGCGCCAGGACCACATCCTTTTCCACACTATCGGACATTAATCCCATCGCCTGCTCGAATTTAGCATCAGCCACATCGGACCGGCGCTGAATGCGGTCAGCCACGGCATCAATCGAAACATTCCCTCCCGCGGAACTGATACGCCCTACATTCCTCATGGCCTCAACCGCGCCTTCCTTGGCTTTGGCTGCTCTGTCCATTGCTTCCAGACGCTGAAGCTGTTCTACCATACCCTGGTATTTGGCCTGGAGTGTCGAAACTGCTTCGTTAAGCGCCTGGGTGGTTTTCTGGCTGGAGTTAATCTCCTCACCTTTGGTTCTGGACCGCTCTTCAAGACCGATAAGTCTGGCCTCTAAGGGCTTTGCCAGGTGGTCGTTCTCCGGGTTATTATCACCGATAATGAAATCAATATTCTGATTCAGCTCCCTGACCTGGGACTGGAGCTGGATGGAATCGCGCTGGACCGTCCGTAAGTGTCCCGCCGCTGTAGCTGCGGCATCCTCCAGATCTTCGAGAGCGTCCTCAAGGTCCCGGATATACTGCTTCACCGCTCCGATGGAATTCATGTCAACGAGCTTGTCCAGCAAAGCGTGTGCCGAACTTAACGCGGCAATACGTGCTTTTTGAAATAGCCCTGCCATTTTATTATTCTCCTTTCCTTTTATTCTCGCTTTTCTGTTAAATATTTTTTAATAAATCAATTCGTCGCCTTTTCCGGCTGCCGGATTACCAGCGTGTGGAACCCCCTCCGCCTCTACCCGCTCCCCAGCCGGTGGAGCCGCCTCGGGAAACGCCTCCGCCGCCTGAACTCCAGGGACTGCTCCTCCTTGACCCCCAGGACGCTCCGCTTCTCCGCGAACTACCACCGCCCGGCAAGATAATTACTGGCGGTATTGCGGGCCGCCGCCTTTTCCAGCTTGCTTCGACTCTGGTTTTAGCTGTGGAATAGGCTTTGCTTGCCATACTCTCCGCCTTCTCGGCCAGAGAGAGTCGGGTCTCAGGGGCCGGAGCCGCTTCCGCCTGCTGTAAAGCCGCCTCAGCATTGGCCAGCAGGTTCCTGGCCTCATCTCCGGCGTCTACTCCGTGGTCTCGTATATACTCTCTGGTTATTGACACCCTGGATTGAGCATCTCGTATAGCGCTGGCGGCTTTGCTGCGCATCCGTTCCGCGGCTTCGTGCTCTGTACGTGCCTGGACCAGGATTTTGTCAGCGGACTCGTTAGCCTCTTCAGCCAGTTTAACTGCCATCAGATAGTCAGCCTTATCCCTGCGGGATTCCTCATAAGCCCGGTTAAGTTTCCTCTCCGCCTCGCGGAGGTCGTCTTCCAGGCTTTCGCGGATATCCTCATCGTACGCATTGATGTATTTCCAGGCTTTGGTAATGTCGGTCTGGGCTGCGGCAATTTCTCCCGGGACGTCTTGCCGGGCTTTTTCCAGACTGGTCTCTATGGCGGATATGGAATGCATGAATGATTCGGCCTCATCCATCCAGGAATTACCCTGCTTCACCAGGTCCAGAGCCCTGTACCAGTCCTGTTGTTCCGCGGAGGCTGCCGTGCGGGCGGCTTCCAGAGCTTCAAGTGTCCATTCTATGCGGTTTTCAGCCTCCGAACCATTGCCTTGAATTGACTCCCATGAGGACTCGGCATAAGTGCTGCTGATTCTCTCAAAGATATCCTTTCCCCTGATGATAGTCTCTTTCACCTGCTCGATGCGCGGTGCTAGTGCCTGGATGCCGGCTTCGGCCTCCTGTTTCTTCTGCGGAAGCTCTTCAGCAGACTTTGCCGCCCGGGAGGCCAGGTCAGCGGTTTCCGAGAGAGTTTTCTGCGCCTGCAGGAACTTTTTAAGTTGAGAAAGGGCTATCGCCTGCTCCATCAACCGGCGTCCTCTGGACAGCATCCCGGCAGGGTGCCCGGTATTAAAACCGGCATTCTGCGCAGATTCTATTTTCCGGGAAGCAGCTTCAAAAGAAGTTTTTAATTCGGTTATCTTATCATCAAAACCATTAATTGCCTGCTGAAGGGCGTCTACATCTGCCTCCACGCGGTCCACCTCTTCGCTGCCTTCGCGAAGGACTTCCAGTACCTTCTGGTACTCCAGGGCTATCACCTGAAGTTGAGCTTCCCCTAACCCGGGATTTTCGGGATTCCCGGCACTGTGGCCCAGCTCGCTGTACTTCTGGGCTCCCTGATCGATTAGCCTTTTAGCCTTGCCCAATCCCTCGAAGAGAGGCGCTGCATCCTCCGGTGATACTTTGGCCGCTGTAGCATTGACCTTGATTTCCAGCATTTGTACAGCTTCTACCAGACTGTTAACTTTTGAGGCGGCGCCCTGTTTTGCCAGGAGCGCTTTCTGCCGCGCAGCCAGCCTTTTTTCCCTGGATTTTCTGTAATTTCTGAATATGAACAGTCCTGCCAGCAAGGCAACAATAAAAATGACAACGAACAGTACAATCAACCCCGCTGATAAGCCGCCCCGCCCCTGAGATGGTTCC
>Ga0172382_10010661_pt1 | contig 12281 bp, 11 predicted proteins | sample Leawel138RmetaG_FD_122245 | JGI IMG/M metagenome (GOLD analysis project Ga0172382, IMG submission 122245) | Leachate microbial communities from a municipal landfill in Southern Ontario, Canada - Leachate well 138R metaG | ecosystem: Engineered > Solid waste > Landfill > Unclassified | place...
CAACAACTCCTTGGCAGAAATGACGATGTATCCGAATAACCCTAACGAAAACGAAATGTTTATGATTACATGGCCCGATGTCAATACGCTTTACAGCGGAATACATTTGGAGGATAATATCGCTTTAAGCCATTGTTTTCACCTGAGGCTCTCAGCCGGAATGGGTTTTCACCAAAACAGCATTGAGAGTGATTTCGGGTTGCAAAGCCTTAGCATCTTTTACCCTGATATGGAGGCTTCAAAGTCACGACTACTGAAAAACGTAGCTTCACAATTGGTGTATCATCACAAGAATTGGACACATTCGGTTGGGTTGGGCTATGGCGAAAGAGCTCCGTCTGTTTCCGAAGGTTATGGGTTTTATCTTTTCAACAGTTTTGATGCTTTTGATTACGTAGGAAATCCGTATCTGAAGAACGAAAAATCGGTTGAAGCTTCGCTTTCTTCGGAATTTAAAAACGAAAAAGTTATGGTGAAATGGCAAGGCAGCTACTTCCGGATTCAGGATTACATCATCGGAAAACCTGATGAAAGCCTGATTCCGATGACTATCGGAGCCAACGGAATCAAGGTTTACGAAGGCTTAGATTATGCCACACTCCTCAATACGGACATTGCTTTGGAGTATTTTGTTACTGATGATTGGAAGCTCTCAGCTAAGGCTTCCTATCGCTACGGAAAAGACCACAACCACAACCGTTTGCCCCTCATTCAGCCTTTCCAATACGGAGTTGGGCTTCGCTACCAGAAAGACAACTTTTTTGCAGAGGCTTCCCTTGACGGAAGTGCCAGACATTCCCGCTATAGCTCCGAATTTGGTGAAACCCCAAAAGCGGATTACCTGATTGCTAATGTGGCAGCTTCGCAAACGGTTTACATCAACAAATACAAATTGGTTTTCAAGTTGGGAGTAGAAAATGTGTTGGATGCTTATTACACTACTTTTTCGGACTGGAACAACATCCCCAGAACCGGACGAAATGTTTTCGGAAACGTGGTTTTCGGGTGGTAGTTAATAGTTATTTGGTTTAGTACAGGACAAAAATATTCAGCAATAATAGGCAATCTGATTATCAGTATTTAATTGTAAAATTTGATAGTTATATGACCTCAGAGAGGTCATATATTTATAGAAACAATGATATTCCTAAACATACGACCCCGGCTGGGGTCGAACAATCAAATCCTAAATTATTGCTATAAACATCTGAATCCTCCGGATTCTTCAACATATAAAAATAATCATTTGAAAATGAAATATTTATTTTTTTTTGTCGTGTACTAAAGGTATTTGGTTAATAGAGATGTAGCAACATAAAAATCTGATAAGTTGTTTTTATCAGGTTTTTTATGTTTTATGAAATGTTACTCCGGAACATAAATAATCTCTCCGTTTTCCAGTTCATAAGCAATCCCTATCTTTTTGCCTTTCTTTTGGGAGCCATCCTGATTTTCCGAAGGTTTGTAGCGGTTTATTTTTTGTCCTTCCTTGGTAATGATTTCCATATTGTCTTTGCCCGGGTTTTTCACAATGGTATAATCTTCCTTAGAAAACACTTCGGTCATCTGAAAACGGCTGACCAAAGCCACCATCAAAGCTACGGCAAACACTATACTCACATCAAAGAGATTAGCAACCGTATGTATCGGGTTTACGTCTTCGCTTTCTTTTCTCCTCAGGCTGCTTCTTCGTCTATTTCGTATCTTTTTCATAGTTTTCCGCAATCAGATTATTTAAAAAATCGAGTTGGTTCAAATCCTGTGTAAACCAACGTTGTTTGGTCTGCAAGAGTAAAAACCCTATGCACCCGATTACCAGTCCCAATACCGTAGTGTTAAAAGCAATCTGCATTTGCTCACTCATCGTGGTAATATCTCCTTCTGATAATCCTCCCAGAGCAGGTCCCATCGGGATTAGCGTTCCCATAAGCCCGAGTATGGGACCCATTTTTGCCAGAGTTCGGTGTTTGTCGAGTTCTCGTTCACAAGCCACTTCAAAATCAGCAATGATTTTTTCTCTGATGATTTCCGAATGTTTGGCTTCGATAATTTCAGCCATAGCACTGCCCAACAAAGTTTTGGAAGTGCTGTCTGCCTGAGTGATTTTCTCTAAATCCAACTGCTTCGGATTCAGATTTTCTTTGAGCAGTTTGTTGTATTTACTTCGGTTGAAATACAATCCGTAAAACTTACCGATAGATAGCAATCCGGTAATGAGCAGGTATAAAACGCCTAAAACTACAGGAATCATCAATCCTCCCGATAGCCAAAAAATAATTTCATCAAAAAGTTGCATAGTATTTAAAATTTAATTTTTTTCTTTCTAAAATATTTATAGGTAATAAATCCGATAGCAATAACTGACAAACTCAGAGCTGTCAGATACAAAAGGGGTTTGAGTTGGGTGGTTTGGGCAGAAAGCACCTGCCTGTGTCCTGAGGGAGACGAAGCGAAAACAACGGCTGCCAGTATCACCATACCCCGGAGTAAACAGGTCAGTTCTATTCTGAGCAGTTTTTCCGAAAGCAGTTTTCGCAATATAAACGGCAACAACACTACAAGAGCAGCTGTGGTTAGGGAAACCGCAAGGGCAATTTTGGTAAACTCATAATCCATTCCCAGCAGAAAAACCTGTACTTCCAGAAAAAACAAACAGAAAAACAGGGTTATTCCCGGAAAATATGTTCCCAGCCTCAACAAGCTTTTGATTTTGGGTTTCAGGGGTTTGTCGAGTTGTAAAGTTTGGTGCATCTGAAACCAGTTGACTCCGAGCAGTGCTGCATTTTCGATGACAATCAGTAGCGAAACATCTGCAACAGACAGGGTTTCAAACAGGTTGAGCAACATTTTTTTGTTCTGAACAATAGCCAGAGGATACAGAAACCAGACACCCAAACCACACAACAAAGCAATAACACTTGTGGTTTTCAGGTGCATCAGGCTGAGGTGAAAAAGTGCTGTCAGCAGGCTGATAAGAATAATGACTGTGGCTAAGGTTTCCATTTATTTTTTGTTTTTCTTTCTGATTGCTACCACCGTCAGCAACACTACTATTACACCCGAAATAATCCACCATTGGTAATTCGGTTTATCTGTTGAAACCGAAGCATCCGTTTGGTGATTTGGTCTCTGTTCCTGCCCTTCTTTCTGCAAAACAACGGCTTTGTCTGTGCTGATTTGTGAAGAACCCGTAGTTGTTATAGCGATTTGCTGTTTATATTGCTCGGCTGATGCTGGCGAAATATTTTTGATGATTTCGTTTTGCAAAAGTTTGTTTCCGGTAGTTTTTCCGGTTCCGCTCAGTCCGTAGCGGTTTACCAAATCCACGTGAAGACTGGCTGTAGTCTGCAATTGGTTTTGAGTAGGTTTCCAGAAGCCTTTTCGGGCACTTTCCAGCATTACCGCTGTCATTTCTTCGAGAGCATACGGATTCTCTGATTCGAAATAAGCCGTCATTCCCAAATTGTATTCATCTTTAATATAAACATCATACATTTTATCCCACATTTGCTGATCGATGACTTCGTTTTTCATCACGCTCCACCCGAAGATATTCTTAAAGGTTTCTTCAAATGTAGCTGCATTTCCTGCCTTGCCTTTCATTTGCTCTTTGATATAAGCAGGGTTAAAAATAGTGGTTCGGGATTCAACTCCTATGGATTCTTTGAGTTCCTGAACCTTTGGCTGATGTCTGTTTCTGTAATCGCTGAAATAAGCATCAGGGTCTTTTCCGCTAACGTGAGAAATGGCAAGATTCACCCCTCCCATAAATTCATAAACGTGGTCAAGGCTTAAAGGTCCCCAAGTGTTGCTCTGCCTGTTGTGAATCACCGCATCGGTATTGTTGAGCATCACTTCCAACACCTCTTTACGATGATTGCCCCAATCCTGTTCGTCATCATAGGAAGCTCCCATATTGTGAATATAGGTTTGAGCTACTTCACTTTCGGAAGTCCATTTATCGCTTTTCTGAACCAGCGAAGTAATGCCTGCACTGTAATTTCCGTTGATGCCTCCGAAGATTCTGTTTTTTGAAAGTTTTTTGGCTTCGACCGGAGAAAATCCTTTTTCGATGAGTGCTTTTTCTGCGATTCGTGTTTCGCTGCTGATATTATTTTCAAAAGTATCATCTTGGGCTTCAGCTGCCATATTGATAGCTTTATTTACTAAAAACAACCTCGAAGCAGCCAAATCCCGCAACTGTCCGGAAGTTTGTACCACCACATCCACACGGGGTCTTCCCAACTGCTCGGAAGGAATCAGGCGGAGTTCCGTAACCCTGTCAAAAACATCTCTAACCGGTTCTACACCCAAAAGGTACAGAATCTGGGCAAAGGGAGCTCCGTTGGTTTCGATAAAACTACTCGACCACAAGGTCATATTTACCCTTTTCGGGAATGCTCCGTTGTGTCTTTTTTGGTAGTCTTCTATAAAATCTTTGGCTAATTTCACGCCTTTGTCCCAGGCTTCTGCTGTGGGAGTTGCCTCTACATTCACGGCATACAGATTTCTTCCCGTAGGTAAAGTGTTTGGGTTTGCCACAGGATCGCCTCCGGGAGAAGGCATCGTATAACCTCCGTTTAAAGCATTGACAATAGCAGTTAACTCTCTTTCAGGGCTTTCTTCCAGATATTTTTTATAGAGCGGAATGTTGTTTAGCGTATGTTCTACCTGCAAAATAGCTTCATAAAAAGCCTTTTCCTCTTCGGAATACTCTTTAATAGCTTCCGGTTTTTTATCGGAATTGGGTTTGCGGAAAGGCAAAGGCGGCATTTTCACGGAAGTGGCTGCTTTATAGGCTTTCGCATTGGTTAAATCTGTCGGACTGATTCCTGAAATAGAAGTTATCAGTTTTTCATCGACTTTGGTTTTTCCCTTTAAGATATTTTGCACTAATGTTTGGGACGGATTTTTATATTTCTGATTAAAAAACACATTGTTATACAACTGCTTATCAGAAATTTTTCCTTGCTGTTTATCTAAAAATGCCAGACTGAAAGCCAAAGGATCAACTGCCATAGCTGTTACGGTACTTTCGGTTTTTTCAGCCAAATAAGGCTCACCCATCACATATAAACTTCCCGTCATTTTGGAGGAAGCGATTTCTTCCGAAAAACGTTCGATAGCCTCAATTTGGTCTGTTGTATAAAGAGTATTGGGCAGGCTGTCTAACCGCAATTCCCGATGAAGTCCCATTTTTAGGGTAATAGCTTTGATTTCTTTAGCTGTTTTCTCGGAATTATTATTCGTATGATACTGCTTGATTTTATCCAACAGAGTTTTGTATTCACTTCGGGTTTGCGTTTCTAAAAACGGCTGAGTAAGATGTGTAATCGTAGTGGCATAAGTTCTTCGTTTGGTCATCATCGCTTCACCTACGTTGGCAATGGTATAAACGTAATAATGAGGCAGGTTTCCCGTGAGCCTGTCTGCCCAGTCTTCATTAGAAAGAGCTACGGCTTTACCGTTTATAAATTCCAGACTTCCGTGTGTTCCGAAATGGATAAGTGCATCAGCCTGAAAGCCTTTCTGCACCCACAAATAGGAAGCGATGTAAGTGTGTGGAGGCGTATCGGAACTTCCGTGTACCAAAGCAAACGTATCATCTCCCAAACCCGAAAGCGGTTGAGCAAGCAAAACGATATTTCCCAAATCAATACGGCTGACAGCTATATAATCTTTATCGTCTTTGTGTAGGGTAAAATAATCTCCGGGAGCTTCTCCGTAGGTGCTTACTACATCTTTATACAGCTTTTCGGGCAACTGCTCTGCACACCATTTTTCATACATTCCTTTTTCTATAAGTTCCGGATTTCCGTTTTGCAGGTAGTTGTTTATTTCGCCTTTGGCATAAGGTTCAAATACAGAACCTTGATTGGCTATCAGTTTTGCAAAATCATCAAGATTATCGGGTAGGTTTTTTATCGAATAACCTTCATTTTTTAACCGCAACAGCAAATTATACAAAGACGGAACCACCTCCATATTGGCAGCAACCAAAGATTGATTTCCGGGACCTTTAAAGTAATAAATAGCTATCTTTTTGTCTGCATTGGCAGCCTTTTTCAGGTGAATATGCTTTTCGATGCTTTCCACAAAAGTCGTCAGCCTTTCAGGAATGACCGTGTAAGGATACAATCCGTCTTTGTCTTTTTGGGGTGTAAAATAGACATAAGGCATTTTAGCTCCGTCCAATTCGGGAATTACGACCGTCTGATTCATAAATCCGCCTGTCATTCCCTGTTTGTTTTCCATCCATTTGTCGTATTCAAGCTGAACGGAAAGTGGTGTAAACAAAGGAATATTGTTCTTTTGAAGCCATTGTACCGTTTGCTCGGAACCTGCCATCAGCACCCGACCGTGCGGAAAATAAACTACTGCATCGGGCTGAATTTGCTCGAGCATTTCCAACCTGTTTTTTGTTCCCGCAAACAAATAGACATTGAAATTTTTGTCTTTTAACGATTCAAACAAAGCATCAATTTGCTGGCTGTTTCCGTCAAAAGGACTTGAAATACCACTCAATATTGCTATTTTTGGTTGGTTTTCTTTGAGGTAATCTTTTTCGGTTCCGAATTTTTCATATTCCGAAAAATCAGCAAAAGTTTGTTTTTGATTCGGATAGAAAAAAACCTCTTTATCTATCGGAACAGCCTTAACTACAGGATTTGAAAAAAATGTTTTTTGGTCGATAGTTCTTCGGATATAATTAAAGAGTTCTTTGTAATTTTCTTTTCCTCCGTTTGACAAATAGGCTTTGATTTCTTCTGTCTGTTCTTCGTTCAGACTGTTGATTTCGTTCTCGGGATTGGTAGCCGAACTGACATAAACCGCTTTTCCCGAAAGGGCAACTTCTTTAATCAAATTGCGTTGGTTTTCATCAATGCGAAGTCCCAGACCGCTTATGAGTATGAAATCAAAATTTTTAATTTTCTCAAGTTCTTCTATATCAATACCTTTAACTTCTATAAAAGAATTTTCCGCTGCCTTCACCATTCCGGCAACGGCATTGTCCTGATAGTGAACCAGGGCGATTTTGGTTGGACTGACTTGCTTGTTATACACCAACCAGCCTAAAGAAACCACTCCGATGAGCAGCAGTAATCTGATTATTTTTTTTCTGTTCATTGCTTCGTTTTAAAAAATGAATCTACATTTATGGATAGGTTGACAAAATAGGTTCTTCCGGGCGAAACCGGAGCATAGAAACTGTTGACCGGAGCCGTATAATCAAACAGATTGTTGATGCCTGCACTCAGGGTTATTTTGTCTTTGTATTGTTCGGAAATATGCAATCGCCACATAGCATAAGCGGGATAAATTATTTTATAATACAGGTTTTCTTCTTCTTCCGTATAAACTTCAACTTTGCTCAGGAATTTGGCATTGATTCCGATAAAGGTTTTGTAATTGCCCGAAAACAGAGTATAATCCATTCTCAAAGTAGCTGAGTGAGGTCGTGTAGGCGAAAGATTTTTTCCGTTTTCTTTGTAACCATCATCGGTAAAAGTGTAGCCCGCCTGTATTCTGAAATTATCAAAAGGCGAAACCTTTGCACTCAACTCCACTCCCCTGATGAACTGCTTGTCTGCATTGCGGTAATAGACCGTATCGTTGGCAGCATTCCAATAGAGGTTGAGTTTGTCTTTGATGTTGTTGTAAAACACGTTTGCCGAAACATACACTTTATTAGTTCCGTAATCTGCAGTAACCGAAAAAGTTTGGCTTTTTTCGGGATTCAGGTTCGGGTTTCCGATAATCTGGAACATTCCCAAATGATCCCAATTGGTATGCAATTCTTTCAGGCTGGGTGAGCGAAATCCGGTAGCATAGGTCGCCCGAAGCGAAGCATTGCGGAAAGGATTGTATTTTACGGAAATTTTCGGACTCAGATTTCCACCATAGTTGGAATGTTTGTCCCAACGAAGTCCCGAAACCAGATTCAAATCGTCTGTAACCGTGTAATCGTGTTGTATGTATGCCGTATAGCTGTCTGACGAAAAATCATCTCCTTCTGAAAACATATAGGTAGAAAGTGATTCGGTCAGGTATTCGATACCGCTTGTGAGCAGTTGTTTTTCGGTTAGTTGATTGTTGGAAACGAGTCTGAAATTGTGTAGTGCATTGGTATAATCTTTTTCTTCGATATCGACAATTCTATAATAATTCACCTTGTCATACCAACTGAGGTTGTAGGTGAATTCGAGTTGATTGTTGGGGTTTATTTTCCAGTTATTTTTTGACAATATGCTGTAACCGTAATAGAAATTATGCAATACGGTTCCTTCTGCACCTGCATTAAAACGTTCCCGTTTCAGGTAATTTCCCTTGACTTCCGAAGTAAATTTTTCGGAAAAAGCATAGCCTATTTTTTGCTCCAGATTCAGTACTTCTCCTCCTTCAATTTCTTTGGTACGCAACACCTTGTCGGTAATGACCGTATCGGGATAAATTCGTTGGAAATATTCCCTGTCTTTCAGCAGATAATTGTCGGAAGTTTTCCAAAGGGCAGCCGTATGACTCGAGAACTTTTTGACTTTTGTTCCGCCCGAAATTCCGTATTGCTGCTCTCCGTTGCTTCCCATTCGGCTGGTCATATCAAGATGAAAAGGTTTGCTGCTTTTTTTGGTAATGATATTGATAACGCCTCCCATAGCATTGGAGCCGTAAAGTGTCGATAACGAACCCTTTACAATTTCGATTCTCTCAATATTATTCGGATTCAGGATTTCGTAATCGATATTGTTTCGGGTTTCTCCTGCTATACGTTCTCCGTCAATCAAAAAAAGTACATAATTCCCTCCCAGCCCTTGCAGGTTGATGTTGGGCACATTGGCATTGGATGTAAATTCAAGTCCGGGAAGTTCGGTTTCCAACAGTGACAAAAACGAACCCGTATTGAGTTTTTCAATATCTCTGCTTGTGATAACACGAGTGAGTACAGGAGAATCTTTTATGGGTTTTGGAGTTCTTGTTCCGGTAATGACAATTTCATTCATCATCATCAGGTCGTCTTCGAGCACAACCAATAGATTTTCTGTATTTTCAGGTGTAATTTCCACGGTTTGAGTGAGATAACCGATATGTGAAACAGTTATCTTCAAGGTTTCTTTTTCGGGCAGACTCAGGCTGAAATATCCCTCAAAGTCTGTAACAGCATAGGTTGAAGTTGTTTCTGCCATTACCGAAGCATAGGCTAAGGGAGTTTTATCTGATTTGGAAATTACTCTTCCTGTGATTTGTATATCTTTTGCCCACACCATCGAAAACTGAAGTAACAGCATCAAAGTCAGACATATACGTTGGCTTACCATTGTATTTTTTTTTGAAACAGAGCGGTTTCAGGATTCATAATCGCAACCTGAAACTGCTCTGTTTTTATATCTTAAAAATTTCTTGAACCGTCAGGTTGATAGACATAACTCATCGAAATAATCATCGTTTCGTTCATATTGCCCAGATAGTTGGTAAACTTGATTTTGGCATATTTTCCTGAGGCTGTTTTAACCACAAAAACCTTGTTGTGAAGGGTGTAAACCGGAGGCGGACTGCTGGTGTCAATATCCAGCCAGTTTACTTCGAGATTGGCAGGTTGTTCTTCAAAAATGGGTTGAGGCAGAACAAATTTTGTCATAATCGTTTTCATAGCATCAACCACATAGCCCGTTTCAGGCGCTGTAAATACTTCAGACAGAGCGGTTTTGTCGGTTGTGAAAGCACCTCCCAAACCATCTCCTGATGTTCCGCAATTCAGGCGAACGTCATTTCGGTGAAAGGCAATGTCCCACGCTAAACTCTCGCTGAAATTTTCAGGGTCAACGGTAACTTCCGTACCTGTTTCAAATGAGAAATAGACCCAGTCTTCATAACTTCTGGCATCAATCTGAACCGATTTTACCTCTAAGGTTTCTGATGTTTCAGGTTTGTCGTCATCACTGCTGCAAGCTGTAAAAAAAACCAATGACAGCCCTAATGCTGCTGCTAATATTTGTTTGTGTAGCATAATATATTTTATTTAGATTAAGTAAAAATAATGATGCAAATATAAGACTACATTTCGATTTGAAAATATGATTTTTGTCATAAAATAGATATTTTTTATGACTTATCTACAAACTCCGGATTTTTTAAACTATAATTTCCCGCAAAGCGACTTTGCGGCTTTGCAGCTTAAAAATAAAAAAGCAACAGTTGTAAACCTTAGTTTACAACTGTTGCTTTATCAACATCCGAAAAAGAATCTGTGGGGTTTTAAAACTTGATTTTCAGAGATTCTTTTACGATTTGGTTGTCTTTGTTCAAGTATTCCAGCACCCAGATTTCTCCGTTTCTATACAAAGCTCCGTTTATGTCTTTGTTGGAAACAATAAACTGGTCGGGTTTTGAAGTTTTGAAAAGCGTATAGACTTCATTGTCCTGATAATCTAGCAGTTTATAACCTTGTGAAGTAGGTGTGGCATACAGAAACTCAGGCGTTTTTTCTATTTGAGTTGCGGCAACCTCAGTATTCAGGTGTTTTTTGGCAATGTTTTCCCTTTGCGGAATATAAAGTACATCCAAGGCTTCCCGCAAAGCCATATTATAGGCTCTTTCGTATTTTTTTTCCTTACTTGTTCCGAAGCTTTCCGCTATGACTTTACCTGTACAGTCTCTTACGGTAATTTTGAGTTTGGTGTTGAGGAAGGTTTTTTCTTTGGTAAGGTCAAACTGCAACACCCCACATTCGTCCATACTGTATTCGATAGGCTTGTCATCTGAGGCAAGAAAAGCCTTAAAATCCCGTTTTTCGAGCAGGTATTTCGCTAAGGAATTTATCCGGTATTCGTCTTTTTCGTCAAGAAAATCAAACTTGTCGGGAACCAACACAAAGTCATACCCGCTGGGATGTTGCCCAAAGGTCAGGCAAGCGAAAAACAATCCTGCAATTACCACTAACTTTTTCATTTGATATATAGTTTTTTGATACGTTCGATAGGACCGGTACATTTCACTTTATGACATTCGATACAAGCCGTTACCGCATTGTTGAAGTGCTCTTTGGCATTGGTCGTATCGATATAAACTTTTTTTTGGGTTTCTACGAAATAGGCAGCTCCGGCTGTGAAGAAATCATCCAAATCAGAGGGTTCCGTAAAGGTTGCCGTATGGATTTTTTGATAATGCTCCGGAAAGTCTCCAAAGTCAAATTCGTTGTTTTCTATCTTTTCTTTGATTCGTTGGTTATCGACATACATCTGCTCCATCAGAGCTGCCATTTCAGACATCTGATACATCTTGAATGAAGCAGGTTGCTCTGTTTTCACCACCGTTTCTTCTTTGGGTTGTTCTTTGTCTTTACAACCGATCAGGGCAAATAATCCGAAAAAATAAAAAACCGCTTTTTTCATTAGTTTACTGTTTCTGTTGTTGGTTCTTCGATACGGTTCTGAATCAAAACTCCGTCTGCCTGAATGGCATAGGTGATTTTTGGTTCTGTAATGGCATCAATTTCTTCCTGTGATTTTCCTCCGTCTTTGGCATAATGTTTTAACTCGTCAACAGTTACGACACTCAAAAAAGCACGACCTTCCACTATGGTTTCCTGATTGGCAGCATCAAGCGGAACGAAAAATCCGTAATCCGTAAAACGGACAAAAGCATCTTTGTCTCCGTCTAAATCCATGCTCATCCAACAACCTTTTTTCTGACATACATCAAGAATGTTTGATTGGAATTTAATCGGAATAGTGTCTCCTTCTTTCAGATTTTGGAATTTTTCCAACATTTCTGCCTGAGCAATAGCATTATCTGAAGTAATTTCTGCTCCAAAACCGGTATAAGTGATTTCCGGAGTTTCTGCAACTGCTTCGGTTTGAGCTTCTTTTTTACAGCTTACAAAAACAGCAGCCATACACAATAAAACAACTAATTTTTTCATATTTTTTTTGTAATTAAAATGGTAATTGAGGTGCAAAGATAAGATTTTTGTTTCAGGTTATTTAGGAGGAAAAAAATTATATGCTATGTTTAAAAAAAGCGTAAATCATCCCTAATAAAAAACACACCAATAAAATTATCATTATGACTCCAAAAGTTTTAAGTGAAAGAGTCGCTCCTGCATTTTCATAGCTGTTTTCAAATTCTTCTTTCAAAACTTGCTTTACTTTTTCTTTGTTTCTATATCGAATCCATAAATAAATCCATCCTATTATTGGATAAACAATTTCTGCCATATTACTGTTTTTTTTGTATTATAGATTCCGAATAATTCCATATTATCCAATTATATCTAAATATCTTAA
>Ga0172382_10010662_pt1 | contig 12280 bp, 13 predicted proteins | sample Leawel138RmetaG_FD_122245 | JGI IMG/M metagenome (GOLD analysis project Ga0172382, IMG submission 122245) | Leachate microbial communities from a municipal landfill in Southern Ontario, Canada - Leachate well 138R metaG | ecosystem: Engineered > Solid waste > Landfill > Unclassified | place...
CCCGGCCATTCTGGTGTTCTGCACGATCGGCGTCTATTCGCTGAACTACAACGTGTTCGACATCTGGGTGACGGCCGCCTTTGGGCTGGTGGGCTACATCTGGGTCAAGCTCAAGTGCGAGGGGGCGCCACTGTTGCTGGGACTGGTGCTTGGGCCCATGATGGAAGAGAACTTCCGTCGCGCCCTGCTGCTGGCCCGCGGCGACTACTCGACATTCGTGACCCGTCCGCTGTCGCTGTCGCTGCTGGTCCTTGCCGTCATACTGGTCGTGCTGGTGGCTCTGCCTTCCGTCAAGAAGAAACGCGAAGAAGCCTTCGTGGAAGAAGGCTAAGCCAGCCAGCCATGGGTGGAGCGGCGGCATAGACCTTCCCCCATGGCGAACCGCTTTACTCTTCTCAGAGACAGCCTGAGCTCGCGCCAGGCGACAATGAAACGGGGATCGGTCAACATGCTGACCGATCCCCGTTTTTCAAAGCAGCGGGTGCTTGCTCGCAGAAGCAGGACCCTGCTTCAAGGGTTTCCCCGTGCTGGATTTCCTCCCTGCCCCTCTGCCCCAGCCATGGGGCTGCGCATAATCGACTGCAATATGGGTTTCCCGACTGGCCTCGGTCCAGAATGAACCAAGGCATCGAACCTCGTAGCCCTGTTTATTACTCGTAGCCTTGCTTATTAGCGGATTACGCGCTCCGGATTCTCTTCATACGGAGGCGAATAGATCACCAGCAGTCTTGCCGGCTCCTCGCTCGTCACCGTGAGGGAGTGTTTTTTATCGGGCGGGAAGTAGCAACAATCGCCAGGCAATAATTTCCCTTTTTCCCCATCGACCTCTACGTCCGCTGATCCCGATAATAGATAGCAGATCTGTTCGATGCCGGGATGGGCATGAGGCATGGCACCCTGGTTGCGTTCAATGGTGCCCAGAAGCACTTCGACATGCTTTGCGCCGACGGTGTCCGGGCTGATCAGGCGCCGGTTGACGGTTCCGCTGTGGTTCGCTGGCGAGTAGCCAGGCACATCCGCTTCCCGAATGATCCATGAAGGTTTCGATGTCATAAGATCCTCGGTCACGTTACGCACGATCAATGACGATCGTGTCGCTGCCTGCGGAGCTGATCTCGTCTGACGAAGCGGCATACGGTTCTATAGAGCGGGAAGCGTGTTCGATCCGGACCGGATCCAGCTTGCGTTGATGGACGCGCAGCTCGAAGATGTCAAAGCGATTGTAATGGCCGAGGATATCGTGAAACTGTTTGGGCTCAATACAACGTTCGATATCTATTTCACCGTAAACAATGCCTTCGTCGTCCAGGAGCGGCTCGGAAACAAGCAGCCCATTGGGGCCATAGATACCCGAGAACGCATTGGGCGTCCCTGACATGTCCTCCATGCGTTCCTTGGTGGTTCCAAAGGTATCGCGGATTTCCTGTGACATGGCGGAAGACGATACGATGGTGAAGAGCTTGCCTTCAAGCGAGTGCGCACTGGCACGGATCTTGATGGGTTCGATGATGTCATAGCTCTTTCTGAATGGGTAGGCGATATAGTTGGCGATATGCACCTGCTCGCCCTGTGCGAGCAACGCAAAACGTGCCAAGGTATTGGTATTTTCGCCGCATGCCAGTGTGCCGAGCTTGCCTGCCGGCGTGTCGTATGTACGGATCGAGCTTCCATCCCCACCCGTCCACGTCAGCTTCTCCGCAAAAGTCGGTACTGTTTTCCGGTGGCGGCCGAGCAAGGTGCCATCCGGACCGATGATGACGGTGGTGTTGAATATGCCTCCCATACTGACAGGGCTGCGTTCATTGACGCCAATCACGACGGTTGCATTAACTTCCCGCGCTGCGTGCTGAAGCGCCTGGATTTCAGGCCCTGGAATATCGATGGCGGACAGAAAGAGGCGCTTAAACCAGGCACTGCCCTCCAATGGACTCATAATCCAGTTCCAGTATGCGTAGCCCGCTATAAACACCTCTGGAAATGCAATCAGGGTCGCCCCGTTGCGGGCGGCCTCGCGAATCAGGTCGCAAGCTTTGGCTGTCGTCGCAGTGGGATCGAGAAAGACAGGGGCCGCTTGCACGGCAGCAGCTGTGTACTTGGGATAACGATTGTGTGACATGTTTGCCTCTCATCCTTTGAGTGATTAACGCGAAAAAGATAGTAATGGAGAGGCATTCCACATACAACGTACGGTTCAGCACGTGAACTGGAGGAATCCCATCGGTCCATTGAGCGAACCATCAGTTCATTAATTTGCTTCTGTCAGAAATTGAATGCTAGGCTCCGCTCCAGCAATACAAAACCATCTTGCCACTCATTCATTTGAGGGCAGGCATATATCAAGGAGACAGAAATGAGACTGAAAGGTAAGTTTTCGCTGGCGTTGATTGCAAGTCTTTTGGCTTGTCAGCCGCTATTGGCCGGAGCACAGGACAAACCCTTCAGAATTGGGGTTTCCAATGACCAGTCGGGGCCTTATGCCGATCAGGGCGGGCCGGGATCCGCCGTAGCCGTAAGAATGGCCGTCGAGGATTTTGGCGGTAGCGTGCTGGGCCGGAAAATCGAGGTGCTGGTTGCAGACAACCAGAACAAGCCTGATATTGCGGGACAGGTTGCACGCCGGTGGTTTGATGTCGACGGTGTGAGCGCGCTGGTTGATGGCGGATCCAGTGCCGCCAGTATCGCAGCACAGCTGGCAGCGATGGAACGGAAGAGAGTGACATTGATTACCGGAGGCACGGCCCCCGACCTGGTAGGAAAGCATTGCTCTCCGTATGGAACGCAATGGGCTTCCAGCTCTTACTCGCTGGCCATGCCGATTATCGTGGACGCCATCAAGAATGACAAAAACAAGTGGTACTTCTTGACGACGGACTTTGTGTTCGGCCACGCATTGGAAGATGTGGCCACCAAGGCAATCGAGGCTTCTGGCGGTAGTAAGCTGGGGAGCATCAGGCATCCGATCAATACGGCAGATTTTTCTTCCTACCTTTTACAGATAGCGAGTTCAGGCGCCGATGTTGCCGCACTGGCGGTGGGGGGAAGCGACTTGATTACAGCGGTCAGGCAAGCCAAGGAGTTTCAGATTCCAGCTTCACTGGCGGCGCTCTATGTCAGCCAGTCGGAAGTCGATGCCATGGGGCTGGATTCCGCACAGGGCCTGCGCTTTGCCACGCCCTTCTATTGGGATTTCAATGAGCAGACTCGAAGCTGGGCACAGCGGTTCAAGGAAAGGCATGGAAAAATGCCGACCATGATCCAGGCCAATGCCTATGCCTCCGTGAGCCACTATCTCAAGGCGGTCGACGCCGCAGGAGTGGACGACGCCGCCATTGTGCGTCAGAAAATGGCAGAGCTGCCGATCAGTGATGGGTTGATACAGAACGCATCCATCATGGCCAATGGCCGTGTAATCATGGACATGTACGTTGCCCAGGTGAAATCACCCGAGGCGTCCCGGTTCGAGGGTGACTCCTTCGATATTGTGGCGACATTGGCGGCCGAAGAAGCATTTGAAAGCATCGATAAAACCGACTGCCCGTTCGTGAAGCAGTAAATCACATCACTTTTCTATCGTATAGGTCTTGATCATGGCACATGGGCCTCTTCAAGGAATTACCGTCCTGGATTTAAGCTCTGTCATTGCGGGACCATACTGCGGACAGATCCTGGGTGACATGGGGGCGGACGTCGTTAAGATTGAATCCCCTTACGGAGATATCATGCGTGCGCCCGGGCCTGCCCGATCAGGCGGCATGGGGGCGACATTTCTCAATTGCAACCGGAACAAGCGCGGTCTGGTGCTGGATCTCAAGAAAACGTCGGACAAAGATACGTTACTGTCATTGGCCAAAGAGGCTCATGTCCTTCTGCACAATATGCGACCCGCAGCAATGGAGCGTCTGGGCTTGTCCTACGATGCCTTGCGGAAGGTCAACTCCTCGCTGATTTATTGTGCCATTGTCGGCTATGGCCAAGATGGACGCTATCGTAACAGGCCAGCTTACGACGACATCATTCAGGGCGCCTCTGGCTGGGCCGGTTTGGACCGGAAGGATGATGGCACGCCCAAGTATGCGCCGACGGTCATGGCCGACAAGATTGCCGGCCTGTATGCAATGGGAGCCATCAATGCCGCCTTGCTGTATCGCCAACGCACCGGTGAAGGACAATACGTGGAGGTGCCAATGTTTGAAACGCTGGCGTCCTTTCTGCTGGTCGAGCATCTGGGCGGGCAGACATTTCAGCCACCGGAGGGTGGATGGGGCTATGCGCGCCTGCTCTCCAGGCATCGGCGCCCCTACCGGACCAACGATGGATACATCAGCGTCCTGCCCTACAACATGCAACATTGGATCAGTTTTTTCAAAGCGGTCGGGCGGGACGATTGGGCGGATGACCCACGCTTGAAGTCGGACTCGGCCCGGGCGGACATGATCGACGATTTATATCATCGGCTGTCGGAGACCCTCGCCAGTCGCTCCACGGACCACTGGATGAGCATTTTGTTGAAAGAGGATATCCCTTGCTCCCCTGTGCGTTCAATTGAAGATTTATGGAATGACGAGCATCTTCGTGATGCCGAGTTCTTCGTCTCGCTGGACCACCCTACGGAAGGCGCCATCGTCACCACTCGCCCGCCCATCCGCTTTTCCAGAACCCCTTGCCGCGTGACACTGGGTGCGCCAGCTCGAAGTGAAGCTCATATAAAAGAGCCCATAGCAGGGCATGATATGCCTTGAAGGAGGAGATCCGTGTCTGCTTCAGTGCCGGTCAGTTCATTGATGCGCGGGTTGCTGGTGCTAGAAGCCGCCAACACCTATGGTCCTGCCGGGCTTTCCGAGATTGCCAAACGTACGGGTCTGCCAAAAGCGACCGTATTTCGCATGCTGGAGAACCTCACAGAAAGCGGCTATCTTTCGTATGATGCCAAGGACAAAACGTATCAGGTGGGCTTGCGCACTCTCGCCTTGTCCAATAATGTCTCTTACGAGAGGCAGCTCTTGCAAATGTCGGCGCCAATCATGACGGAACTGCGAGAACAAATTGGATGGCCTTCAGACCTTGCTGTATTCGAGCATGGGAAAATGGTGATCGTGGATACCAACCGCGAACCGGGGATGCTGTCGGTCAATCGCCGCATTGGTTCGAGGATACCGATGATGGCTTCGGCGACAGGGCGGGCTTATTTGGGATATACGAGCCAGGAAGAACGGACAGGCATCATGGAAGAGCTGAGATCTTCCACGGATCCATTCGAATCCCTGGCGAAGGACGCTGGCGCCTGCAGCGACATTTTTCGCAACACAGTGAAACGGGGGTATGCGGTGTCTGATCAGGAATTCCTGCCTACCAACAGGGGCGCGGCCGTAGCGGTATTGCACGAGGAAAAAGTCGTGTGTGTCATTAATCTGATTGTGCTGGCCAAGGTGGTCAAGCTCAAGGAATTGGAAGAACGTTATGCGCCCATGCTTCTTGATGCCAAGTCCAAATTGGAAACCCTCTTGTGCCGTTTCCCGTTGAGGCAACAAAACCCTCTCATGATCATCAGGCACAGTGCGAACGGCACCAGACAGCGTATCGTAAAGACATGAATGTCGAAGACACGCCCGCTGCACCTGTGAAGTGAGCGGATGCATACAGGAGCGGCGCACCGGCGCGGTCGGTTACAGTACCGCATGGACATCCCCGCCGCCATCGACATGCCAGCCAAGAAACCCGAATCGAATGTAAAGACTGCCCTGCGGGTCATCGAAATCATCGAAATATTCGCCCGCGAGGGAAAACCGCTGTCCCTGACCGAGCTCTCGCGCCAGCTCGACGCTCCGGTTTCCAGTTGCCTTGGCCTCATCCGGACGCTGACCGGCCTGGGCTACCTGTACGAAACAGCCCGCCGGCAAGGCTACTATCCCACGGGGCGCCTGATGGCCATGGCTCAGCGCATCGCACGCTCTGATCCCATCCTGGAAAAGATCGGCCCCATGCTCTCGGCACTGCGCGATGCCGTCGCCGAAACCGTGGTGCTAGGCAAGCTGGCGCCCAACGGGGAAGTGATCTATCTGGAAGTCATGCCGTCGCCACACCCCATCAGCTACGTGGCCGATCCGGGCGCCCAGAAACATCCGCACAGCAACTCGCTGGGCAAGGCATTGCTGTCGCTGATGGATGAAGACGGCCGGCGCAAGGTCCTGCAGGGCCGCAAACTCGAACGGTTCAATGAACGCACCCTGGTGACCCTCGAAGCCATCGAACAGGACATCGCCTGTTCACGCAAACGGGGCTGGTTCCAGAACCTGGGCGAATCCAAGGCGGATGTCGGCGCAATCGCCTGGCCGCTCAACATGACAGGCGGCGAATATGCGGTATCGATTGCGGGGCCGCTCTACCGGATCGAGCCCTGCATCGAAACACTGGCGCAGCAGCTGCGCGTTGCCTGCGGCGTCATGGAGCAGCACCGGTAGGCGCCGACGGGAATAGCGTTCGCCCTCAGCGCCCGGTAAAGACGGGTTTGCGCTTTTCCATGAACGCCTTCGCGCCTTCCCGATAATCCTGGCTCTCGAAACAGTCGGCGACGGCCGACTCGACGGCGGCCAGATCACGCGCCTGAGGCTCCTTCTCGAGCTCGGCCATGGAAAGCTTGATCGCCTTGAGGGTAAGAGGCGCATTCTCGGCGACCCGGTCGAGCCAGGCCCGGCAAACCTCATCCAGATCCTCCGGCCTCGCGGTACGGGCGACGAAGCCCATGGCCAGAGCCTCAGCCGCTCCAAAGGTACGGCCCGAGTAAAGGACATCGCAGGCGTTCTGCTCGCCCATGAGCTGCACCAACCGTCGCAAAGGAGCCATGGCATAGCCCAGGCCCAGACGTGCCGCCGGGATACCGAAGCGCGCCTCGTCAGAACAGATGCGGATATCGCATGCCGCGGCGATACCCATGCCTCCGCCCATGCAAATGCCTCTTATCTTGGCCAGCACGGGCTTGCCGCAGCGGCGCGGCGCCAGCATGGCGGCCTCTACTGCCCTGTTGTAGCGCTGCGTAGCGGCAGCATCCGACCTCTCGGCGCCAAACCGGGATACGTCCGAGCCGGACACAAAAGCTTTCGGCCCTTCGCCCTCGATGAGGATGGCCCGCACCGAGGCGTCCGCTTCGAGTTCGGCCAACGCTCTGGGCAAGTGTTGCCACATATCCAGCGTCATCGCGTTGTGCCTGTCCGGATTGCAGATGCGTATCCGGCCCAGCGCGCCGCTTGTACCAACGATGAGTTCGCCCATGCCGCTACCTCGCTGCATCGACGGCACGGGCGGACTTGCTGCCGGGCCAGCCAGGCAACTCGCGCGGCGGCGCATCGAGCCGAGCCACAATGCCTTGCAGCTCGGCGCTCGGCGCGGGATAGACCTCCATCACGAGGGGATCGTGCCCGGGCACGACATGCGCGATATCGCCGGCCAGCGACATGATACGGTCGAAGGATTCCAGCATCTCGTCCACATGCACGGCAGCCGGATAAGGCCGGCGCCGCTGAACATTTTCGTAGTAATGTACAGAATCCGAGGCAAGCACCACCCAGCCACGCCGCGTATGCACGCACACTGCCTGCAGGCCCGCAGAGTGGCCAGGTACCGGTTCCAGCACAATGCCGGGCGCCAGTTCCACCCGGCCTCTGTAGAAGTTGACGCGCCTCTCATAATTCAGACGCACGACATTGATGACGTCCTCCACATCGAAGCCGGATGCGAAGTAACGGTATTTGATATGTCTGCCAGTCGCGAAGTGCATCTCGCTTTCCTGCAGGTGAAAGGTCGCTGCCGGCAACGCCGATAAATTGCCGGCATGATCGTAATGCAGATGGGTGAGAATGACGTCCTCAACCTTCTCTGGCTCGACGCCTACGAGGCGAAGCGATTCGACAGGGTCGCGCAGCAAGGCCCGCTTGCGCTTCTCGGCCGCTTGCGGCGAAAAACCCAGATCGATCACGAAAGCCTGCGACTTGCTCACCGCCACCCAGATGAAGTAATCCATATCCATCGGGCCATCGTGCGGGTCGCCGCCCATGAAATGGCTGGCCCGCCGGGCAGGCCGTGTCGCGTAGCGTATCGCATAGAGCTCATGGTTGGGGATATCGGGGGGTGTGGGAATCATCGAGTCTCCTTGGCGGCCCAGGCTGCAGCCGGACGCTAGTGTTCTAGTGTGCTGTTTGGTTAGTTGCCAGTGAACCGGGGTGGGCGCCGCTCTGCGAATGCCGCCAGCCCTTCGCGCCTGTCGTGTGAACCGGCGTGCGCGCGATTGGCTTCGTATTCCTGCCGCAAGGCCGCTGACAGCGGGCCCTCCATGCCGGTGTCCACCAGCCGCTTCAGCTCCCGCAGCACCAAAGGACTGCGGGAGGCAAGCCTGCCGGCCAGTCCGGTAACCTCGGATGGCAAGGAGGCGTCATCCACCACCTTCCAGACCAGGCCCGCCGCCACAAACTCATGCGCAGGCAGGATATCGCCCGTGTACAGAAGGTATTTCGCAAAGGATCTTCCTACCCGGCGCGGCAGCCTGGCCGTACTGCCACCGCCAGGCAGCAGGCCGTAATTGCTGTGAGCATCGCCGATACGGGCGCTCTCGGCCGCCAGGACAAGATCACAGCACAGCAGCAGTTCAAGCCCGCCCGCGACGGCAACCCCGTTGACCGCCGCCAGCACCGGTTTGGGGAGAGCTTCGAGGCGCGCCAGGAATCGGCCCAACCGGGCGCTGAACTCCGCATTGGCCTCACTGGCGGCGCTATCGTCCAGACCATGCGTGCGGCTGCCAAGATCCTTGAGATCGGCACCAGCACAGAAACCGCGGCCGGCGCCAGTCAGGACGACCACCCGCAAGGCAGCATCCTGTTCTATGTCGGCGAGCGCCGCCTCCAGATGTCCCAGCATGTCGGCTGTGATCGCATTGAGCGCTTCGGGCCGGTTCAGCACCAGGCGGCAGACGGCGGCCTCGCGCTCGACCAGCAGGGGCTGAAACGTATCGGCATGGGAATTCGGCATCATATGTCGTGTTCGGTGAAGGGCTCCGGACTGCCGTCCGGCAGCGTGGCCCACTTCAACGCCCTGCCGCCAGCTCGCGAGAGATCAGCATCTTCTGGATTTCGTTGGTACCGTCATAGATCTGGAATACCTTCGCATCACGATAATATTTCTCCACCGGATAGTCGTTCAAGTAACCGTATCCGCCGTGCACCTGGATCGCAGCGGAACACACTTCCTCGCACATGCGCGAGGCAAAAAGCTTGGCGATGGACGCCTCCTTGACGCAATGCCGTCCGGATTGCTTGAGCCGAGCCGCGTGGTAGCACATCTGACGTGCCACCTCCAGTTGCGTAGCCATTTCGGCCAAGTTGAAAGCGACGGCCTGATGCTCGAGAATCTTCCTGCCGAAGGCTTCCCGTTCTCTGGCATAGGACAGTGCTGCATCGAGCGCTGCACGGGCCACGCCCACCGACTGGGCAGCCACAGCGATGCGCCCGCTTTCCAGCCCGGACAAGGCCACCCTCAGGCCTTCGCCAGGCTGGCCCAGCATATCCTGGGCAGGCACCTCCATATCCTCCAAGGCTATCTGGCAGGTATCGTTACTGCGGTGTCCAAGCTTGCGCTCAGCACGCAGCACCCGATAGCCCGGCGACGAAGTACGGATGGCGAATGCCGAAATGCCCTGCTTGCCTGCTTGCGGATCCGTCACCGCAATCAGCACCGCCGCATCGGACGACCTTCCTGAAGTGATGAAGCACTTGGACCCGTTGACGATATAACGGTCGCCACGCAACACGGCCCGTGTGCGCAGGTTGGAGGCGTCGGATCCGGCCTGCGGCTCGGACAGCAACATGCAGGCGATCTGGTCGCCACTGGCCACAGGGCGCAGAAAGCGCTCGATCTGCTGGGGTGTACCAAAATCGCGTACTTTGATCCCGAACGAATTTGTGGCGGTGACCATGTTGCACACCCCGGCATCACCATAGGCCAGCTCCTCGACGACCAGGATATAGGACAGGAAATCGGCACCGCTGCCGCCTGCCTCGGCCGGAATACACACTCCGAACAGGCCGAGCTCTCCCAGCCGGCGCACTGTGTCCACCGGAACCGTCTCGTCCCGGTCCCATTGAGCCGCATTGGGGATGACTTCCCTGCGCACAAATTCGCGCGTCATATCCCGGATCGCAATCTGCTCTTCAGTGAAATGGCTCATTGGCTGCCGCCCTTGGTGCCATCGGCGCCGGTTCCGGGCGAACCTGCGGCCTCATGAGGCGGAATGACGCCCAGCCACTCAGCCAACACATCGCGTTCGCTTTCACCCAGCATCGGAGCTGGCCGTATCGGCGGCGTGGCTCCATCATGCTGCACCGGCCAACCGGGCATCTTGAATCTTCCCCGCACGGGATGGTCTATCCATTGCATGATGCCCCGCTCCTCGAAATTGGGGTCATCATGCAGTTCCTGCGTATCGCGTACGGCGCCCGCCGGGATCCCGGCCGAGCCGAGCAACCGTTCGGCCTCGTACTTGTCATGATTCGCTGCCCAGCCGGACATCAGTCTGTCGATCTCCGCCTCGCGCTCCACCCGCGCCGCCTGCGTGGCGTAACGCGAGTCACCAATGAGATCAGGGCGGCCGATGACCTCGAGCACCCGCCTCCAGTGGTCCGGGTTGTTGTGGCTGGTGTAGACGCAGACGTAGTCGTTGTCCCCGAAAGGCTTGCAGTGATACAGGCCGCAGGGCGGGTTGACGCCGGACACCAGTTTATTGCCCGCCCGCGCGGTGGCCTTGCCGCGCAGCGCCTGGGCGGAGAAACCGATACGGTTGTAGTGCAGCATGGCGTCCTGCATGGCCACGTGCAAATGCTCTCCGCGTCCGGTAGCGGCCCGTCTGTGCAACGCAGCCAGGATGCTTATGGCCAGCAGCATGCCGGTACCGGTATCGCCAAGGGTGATGCCCAGACGCACCGGCGGCCCATCGGCAAAACCGTTCACACTGGTCAGCCCCGCAGCAGCTTGCGCAATCATGTCGAATGCAAGCGTGCGCTCGTTGGCACTGCCGCGCCCGAATCCCTTGACCTGGGCATAGATCAGTTTGCGGTTGACTTCGCGCAACACCTCCCAGCCCAACCCGAGTCGCTCGATCACACCCGGCCCGAAGTTTTCCACGAAGATATCGGCCTTGGCTGCCAGCGATTTGATCAGATCCAGCCCTTGTGGCGACTTGGCATCGACGGCAATGGATCTCTTGTTGGCGTTGAACAGCAGAAAGTACCAGGAGTCCATGTCGGTGGCATCCTTGTACGATCGCCGGCCGGGGTCTCCGCCCCTGGGGTTCTCGACCTTGACCACGTCCGCACCCAGCCAGGCCAATACTTCCGTACACGCTGCGCCCGCCTCGTACTGAGACATGTCCAGGACACGCACGCCCGCAAGCGGGGAGCTCCCGGGCTCGTTCTTCTCACTCACTCCATACTCCTTGAAATGCTTGAACCAACCGGCCGTGCAAGCTCGCACGCCGCCTCACTCAGGCTGTATGCCCAATTCCGCCAGCGTCGTCTTCCACAGACCGATCTGTTCCTCGATCATGGCTGCCAACTGTTCAGGGGTGGATCCGGTCGTCTCGAACGCTTGTCTGGATAACTGCTGCTTGACGTCCTCTCGCGCAAGAATGTCGTTCATCTCCTTGTTCAGGCGCTTTACGACATCGTCAGGCATGCCGGCGGGACCAAACAGTGCCGCCCAGGGCAAAGTAGGCATGTCCGGCAGGCCCACATCCTTGAGCGTGGGCACATCCGGCAGCTGTTCCAGCCGCTCGCGGCTGGTGGTCGCCAATGCTCGCAGCTTGCCCGTGTTGACAAAGGACAGGGATGTGCTTTGCGTGGCGAACATGAACTGCACGCGGCCGGCCACGAAATCGGTCAGTGCCGGCGGTTCACCCTTGTAGGGGATATGCATCATTTCGAAGCCATTGCTGCGCATGAACTGAAACGTCGATACCTGGCCGTACGTATTGCCCGTGGCGAAATTGAGTTCGCCGGGATGCTGCTTGGCATAGTCGATCAGCTCGGCAATGGAGCGGACCGGCAGGCTGGGATGCACCAGCACGAAATAACGGTAACGCCCGACGTCCGTGATCGGCGTGAAGTCGGCAACCGCGTCGTAAGGAGGTTTCTTGCGTAATGCCGGCACCGCCGACAGCGGACTGTTGGTGGCCATCAGCAGCGTCTAGCCGTCCGGTGCGGCACGCGCTACGTCCGAGGCGGCCACCGAGCCATCCGCACCC
>Ga0172382_10010664_pt1 | contig 12278 bp, 22 predicted proteins | sample Leawel138RmetaG_FD_122245 | JGI IMG/M metagenome (GOLD analysis project Ga0172382, IMG submission 122245) | Leachate microbial communities from a municipal landfill in Southern Ontario, Canada - Leachate well 138R metaG | ecosystem: Engineered > Solid waste > Landfill > Unclassified | place...
ATCGGCTGGCGGGCGCTGCGGGCGGGCGATGTGAAAGGCGAGCAGCAGGCCGAGCGCGGAGAACGGCAGCAGCGCCAGCGCCAGGGCGAACAGCGCGCTCACAACGCCCCCAGGGTGTTGCGGGTGAACATGCGCGGATTGCTCGCGACGCGCACTGCGCCGCCGTCGGCCGGGCCTGCGCCGGCGAGCGGATCGCCTGCGCCCAGGCTCAGCTTGCCCTGCGCCACGTAGTCGAGCGCGCGCAGCGCCTCGCGGTAGTCGCGCTCGATGCGGCCGGTTTCTTCGCTGGTGCGGTCGCGCTGACGGTGGATGTGGTAGCGCACGATGGCGCGCGCCCACACCGTCAGCACCGGGAACTGCGCTGCGCTCATCGGCAGCGGGTAGCCGCGATGCGCCAGGCGCGATTCCACCTCGCCATCGCCCAGCACGATGAAGCGCTCGATGCTGGCCAGCGCTTCATCGGCGGCGGCGATGTCAGCGGCATCCCAGCTGCTGCGGTCGCCGGCGGTGAGGGTGGCGGCCAACAGGGCGGCCTCGATGCCGTACAGCTCGGAAAGCTCCTTCAGGCTCTCCGGGCCATCGGCCAACTGCTGTGCGGTGACATAGGACATCGCTTACTTGGCCTTGGTGGTTTTCCGGGGCGCAGCGGGTGCTTTTCCTGCCTTGGCATCGGATTTTTCCGATGCGGGCGCGGGAGCTTTGCCGAGTGCTGGGGCGGCGTTCCCCGATTCGCCGGCGAGCGGCTCGTCCACGACCAGCATCGGCTCGCGGCGCAGCGCATCGAGCTGGCTGGCCCCGAAGGTGCCGTCCGGGTAGGTCACCGGCGTGGCGGTGTGCTGGATGCCGCAGCGCCAGAAGCTGCCTTTGCGGGTGCGGATGGTGATGGACATGAGGGCTTCTCCGGGCGATTGGGGTGCCGTCTCTCCGGCTGTCACGACTGGCTTGTCGGCGTCGTTCCCTGCCCGTGGTCGCGGGGAATCAGGATTGGCAATCAGGCCAGCCAGGGCGCGCTCACCACTTCCACCAGGCCCTTGAGCACGTTGTCCGCGCCGTTGGCCAGGGTGGTGGCGTTCACCAGCTTGCGCGCCGCGAATTCGAGCGACGGCGGCACCAGCAGATGCGTCGGGCGGATGCCCAGCGGGCGGCCGTGGTCACCCTTGCGCTCGGCCATCGCGGTGAAGGCGGCGACGAGGTTGGTTTCGTCCAGGGTCTTGCGGCTGCCGTAGGCCATCTGCCAGAAGCCGAAGCCGACGTTGCAGCGGCTGTCCACGCCGTAGACGTATTCGTTGCGGTTGAACACGTTGTCGTCGTCGTTGGCCGTCTTGGCGACGAACTGCGGCTTCTTGCGATCCTGGTAGATGATCGGCTTGATCGCGCGGCCGCAATCGAGCAGGTACCAGGCCGTGCCGGAGCCGGAGTTGTTGTCCCAGTTGGACTGGGTGGCAGTGGTGCCGTCAGCCTGGATCACCGGGTGGTCGGTGTCGAAGAAATACTGGCCGTCGTAGCACAGCGTGCTGGCACCGGCCTTCAGCAGGCCGAACACCAACTCGTCCGGGTGCGCCGCAATGGCGCGACCCATCTCGGTCATCATCGGGGTGTAGACGCCGTACTGGTCGTCTTCGATGGCCGGCCGGGGCACCGCCACCGTCAGTTCGAAATCCTTGTTCTTGATGCTGTACCCGTGGCTGGCCGCGCCGTGCACCACGCGATCGCCCAGCCACTGGCGCATCGAGGGGAACTGGCCGAGCCAGCCATATTCCTCGGTGCCGGTGGCGCTGGGCACGGTGGTAGCGATGGTGCCGTACTGCGATGCCGCCTGGGAAAGACCGCCCTGGAAAGCGGCCTTGAACGCGACGAACAGGGCCTTGAGGTTGCCGTGGTTGATGATCATGTGCGCTCTCCTTAGAACTCGACCCAGACGCCGGCCGATGTGACGCCGCGCACCGTGCCGGCGGCGGAGCGGGTGTTGGTGCCGCTGGTCTTGGCCACGGTCTGGTTGTCCACCACGTAGCAGGTGCTGCCGTAGTCGGCGTTGGTGATTTCATCGGTGGTGGCCGAGTTGGCCAGGAGGTACGTGCCGCGGCGCACCCTCACCGCCAGATCGCCGGCGCTGCCGCTGCCGTTGTCAACGGTCTCCTGCGCAATGCCGACCGCGATCTTGCCGGTGGCGGTCGCGCCCGGCTCGGCGTTGCCCGAGCTGTCGAGCACCACGATCGTGCCGGCCAGAATCTTCTTGGCGGCGGCGACGGGGAACACGAAGTCCACGTTGTCGCGCGCGGGTGTGGGGCGTTCCTGGGTGGTGGCGGTCATGCCTGATCTCCTTCGCGCGCGGTGATGAACTCTTCCTGGGAAATGCCGGTGGCCCGGCACACGGCCAGCTCTTCGGCGTTGAGTGCGGTGGCCGTGCCCGGCGGCTGGCGCTGGCCGAGGCTGGTTTCCGGCGCGATCACCGGCAGCGTCTGCACCAGGGCGCGGAAGCTCTCCAGCCCCTTGGCATCGCTGCACATGGCGCGGTAGTGCTCCACGCTGGCCGGCGCAATGCGGCCGACCTTGAGCGCGGCGTCGATCGCCGCCTCGGCCTCGGCCTTGAGTGCCTGCGTCTGGTGGTCGCGCAGGGCGGTCTCGGCATTGCTGGCTCGGGCGAGCACCGCGTCGTAGTCGGCGCGCGGCACGTAGCGTTCCAGCGCCGGCGCGGACTGCTCCGCGTTCAGCGCGCGGGCCGTCGCCGCGTCGCGGGCCTGCTTCATCTGGTTGATGGCGGTGGCGATGGCGTCATCGGCAGCGTCGGGCGCAAGGCCCAGCGCCCCGGTGATCGCCGCCACAAGTGCGGTGGATCGATCCATGGAACTCTCCTGGTTAAGGGCCTGCAGGTGCAGGTTGGGGAGGTTGGTCAGCCCGGCGGAGACCAGGCGCGCGATGCGCCCGGTGGCCGGGTCGAAATCGAAGACGGGGGACAGGTAGCGGTATTCGCGCGCGGCGATCTGGTTGGCGGCGCGCTCGTTCCAGCGCACCTCGCCCACCAGCGCGCCATCTTCCACCGCCAGGCGCGTGATCCACGCCGCGGCCGGCGCTTCCTCGCCACGCGGGGCGCGGTGTTGGCTGGCGTGCTCCCAGTCGATGGGGAGCTCCGCGTTGCGCGCGGCAAAGCTGCGCATCACCGCCTGGGCGGCGATGGTGTCGAACAGCCAGCTGCGGCCGTCGCGCCCGTCCACCTTCGGCCCGGCCGGGATCAGCGTGACCCGCTCCGGCGCGGCGGCGGCTGCGGAAAGATCGGTGTTGAGGGCGATGCGGTGCATGGGCCGCATCGTCTCGCGCGACACCAGCCGCGCAGGGGCGAAACCTTTCGCCGCTTTTCGTGGTGCGCGCTCAAGAAAATGGCTCGGCGAGCCGAGCCAGTGAAGATGCGGGCGTGGCCGCGCGACAAGCCGGCGCGTCTAACGCGGTTTTCCGGCCCTTGGCGGCGTTTTCAGCCCTTGGGCCGAGTCAGTGGGCGTGTCAGGGCGTGGCGAGGCGCTGGGAGGCGCTGGGGCGGTCGCGGACCGGAGCGCCGCCCGAGACTAGGAAGCGGCTTCTGCCTTGGTCACGATGGCCTGGGTGATTGATTTAGGCCGCGCGCTGGTAATGGGCGCGAGCGGCTGTGATGTCTCCCGCCTCCCGGGCTGCGCGGGCCGTGCCGATGTGCACCGACAGCTGCAGCGGAATGGGGCCGATGTCGAGCGGGTAGCGAGGATCGGGCGGCACCTTGGCCGGCAGTTGGATCGGCCTGGGCTTGGGTGGCTCGCTCACCGGCGGGGCGGATGTCCCGCCCGGCGGGAGCCATGTGGCCTTGCGGCGGCCAAGCAACCAGTCGAACAGCCCCATGCGATTCCCCTCCTGTTATTGGTGCTCAGCCTGACTTGGGTGGTCAGTCCTTCTTGCGGGTGGGCTTGCCTGGCGCGCTCTTCGTGTCGCCGAAGAACCGTGCGAGCAGCGATTCGATCAGCGCGAAGTCTTCGTCCGTGCACGTTGCAAGCCGCTGGATGATCGGGTCGATGCGCGGGAAGCGCCTGACGTACTGCTCGGCTTCGCCCTGCAGCGCGGCGTTCATCGAATCGTGCAGCGGTCCTTTGCCGCCCGGCTCCCGCCGCGCTGTTTCGGCAAGCATGAACGCATGCATCCGCGAGGTGCCTGGCGGAGACTTCTGGCCGGTGAGGATGTAGAGCACGTCGCATCCAGCGTCGGCAATGCGCGCCAGGTAGTCGGCGTCAGGTGCTCGCTCGCCTTGTTCGTAGTTGATCTGCGCCCGCTTTGAAACGCCCGCTGCCTCGGCGAATGCCGTCTGCGACATACGGAGGGTTTCGCGTGCTTCGCGAAGTCTGTTTCCTGTAGTGCTCATATGTGCACGCGCCCTATTGACAGGTGCACAAACGTGCACCATCATCTATCCCGCAGCATTCATTCCGACAGCGAGGATAGCGCAATGTCCCACACCACCCCCGCCGAGCTCGGCACCCGCCTGATGCAGCAGGTGCGCGGCTCTTTCATCCTGCAGGGCACCACCTACACCGCGTGGTGCCGCTCGCAGGGCATGGACCCTTCCCTGGTGCGTCAGGCCATCTACGGCACCTGGGGCGGCCCCAAAGGCCGCGCCATCCGCGCGGCGGTGCTGAAAGCCGCCGGCGTGCGCGACAGCGCGAAGGCGGCGGCATGAGCATCAACCTCCCCCAACTGCGCACACGTGCGCGCCAATACCGGATCACGAAAAACCTCCCGACGGGTGGCGTGGTGCTGTTCTGGCGCGACCAGGCTTACGGCTGGAAAAACTGCCTGCGTGATCCGCAGCACGAATGCCCCGGCGCACTGGCCGTTGACGCTGATGGCCGGGCATATCAAGCCATCGGCGGCAACGAGCGGGATGGTGCACAGCGCTGGCAGGAGGTGGCGGCATGAGCGCCCTGCTGCAACTGCGCTACGCCCTGGGCCGCTGGCTGGTGGCGCCGGTGATTCGTTTGCCGAAAGAACTGGCATTGCCAAAGATCAGCCGGCTGGAGCCGAGTGGCGAAGGAACACAGGCGGGCGCCTGCCCAGCAAGTAAACGTCCATTTTCCACCCTGGATGAGGACGCTGTGTGGCTTCTTGCGTTGGGCCTGATGGCTCGCGGTGAGGGAGCCGCGAACGCCGTTGACACAGCGTTCGCAGCACGCTCGCGGTTTATTGGTCTGACGGCGACGCCGCCTGTGGCGGGAGGGCATCAAAAATGACCTTGTACGCCTCCATCGCCGCATGTGCCGCGCCCGCATGGTCGCGCCCACCCAGTCTCATGTTGACGTGCTCCAGAACCTTTACCAGCAGGTCGGCAGCGATTTCTTGGTTGGTTTTGCTCATGGGCCTTGCTCCCTTGGTTGGTGATGACGCCCTACGCGTCACCGCCGAGGGTAGCAATGCCCACCCGGGCGCGGAGGTGCGACGATGAGCGCGCCCGCACTGCTCGCCCCGGCACCGCTCGCCCGCGCCAAGGCCGTGATCGAGACACTGGCCGGCAACAACTTCGATGGGCTGCGCAACCAGCAGGTGGCCAATGCCATCCGCGCATCGGCATCCACGACGCTCCGCACCTTGGAAGCCCTCGAAGCCGTCGGCTGGGCCGAGCGCATTCCAGGAAAGGACGAGCGCTGGCGGCTGTCCCCGCGCCTGATCCAGCTGGCCATTGCGCACAACGCCGAAGTCGCCCGTGAAGAGCAGCAGCTCGACGACTTCCGCAATCGCTATTCCCGCATTCCCACCTGACCGAAGGAACCCACCTCATGGCAACAAAACGAGGCGCAAAGCCCATCCCTGCAGCAGAACCCGCAGCACCCGCCCTGGATGGTGAACTGCTGGATGCGCGCAGCCAGGAACTGGCCGCGATGAACGAGCACCAGCAAGCCGTGATTGAGCAATACGGCGATGGTCTGCCGTGGAGTGCCGAACACTACGAGACACAGATTCGCAGCGAGCTGCGGCGCGGCTGCGAAGCCTTCCTGCGTGCCGGGCGCTACCTGGTGGTGGCGCGGGAGTGTGCTGCGCATGGCGAATGGCAGGGAATGCTGGACCGGCTGGGAATCGAAGCGTCGCACGCTCGCCGAATGATGGAGGCCGCACGGCGCGTCACGGCGTTGCCAAATCGTGCGCGGGCGCACGATTTGATTGCCGCTGCCGGCACCCAGTCCAAACTGATCGAGCTGCTTTCCTTGCCCGAGGATCAGTTCCAGGAATTAGCCAGCGAGGGCGCCACGGGCGATCTTGAGGTGGACGACATCGCCGCCATGTCCCGCGACGAACTCCGCGCCGCCGTGCGCGAAGCCCGCGCCGACATCGAAGCCAAGGACGACCGCGCCGCCAAGCGCGAGCGGGATATCGAGAACCTGCAGAAGAAGCTGCGGCAGGCGAAACTGGAGCGCCAGCGCGCCGAGCCTGACGACATCGCCGGCGAGCTGCGCACTCTGGCCAGCGCGGCCGCGCTTCAGGTGCGCGCCGACATCGGCGCAACGGGCGACGACGTCGAAAGCCTCCAGGAGCGCATCGCGGCGCTGTGCGAGCACGCCGCCGGCGCAGGGGGCGATGGCGACGAGCACCACCCGTTCATGGGCGCACTGATCGGCGAGTTGTTCAGCGAGCTGCGGCGGGTCCGCGACGCCTTCGGCCTGCCGATCGTGAACGATCACGGCGCGCCGGACTGGCAGCAGGGCCTGTGAGCATGGCCGCCTTGTCCCCAGCCATGTACGAGGAGCTGGCCGGCGTGGCCCGCGCCGCACAGGCGGCCGGGCACGGCGGCAAGACGGCCATCTACCGCGAGGCGGCGCAGCGTCTGGGCATCTCGGTGCCCACGCTGCTGACCCGGCTCAAGCAGGTGCGCCCGGCGCGGCCGCGCAAGCGCCGCGCCGATGCGGGCACCTCGGTGCTGACCCGCGCCGAAGCGCTGCTGATCTCCGCTACGGTGGAGGAAACCCGCCGCCTCACCGGCACGGGCGAATTGCCGCTGGAAGAAGCCGTGAACGCGCTGCGCGCCAGCGGCAAGATTCTGGCCGGCCGCGTGGACGAGACCACCGGCGAGTTCACGCCGATGAGCCTGTCGGCAATCCGGCGCGCCCTGGTGCGGGAGAACTGCCACCCCGGCCAGCTTGCCGCACCCACGCCTGCCAGCCGCCTGCGCAGCCCCTCGCCCAACTGGTGCTGGCAGATCGACGCCTCGGTGAGCCGGCAGTATTTCCTGGCCGAGGATGGCGCGCAGGTGATGGACAGGCGCGTCTACTACCGCGGCAAGCCGGGCAACTTCGCCAAGGTCAACGACCGCCGCCTGTGGCGCTACGTGGTGACCGACCACGCCTCGGGCTATATCGAGGCGTTCTACGTGCAGGGTGCGGAGAGCGCCGCCAACGTGCTGGCCACGTTGATCTACGTGATGACCGAGCGCGCCGGCAGCGTGATGTACGGGGTGCCGAAATACCTGATGGCCGACCCGGGCAGCGCGATGACGGCGGGCACCACGCGCAGCTTTCTGGATGCGCTCAACATCGAGCCGATCATCAACAAGGTCGGCAACGCGCGGGCGAAAGGCCAGGTGGAAAACGCGCAGTACATCGTCGAAACGCACTTCGAGGCGGCGCTGAAACTGCGCAAGCCGGTGTCGGGTCTGGCCGAGATCAACGCGCTGGCGGCGCAGTGGTGCCGCGCCTACAACGCCACGGCCACGCACACCCGCACCGGCACCACGCGACAGGCGGCCTACCTGACCATCACCGACCGGCAGCTTGCGCCGCCGGTGGAGGTGCTGCGCTCGCTGGCCACCACGGCCCCGGTGTCGCGCAAGGTGCGCGATTACCGCATCAAGCACGAGGGCCAGCTTTGGGATGTCTCCGGTCTGCCGGGCGTGCTCAACGATGGCTCGCTGGAAGTGGTGACCAACGCCCTGGACCCGACCACGCTGCGGGTGCTGGTGGTCGGCGAAGACGGCAAGCCCGCGCATTACCTGGCACCGCGTGTGGAGTTTGTCGGGTACGGGTTCGAGGCAAGCGCGGCGGTCATCGGCGAGGCGTTCAAGGCCCCGCCGGAAACGCCGGTGGACGCGGCCCGCAAGGAGATGGAGCGCCTGGCCATGGAGGTGCAGACCGATGCCGAGGCGGCAGCGGCACGCAAGGCCAAGCGGCGCGCGTTCGGCGATGCCATCGACCCGGTCAAGCCCTGGCGCGAGGCCAAGGTGCCCGAGGCGCTGCCGCGCGCGGCGACACCGTCGCAGGTGGAAGCGCCCGCCATCATCGAGCCCACAGCCACCATCCCAACGATCCGCCCGCAGTACGTGCCGGTGCCGCTCACCCACGCCGAGATGGCGCGCGGGCTCAAGCGGCGCGTGGAGGAGCGCGGCGGCAGCTGGGGCACGGCGCAGTACGCCCGCATGGCCGCGCTGTGGCCGGATGGTGTGCCCGAGGAAGACCTGGACGCCTGCGCCGTGGCGCTGCTGCGCGGCGGCCTGCGGGCGGTCGGCGGAGGTGTGGCATGAGCACGCTCAACACCTTGCCGCCCGATCTCAAATCCCGGCTCGCCGAGCGCGGCATCACGATCAAGGCGATGGCCGAGGCGGTGGGCGGTTCGCGCTCACTGCTGTCGATGGTGGTCAACCGCGGCCTGCAGCCGGTGGACGACCTGGGCGGTCGCATCGCCGCCTTCCTGAGCGATCACGGCATCACCGATGCCAAAAAGAAAGCCCCCAAGCGCAGCAACGCTCGGGGGCCGGTGTCCCAACAACTCGACGATGAAGAGGACGAGACCATGCTACTACGGAAACAGACTTTGACGGCGGCCACCCGCCAGCACTTCGGCCTGAGCCGCGACCCGTTCGCGGAATGCCGCGAGCAGGCCGACGTGTACCTGACCAGCCCGGATGTGCGCTATGTGCGCGAGGCGATGTGGAGCACGGTGCGCCACGGCGGCTTTCTCGCCGTGGTGGGCGAGAGCGGCAGCGGCAAGACCACGCTGCGCGAGGAGCTGATGGAGCGCCTGGCGCGGGATGAGCCTGCGGTGGTGGTGGCGCAGCCCTATGTGCTGGCGATGGAGGAGCGCGACAGCGTGGGCAAGACCCTGCGCAGCCACCACATCGCCGAGTGCCTCCTGCACGCGGTGGCGCCGATGATGCGGCTCAAATCCAGCCCGCAGGCGCGCTTTCGCCAGCTGCACGAGGCGCTGCGCGATTCGGCCCGCAGCGGCATGCGCCACGTGCTGATGATCGAGGAGGCGCACTGCCTGCCGATTGCCACGCTCAAGCACCTCAAGCGGTATTTGGAATTGAAGGATGGCATGCGCCCGCTGCTGTCGATCGTGCTGATCGGCCAGCCCGAGCTGGCGCTGAAGCTGGACGAGCGCAACCCGCAGGTGCGCGAGGTGGCGCAGCGCGCGGAAATCGTGACGCTGCCGCCGCTGGATCAGCACCTGCCGGATTACCTGCGGCACCGCTTCGGGCGCGTGGGTGTGGGCCTGGATGACGTGATCGACGCCGGCGGGCTGGAGGCCATCCGCGCGCGGCTCACGCCGAGCGGCAAGCACCAGCGCGGCGGCTCGCTGCTGTACCCGCTGGCGGTGCACAACGCGACAGCCGCGGCGATGAACGCCGCGGCCGAGCTGGGCGCGCCGAAGGTGACGCGGGACATCGTGACGGGAGGTGCGGCATGAACGCGCCCTCATTCCGCCCGGGAGCCGCGTGCCCTGCCTGCGGCGCGAACCTGGAAGACGCCGATGTGGAAGTCGGCATTGGTGTCGCGGCGGAAGGCTCCATCGACGGCAAGGCGCAGCTCGGCGTGCTCATCACCTGCTACGAGTGCGAATCGGAGTTCACCGCCCTTATCCCGGTGGGCAGCCTGCTGGAGGTGGGGAAATGAACGCCGCGCTCCCCGTCAAGCCGACGCTGGCCCTCGGCAACGCGCTGATGATCGACGGCCTGAAGTCCGCCATGAGCGCGGCCTTCCACCTGGATGACATGGGCTGCACGGTGCGCGAGGTGCTGGTGCTCGGGCGCAGGCCGCTGGTGCGCATCGACACGCCGCCGGCGACGTGCTGGCTGCGCGGTGCGCTGCGCCGGCGCATCACCGAGCGCGGGGTGACCCGCACGGTGTATGTGACGGTGTGCCACGGCGCGCAGGTGGAGTGGGAGACCAGCGCGCTGCGCGATCCGCAGGAGGTGCGGGCATGAGCACGCTCGGCTTCCGCATCGAGGGCGAGTTGCCGGCGCGGGCGACGTCGCTGGAGTCGGCGGTGCCGGTGAATCGCCGCTTCATCGTGCGGCCGACGCGCTGCCTCTACTTCCACTTCGCGATCTGGGCGATCGCGCAGCACAAGACGCCGACGCGCGAAACCGTGGCGGCGCTCTGGACGCGCGGCAACCGCGAGCTCGCGCAGCGCTGGATCGACGACCTGCGCCGGGCGCGCACCGCACCGGACCCGGACGACGATCCGCCGCCGTGCATCGCCGAAAAGATGACCGACATTGCCTGCGACATACACCGTTCTGCACTGGAGATCGACCAATGAGCACCATCGACGACATCGAAATCAAGGCCAAGGCCTTGGCGGCCGCGCGCGCCGAGCTGGCCGATCGCGTGGGCCGCATCCGCGACGAGCAGGACGCGATCAAGCGCCGCCTGCTGACCGGCGTGCGCAACGCGCTGGCCCGCGCGCGCGACGCCTATGACGAGCTGCACGCCCTGGTGGAAAGCGCGCCCGAGCTGTTCGAGAAGCCCCGCACTCGCACCTTGCACGGCGTGCGCCTGGGCTTCATGAAGCAGCGCGGCAAGCTGGAGTGGGACGACGACCGCGCCCTGATCGACGCGCTGCGCAAGCTGCTGGGCGAAGAGGCCGAGGGCCTGATCCGCACCACGGAAAAGCCCATCGCTGCCCGCCTGCAGGACTTGCCCGCGCGCGACTTGCGCCGCCTCGGCGTGCGGGTGGCCGACGACACCGACGTGGTGGTCATCAAGACCGCCGACGACGCCCTGGACAAGTTCATCGACGCGCTGATCGGGGATGATCGGATCGAGGAGGTGGTGTCGTGATCGCCTACTGCTGGGCCACGGGCCGCATTGACTTCGGGCGCACCCTGCCGAAGGGTGCTATCGAGATCGCACGTGGTCCAGCGAATCCACTTCGTAAGCTGGTCATGGCCACGTCCCGCCTGGCATACGACAACGAAACGCTGTTAGTGCCTGGCGCGCCTGAGGCGATCAGCGAGGAGTCCGCCCTTGATGCCCTTGGTCTTCACCTGCGCTGGCTCAAGCGCCGCGCTCCGGCCAGCGTAACGATTGCCACGAAACAATCGGCGTTGCCGTTGACGGCCACCGAACGCCAGATGCGGAGGGCGCGCTGATGGCCCGCCATCAGGTCATCCTCCCCGGCGACAAGCGCAAGCGCGACCTCGCCGCGATCCACGCCGGAGCCAAGCAGCTCAACCTCGACGAGGACACGCGCCGCGATCTGATCGAGCGCATCACCGGCTTCCGCAGCGCCGGCCAGCTCGACGACGCCGGCCGCGCGGCGGTGATCGCGGAAATGAAGCGCCTGGGCGCGCTGCCGCCTCTCAAGCGCCAGCGCGGCAAGCCGCGCAACATGGACGTGCGGCCGATGCTGACGCGCATCGAGCAGCTGCTCACGGTAATGCAGCTGCCCTGGGGCTACGCGGATCGGCTGGCGCAGCACATGTACAAGATCGAGCGCTGCGCCTGGCTCAAGACCTACGCGCAGCTGCAAGGCGTGATCGCGGCGCTGGACGCCGAATACAAGCGCCGCGATGCGCGCCGCGGCGGGAGCGCGTGATGGATCGGCCCGTGACGCTGCGCCAGTTTCTCATCTTCACAAGCCTGACCTGGGCGCAGCACGCGCACAGCCTCGGCCTCGTGCTCTGGCTCTTCGCCTGCGCCGCGCTGCTGGCGCTGCCTCTGCTGGTGCCGCGAGGAGATCGCTGACGATGCTTCCCGGCTGCTGCCCCAGCTGCGGATTTTCCGGCGAGATCGAGGCCTTCCTCGTGGACCCGGAGGCCCGTCGCGCCATTGCCCGCGCGGCGGCGCTGGAGCCGGCCATCGGCAAGCTGGTCGGCCCGTATCTGCGGCTGTTCGCCAACGGCAAGCGCGGGGTGCAGCTGCGCCGCGCGGTGGCGCTGATCGACGAGCTGGCGGCGCTGGTGGACGCCGGCGAGGTGTGCCGCGACGAGCGCGTGGGCGTGCGCCGGCCGGCTTCGCCGACGATGTGGGCGACGGGCATGGAACAGATGATCGGCCAGC
>Ga0172382_10010665_pt1 | contig 12277 bp, 10 predicted proteins | sample Leawel138RmetaG_FD_122245 | JGI IMG/M metagenome (GOLD analysis project Ga0172382, IMG submission 122245) | Leachate microbial communities from a municipal landfill in Southern Ontario, Canada - Leachate well 138R metaG | ecosystem: Engineered > Solid waste > Landfill > Unclassified | place...
AGCCGACCAGGGTGTTGGTCCCTTCGTCGACGGTCACCGGCCGCTCGGTGTTCTCGCGCAGAGTCAGGCAGTGAATGCCGAGCGCGGTCGTCTCTTCCTGCAGGCCGCCGCTGTCGGTCAGGATCAGGCGGGCATCCTTCCACAGGTTCAGGAAGTCCATGTACGACAGCGGCCTGGTCAGCACGATCGACGGACCGAGGTCGTGGCCGCCCTTCTCCAGCTGGGCCCGGGTGCGCGGATGAACGGGGAAGACCAGCGGCAAGCGGGTGGAGATTTCGCGCAAGGCCCCGGCGATCCCGGCCAGCGCCTGCGGGTCGTCGACGTTCGACGGCCGATGCAGCGTGACCACACCATAGCCGTCGCCGAAGCGGGCCTTGATCGGCTCGCTCAGAAAGCCGCTGCGATCGGCGGTGGCCAGGCGTTCACGCTGATAGAGCAGATTGTCGACCATCACGTGGCCGACGAAGAACACCCGGTCGGCCGGCTTGCCTTCGCGCAGCAGGTTGGCCTGCCCCGAAGGCTCGGTCACGAAGAACCAGTCGCTGATCGCGTCGGTGACCAGCCGGTTGATCTCTTCGGGCATTGCCATGTCGCCGCTGCGCAGGCCGGCTTCGACATGGGCCACCGGCAGGTGCAGCTTCTTCGCGACGATCGAGCAGGCCAGCGTCGAGTTGACGTCGCCGACCACCAGCGTGCAGTCGGGCGCCTGCTCCAGGCAGATCTTCTCGTAGGCGACCATGATCTTCGCGGTCTGCTCGGCGTGGCTGCCACCACCGGCTTCGAGGTGGAAGTCCGGTTTCGGAATTCCGAGCTCCTCGAAGAACACATCGCTCATCTCGCGATCGTAATGCTGGCCGGTATGGACGATCCGGTAATCGAAGACTGCCTGCCGCGCATCGAGCGCCCGCACGATCGGCGCGATCTTCATGAAATTCGGGCGCGCCCCGGCCACCAGATGCACGGTCTTTTTCATGCCGCAGATTCTAGCCGGCGGCACCGCAGCGGCCCGTTCAAGATGTCACATTGGGTACCATTGCACCATGACTGAAGGCCTCGATCCCTGCCAGACAGGCCCCGGCAACGCCAGCGAAGCATCGAGACCTGGGCGATCGGCGACATCCAGGGCTGTCGCGACTGCCTGCTCGCACTGGTCGACCAGCTGCCCGTCGACGCCCGGCTCTGGCTGGTGGGCGATCTCGTCAATCGCGGCCCGCACTCGCTCGAAACCCTGCGCTGGGTGATGGCGCAAGGCGACCGGCTGGCCACAGTGCTGGGCAATCACGACCTGCACCTGCTCGCGGTGGTGGCCGGCGTGCGCCGGCCACAGGCCGGCGACACCCTGACCGGAATCCTGACCGCCCCCGATCGCCGGAAACTGGTCGACTGGCTGCGCAGCCGGCCGCTGGCCCATTTCGAGCAGGGCTGGCTGATGGTCCACGCAGGCCTGGCGCCCCAATGGAGTGTCGAGCAGACGCTCGAGCTGGCTGCCGAAGTGCAGACCGTGCTGGCCGGACCGGACTGGATCGATTTCATGCACCAGATGTACGGCAACGAGCCAGCGCGCTGGTCGGATTCGCTGCGCGGGGTCGAGCGCCTGCGGGCCATCGTCAACGCCCTGACCCGGCTGCGCTTCTGCACCGTCGACGGCGCGATGCAGTTCAGCGCCAAGGGCGGGGTCGACGCCGCGCCGCCCGGCTGCGTGCCCTGGTTCGAAGTGCCCGGCCGCGCCAGCGCAGGCTCGCCGATCGTCTTCGGCCATTGGTCGGCGCTGGGCCTGATGCGTCGCCCTGACCTGGTCGCGCTGGATACCGGTTGCGTCTGGGGCGGTCGGCTGACCGCCGCCCGGCTATCGGACCGCACGATCCTGCAAGTGCAATGTTGAGGGTGGCCGCCGCCGACTTCAGCCGCTCGCCGCCGGCGCCCCTGCGCGGGCCCGGCGCAGCGTCTCCGACTGTGCATCGTCCATCGGCAGCGCCAGCCGCTCGGCCAGCAACCGCCGCGCGCGCACCGCAACCGCCTGGCGGGTTGCGCCGCTGATGGCGGGCAGCGGGTGCAGCTCGGCCAGCACGCCGGGGGCCCCGAGCAGCCGCCACGCCGACTCCAGCATCGTCATCTCGCCGACGAACAGCACCGCCTCGGTGGGCTCCCCGTCCAGACCGCGGTAACGGATGCCCACCGGCACGATCGGCGCGCCGGTCTGCAGCGCCGGCTCGATCAGGTTGCCGTGGAACTGCAGCAGCCGCCGGCCGTCGCTGGTCGTGCCCTCGGGGAACACGACGACCCGGCGTGCGATGCGCAAGGTGTTCTCGATCCGGTCGTTCAACTGGTGAACGGCACGGCGCCGGCCACGCTCGACGAACAGGGTTCCGACACCCGCCACCAGAGCGCCGACCAGCGGCCAGCGCGAGATCTCGATCTTGGCAACGAAGTGCGACGGGCAGACCGACAGGACGAGGAAGACATCGATCCAGTTGATGTGATTGGCCAGCAACAGGGCACTGCCGTGCAGACTGGCCAAGGGCGCGGCGCCGGGCGCCGGTATCTCGACCAGGCGCACACCACAGACGCGCAGCAGCAGGCGCGACCAGCGGCTGACCATACGGTCGCGCGCCGCCTGGCCGAGGCGCGGGAACCCCAGGCGAACGATCAGCAGCCCGCAGATCAACAAACCGAGCGCCAGCGGCACCCGGCAGGCAACGCGCCCGATCTGCAGCAGGCGGTTCACGCGCCGGTCAGCGTCCAGGCCAGCCGGCCGCCGACCAGGGTGTAGCGCACCCGGCCTGCCAGCTCATGGCCGACGTAGGGGCTGTGCGCACCCTGGCTGAACAAGGTGGTCCGCGACGCGACCCAGCGCTGCTCAGGATCGAACACGCACAGGTCGGCGGCGTCGCCCACGGCGATTCGTCCGCCGGCCTCCGGGGTACCCAGCACGGCTGCCGGCCCGGTGGTGATCCTGGCCAGCGCTTCGATGAGCGACAGGCCGGTTTCGGCCGCCCACTTCAGGGTCAGCGGCAGCAGCAGTTCGAGGCCCGTGACCCCGGGCTCGGCTTCGCCGAACGGCAACTGCTTGGCATCGTCGTCGACCGGCGTGTGGTCCGAGCAGATCGCGTCGATCGTCCCGTCGGCCAGCCCGGTCCTGATCGCCGCGCGGTCGCGCTCGGCGCGAAACGGCGGATCGACCCGGTAGTTGGAATCGAAGAATCCGATATCGGCATCGATCAGATGCAGGTGATGGACGGCCACGTCGCAACTCACCGGCAGACCCTCGGCACGCGCGTGACGCACCAGCTCGATCCCGTCGGCCGACGACAGCCGGCACAGATGCACCCGGCAACCGGTGACCCGCATCAGATCGAAGATCGTGTTCAGGGCCACTGTCTCGGCAATGACGGGAATTCCCGGCAGACCGAGCTGGGTCGCATAGGCCCCGGCGTGCGCAACGCCGCCCCGCGCCAGATGCGGATCCTGCGGATGCAGCCAGACCGTGAAACCGTAGGTGCGTGCGTACTGCATCGCGCGCATCAGCACCTGGGTATCGTGGATCGGCGCAAGCGCCTGCGAGAAGCCCACGCAGCCAGCCTCGGCCAGCTCCGCCATTTCGGTGATCGACTCGCCGCGCAGGCCGAGGGTCAGCGAGCCCACGGGGAAGAGCCGGCTGCCATCGATGCCGCGGGCACGATGCCTGAGCATCTCGATCAGGCCAGGTTCGTCGAGGGTCGGTTCGGTATCGGGCGGACAGGCCACACCGGTGATGCCACCGGCCAGCGCCGCCTGGATCTCGGATTCGAGCGATGCCTTGTACTCGTAGCCGGGTTCGCGCAGCCGGGCCGCCAGGTCGAGCAGACCCGGCGCCACGACACATCCGGAGGCGTCCAGCGTGCGCTCGGCGGTGAAGCCGTCCGGCGCAGCGCCGAGCGCAGCAATCCGGCCATCGGCCACGTGGATGGCGGAACCGGGACCGGCAGCGAGATCGAGACCACTGGCTGGATCGACCAGCCGGGCATTGACGATGGACAGTTTCATCGGCGCGCTCAGGATTTGGCCAGGATGCTCATCACCGCCATCCGCACGGCGATGCCGAAGGTGACCTGGTCGAGAATGACGGCCTGCGGCCCGTCGGCAACTGCGGATTCGATCTCGATCCCGCGGTTCATCGGGCCCGGATGCATGACGATCGCATCGGGCCGGGCCAGCGCGAGCTTCTCGACGGTCAGCCCGTAGTGCTTGAAGTACTCCTGGGCCGACGGCAACAGCGATCCGCGCATCCGCTCGTTCTGCAGGCGCAGCATGATGATCACGTCGACGTCGCGCAGCCCCGCGCGCATGTCGGTGAACACGCGCACGCCCGGCTGTTCGAGCCCGCCCGGCAGCAGCGTATGGGGGCCGATGATGCGCAGATCGGGCACACCCAGCGCGCGCAGGGCCTGGATGTCGGAACGCGCCACCCGCGAGTGCAGGACGTCGCCGACGATCGCCACCCGCAGTTGCGTGAAGTCCTGCTTGAAGTGACGGATCGTGTACATGTCGAGCAGCCCCTGGGTGGGGTGCGCGTGCCGGCCGTCGCCGGCGTTGATCACATGCACGTCCGAGCCACGCGTGCGGTTCACGTGCTCGGCGATCAGGAAAGGGGCCCCGCTCTGCGCATGCCTGACCACGAACATGTCGGCATGCATCGCCACCAGATTGTCGATCGTGTCGAGCAGCGACTCGCCCTTGCTGGTCGACGAGGTGTTGATGTTCAGGTTGACCACGTCGGCCGACAGCCGTTTCGCAGCGATCTCGAAGGTGGTGCGGGTGCGGGTCGAATTCTCGAAGAACAGGTTGAATACCGAAACGCCGCGCAGCAGCGGCACTTTCTTGACGTCGCGCACCGACACGCCGACGAAGGTGGCCGCCGTATCGAGGATGTAGTGGATCATCTCGCGCGACAGGCCGTCGATGGTCAGCAAGTGCCGCAGTTCACCGTGCTCGTTCAGTTGCGGATGGTGCGCGCTCATCCGTCAGCCTCCGCTCGCCTCGACGACCTCGATGCGCAGGTCGAAGCAACCGTCATCACTGCGCGACAGCACGAAATTTCGCTCGCGCGACAACGGGTGATCGGCGCCGCAGTAGCGCGCCGCGACCGGCAGCTCCCGGCCGCCGCGATCGAGCAGCACGGCCAGCTCGACCCGGGCCGGCCGGCCGTAGTCGAAGATCTCGTTGAGCGCCGCCCGCACTGTGCGGCCGGTGAACAGGATATCGTCGACCAGCACGATGTCGGCGCCGTCGACTTCGAACGGCAGCTCGGTGGCCTTCATCTCGGCAGGCAGCCCGCGCCGGCCGTAGTCATCGCGATGGAAGGCACTGGACAGGAAGCCGCAGGGCGTGGCCAGGCCCAGGTCGCGGTGCAGCCGCTCGGCGATCCAGGCGCCGCCGCTGTGCACGCCGATCAGGACGACGTCGCGCCCGGCGATGCCCTCGCGAACGGCCGCACGCAGCGAAGCGTAGATCGCCTCGGCGTCGGGTTTGCTCATGACGAAGCTCTCAGGATGCTCAGGATGGAATGCGGGCGACCCTCATCGGCCGCCCGACAGATATTGTCGCAGGATCGTCGCGGCGGCCTGTGCATCGTCATCCGGCGCACCGCCGTCTCCGGCCACGCTCGAATAGCGCTCGTCGACCAGCGCGACCGGCAGCCCGAAGCGGCCCTGCAACTGCCTTGCAAAGCGCTCGCAGCGTGGCGTCGTGTCGTTCGGTTGGCCATCGGGATGCAGCGGCCGGCCGACCGCGAGCGCCGCCGGCTGCCACTCGGCGATCAGGGCCGCGATCCGGGCAAAGCGCGCCGCGACGGGTTCGGCGGCGATCGTGCACAGTGCGCGTGCCGAACGGGTCAGCGTGTTGCCGACCGCCACGCCGATCCGCCGGGTACCGAAGTCGAAGCCGAGCAGGACTGCGTCGGCCTGCAGACCTTCAGGCATGACCGGCCGACGGGGACAGGAAGGCGGGATCGATTCCCAGCAACTGGAACGCCCCCAGGAAACGCTCGTCGACCGGCGTCTCGAAGATCAATCCGGCCGCGGCCGGCACCGTCAGCCAGGCGTTGCGGGCGATCTCATCCTCGAGCTGACCCGGCCCCCAGCCGGAGTAGCCGAGCGTGACCAGCAGCGCCTCCGGGCCGCTGCCCTGGGCCACCGCCTCGAGCACGTCCTTCGACGAGGTCAGGCCGATCTCCTCCGACACCGTGACCGTGGCGTTCCAGCTGCCCACCGGGCAGTGCAGGACGAAACCGCGGTCGCGCTGCACCGGTCCGCCGTAGTAGACGGGCTCGCGGGCCCGCTCGGACGTGCTCAGGTCGAGCTCGATGCGCTCGAACAGCGTGCCCAGGTCGAGATCGGTGGGGCGGTTGATGACCAGCCCCAGCGCGCCCGACGGCCCGTGTTCGGCCACGAACACCACCGCGCCGCCGAAGTTCGGATCGGCCATCTCGGGCATGGCGATCAGGAAGTGGTTGGCCAGGCTGGATGCGTGCTCGGGAATCATGCCGCGATTGTATGTGAGTTGGACCGCAGCCGACGATCAGCCATTCGAAAGCCGTGAGAATTTGTGCGGCTCAGCGATAGAGCGCCTCGATCTCGTCGGCATAAGCCTGGTAGACGCTGGCCCGGCGGACTTTCATCGTGGCAGTGACCTCGCCGTCGTCGTGGTCGAGCTCTTTGGTCAGCAGGTGAAAGCGCCGGATCTGTGCCACCTGGGCCAGTTGCGCATTGCCGTGGTCGATTTCGGCCTGCACCAGTTCGCGCACCCTCGGATGCTCGGCCAGCGAGCGGAAATGCGTGAATGCGATCCGGTTCTGCTCGGCCCACTTGCCGACGGTCTCCAGATCGATCTGGATCAGTGCCGACACGAACCGGCGCCCCTCGGCGATGACGATGCACTCCTTCAGGAAGGGACTGCCCTTCATCGTGTTCTCGATCTCCGAGGGCGTCAGGTTCTTGCCGCCAGCCGTGATCATGACGTCCTTGAGCCGGTCGACGATCCGCAACTGGCCGCCCTCCTCGCGCACCACATCGCCGGTATGCAGCCAGCCGTCGCGGATCACCGCCTCGGTGGCCTCGGCTGCCTTGTAATAGCCACGAAACACCATGCCGCCGCGCACCAGCAACTCGCCCGACCCGGCAAGTTCGCCCGACTCGGCAATCCGGTGCTCGACCCCCAGCGTCGGCTCGCCGACCGTCCCGATGCGCACGCCGGAGAGCCGCTGGCCGGTGATCATTCCGCAGGATTCGGTCAGCCCGTAGACCTCCACCAGCGGCACACCCAGGGTGCGGAAATAGCGCACCACCGCCGCCGGAATCGGCGCCGCGCCGGTCAGGGCCACCCGGGTGCGGCGCAGGCCGATGAAGTTCTGCAGCGCGCGAAAGATCAGCAGCCAGGCGATGCCGAACACCAGCCGTTCCGGCAGGCTGCGCTGCCACGGGGCTTTCTCGGCGAAGGGCTCGCAGGCACGCATCGCCCATTCGAACAGGGCGCGCCGGAAGCGGCCGGTCTCCTGCATCCGGATGTGGATGGCCGCGTGCAGCTTCTCCCAGATCCGCGGAACGCCGAGAAACATCGTCGGCGCGATCTCGCGCAGGTCTTCCTGCACCGTGCGGATCGACTCGCCGAAATTCACCTGCGAACCCAGATAGATCGGCACGAAGGTGGTCAGCATCTGCTCGGCAACGTGGCACAGCGGCAGATAGGACAGGTGCGTGCTGCTGCCATCGAGGCGCAGACGTTCGACGATGCCCGGCACCACCGCGCGGATGTTCGCGTAGCTGATCATCGCGCCCTTGGGCTTGCCGGTCGACCCCGAGGTGTAGATCATCAGGGCGATCTCGTCCAGGCCCTGGGCCGCCAGAACCTCCTCGATGAAACCCGGGTGGCTGTCGCGATGCTCGCGCCCGAGCGCTTCGAGCGCCTCGAAGGACAGCACCCGATCGCCATGCGCGGCCTGCGTGTCGCGCAAACCCTTGGTCTCGATCACCACGATCCGGCGCAGCCGCGGCAGCCCGGACAACGCTTCGAGCACCTTGTCGACCTGCTCCTGGTCCTCGCAGACGACGATCTCCACGTCGGCATGTGCGAGAACATAGGACACTTCTGAACTCGGGCTGGTCGGATAGACACCGACGGTGACCGCCCCCGCCAGCCCGGCCCCCATCTGGGCGAGCACCCATTCGATCCGGTTCTCGGAAATCACGCCGACATGCCCGCCATCGGGCAGGCCGAGCGCCCGCAGGCCATGACCGACATCGGCCGCGCGCTCGAAGTACTCGCACCAGCCGATCGGCGTCCAGATCCCGAAATCCTTCTGCCGGATCGCGATCGCATCCGGACTGACGCGGGCACGTTCGCGCAGCATCTGCGGCAGCGTGCGCTGCGGCAGCTCGGGCGGCGCAGCCGTGCTCATGACAGCCACCGGGTTCTCATGACAGCCACCCGGGCGTTCATGACAGCCACCGCTTGCGGCGCTTGTAGTGCTTGATCGCCCGGAAGCCCTTGTCCTCGCCCGCTCCGCCCATGCCGAGGTAGAACTCACGAACGTCGGGATCGGCCGCCAGCCGCTCGGCGCTGCCGTCGATCACGATCTTGCCCATCTCCATGATGTAGCCATAGTGCGCAACGGCAAGCGCAACCGCCGCGTTCTGCTCGACCAGCAGCATCGACACGCCCCGCTCGTCGTTGATCCGCGCAATGATCGAGAAGATCTCCTCGACCAGCAGCGGCGACAGCCCCAGCGACGGCTCATCGAGCAGGATCAGCTTCGGATCCGCGACCAGCGCCCGGCCGATCGCCAGCATCTGCTGCTCGCCACCCGACAGATAGCCGGCCAGCCCCCGGCGCCGCTCAAGCAGCCTCGGGAAATACTCATAGACCAGGTCGAAGGCCTCGCGCGCATCGCCCTTCGGCCGGGCACCACCGGCCCGCACGGCCGCCCGGTCGCGCCCGCTCCAGGCGTAAGTGGCCGCAATCAGGTTCTCCTCGACCGTCAGGTCCTGAAACACCCGCCGCCCCTCCATGACATGGAAAAGCCCCGCCCGCACCAAGCGGTGCGGAGCCAGCCGACGGGTGTCCTGCCCGTCGAAGGTGACGCTGCCGCCCGTCATCTCGCCGTCCTCGAGCGCCAGCAGGTTCGACACCGCCTTCAGCGTCGTCGACTTGCCCGCGCCGTTCGAACCGAGCAGCGCAACGATGCGCCCCCGTGGAACGGTCAGCGACAGGCCGCGCAGCACCTGCACTGCGCGGTTGTAGAGCACCTCGATGTTGTTGATCGCGAGGACGGGGTCGGGGTTCATGGCCGGAAGCCCGTCGAGAGCCCGGTGTTCCAGTTGCGGGCACGTCCGGAGCCAGGTGCTCCAAAGGGGTGACCGGGCGAACCCGCGGTCCGGCCTTTGGCCGGACTGCTCTGCGCTGCTCGCCCGCGTGGCCCCGGCGCGCAACTCGCTTCGCTCCCGCCGCTGCGCGGCGCTCGCTGCGCTCGGACAGGGCGCGCCGAAGTCAGATTTTTGGAGGCGCGCTTCGCGCGCGGGCCACGCGGGCTGTGCTGCTCGACGCGGGTTCTGAAGGCCCGGCCACCCTTTTGGAGCACCTGGCTCCCCGAGGCGCCGTCACTGGGGACGTTCGAGGCTTCGGGGCAATCGGCCAAGCCCAAGCCAGCAACGTCTCCAGCCCGGCAGGAGGCGGGGTATCGTCCATCGGCGCGCGTGGCCGACGGGGGGGTCGACCGGCCGGCCAACACCGCCTCCAGCCCGGCAGGGGGGAGGCTTGTCCCGACCGGGGCGCTTTGCCGGCGCCGAGTAGCGCAGGGCGTGGGGCCGCGCGCGCAGCGCGCATCCAATTTCTGACTTGCCGCCGACTGTTTGAGCGAAGCGAGCGCCGCAAAGCGGCGGGAGCGCAGCGAGTTTCGGCGGCAGGCCCCACGTCCGAGCAACGCAGGGAAGTCCGGCCGAAGGACGGACCGCCGGCACCAAGCCCCGGTCGGGACAAGCCTCCCCCCTGCCGGGCCGCACCCCACCCCTCGCCGGGCCGGCACTGCTGTCACTCCAGCACCATCCATTCCGAAGCCGCCACCATCTTCTGCTGCTTCATGTCCGCCCGGTAGATCCGCCCCACCGGAATCGAGTTGCCCTTGATCGTGATCGGGATCCCGATGAGGCCGCCGGTATCGAAGTTCTCGATCGAGTTCAGCGCTGCCTTCAGGTTGTCTCCGGTCAGCGGTTTGCCAGCTTCCAGCGTGCGGCGGGCGGCTTCGCTGAGCAGCATCGCGGTCAGGAAACCCTGGGTATAGGCGGTGCTCTGGTACTCCGGGCGCATCTGCCGGATCCGGTCGAGCATCGGCGAGTTGCCTTCGGTGTCGTAGTAGTAGCGGAATGGCATCACGCCCATGAAACCGTCGCCGGCCTCGCCCATCTTCATGACCATCGAATGGTCCATGGTCCAGAAAGTCCCCATGAACTTGCTCTTCATCCCCATCTGCCTGCCCTGGGTGATGAACTCGGGGATGGGCGCAAGCACGTAGCCGTGGAAGATCGTGTAGTCCGGCGCGGCGCGGCGCAGCTTGATGACTTCGGTCGACACATCGACGCTGCCCGGCGGTGTCATGATCTCGGCGCTGACGCCCAGGCCCAGTTTCTTCGCGAGCGCGCGGCTCTTCTCGATCGGGTCGCGGCCGAACTCGGTGTCGGAGTAGACGAAGGCAACCTTGGCGCCGGGCTGCGTCTTCGCGATGTAGTTGAGCAGGATGCCGAACATCTCGGTGTAGTCGGGCCCCACGAGGAACTGGTGCGGGAACTTCACCGGATCGTTGATCTCGGAAGCAAACGAGGCGCCGGCCATCAGGATGCTGCCCATGCGTTCGAGTTCCGGGTTGATGGTCTTGGCGAAGCCGGTCGAGTCGCCGTAGTACAGGCTCACCTTGTTCTGGCTGGTGATCTTCTTGAATGCCGCAACCGATGCGTCGACCTTGTAGGCGGTGTCTTCCGGCACATAGCGCAGCCGGCGGCCCTTGATGCCGCCCGCGTCGTTGACGATCTTCACGTAGTCCTGGATGCCGGCGTGGATGCCGATCCCGGCAAACGCGAACACACCTGACATCGGGATGGATCCGCCGATCACGACGTCCTCTTCCTGGGCCCGCACCGGGCCGGCCATCGCCAGGCCGCCGGCGGCCGTCATTGCACCGAGCATCGTGCGACGTGTCTTCGAAACGCTCATGTCTGCCTCCTTGGGGCAATGCCCCGTTGTCGGGTCCGCAACGGCCTCAGGTCCGGAACGGATACAGGTGAAAGAAGCGCCGGATGCGGCGCCATATCTCGGCCAGCCCCTGCGGCTCGAAAACCAGGAAGCCGACGATCAGCGCGCCGAACACGATGGTGCGCACCGGCGAGAGCACCAGCGTGGCGTTCTCGCCCAGCGGCAGCCAGCCGACGATGAGCTTGAGCACCTCGGGCACCATGGTCATGAAGATCGCGCCGAGAATGCCGCCGAGGATGGTCCCCATGCCGCCGACGATGATCGCGGCCAGGAAGAAGATCGACATCAGCAACGGGAAGCTTTCCGGCGTGACCACGCGAAAGAAGTAGGCCCACAGGCCACCGGCCACGCCGGCGTAGAACGAAGACAGGCCGAAGGACAGCAGCTTGTAGCGCAGCAGCGGAATGCCGAGCACTTCGGCCGAGATGTCCCGGTCACGGATCGCGATGAAGGCCCGTCCGATCCGGGTGCGGAACAGATTGGCCGCGCCCGCGATCAGCAGCACGGTCAGCGGAACGATCAGCCAGTAGATCCGAAACGAGGTGTCGAGCGAGACACCGAACAGGCGGGCCGGTGGCACCGACAGGCCGGCCGTGCCGCCCGTCACCGAACTCCAGTTGGCGAACACGAAGTGCGCAATGAAGGACGCGGCGATCGTCGCAATCGCCAGATACAGTCCCTTGACGCGCAGCGACGGGATGCCCACGACCATGCCGGCCAGCATCGCGACGACGCCGGCTGCAAACAGATTGAACAACGCCGGCGTTGTCCAGTTCGCTTCCATGACGGCCACCGTATAGGCGCCGAAGCCCATGAACGCTGCCTGGCCCAGGCTGACCAGCCCGGTGTAGCCGGTCAGGATGTTCAGGCCGGTGGCGCTGGCCACGTGAATCGCGACCAGGCAGGCGAGATAGAGCCAGTACTCGTCGGCAACGAACGGGAAGCCGATCAGGATCAGCCCCAGCACGGCGAGCCAGGTCCACTGCGTGCGGGTATCGAACAG
>Ga0172382_10010666_pt1 | contig 12276 bp, 12 predicted proteins | sample Leawel138RmetaG_FD_122245 | JGI IMG/M metagenome (GOLD analysis project Ga0172382, IMG submission 122245) | Leachate microbial communities from a municipal landfill in Southern Ontario, Canada - Leachate well 138R metaG | ecosystem: Engineered > Solid waste > Landfill > Unclassified | place...
ACGCGGTACTTGATGTCATCGGTGTCGAAGTCGCCTTCGAACGGGCTGATGGCCCCGCCGCCAATGCTGATCTTGTCCGAGGCTTTCATGCAGACCTCGGGGGCCTCATGGCCGGCCAGGCGGTCCATCTGGATGCTGCGGCCCTGGCTGGGCTCGGCGAACAGGTACCAGGTGGTGTCGCCGGTGCCGGAGGTATCCACCACCTCGAGGTACGGGTCCACGTGCAGCTTGATGCCCAGCTGCGGCACGATGTTGGTCACGGGCACCGGGACCGCGGATGCCAGCTCCTGCTGCATGGCCGAACTCAGGATGGCCCGGGCGGTGAACTCCAGGCTGGTCGGCACCACCAGGTGCACACCGCGCACGGCGATGGGCTCGCCGTTGGGGTCGGTCTGCAGCGCCATGAGCTGCAGCGTGGTCTGCAGGTTGGCGATGGTCAGCGGCAGCACGCCGGTGTTGGTGACGTTCTGGCCGTCCACGTCGGCGATGGGAGCGCCGAACAGACCGGCAGCCGGGCCGGTGGCGGAGCTGTACAGCTCGGTCACGTGCCGGGCCTCAGTGCGGATGGCCGCGTTGGCGAAACGTTCGGCGATGTCCGCGAACGCGCCCATGGAATCGTTGATGACCGACTCCCACGAGATATCGAACTGGCGGCCATACTTGGCGAGCGCGTTGGTGTACGCGCCGGTGCCGGACGGCGTGGTCAGGTAGGGGGCCTTCTCCGCGACCTGCGGCAGCAAGTTGTCCTGGCCGTAGACCTTGTGCTTGTTGTGCTGGTTGAAGTTGGGCAGGGTGCCGGTCGGGCAGTACGCCTTCCAGTCGGGCACGTTGATCTGCCACTTGGCCAGCATGTCGTTCTGCACGAGCACCCCGAACAGGGTGGGGAAGTCGCTGGTGGTGATGGCCTCATGCAAAGCGTGCTGGTGGGCGTAGTGGCTCATGCTGTACTCGTTGCGCACGAGCCGCAGAGCCTCGGTGAGCTGGGCCTCGGAGTAGCGTTTCGCCGTGACCGGCGAGAAGCCCCTCCAGTTTTCCATGAGCTGCAGGAACTCAGCCATGTGATTGACCTCCATGGTCGGGCGGGCATAAAAAAAGGGCCGCTCGAGAAGCGGCCCTTCGGGGCGGGGGAGCTGTTCGGTCAGGGTCTACGCGATGAAGCTGTCGACCGGGATCACCCGGTAGTAGATGCGAATGTGGATCTCGTTGTCGTTGGCAGCGTTGCCCGCGATCTCATCATCGAGGTTGGTGATGACCACGGCTTTATTCTCTTCAGGCTCGAAGGTCTCCGCACGCTCGAAGGTGATGTAGCGGGTCTCGTCGTTGGCCTGGTCGATGAAGCCGGTCGATTCGATCTCGTGCATCTCCGCGCCGCCGTCCCAGCCGATGGACAGGTCGTCGGCCGTCTCCGTGAACACGTTGGTGCCGCCGTAGGACAGGTGTATCACGGCGGAGATGGGCACCACGGCCAGGTCAGCACCGGGGGCGGCGATCAGTGTGATGGGCGTGGCCTTGAGCGCCTTGACGTCCGCACTCTCCAGCTTGACGTCCGCGAACTTCATCACGGTCGGATCGAGTTTGTCCTCGTTGATGAAGTTGTCGGCGAACAGCGCCCGGGTGGCGGCATCGGCCGCAAAGGCCCCGTTCTGCACCGCGTCCAGCAGGAAGGCGTTGGTCATGCTGTTGGCACCAAACACAGACAGCGCCGTGGCGGCGTCAAAGACACCAGCCGCGAACAGCGCCCGCCCGGCCGCGTTGGCAGAAATGACACCCGGCACCAGCGCAGCGGTATTGACGGTGCCGGCCCCCAGAGCGGGGTGCGGGCAGTGGAGCACCTTGATGGTGGCAGTGAGACCCGCACCCACCGTCTCCAGGGCGATACCGTAGGGGGTGCCCGTGGTCAGGTTCTCCAGGCGGTCGTTGGCGTCCACGTAGTACACGGTGTCGCCCACGGCGATCCCGGCCACCACATCGGTGACGGGGTGATCGGCCACGTACATGCCGAAGTCGACCACGGTCTCGGTGGCGGCCACGCCGCCGTCGCCTTCGTCCAACATGGCGATGCCGGTCATGCTGCCGAAGCGGACCGGGTCGCCGGAGTCGGGCGCGGCCGGGTCGGTGACGACCACCGGCCAGGTCAGGCGGTTCAAAGACACAACGATGTTGTCTGCCATCTCGGCTTACCTCCCGCTCGCCACCTGGGCGAGCTGCTCAGCGGTCGCTTCGTCGTACCCCTCGGAGCGATACTTGGCCTTCCATGCCTCGAAGAGCTGGCCACTCTCGGGCTGACCGGCCTCGCCGCCCATGCCCTTGACTTTGCCGGACTCGGTGACAGCGGCGTACTCCTTGAGGGCCTCCGCCGCCAGATTCTCAGCCGCTTCTTTCAGGGCCTCAGTGTCGAGCGCCCCGTCTTTCAAGGGCAGGCTCTTCACGGCTTCTTTGACCAGGCGAGCCCGGGTAAGCTCATGCAGGTCTTCGCGGGCGTGGATCACGCTTTCGGCTACCTCGGTGGCCTTAGCGATGACCTCCGCCTCCTTCAGGCGTGCGTTCTCCGCCTCCAGCGCTTCCGCGCGCTCCTTGGCGGCCTGTGCCTCCGCCAGCGCGGCATCCCGCGCAGCTTCAGCTTCTCTCAGTTTGGTTTCGTCCACGTCTTCACCTCCGCTGTGCGGTTGTGGTTCCACGACGCGGGATCGCGCCGCTTCGTACAGGGATAGGATCTGGCCACCGGCCCCGGGCGTGGTCACAAAGTCCACGCTCTTTGCGGCCACGATGGAATCGATAATGGGCGTCTTCTGTCCGGCGACCTCGCCCACGCGGTACTTGCCCATGGCGTTGATGGAAACGCCGATGTGGGGGGCCAGCTCTTCCACGAACGGCTTCCAGGGGTCAAAGACCTTCGCGTCCGCGTAGAGCCCGGGCCCGGCCACGCCGGCGGACTCATAGCGGGCGTCGGATACCAGCTCCGCTGCCAAGTCACGGAGCGAGCGCTCAGGGCGCTCGGCTTCTTCAGTGGGCGTCGGATGGTCAACGTACATCTTGGTCCCGGCGCGGAACACGCCCGGACCATCGCGCTCGAGCACCTCGGCCGGGTAGTAACCGCTGGAGCCTTGGCCGGGGGCGATGATCTTCACGGCCATGGTGCCATTCGCGCCTACGGCCTTCTCGACCAGGGGGACAAAGTCGCCGGAGAGGGTGAGGTCCTCGGCCTCAGCCGTGGGTTCTTCGGCGTCGCGCTCGAGGATGGCGCGGATCTCCGCCAGCTTGGCGCGGGCCTGTTCATCAAGTTCCATCAGGACCTCCCTTGCGGGGTAGGTTTGCGCTGGTAAAGGGCCGTGCAGCGGCAGGCCACATGCCCTAGTGGCCGATCATGGCCTGACGGGAAAGACGAACCCAGTGGTATCCAACCCGCCGCCTCATTCTGGCGGCACAGGTCGCTGACCCTCGAATCCTTCACTGTGCTCCACTTCTTTTCCATCTGGATCCCGGCGTCCTGCAACTGCCGACCGACAGTAAGAGAGCCATGCTCATAAGCTTCTCCAGCTTCCTGCACCGCCACCAAATGCGCCCGGCTCTCGATATGGCGCTGGGGCATTCCCACCGCGAACTCTGAGAAACGGCTGCTGATCTCTTCGGCCACCTGGTCATAGGGCAACCCCAGTTCCATCCCCCGCGTCACCATGTCGTGGATGACCTTGCGCGTGGTCTGGTTGATCATGGTCACGCGCTCGGCTCCGTACTGCTCCAGGAATGCCACCGCGCGGGGGTTGGCCAGGCTGAACGAGATGTCAGCTCCGAGATCGGCAATAGCCGCCCGGGCACCCGACTGGATAGCCGCCTCCACCAGAGCCTGGATAGGCTCCTCAAAGAGCTGCAACGTCTGCAACTCCGCCTCTGCGAAATACTGCTCCCAAGGGAGAGCCAGCGCGGCGTCTCCCGGCGGCGGCGGGGGCTGTGGGGGTGGGGGCGGCCCCTCGCGCAATCCCGCTTCTCTGGCCGCCGTATCCCACAACGCCACAAACACCCTGCCCTGCTCCTGAAACGCCCGAGAAAGGGCACTCTCGGCGCGCTGGGTGGCTTTGGCCAGCGCCCTCTCGCGCCGGGTGCGCGCTACCGCCTCCAGGAAGCGGTCCAGGATGGGCAGCAGCTCAGTCGCGCGCAAGGTCGGCCACCGCCTCGCGCAGCGTCCGCACCGCCTCCACGAACGACTCCTGCGCCTCCGTGCCTGCCTGCCGGTCCTCCCAGCCCTCGGGGAAGAGCGCGGCCAGGATTTCGTCCACGTCATCCTCACCCAGCGCCGTCAGCAGCATACGAGAGACCGTGGGGAGATCCATAGTCCCGGCCAGCGCCTTGCCGTCCAGGGTGGCAGAGGTGACGATGGCGCCGATGGTGTGGTCGATATCGCGCTCCAACACGGGTGGGAAGTCCACGTCCAGGTGCCGCGCCTTTTCGTCCAACATCACGGGCAGCGGACCGCTGGGGGCCGCCATGGCGCGCTCGATGGCGTACTGGATCAACTCCTTCAGCCAGTCCTCCCACAGTAACTGCCGGTCGCGGAACTTGAGTTCGGTAGGCCGGTCCAGACTCTTGGCCGTGGCCAGCGAACCCACAGAGGCGTCTCCGAAGAATGTCTCGGGTAGGCCCATGGCGGCGGCCACCATCAGCAGCATGCGGCGGCCGTCCTCGGTGGAGGTGGTGGCGCCCGCCGTGCGGATGGGTTGCAGGTCGCTTCCCTCCGCCATGATGGCCATGGCCCCGGCCACGGGCGGCGGGTTGGTATCGTAGAGCGAGGCTCCCACACCGGTATTCATCTTGGCCTTGGCGGCGGCCACGCCCGCCTTGCCCCCCGGGGTCTTGCGCTTCCAGGCAAACCGCGCATAGGAGCGCACAATAGTGGCCCAGTCCTCGAGGAACTCCTTGTAGGCGCGGGACCAGTCCAGGCCGGAGAAGACCTCGGGCACGCCGAAGCGCATGTGGGCGAAGCCCCCGACCTTCACATGGTGGATACACACGCTCCAGTCAACGGAGTAGGTGCGTCCGCCCACGCTGTAGAGCTTGGGCTTACCCGCTGGGTCGTACTGCCAGTCGGGCAGCAGCACCTCCTGGCGGCGGTTGCGGGCGTCGTTCCAGGCGCGCAGGTAGAACCAGGGCTCTCCCCGGTCGTCGGGGTTGGTCACGATGTCCCGGATCTCCTCCGCCGGGAAGCAGCGCACCCGCACCGCCCCGGTGGCGATGTGAGTGAAGATGGCCGTGAACAGGTTGCCGGCCACCTGCAGCTCCACTTCCTTGGCACCAAGGGCGAACTGCCGGAACTCGCTCTTATTGGCAGCCAGGAACGCCTGCACCACCTCGTTGACCTGCTCATCTTCAGCCCGGATGCTGACACCCTGCCCGAACACGTAGAGGCGCTGCACTTCCACGCCGCGGCTGATGAGCGGGTTCTTGAGGTAGCTGTAGCGGGCGATCTGCGTGATGCGATCGAGGCCCTCGCGGGAGAACTCGCGCTCGCCCTCCAGACCCATGCGTATCCAGCCAACGTCCTCAAGGGCCTGCTCCAGCTCCGCCAGGCGCTCATGGAGCAGCTCCACCTCGGGCGAGTCATAAACCACCGGCGTCGGGGCGCTGCCTCGGAAGATGTCAAGAAAGCCCATGCTCACCTCGATCAATACGGGCTGATGCGGACTGGTTCGTAGTACTCGACCACCTCTTCATAGGATTCCCCTAGTCCCAGCAGGCGGTTGAAGGCGCCGCTGCTACCGTCCACCTGGTCGTCATGCAGGCCGTTGGGAAACACCGTCAGCTCATCCAGGTAGCGCTCGTTCCAGTCGCCGCGTACCAGCTTCACGTTACCCGCCTCACACTGGGCGGCGAAGGGCTCCGCTCTGACTTCCTTGGGACCCGAGGGGCGCTCGGCATGGACGGCGTACCCGGCCAGGTTGCGGATGGTGTACTCGGCGGAGTCCTTCCCCCCCGACCCCGGTTCCTGCTCCAGCCAAATCTCCACCGGTCCGTAGCGCTCGCGATCAGCCTCGGCTGTGCGACGAATGACGGTCTCGCGCTCTAGGCTGCTCCACTGGCCGCGTACCACGTCCTCAACGTACCAGTAGGAGCCGGGCACCCAACTCATGAGCACACCCGCCGTGTAGTCCCCCCCGTCGCGGGTGCCGGCTTTATCCCAGTAGCGCACGCGGTAGGCCCGTGCGGCAGACGCTGGCACGATCTCGAACCAGTGGCGTTTGAAGCGGTTCCCCTCCGGCGATCGCGGAGTGCCTTGGTACTCCGACGCCCAGGCCAGCGAGCCCACGTCGCGCCGGAGTGACTCCAACTCCGGCTTGCTGTACCGGGCCGGGGCCAGGGGCTCTCCCTCAGCACGCCCCAGCGGGTCGCCCTCGCCTTCGGAGAGCGCCGGCAGGCGAAGTACCGTCCACTCACCCTCATCGCGGGCCAGAAGCCGACCGGCAAGATCGTCTTCGTGCCAGCGGGTCATGATGAGCACTATGGCTCCGTCCTCCCAGATCCGTGTCCGGAAGGTGCCCCGGTACCAGTCCCAGGCCCGGTTGCGGTAGGTCTCTGACTGCGCCTGCTCCCAGTTCTCTACCGGGTCGTCGATGATGCCCAGCATGGCCCCGTGGCCGGTGATGGGACCTCCGACCCCTGCCGCCACCAATTCGCCGCGATGTGGTGCCGCCAGTCCCCAGTTGTTGACCGCCCGGCTCTCGGGGTTGGTGCCGACGCCGGGAAACAGACCGGCAAACTCTTGGCTCTCCACCACCTGCCGGGCTTGGCGGCTCTTGGAGTACGCCAGGTCGGCCGCGTAACTGGTGATGATTACCGGGTCATCGGGACGCCTGCCCATCCAGTAGGCCGGGAAGCGCACGCTGGTCAGTTCCGATTTGCCGTGCTGCGGAGGGGCGAAAATCATCAGACGGCGGATGTCGCCAGCAATCACCCGGTCCAGGTGGGCGGCAACGAGACGATGAAATGGCTCGGCTTGGTAGCGGGGAAAAGTATGCTGCGTGAAACCGATAAGGCTAGTCTGCGCCTGCTGCTTCTGGGCCCGCAGCTTCCGCCGCAGTTGCTCCTCCCTCAGCGCTCTCCGCCTCAGCAATGGCGCGCTCGAGTTCTTCGTCGGAGAGGTGCGAGAAGTCATACTCATGCTGGATCGGCCCTCCCTCCGGGCCGGAGAGTTCGCGGCGAACAGGCGCATACAGCCCCAGGTACTTGGCGCGAATGTCTAGGCAGCGCAGCAGTCGGTCGATGGCTCCCAGGTGCCCGGCCTTGACCTGTGCCCACAGCGCCAGGATGGCCCGCTCCACACGCATGAGGTCGATCTGGCGCAGCGATTCGGCGTCCTCCTCGGTCCGAGCGCGCTCGCGGTCCAGGCAGCGCCTGACCAGTCGGTACGCGCCCGACTCGCTCATCTCCAGTTGCTCGCCAATCTCCGCGTAGGTGGCGCCGGCCAGGCGCAGGGCGATGCCCTTGCGCTCGCGCATCACACGCTCAACTGCTTTGGGTGTGGCCTTCGTTGCCATCCAGCACCCCCTTCTTACCCGTGAACTCCTCCCAGCGCCGGACGATCACGTCGCAGTAGCGCGGGTCAATCTCCATGCCGTAACACACACGCCCCGTCTGCTACCGTCGCCTTTGGCTCCCAGCGCTTGGCCGCGCACCCGGGACAAGAGTGCTCCAGCTCGGCAAGGGCTGCTTCCCGGCCGCAATAAGCGCACACGTAGCGCATAACCGCCCAGCAGTCACCTGTCACGATAGGCGGCTTCAATGCCATCCCACCCCCCCGGAATTACGAAAGGCCGCCCATCCGGACGGCCCCAAGAGCGCAGTTACTCCACCTGCATGTCTGTACCAAACTGTACCAACTACCCGCCCGCCCGTCAACTGGTAGCGTCCGCTGTACGCCGTTGGCGGCCAAGGTGGGCATGGCAAATGTCCCGAACTGTGCTCTTGGAGCACCTCAAGCGCTTGGCGATCTGGGCGTAGGTGTGACCGGTCATGCGCAGACGGAGCACCTCCGACTCACGGCCGCCTGCCACCAACCGCTCTCCCTCGGCCACCCCGTGCCACGGCGTGTAGGTGGGTACGTCATCGGGGATGTCCCGCGCCATGAACTCGATGCCCCGCTCGGACAGCTCCGCCTGCGTCCCCCGATCGAGCCAATCTAACGGCGGGATGAAGATGTAGCGGGCCTGCACGGCACGCGCCTGGTCGGGATGGTGCAGCCGCAACCGGGCCAGAGCCCACCCCACGGCATACAGACGATAGCGCTTAGAGACCTGGCGCTGGTAGATGAACCAGCGCTCCTCATCCTCCGAGCAGCGAGGTGGAGCACAGGCGGCGAGGATGCTGTCGCGGGGATAGTCGAGTGTGCTGCCGATCTTGCCCATGTCCAACATGCGGAAGTGGTCCTCCAGCAGGAAGAGCACGCTCTTGATCGCCTCACACTTCTCAGCGAGCGTCTGCATCTTGATCCGGGTTGTGGGTTTGCCCATCGCTCATCTCCGCCTCCCCTTCTTCGCCTCCGCCTGCGCCTCTCTCTTGCACGGCTGCTCCCGCATCAGCCGAGCGATGTCGTCCGTCCGCAGCGCGCTCCGCTCCACTGTGGCCTCCACTGTCATGCCCCCGACTTTCTCGATGCAGAGCGTCCGTCGCCCGGCGAACAGCATTCGGCACTCGCGCCAGAACCGCTCAATGGCGTCGTCGAGGGTGGGGTCGGGGGGCCTCATGCGGCCACCTCGTGCTCGCTATCCAACACTCGGAACGTCTGAGCGCCCCCGTCAAATGTGAACTTGACGGATCCCTGCTCTCCCATCCTCGCCTTTGCTACCACAAACTCCCCGTTGGGCAGCACCGTCCGTGTCTGCTCTTCGCGCTCACGATGTACGAAGATCACCTGGTCCGCGTCCTGCTCCACCGACCCGGAGTCTCGGAGGTCATCGAGCGCCGGCACCGCGAATCGTTGGCTACGGTCCGCCCGGCGTAACTGCGACAGACAGAGCACGGGGATCTCCAACCGGCGCGCGATGTCCTTCAGCGCGTGGCTGTTGCGCGTCGTGCCCTCCAGGCGTGAGTCACGGCCGATGTCCAGAAACTGCAGGTAGTCAACAACCAGCAGGCCTGGGTCGTACGCGGTCGCCATGGCCTCGATCTCCGCCATCTTGCGGGTGTAGGCGATGCCAACCCAGTCGTACGCTTCCACCTCGAGCGCTCGGTCTACGGCCCGCTCGTCGTCAACTCCGGCGCGACCAGCATAGAAGCGGCGCCCGCTCAGACCCCAGCGTTGCGCTACCCGTACGCCGATTTCGTCCGGCGACATCTCGCAGGAGACGAACAGCACGCGCTTTCCCGACCTGGCCGCCGTGACCGTGATCTCAATAGCAGCAGCCGTCTTGCCCATGGAGGTGTAGCCGGCCAGGTAGCAGAGCCACCCAGGACGAAGTCCTCTGGTCATCCACGTGACACGGCTCCATGGAAAGTCGATTCCTCTCGGGAGTGGATGCCGGGTGTAGTGCTTGACCTGAGAGAGCGCACTCCGCAGTGTGACAATGCCCTGCAGGGCTTCCCCGGGGGTCATCGGTGTTTCTACCGGCGTCTCTTTGGCTTCCCGCTTGCGTTGCGCCCTCCCTCGGGCACTGCAAATACTGCGGTCTACCTCTCGCGGCCGCAGTCCTGAGCGCTCACCCGCCAACGTCAACCGCTCCGCCCACCTGTCGAGGACGCCGGCATATGCCAACGCTAGGGCCAGGTGATAGAGGGAAGCATTACGCTCTCCCTTCTCCGTCTTCTCCAGTGCTCGGACGGCCACCTCGATCATGGCTTCGTCTCCGCTGGTCCGGAAGTGCATCACCGCTTCCTTTACGGCTTCAGCGGCCGGCGGGTCGTATCGCTTCTCACCCGTGCCGTCGATCCGCGCTCCCCATTCAGCCATGACCAGCAGGTCCTCTGCGGCCACCTCCGCCGGAAGCTCACTCGGTACGCCTTGCGCGTAGAGGAAGGTGTAGTGCTTGCCGCTGGGATGTCGGGACGGAGGAACTACCGAGTAGCACTCGTTCCAGCGCAGCTCGAGGTGATCAGTGCCTTCGTAGGGGGCCTTCAGCACTCCAGCGTCCGCCTCGAGGTCTGGGCAGCGTACCCATATCTGGAAGCCGTGCCCGGTGCGCACGGCCCACGGGTAATCTGATGGCAGCCACAGGAAGTCGAGCAGCTCTTGCAGCACCGCCACGTCTGTACATCGGTCCGCGTCGATGTTTACCAAGTGCTCGGACACAGGACCGGCGATCACCCCGATGCCCTTGGCGTCGTCCCAGGCGAACGCGCCCACGTCATCGGCGGTTTGCCGCTCGTGCTTCCACCGATCCCACGTGTCCACAATGGGCCGCTTCTCGGCACCTATGGGGAGCACATTGAGACCGAGGCTGTGGTAACTCTGAGCCAATTGCAGCTTAGTCGCCATCGAACCACTCCTCCTCAGAGGTGATGACCTGTCGGCATCCAACCATCTCCGGTTTAGCCCGAGCGATGAAGCGCTCCACGTGCACATCGTCCCGACATATCAGCTCGAGCTCGTCGTACACCGTCCCTGTCTCGTTCTGGCCCATGTTGTGCGGACTGGCCCGGCATCCGTCCACGGCACGTTTGAGCTGGTCCACGGTGTAGCCGTCTTTCAGCCGACCCACCACAGCCCGATAGCGCTTGGACTTGCTCTTGAACTTGGCGTCCGGGTGCTGCATCACTTCTCGCCAGTGGTCGAACACCTCCGTGGCCGCTTCCGACCAGCGGTCGGACGGCGTGCCGTTCGACATAGGGGTTTTAATTGGTCTGGTCTGGTCTTTTGCGCGCGCGAGGTCCCGAAGAGTTGGGACACTGTCCCCAGATTCCGGGACACCGTCTCCGTTGTTGGGGACATCGTCGGTTTCGTGTCCCCGACTTCTGGCCCGCTGTGCCCGCTTCTTTGCTGCCGCTTGGACACGCGCTCGGAAGGCGTCTCCCTGGTTGTCTTCCCAGTCGTGGATGACCAGCCTTCCCTCGATCTTGGCCAGAAACCCGAGTTTCTTTCCGCCGCAGTTGATGAGACTCTCCACGAAGATATCTGGGTCACCCGTCCAACCTGCAGCGTCGGCGATGTCCTCCGGCTCAAAGTCCTCAATGTCGCCGTCAGGTGCGTAGTCTAGAGCCCAGTACCAAAGGCAGTGTAGGTAGCCGATGACGTGGGGTGGCTCCGCGTCCAACATTCGTGCCAGCCGGCGCGTCTTGGGGTGGTCGCGGAGCCCCACTTGTGAGGGGATCCAGTCGGTCATAGGTCCTTCTCCGGATGCGCCCTCTGGTGGCATTCGCTGCAGACCGAGACAAGGTTGTAGGCGTGTTCCCAGCTTCTCGGTTCGTAGCGTTTTCGGTACTGACGGTGATGGACAGTTGTTGCCTGTCGAGTGAGGCATGACTGGCACATATAGCCGTCACGTCGCAGCACGCGCTCTCGCAAGCTTTGCCATTCCGGTGATCGCAGATAGGCGTTGTAATCAGCCCACCACTGCTCTTCTTCGGTGGGTTCCAGGATTACCAGTTGGTTTACACGCTGGAGCATGGCGAGCTTGATAGCCTCGGTATGTCCCCAGTGGGTTTGTCGGTCTACCCGCTCCGGCGCCGATGCCCGTTCCTCGTCGGTGAGCGATGAGTATTTGATGGCCGATGACAGATGAGACCAGCAGCGGGCACACTGCGTCTGATAGACAATGACGCCGTTCGATTGTCGGAAATGCACCAGCATGGGCTCGTGCTCGCAGTCCTTGGCACCGATGTACTGGTAGATCTCATGAAGGATCTTCGGCCGGCTCTCGTGGGTAACTGGACCGTGCTCCAGCAGGATTTGACGCAGCCGCTGTTCCCAGTCGGCATAGTAAGGGGGCGAGTCCCCCAAAGAGAGTTCGCCTCGTTCGAGGCTGGATAGGGTACGATTACCCATGCGGCACCTCCGGTGCAGTCGGATGTGTGACCGCCACGGCCGGGGAGTGTTTGCGCACTTGCCCGGCCTCTTTGTGGCTTCCGAGATTATACCCCCTCCGGGTGCCATCATCCATCAGTCGGCCTCCCCGTCGTCTCCGTGGATCTCGCTCTCCTGTTCCTCCTCCGCCATCTCCCGGATGTACGCCGCAAGCTGCGGCCAGTTGGCGTCAAGGCCATTGGCGCGATGCGCCAGTATGAGCGGCTCATACCGCGCCCTCCTACCTCGCCCGCCAGCACTGCTCCATCATGGGGCCACACGTACACGGGGAT
>Ga0172382_10010667_pt1 | contig 12276 bp, 10 predicted proteins | sample Leawel138RmetaG_FD_122245 | JGI IMG/M metagenome (GOLD analysis project Ga0172382, IMG submission 122245) | Leachate microbial communities from a municipal landfill in Southern Ontario, Canada - Leachate well 138R metaG | ecosystem: Engineered > Solid waste > Landfill > Unclassified | place...
GCATCGCGCAGGTTCTTCTTCCACTCTTCTGGGGCACCTGCTTACACCCAAATTTTAGAAAAGCTTGAACCAAACACTGCCATCACGTTTGATGATGGCACCGTCACCAGATGTTGGTTGGCGGGTTTGCTCGGTCTGAAGATCATTGGCTGATGCAAGCCCAGACCCTTTTTGAAAAGCTTTGGCAGGCCCATGTCGTCGATGAGGACGACGAGGGAAACTGCCTGCTCTACGTTGATCGCCATCTTGTCTATGAGGTGACCAGTCCGCAGGCCTTCGAAGGACTACGCGAGGCAGGTCGCCAGCCTTGGCGACCCGAGACCGTGATTGCAACGCCAGACCACAACGTTCCAACACGGGAGCGCGCGCAGGGCATCACCGATCCGCTCTCGCGTGCCCAAATTGAACAACTCGGGCGCAACTGCGCCGACTACGGCATTACGCATTTTGGGCTTGGCGATCGGCGTCAAGGTGTGATCCATGTCATCGGCCCCGAACAGGGCGCGACGCTGCCGGGTATGACAGTGGTGGCCGGTGATTCGCACACCAGCACCCACGGCGCTTTCGCGGCACTGGCATTCGGGGTTGGTACCTCGGAAGTGGAGCATGTGCTGGCCACGCAATGCCTGTGGGCCAGACGCATGCGCTCGATGCTGGTGCGCGTGGAAGGCGCTTTACCGGCCGGGGTTGGCGCCAAGGACCTGATTCTGGCGATCATCGGGCGCATCGGCACGGCGGGTGCTAACGGCTGTGCCATCGAGTTCGGAGGTAGCACCATTCGCTCGCTGTCGATGGAGTCGCGCATGACGCTGTGCAACATGGCCATCGAGGCGGGTGCGCGCGTGGGGCTGGTGGCGGTGGATGATGTGACCATCGACTACCTCGCCGGGCGTCCGCTGGCACCCTCCGGTGATTTGTGGGAGCGTGCCGTGACGCATTGGCGCACGCTGCGCAGCGATGAGGGTGCGCCGTTCGACCGCGTGGTGGACATCGATGCCAGCAGCTTGCTGCCGATGGTGACCTGGGGCACCTCGCCCGAGATGGTGGCCCCGATCGACGGCCGGGTACCGGACCCGGCGCAGGAGGCCAATCCGGTGCGTCGTGCCGCGATCGCCCACGCGCTGGACTACATGGGGCTTACGGCGGGCACCCCAATGACCGAGATCGCGCCCGACAAGGTGTTTATCGGTTCGTGCACCAACGCGCGCATCGAGGACCTGCGCGCTGCCGCCGCCGTGTTGCGCGGGCGCCGGATCGCGTCCTCGATCCGCCAGGCGCTGGTGGTGCCGGGCTCGGGCCTGGTCAAGGCACAGGCCGAGGCCGAAGGGCTGGACAGGGTGTTCGTCGAAGCCGGCTTCGAATGGCGCGAACCGGGCTGCTCAATGTGCCTGGGCATGAACGAGGACCGGTTGGCACCGGGTGAGCGCTGCGCCTCCACCTCCAACCGGAATTTCGAGGGCCGCCAGGGTGCGGGCGGGCGCACGCATCTGGTGAGCCCGGTGATGGCGGCCGCCGCCGCCGTGGCGGGGCATTTCACCGACTGGAGCGCCAACATGGCCAGCGTCGGGCTGACGGAAGGAGCGCGCTGATGGATGCTTTCACGACCTTGCACGCGCTGGCTGCACCGCTTGAACGCAGCAATGTGGACACGGACGCCATACTGCCCAAACAATTCATGAAGTCGATCCGGCGCAGCGGCTTCGGGCCCAACCTGTTCGATGCCTGGCGTTACCTGGACACCGGCCATCCCGGGCAGGACCCAGCGCAGCGCCAGCCCAACCCGGCGTTCTTGCTCAACCAGGCTCCATACCGGGACGCGCAGATCCTGCTGGCACGCGAGAACTTTGGCTGCGGCTCCAGCCGCGAGCATGCGGTGTGGGCGCTCAAGGATTTTGGTTTTCGCGCGGTGATCGCTCCGAGCTTCGCCGACATTTTCCATGGCAACTGCCTGAAGAACGGTTTGCTGCCGGTGACGCTGGATGCCGCCACGGTGGATGCGCTGTTTCAGGCCGCCGGGGCGGGCGTCCGGCTACGCATCGACCTGGCCGCCCAGACCGTGGCGCCCGATGGCGGCGTGCCGATACCGTTTCGCATTGACGCTGCCGCCAAGGAGCGCCTGCTCAGCGGGTTGGACGAGATCGAACTGACGCTGCAGCGAGCGGCGCGCATCCGCGAGTACGAAGCACTCCATCGCCACAACGAACCCTGGTTGTTTGCCCAATGATTTTCTCGACGACCATGAACACCGCAGATACGAAGAACACGCCCCTGCACGGCGTGCGAGTCATCGAGATGGGCCAGCTCATTGCCGGCCCCTTTGCCGGCAAGACGCTGGCCGAATTCGGTGCCGACGTCATCAAGATCGAGGCGCCCGGCAGTGGCGACCCCTTGCGAAACTGGCGCATGCTACAAGACGGCACCTCGGTCTGGTGGCAGGTGCAGTCGCGCAACAAGCGTTCGGTCGCGCTTGACCTACGCAGCACAGAAGGGCAGGACTTGGCTCGCCGCCTGATTGCCGAGGCCGACGTGTTGATCGAGAACTTCCGACCCGGCACGCTGGAGGGCTGGGGACTGGGCTGGGAGGCGCTGTCGGCGCTCAACCCTGGACTGGTGATGCTGCGCATCTCGGGCTATGGCCAGACTGGCCCCTACCGCGACCTGCCAGGCTTCGGCGCCATCGGCGAGGCCATGGGCGGCCTGCGCCACCTCACGGGCGAGCCCGGGCGCGTGCCGGTGCGCGTAGGCGTGTCGATTGGTGACACGCTGGCGGCGCTGCACGGCACCATCGGCGTGCTGATGGCGCTTTACCACCGCAAGGTCAACGGCGGTGCCGGCCAGGTCATCGACGTGGCTCTGCACGAGGCGGTATTCAACGTGATGGAGAGCCTGATTCCGGAGTACAGCGTCTTCGGCGCCGTGCGCGAGGCTGCCGGCAGTGCGTTGCCAGGCATTGCGCCCTCCAATGCCTACCGCTGCCGCGACGGCTATGTGCTCATCGCTGGTAATGGCGACAGCATCTTCCGCCGACTGATGGGCGTGATCGGGCGCGCTGATCTGGCTGACGCACCGGATCTGGCCAACAACGCGGGCCGTGTGGCGCGAGTGGCCGAGCTGGATGCCGCGATTGAGGTCTGGACCGCCCCGCGCAGCATGGCCGAGGTGCTGTCCGCGCTGGGTGAGGCCAGGGTGCCGGCCGGCAAGGTGTATACCGCCAAGGACATTGCCGAGGACCCGCACTACCGCGCACGCGACATGATCCTGCGCCAGCGCACCCGCGATGGCCACGAACTGGACGTGCCGGGCATCGTGCCCAAACTACTGGGTACGCCTGGCCGTGTGCGTTCGGCGGCGCCGGCGCTAGGCGACGATACCAACGCCGTGCTGCGCGAGATGGGACTGAACGAGGAGCAGATCGGCGCGCTGCGGGCCAAGGGGGTGATCGCATGAGCGGCAGCATCTGGCAAGGCGCTGGCCGGCGCGTCTTCATTCAGGACGTGGGTCCGCGCGACGGCCTGCAGATGGAGGTGGCCTTTGTGCCGACCGAGGACAAGGTGGACCTGGTGAATGCGCTGTCGCATAGCGGGATGGCCAAGATCGAGGTGACGGCCTTCGTGTCGCCGCGGGCGATTCCGGCCCTGCGCGACGCCGAGGCGGTGCTGCACCGGATCGAACGCGTGCCGGGAGTGGTCTATGCGGCGCTGGTGCCCAACGTGCGGGGCGCGGAGCGGGCGATCGAGGCACGCGCCGACGAACTGAACCTGGTTATGTCGGCCACCGAGACACACAATCTCGCCAACCTGGGCATGCTGCCCGCGCAGTCGGCGCGCGACCTGGCCGAGGTGGCCCGCATCTCCCGGGCCGCCGGCACGGCGGTCAATATCTCGCTGTCCTGTGCCTTTGGATGCCCGATGGAAGGTGACGTGCCCTTGGCCACCGTGCTGGACTGGTGCGCGCGCTTCATCGAGGGGATGGGCGCCACCGGAGTGACGCTGTGCGATACCACCGGCATGGCCTATCCGGGCCAAGTGGCGGAGCTGACCACGGCCTTCCTGGCGCGCTGGCCGCAGACCGAGCTGACGCTGCACTTCCACAACACCCGCGGCATGGGCCTGGCCAACGTGCTGGCCGGCATCGATGCCGGTGCGCGGCGATTCGACGCTTCGGTCGGCGGACTGGGCGGCTGCCCCTACGCGCCAGGCGCCAGCGGCAACGTGGGCACCGAGGAGATCGTGCACGCGCTCGGGCTGATGGGGTTCGACACCGGGGTCGATCTGGAGCGGCTGATCGGGATCGCGCAACGGCTGCCATCTTTGATCGGTCACGAAGTGCCGAGCCAGATCGTCAAGGCCGGCCCGCGCCTGCGCCTGCACCCCCCACCCGCAGGCTTCGAGGAAGTGCGCGCCAAGGCACTGGCCAGAGCCTGAGGCGGATTCCAAAGCCCCTGAACCCCTTCGCAGGGGTTTCTTTTTGGGGATCCGTGTTCGCGCGCTGCGGGCGTCCGAAAGAGCGGTCTCGCATCGGCGCTGCGTCAGCCCCTGGCCTGGTGTGTCGGGTTGTGCGACAGTGGCGTTGCCCACATCCCCGCGCGGCAGCGGGTCCTTCGGTTCCCCGACATGGGGTGGGTGTCCGGCCTTGGCGTCGCGTTGGCTGGGTCCGCGTCAGGCCGGGACGGAGGGGCGGAAACGGAAAAAGGAAGCCGCGTTGCCCGCGGGCTTCCTATCGGATGGCATGGTCCGGCCTCGGGATCGCATGCGCCCGAGGCCGCCAGGGCCTTTCAGCCCCGGTTTTCGTATACGCCCAGTTTGCGGTGCAGGGGACTTTCGTCTGCCATGAAGACGAACGCTGGTTGGCCGTCGTGGCGGTTGTGCAGCGTCACAGCGGTGTAACCAGGGGCGCAGCAGGTGTCGGATTCTTCCAGCGCGAAAACGCTGTCACCGATACCGGCCTGCACGCGGCCTTCTATCACGTGGAACACGCAGGCCGGTGAGCGCACGGGAAGGCGCAGAGTCTGGCCGGGGCGCAGCATCAGGGCGTGGAAGCCCAGGTTGTTCTGCGCATCGCGGCCGGTCTCAGGGTTGACGTAGGTCACCTGAACGGCTTCCAGTTTGGGCTGGTCCGAGGCCAAGGCCAGCAGCGCAGCACGCACATCAACCCAGGGGTAGCGCAGCAGGGGATAGCCCTTGTCGCTGCGTACAAACTGCGGGCTGGGCACCACGCCGCCGCGCGTGTAGGTGCATTCACCGTGACCGGGCCTGACCGCCTGGCGCGGGCCTTCCTCAATCAGGTAGGAGGTCTCGGCGTAATGGATGATTGGCAGGTCCAGCACGTCGAGCCAAATGACAGGGCCTGTGCCGGTGTGTTCGTGCTCATGCCACAGGCCGGTGGGCGTGAGGATCAGGTCGCCGCGCTGCATCGGGGTTGCTTCGCCGTCTACAGTGGTATGGGCGCCTTCGCCCTCGATCACCATGCGCGCGGCATTGGGGCTGTGACGGTGCCCGGGAGCGCACTCGCCGGGAAGCAGAAGCTGCATGCCCAGGTAGATGGCCGGACTGACCTTCATGGTTTCCAGCCCATGGCCGGGGTTGGCCAGCACCAGCACCCGGCGCTCGGCCTTTTCGATCGGGGTCAGCTCACCAGCCTGCATCAGCAGCGGGCGCAGCGCGGCATACGCCCAGTGGACGGACTGGGTCTGGCGTACCGGTGCGTGCGGTGGCAGCAGCGCACGCAGGCTGGGCCACAGCGGCACGAGGTTCTGGTGCTTGAGCGCGTCGCGGTAGACCTGTGGCAGGTCTTCTAGGCGGCCAAGCTGGTCGAGGCGGGTGTCGGCATCTTGCATGGTGGCGTACTCCTGAGGTGTCGGCCGGGGAACAACCTCCCCCTGGCGGGGGAGGCGGTCCTCAGGCTGCATCGGTGGCGAGACAGTTCCTGACATTCCAGCCGTACAGCCATTCCATGGCGTCGTAGAAACGCGCCTGCGAACGGCCATTCCAAAGCGCGTTGCGGATCTGACGCTCGACGCCGCTGGCATGGAACAAACGACCCATTTCTCTGCCTGAAAGCACGATGCGGCCGGTGCGTACGATGCGCGAACGCTGGTACAGATCGAGCGCCTTGTCCCAATCGTTGCCATTCACGCGCAGAGCCTCTCCAAGAGTCACCGCGTCCTCCATCGCCATGCAGGCGCCTTGCGCCATGTACTGCGTGGTCGGATGCGCGGCGTCGCCCAACAGCGTGACACGGCCATAGGTCCACTGGCTGATCGGGTCGCGGTCTGCGGTGGCCCAGCGCTTCCAGCTCTTGGGCAGCTCAATGAGCTGGCGTGCCTTGGGGCAGATTTCTTGGAAGTAACTCAGTACCTCTGCCTTGCTGCCTTCGGTCACACCCCAGGTTTCAGGCTGGCGGCTGTGAAAGGTGACGACCACGTTGTACTGTTCACCGCCGCGCAGCGGGTAGTGAACCAAATGGCAGTTGGGACCAACCCAGATGCTGGCGGCGTTCCAGCGCAACTCCTCGGGAAAGTCGGCCTTGTCCACCACGGCACGGTAGACCACATGTCCTGTGACGCGCGGTGGATCGCCCACGCATTGCTGGCGCACTATGCTCTTACCGCCGTCAGCACCGATCAAGGCCTGGCCTGTCCAGCGCTTGCCATTCTGGTCGATGGCTGTGACGGTCCGACCGGCTGCGTCCTGCTCAATTTTCTCAATGCGCGTGCCGGTGAAGAATTCGACGCGGCCGGTTTCCTGCGCGCCTTCGAGCAGGGCTGAATGGATGTCTACGCGGTGGATCACCGCGTAGGGGTTGCCAAAGCGCTTGCGGAACGCTTCGCCGGTTTCGATCCAGGCAACCTGGTATTCGTCGATGGCGTCGTGCATCGCCAAGTAATCGGTGTAGACGGCACGGGCGCGGGTCTTGTCGCCCACACCCAGGGCGTCGAAGGCGTGGAATGCGTTCGGCCCTAGCTGAATGCCGGCACCAATCTCACCGATTTCGGGTGCCTGCTCGAAAACCTGCACTTGGAAACCCTGGCGCACCAAGGCGAGGGCGGCGGCCAAGCCGCCAATGCCGCCGCCGGCGACCAGAACGGGTTGTTGTCTGTCTTTGCTCATGAAAATACTCCTGTCCAGGTGGTCGTTGTTTTTGGTGGAAAGCGGGTTACTGCGGTTGCAGATTCAGCTTGTCCAGCACCCGCTGCCAAGTCTGTCGGTCCTGCTCGATGTAATCGGCCAGCTGCTCCGGCGTTCCGGGCCGAGGGTAGGTGCCCAGTTCGCGCGACTTGGCCACCACATCCGGCAATCTGAGCACCTCACCCATGTCCCGGTTCATTTGGGCCAGCACGGCCGGGTCCATCCCCTTGCGGGCGACAACAGCGAACCAGCCGTGGGCGACAGCGCCGGGTACGCTGTCGCGGGCGAGCGGGAACGGCTCCAGCCCAGGCTGAACCCGGTCTGCCATTGAGGCCAGGATGCGTAGTCGCCCGCCTTGGACGTTGCTGGCCACAACGTTGTAGGAGTCCACCATCATCTTGACCTGACCACCCAGCGTAGCGCTGATGGCCTGCGCGCCTCCGGGGTAGTGGACATGTAGAAACTGCGCACCGGCTTGCATGCCCAGGAGGGTGGCCGCCAGGTGGGGCGCGGTGCCCCGGCCCACGTCAGCCACCTCGACGCCTGCCGGATTGGCCTTGGCGGCAGCGATGAAGTCGGCCAAGGTCTTGTAGGGCGAATCTGCGGGAACTGCTAGCACGAAGGGCAACTCGGCTGCCAGCGTGACAGGCTCGAAGTCACGCTTGAAGTCGAACTTGACGCCCTTGATGAGGCTCGGTGCCACGGAGATGGCCGATCCCTGCACGAAACCGAACACGCTGCCATCGGCCGGGGCATTGAGGATGGCGTGCATGCCGATCACGCCACTGCCTCCAGGCTTGTTTTCCACCACCACGGCCTTGCCCCACTTTTCGGCCAGCTTGACGCCGATGTAGCGGATCAGAACGTCCGGAGCAGCACCGGCCGGGAACGGCACGATGAAGCGCACCGGCGCGGTGGGCCAAGTGGATGTGGCCGTTGTTTGTGCCAGCGCCGGCATGGCGAGTGCCGCGGCGGCAAGAGCCAGAATTTGACGACGGATGCGGGAAATAGATTTCACGGCAGGTCTCCTTGGAATGGTTGTCAAAAAAAGTGAGGCAGCGTGTGACGCGCACGGACATGCCACCCCGACCGCTGTAAACAGCCGGTTGGAAAAAATGGCATGCCGGCCTGTGCCGGCGGTGGGGCTCAGTTCGGGTGGATGTCCACCACCAGGCGGCCCAGGTGAGTGATCTCGGCTTCCATGTGGTCGCCAGGGAAGACCTGGGACACCCCCTCGGGTGTGCCGGTCATCAAGATGTCACCGGGATGCAGCGTATAAAAGGACGAGGCGAACTCGATCAACTCTTCCAGCTTCATGACGAGGTCGCGCGTGTTGGCGTGCTGGCGCACCTCGCCATTGACCGTGATGAGCAGGTCGAGGTCATCGACGTTAGTGATTTCGTCTGCCGTGGTCAGATAGGGGCCCAGCACGGTGTAGCCATCCGGCGACTTGCGCATGCTGCGTTCCTCAGGACCTCGCACCGTCATGTCCAGGCCCACGCAGTAGCCAGCCACGTGCGAAAGCGCATCTGCAGCATGGATGTGTCGGCCGGTCTTGCCAATGACCGCCACCAGTTCAATCTCGTGGTCGTTGCGCCGGTCGGGGCGAGCGATCTCCACGCCAGCCGAGGCGCCCTCGACCGAACTGGTCGCTTTGAGGAACAGGCCCACGCGCTGGATTTCACCGATCTGATTCTGATGGTGGATGGCCTGGTCTTCGCGCGCCTCCTGCAGGTGCTTAAGGTAGTTGACTGGCGCCGCGATCACCTTGCCGGGATTTGCGATGGGACTGAGCAGCGTCAGGTCGGTCAGACGGTGGCGGGGCAGGTCTGCCACGCCTGCCACGAGCCGGCTGATCTCGTCACGCACGGCGTCCAAGTGGGCAATGAACAGGTCATGGCGAGGCAGCGGATAGCGACAGGCCGGCAGGACCTGGAGGGCGGCAGTGACGTCGATGACCTCGTCGCCCTGGACCAGTCCGAGTTGCTCGTTGTTGAATCGGCAGAGTTGCATGGTGTGATGTTGGTATGGTGTCTCGAATGTGCTCGAACCAGGCCTGAGGGCTCGGGGCGACTGGCCCGCGCCGGAGGGTTGTCTCGCCCCGAACCGGTCGCGCCGCTGATGCACGGGTCGAAATATAGAAAGATGTAGCCAACAATAAAATGGATGGATCCATATTCATCCAATCGAAATTCTCAATAATGGGGTGACCATGAGCGAACCCGACCTTCGGCATCTGCGCATCTTTCTCGCACTCCATGCCGCTCGCAACGTGACCCGTGCAGCCGAGGCCGTAGGGTTGAGCCAGTCGTCAGTCAGCGTTGTGCTGGCTCAGTTGCGTGAACACTATGGCGACCCTTTGTTTGTGCGCACCTCGAGTGGTATGCGGGCCACGCCGCGCGCCGAGCAACTGGCGCCGCTGGTACGCCAGGCGCTTCAATTGCTCGAACAGAGCCTGGTGCAATCAGCGGCGTTCGACCCAGCCCAGATCAGCCGTCGGTTCCGCCTCTGTATGACCGATGTCGGTCAGATGACCCTGCTGCCGCGACTGCTGTCCCGGATTCACCAACTGGCGCCGAATGCCAGCATCGAAGTGGGTAACCTCAGCCACGACACGGCCCGCCAACTGGAAACAGGCGAGGCTGACTTGGCAATGGGCTTCACAGTGGACTTCAAGGCTGGGGGCTTCTATCAGCAGAAACTATTCGACGAAGGCTTCGCCTGCATCGTCGCGCACGATCACCCGCGTGTGACCGACCGGATGACCTTGGCCCAGTTGCGGCAGGAAAAACACGTGAGGGTTATGCTTTCGGCCACAGCCCATTCAATCGTCGACAAGTTCCTGGAACGCAAGGGCGTGCAGCGGGTGTTTGCGGTCCATGTGCCCACCTTCCTAGGTCTGAGCCAAGTAATCGCCACCTCGGAGTTGGTGGCCATTGTGCCGCTTCGGCTGGGTGCAATCTACGCGGCCGAAAGCAGGGTGAAGATCGTTGCGCTGCCGATCCGCTTTCCGTCCTATGTGGTCAACCAGTACTGGCATGACCGCTATCACCGCGACCCGGGCAGCATCTGGCTGCGCTCGCTGGTCTATGAAACCGCCAACGGCCTACCCTTGGCAGCGGCAGCTCCCGGTGTTTCCCGCAGCGCATGAGACTGCCCCCAGCAGAGAGCACTGCCGCTGGCACTGCGGGGGATAAGCCCCTCCCTTTTCTCTTTTACTCTGGCGCGCGTAAGTGATCGAGCAGTTGCTGAGCAGCCTCTGGCAGCGAGGCGCGCGAGCGCACACACAGTGTCAACGCGCGCTGTGCCCAAGGCTCATCAAGCGCAAGCACGCGCAACCGCAGAGACTGCGCGTGCTGCCGCGCCACCGCCTCTGGCAGCACGCCAATGCCCAAGCCGGTATCGACCATCAGGCACAGCGCGTCATAGCTGGTGACCTGAATGCGCAGCCGTAATGCCTTTTGCAGGTCACTTGCAGCCTTGAGCAACAGCAGGTTGATTGAACTGCCCGCATGTAGGCCAACAAAATCATGCTCCAGGGCTTCGGCAAAATCCACGCTAGTGCGCTGTCCAAATGGGTGATCGTGAGCCGTGATGAGCGCTAGCCGGTAGCGGTGATAGGGGTAACACTCCAGCCCGCGTGTCTCGTGGCCGTGGTTGAGCACGCCGATGTCGGCTGCGTTCTCTGCCAGCGAACGCACAATGGCAGTACTGATGCCTTCCTCCAGGCTGATGCGCACCTGAGGAAAACGCGAGAAGAACGACTTGAGCTCTCCAGGGAGGAATTGGGAGATGGCAGAGATGTTGGCAGCAATGCGCACCTGGCCTTTCAAACCGGCGGCGTAGTCCTGCATCTGCGCAGCAATCTGGTCCAGTTCGCTTAGGGCGCGACGCGCTAGCCCAAGTAGAGCGCTACCTGCTGCGGTTGGTACCACGCCACGATTAGTTCGCTCAAGAAGAGTGGTATTCAGCGAAGCTTCGAGTTCACTGATGCGTTTGCTCACTGCAGCTGGCACCAGATGCTCACGTAGCGCTGCCGCTGCGATGGTTCCCTCTTCAACTACAGCGACAAAGAGCTTGAGTGTCTTGGGATCGACTTTCATAAATTGCTTTGCTGATGCAGCTTGAAATACACCGGCATTCTGTGGGCTGCTGCCGGTCCAGTTGACGCCAACTTAAACCTCTTGAAGATCCTCAACCCGAGGCGACTCACAATTCCCAACAGTAACGTACCAATCTGACGGCCCTAAATCTGGCTGCGCAGACGGGATCTCCACCGCCTGCAACATAAAATTCCCGCGGAGGGTCATACCGTGAGGGCACACTTGTTCTTCGACGCTGAGCGTACGAGGTTCTTTCGACCACTTAACAGCGCACGCCGGGAGCTGGTCGCGGCATGTCTGCGTACTCTCTACGAGCGATTGCACGGCCCTTCGGCCGACTACGCCCACAATCTCAATCGGGAAGACCTCAAGGACCTCTTGATGCCAGAGGTGCAGGCCCATCAGGCCCGTCTGGATAGCGCCGACCAGCAAGACGAGCTCGGCGCCGTAGAGACGGATGACCCGGCCCAGGTTGCCTCATTGATCATCCGAATCCTGGTACAGGATGGCTGGCTTGAGCAGTTTCCCGACCGCCAGGGCCTGGTCACTGCCTTTCGGTTCACCCGCCCAGGCAAGCTGTTCGCCGAAGCTTTCTGGTCACTGAACAGACCCAGCCGAAGCCGCCAGCGCAACATGCGCAGCTGCCGCAACGCCCTGGATGCAGCACTGAGCGAGCGTGGCGACGCCCATGACCTGGTGGATGCCTATGAGTACGCGGAAAAGGTCATCGAAGACCTGACCGAGGGCATCGATGACCTGCAAGAGCGCGTACGGCAGCTGATGGTGGAAGCTTCCTTTCACAGCCAGTGGGACAGCTTCGTCGAGTTCCTGCAGCGCTTCCAGCGCGATTACTCCAAACAGCTGACGGTAGACAGCTCCACCCTGCACCGCGGCGCCATCAAGCAAAAGCTTGAACAGCTACGCACAGGACTGGGCTCCGTCAAGCACAGGCGCATGGAAGAGCAGTTGCGCGACATCGCAGCATGGGCGGTAAAGGAGCATACCGGGCCGTCCGTGCTGGACTGGCTGCTTGAGCGGATCGAAGA
>Ga0172382_10010668_pt1 | contig 12276 bp, 6 predicted proteins | sample Leawel138RmetaG_FD_122245 | JGI IMG/M metagenome (GOLD analysis project Ga0172382, IMG submission 122245) | Leachate microbial communities from a municipal landfill in Southern Ontario, Canada - Leachate well 138R metaG | ecosystem: Engineered > Solid waste > Landfill > Unclassified | place...
GTCGCCGGTTCCAGGTGAATGTCGTCGGCGTCCGGAGACTTGAATTTACAACCGATGAAGACGGCAATGAAATATCCCGGACACGATTTGTCCTTCCCGAGGCGTCGACGGTGATCGGCAAGAACGACCGCCTTCTCCTGATCGGTACCGAATATCATATTTCGAAATTCGCCGGGGGGACTGGTAAACCATGAAAACAGCTCGCCGACGGACATTTCTGCTTCCCCGGGGCTGGGTAATACTGGGAACACTGCCGGTCTTTCTCGCTTTGTTGGGAATGTTCATCGTGATGATCGTTGCGTATCCCGATATCCCCGATTCTGCCGTCCGGTTCCGAAAGTTAATAGAAGGTGGTGCAGCTCTAACTGCGGTAACCGCCGTGTTTCTGATCTGGTGGTACGCTGTAGTGACCGGGCGGAGTTACCGTCTGGAACGGGAGTTGGCACGTATACGCGCCGGTTCGCACCGGTTATCGCCGACTGACAAGCACGCCGAGCTGTCCCGTCTGGGTGCAGAAATTCAACAGTACGGCGCTCAGCTGACCCGTCTTTCTAACGTAAAAACGGGCCGGATAAAAGCGCAACAGACCTTGATACAGACTTTGATGCGCAGCGTCGAGGACAGGGTTATTCTGGTCCTCTCCGGTTCGGGGACGCAGTTGTACACTAGTGCCGGCTGGGCGCAGAACCAGGATGACGAGAACACGGCTGAACCGACGATGGAGCCGGGACCGGCCGCCATTGCCGCCCACCTGCTGGCGGGAAAAGGACCGGGCTCGGTACAGGTAAACGGCGTGGACATGACGTTTGCCGGTGTTTTCGGGCGTACCCTGGCCTCACCGTCGATTTCCGGCGATCACGATGACTACCAGACAACGCTGGTGTACATCGTCATTTCGGACCAGGACCTCTCGGTTCCCCAGACGACTTCGGCAGCACCGAAATCGGGGAGTGTCGGAAAACCGGGGCTGGCCGAACGGTTACGTGCTTTTTTGAAACGTTGAAAATCGTGAGGCTACTCTAATCGGCCGGCGTCGGCTCGGACCCCGTTCTAATCTGTTCCATCTGTCGCTGCAGGTCCAGCATCCGAGCCGCCATCTGCCGTGTTTCCGAGGCCGGCTGGAAGGTAGGGTCGATCATCAAGGCGTGGCTTGTCAGTTCGATAGTCCGCTCCAGATCTCCTTGGGCAAACGCCTCAAGGGCGTCCAGATAGTAATCGCGGACTATGTCCTGTCGATCTCTTCGGCCCCGGTCTCCCAGCGAAAAGCTCGCCTGCAGGCTGAACCGGTCGAAGGTCCGCAGTTGGGTTGTCATGTCCAGCGTGTAGTTAACGGTGACCGTCATATCACTCATTCCAATACTACCGCCTAAGTTGATGCGGGGGTTACCGCCTTTCAGCTGATAACCTCCTCGAAGCATAAAGAAATCGGTGACCGTCACGGCAGTGCCAAAGGCATACCCTATCGGCGGTGCCGGAAGATCCGAAAACGGCATAACCGGAACGTTGATATCTGCGGTTACCAAAACCGGCCGAAGGGGCGAGTAGGCAATACCGGAAGACCACGTGGTTGGCAGTGGTTCGTTAAGGACGTTGGGCCCAAAGTTGCGCAAGGTCGTTCCTATCGACATATTACGACTGCTGGAAGGGTAGAATTTGAGAAAGTCAAATCGTGTGAGGACGCCAAAGTCCCCCATGACACCGGCAGCGGACTGTTCCGGTACGATGACGTCGGGGATGTCACGGTATGCCAGTTTGAGATTCGCCCCGACCGCAAGGCCATGGTAGTAAAAGCTGTTGAAAAAGTTGTACGAAACGTTAAACGCTGCAACGGCCTCACTGTACCGTGCCGTTGCACGTTGGACGCCAAAGTCATCGTACTCCGTAAAGGGCACATGCAGGTATTTTATCCCCACACCGGTGCCCAGGTTGTCAAAACGGGTTGTATAGGCGGCGCTTTCCATGTTTGTGTCGGCGATGAGGTTATTGTGAAACACGGCAAGTTCAGTGTTGAGGATACCTGCACTTGCCGCAGGATTTGCCTCCAGGTACGTGACGTCCCGGCCGGCGGCGGTATATGCCGATCCCAGGGCCTCGTATTCTCCGCCCATGGGAATTTCCAGGGTAGGGAAAACCGTCAGACCGGTGTTTTCCACATCTTCGACAGAGTACCGTTCGGCGATATCACCGTACCAGGTGCTGAATGCCTCATCGGGGACACCTGCCGCCGAAGCGTACGCCGTTATTACCAGTCCGAGAAAAAAGAAAAGTACTCTGTCCTTACGAAGTGTCACTCTAAGTTTCATTGTATCGCGCCAGTGCCGATTATTCTATATAGGGTATCGGCTTGTCGGAGTAGCGAATCCAGTGCTGGTGGTGATAAACTGTAGTTGGGCAGGGGATGTATAAAAAAGTAGTTCTTGTGATCATCTCAACGGGTATTCTCCTTCTTAATCCGATGTACCTGTTCTCACGAGGACGCCAGGAAGATCCTATTCGGCAGGCCCGGGAGCTCGTGGCCGAAAACCGGATAAATGAAGCGATTCTGCTCCTCGAACAGACGGTACGGGATGACCCTGAACGGATCCAGCAGGCCGAATCTCTCCTCCGGACCATTCGGGAAATCCGCGGCAGGTATAATTTCCTCTTTGATGAACTGATCGACAACCTGGTCAACAACCCCGACGACATTGAACGGACCCTCCGGATCGTAGACGAGATGGAAGCACTGGACGAATATCCCAACAAACGAGTTGTAGAGCAGATAGAAGACGCCCGTATCGTCGCCCAACTCGCCTATGATCGGAGCATCGTCGAGCAGAGAATGGACGCCGCCCGGGAGCTCCTGGCCGCAGACGATTACAAGGGAGCTGTGGACGTGTACCTGAGCCTCCGTAACCTGCAGCGCCAGCGATTTGAAGAAAGGGGATACGGAGATATCTTTGTTGATACGGTGAACTCCGTTGTTGCCCGTATTCCCGAACAAGCTGATGTTTTCTTAGAGCGTCTTGGACCGTATCGTAAACAGGGAGATCTGGTTCGTCAGGCCGCCGGTGGAAATGATCTGACCAAGGTTGGGCAGGGTGTGCTGACGTCTTTTTACACCGAGGCGCTTCAGATGTGGGGTGTTATTGGCGAGTTGTCCCGCCTCTCCGGAGATGTGGCTCTTGTCCGTTCTCAGGTGGCATTACAGTTTCCCAACGATCCGGTGGATTGGTACCTGACCTTTCAGGACATTATCATTCGTGGCCGACCGACTTTCCGGGGGGAAGAGGGGCTCACGTATGCTGTAGAAGAGGCGTATCAAGATTCGTTAACACCTCTGGTAGAAGCGGGACAAAACCGGACTGAAGAACTCCTGGTTCGCGCCGACGAGGAGTCCAGGGCTGACCGATACCCGGAAGCGGGACTCTTGTATGAAGAAGCGGGACAGAACGCCCGCTTGTGGAAAGAGGCGGAAGCGGCGCGAATTGGCCTTTTTGAAACAGACCCGCCTCCGGCCCAGGTTGTTGCATCGTATCCTCCCGATTCGGCAGAAGAGGTCCTGTGGTCCGACGGTGTCATTGCGGCTATCGTCAGCCTGGCAGATCTGTCGGAAATCATGGCCGCTTTTGTCCGGAGTGGCGGCGACGCAGGTGCCGATGACGTCGATGATACGGACGTACTCCCGGTCCTTGTAATCAGAAAAACAGAGACAAACAGGATCACCACGTCCCTTCAGGCCGGTCAGGCCGATTGGAAAGCCGACCGGCAGGTATACGAGACTATTCCGGAAGAATACCTGCATCCTCGCCTCGTCGAGCGTCTTACCGAAACAGATACTCGGTGGACCGATGCCCTTGAACGAACGGTCTCTCGAGAACGGAATCTGGTGAAGCGTATTGCCTTTCTCAAGACCGAAACGGTTCCCGATTCAATCACCGAATTTGAAAAACGTCTCTCTCAGACTGAACCGCTGAACGAAGGTGTTTCAGAACCAATCCCCGGTATCGACGATGGGTTTAGGGTTCTTCGTTATCCCGACGAAGCACTTGCGGCGTACCAGGAAGTACTGACCGAGGCAACCAACGTTTATCGCACCGTGGAGGAGGCGATTGCAACGGTACAGACCGAACCGGAATACGTCCGCGCCGGCGATGTCGTTGCCGATGCAGCGTTGCGGCTCGATGAACTTGAAGATGATCTGGCTGCAATAATCGCAGGGGCAGACCAGGGAGTTACAGTTTCCCGAGAACTCATCGCTCAATCGGAAACGCTGGTAGATGAGGCAGTCGCACGAACTGCCGACATGCGAGCAGCCATCAGCTCTCTGCAGGTTGACGCTGCCCGGAACAACTTCAACGCCGTGAGGGAGGCGTATTTTGAATCTTTGGAGTTGCGGGAGAATCCGGAGTTTCGCCGTGTGGTCGATGCCCGTATCCAGGCGTTGGGTGACGAGCTGCAGGAGCTGGAAAACGTCGTTGTGATCCAACGAGTCCGGGAGCTTTTGACGCGTGCCAACAACTTGTACAACCAGGATGAGTTTGTCATCGCCCGGGACGCCCTTCTTGAGGCACAGCAGACGTGGGAGCAGACTAATATCGATCCCAACACCGAAATAGAACGACTCTTGCGTCTTGTGACGGCGGCGTTGAGCCTGGAAGAAGGTCGCGATCTTGCAATCACCGATCCCCTCTATCCCATCCTGAGTAATTACCTGAGTATTGCCAGAGAGGACTACAATCGGGCCGTTTCGTTGTACAATAGCGGCCGGGAAAGACAGGCGGAACCGCTTTTTGACCGGGCTATAGAAAACCTCCGGAACGTCCGGGACGTGCGGCCGCTGAACTGGGAGGCCCGCATACTGGAACTCAGAATAGCGCAGATCAGAAACGCCGACGATTTTGAATCCGTATTTGCAACTCGGTATCAACAGGCCCTGGACCGGTTGGACAAAGACGGTCCCCTGGAAGTCTACAGCGAACTGGAAGTTCTGGCTGAGATCAATCCTGACTACCCGGGTATCCAGAATCAGATTCGAAGGCTCGAAATTGCTCTGAATCTCCGTCCTGACCCGGTCGACGCCGCCCGACGACAGCAGGCATCAACAATTTACCAGCGCGCCCGGGGCCTCAGTACCGGCAGCCGAGATCAGGTTATGGTCGCTGTTTCACTCCTTGAGAATGCCATCCAGCTGGATCCCACAAATGGGCAAGCAGCTTTTCTCCTGGACCAGCTTCGGATTCAACTGGGAGGACAGGCTACCGTGGCACTTACTACCAACGATGAACAACAGTTTCGTCGGGCGGAGACGTTATTCAGCCAGGGCCAGGCGTTGCAGGCGTTTTCCATCGTCGAACGGCTGCTGCAGGATCAGGAAAATCGGAACTATCCTCCTCTGGTCGATTTACGGCGTCGAATCGCCTTGCGGCTGGGCATTTGAGAAGCGGAATGGTGATGGGTAAAATGGTTAGTTCCAGACGGCTTGGTCGTGTCTTTGTGTTCATCCTGTACGTATTGGGGGGATTAGTTTCGCCGGTTGCCCCGCAGACTCAGCAGACTCAGCAGACTCAGCAGACCCAACCAACGCGTTACTTCGAAGCGCCCCGAACACTGGCGACGGGGCAGATTCGGTTTCCCCGCATGATGACCACAGACGACCGTCTTGTGGTGGTCTACCAGGAGATGGTTCCCGATCCGAATGAAACCGAGCGTGGGAATCTCTATATTTCTCTCCAGTGGTCGGAAGATGGACGCTCCTGGACCACATTAGACCGGGTTATCGGACCGGTCGCCTATGCCGGTGACAGCCCCCCTTATGTCTACTCCGTCGTGATCGATCCCAACAACGAGCTCTATGTAGCCGTCACGGAATCGGCTGAACGGACGGTGATCTATCGGGGCAGCCTGTCGAGCCAAAAGTTTAACGCTGTTCACGAGTTACGAACGGCCCAGACGAACGTCGCTCCCCGATTGTCAATAACATCGACCGGTTCGGTTCTCCTTTTTGTCAACCAGAATCTTGAAGGTCGGCAGCAGGCCGTGTACGTCTATTCCGACACAGGTGATGACTGGTCCGAACCTAAAGCACTAGAGCCGGATCCTGCGGTCGGGCTGACGTTCATACCGTCCCACGCAGCCTACGACGGTCGCGACTACGTCGTATATCAGGGTCTCAACATTACCGCCCGCAGTACCTACCAGCTCTATCTGAAAATCAGCGATGACGGAGGCAAGACGTGGTCCCAGGGCCGACGAGTGACGAATTTTATCAACCCGGCCCTTTCGGACGACCCCGATCTTTTTGATAACCAGCGGCCCCACTTGGTGGGCGACCCCTGGAGGGACCAACTGCTTCTCGCCTGGGAACGGCGGTATTCTTCGGGCAATCCCCAGTTATACCTCCTGGGGTTCGACCGGAACGGTGAACCAAACGGGCTGGTTGAGGAGGTCACGGGACGGTTCGACCTGGCTCGGTCCCCCCGTATCGCCTTTGACGGGACGGAACCGGTCCTAACCTGGTTTACCAACCCCCAGGGGAACAGCCGGGTTATTCTCGGACGCCGTGAAGGGTTTCGTTGGGTGCCCCAGACGCTAAGCCCGATGATCGGTGAAGCTACGTTCGCAGAAGCCGTTTCATTTAAGGGCCACCTTCATATCGCCTGGCAAAGGCGGTCCGGAGAGAAAGGGGCCGAGGTTGTCTATCTGGAACCCGATCAGAGAGTGGATATCCCCGGGGTTCGAGGCGGTAACTTTCGCATTGGCAGGCGCAGTGGAAATCCGACGGCCCGTTTCGTCCTGGAGGACCCGGCCGACGCATCCGGCATCCGTGGGTACAGCTACACCTGGTCCCGTGATCCGGCGGCCGATGTTCCTCAGGAGATCATGCAGCGGGTACCTGAGCGGACGGTAACGGTCCAGGCCGATGAAGACGGAGAATGGTACTTGCGGGTGCGGGCCACCGATTTTGCGGGTAACTGGTCGGCTCCGGCGACTGTTTCATTCTATCTGGACAACACGCCTCCAGGGCCGGTTACATTCCCGCCCCCTCCTCTGGATGAAAATGGATTTGTCGTCTCAAATACCTTTCAGGTTGGATGGAATCCACCGGAGGACGAACCCGATCTTGGCGGCTACAGCACCCGCCTGGATTACTTAGGAGAAAATATCGCTCCACGTGACGGCTTGCCCCAGGTCTCGCAGATGCCTCAGGTGCCCCAGAGGATCACGTCTCGAACTCCCAGTGCGGGTGGGACCAATCTGGATGACGGTCTCTGGGTGCTGACGGTGGCGGCCGTAGACGCCGTCGGCAACGTGGGGCCTCCCCGTAGTCTGCCCCTTCGTTTGAACAAATACGTCCCGGTCACCCAGGTGTATGCCATAGATATCAGTCAAGATCGGTTAGGCCGGTACTCCGTAGAAATCCTGGGACGCGGCTTTTCCAGCAACGGCACAATTCGGCAAGTTGTCATCGATCGGGATGGCGAGCCTCCGTACGACTACGCGTTTAACGCCTGGCAAAACCAGTATTCCGTCGTTGGTGACCGCCGGATTACGGGGTTGAAAATAGACGATATAAAGACCGACCAGTACAGGATCGGACTTCTTCACTCCGAACGGGGCATGTACATATCTCCGGAAACGATTGCATTCACCGAACGCGGTACAATTCGATACGGTGATTTTACGCCTGTTTTTGCTCCAGGGTATCGCACCGACTACGGTGGAGTGGAGCGAACGGTTCAAGATCTGGTGTATCTTCTGGTTTTAGTGGGGGCGGTCATTCTGATTGTCGTTTCTGCGGGGAGACTGGTCGGTATCACCCGTGAGATGACATCACTTGGACGAGAAGCGGCTATACTCGTCCGGGGTGAACTGGTAGTAGAGGCCGACGAACGGGAACGGCAACGAGAAAGGGCGCAGCAGATGAAAATTCACTGGACGGGACTCCGTATCAAATTCATGTTTTTTATTGTTCTACTGGTCATCGGCGTGGTTTTACTCGTTGCCGTCGTTTTGGGACGAAATGTTCTTGAACGACAGGAGAGTATTCTCGTCAACGGACTGCAAGAACGGATAGAACTTCTGGTTGAAGGGCAGGTAACCGGTGCACGCCCGGCTCTTGAAAACCCACAGCTCAACCTGGATCAGCTGCAGAACCTGGCCAACCAGGGAGACGTTATGTCCGAAGCTCTGTACGTGTCGATAACGGCGCTGGACCGGCAAGACAGGCTGCGCACGATATACGCCACCACCGATCCTGCCGTTATCGACGCCGAAGACGACCGTATTGACACGGACAACTACATCATCGGTGTGTCCCGGCTGAACGATTCGATAAGCGAACAGGTAGAAGCGTTGGCGGCGGAGTTAAACGCCCGGGCGGGTGAGGCTTTGGGTTCCATACCCGCCGAAATTGAGCAGCTGACACGACAGGCCCAACAACTCATTCTGCAGGGAGCAGGGGATGACGAAATTGCCCGGATCGACGAGGTTCGAACCGAACTGCTTCGTCGTGGACAGGAACGGCTTGCGCGTATTGCCGGTCCCATTCGCAGCGATCCTGCCTTCGACTTCGACCGATTACGCAGAGATGTTACAACCTATCTCTTCTATAAACCGGTTATGGCCATCGTTCCCGGAGCGGGTGCGGATTTCAGGAATTTTTACCGGGGAACCATACGGGTCGCCATTTCCACCCAGCTCATTATCGATGAAATCACCCGGACCCGACGGGATTTGATCATTACCACCATGATCATCGCCGCAGCAGCGGTGGCAATGGGTATACTCGGCGCCTATGTCCTGGCAACAGTCGTTGTACGGCCCATTCTGCGCCTGGTAGGCCTTGTAGAAGAGATCACCGCCACCGAAGACAAGGCAACTCTGAAAGGACGATCTCTGACTCTGCGGAGCAAGGACGAACTCACCCAGTTGGCTACGTCGATCAACCAGATGATTGAGGGTCTTGTGCAAGGCGCTGAGACGACGAAAGACCTCATGTTTGGTAAGGAGACCCAGAAGGCGTTTATCCCCCTGGAACGGATCAACGACGACACCAAGAAGACCCACGGTTCCATGGAGACCAGCCACGCAGTCTTCTTTGGGTATTACGAGGGAGCCAAGGGCGTTTCCGGGGACTACTTCGCCTATCAGGTTCTGGACGATCGGTACGTGGCGGTGGTTAAAAGTGACGTCGCCGGTAAAGGTATTCCGGCGGCCCTCATCATGGTACAGGTGGCTACCATGTTCAACGACTACTTCCGAAACTGGACGCTGGAGAGTCCCGGTCTGGATCTGTCGTCACTGGTTCTGAGAATCAACGATACCGTAGCTGAACGGCAGTTCAAGGGGCGTTTTGCCGCATTGACCGTCGGAATTCTTGATACCCATAAGGGTGCGTTCTATACGGCCAACGCCGGTGACGTAAAACTGCATATCTTCAGGGGTGCAACCGGTGAGGTGGAAGAGCTGGACATTCCCGGCGGTCCCGCAGCGGGAACCTTTTCCAGTGCCGATTTGCCGATCCAGTTTCCCCAGGAAATGAAACAGATCGCTCTCGGAGATATGCTGCTTCTTTTCACAGACGGTCTGGAAGAGGCCAAGCGTCTGCTCCGCAACAAGGACTGGAAGACGTTTACCGTGACCGATGAAATGATACAGTCCGGTTCTGTCGCCGAAGGGTTGCATTCCGGGGAAGACGGAGAGGAGTTTTCCAACGAACGGGTCCACAGCATTATTGGGGCTGTGGTTCGGCGGGAACAATACCGGTTGACCCGCCTTATGAACCCCGTGGAAAACGAAGAACTGGTATTCGACTTTGCCACGTCGGAAAATCCCGTGCAGGATGTAGTCCTTGCCGTCGTTGCGATAGAACGGATATTCAGAATGGTACCCGATCCTGCAGCAGGCCCGGACGATCGCGTCAGAGTAGACCGCATTGTCCATGATTTTCTGCAGAAACACTTTCTGCAGTACAAGCGGTATTTTGGCAACCCCGTTGAACGACGAAGTCAGGACCAGGACACAAAGGACCAGGATCAGGACAACGAGCGCGGCCTATCCGGTATTGAAAGTGAGTACCTGGAATTCAGTCACATATACGAGGACGAACAGTTTGACGATATCACGATGCTGGTGGTCGCGCGGAAATAACGGGCTGGTATTCCTGGCCCGACAACTGGTATCAGATGCAGGGTTTTTCACCGGGTTTCATCGGAACCGAGGCGGATGAGTTTACGGAAGAGTCGGTGTCGGGTTTTGTCGTCAAGGGGGCCAAAACTGACGTGGACGATCTTACCCCTTTGGGATGTACGCAACGCTGTTCCGGGTACGGTGATCGGGGTGGCGCTTTCGGCATCTACAGTGCAGTCTATGCGAGTTCCTGAGATGATCTTCTTGCGGGGGTTTTTGATGGCGGCACCGCCGATGCTGATATCCGCCGTTTTGGACCGGATCGGTTTTACCGAAACTCCCGGGATGGTGATTGTCACCGGTAGTTCCGACTCTCTCCTGCGGTATTTTCGCCGCTGGACGTGTTCGACGTACCGGGAATGCTGCAGAAGGAGATGTTTGTCCTCCACGTTCTTCACAACAGAGTGGAAATGGTACATACCGTCGGGACTGTTACAAACGACTTCTACCGGTGTTTCCAGAGGAAAGGAAGTTCGTCCCTTGTCGATTCGAACCGATACACCCTGGTCCGTGCCGAGGAGGAGTTCTCCTACCGCCATGTTGAGATTACGGTCTGAGATGGACACTTCAGAACCGGCAGGAATAGAACTGCTGGAACGGCCGCCGGCGGTTAAAACGGCGCTGTCTACTTCCAGTTTGTTAAGAAGACGCAGGACTTCAACCTCTGTGACAATGCCTTCCCGGATTCCTTTCCGAGCTGCCTTTAGAAGCATCGCGTCGTCGTCGATCAGTCTGTTTTGGTTACTTGGGTCCTTGAGAAACCAGGCGAGATGGTCTAATGTCCGTTGCTCTCGGCTGGAAAGATGGATCAGGTCTCTCCGGGTCTGGGCGTATGATCGCAGCAGTGGTTCAGGCGGGTTTTTTTTTCGTTCCTCCTGGATCTTGGTGTTACGGTGTCTACGGTAGAGTTGATAGAGAACAAGCACTACAACGATACCGGCGATCATGGCCAGGAAAATGTACGTTTCAGAGGTGGTTGTATTAAAACCGCGGCTGATATCACCTAACATGAAACCTCCTTACCGGTCCGGGGGAATTCTAGGCTGGAAATGGTAAACTGTCCACAGGAGAATTGTTGAATGTCCATGCCAATTGCGGAGTTTTTAGTAAATAGTGCTGTACGAGGAGTGCTGCGGGTCGTCTGTCGGATTGACAGAGACGAATTGTCGGCTATTCCGGACCGAGGACCGGGTATTCTCGTCACCAATCACTCCACAAATTTAGAAGGTCCGATTTACTATGTTCTGTTAGATCCTCGGGCAAAGACTGCATTGGGAAAACGGGAGCTCTGGGACAACCGGACTACCCGGTTTTTCATGCAGCTTTGGGGTGTCATACCTCTGAACCGATCCGGACCGGACCGCAAAGCTCTCTCCCGAGCGCGAAAGGCACTGGAGCGAGGTGAACTTCTTGGCATTGCCCCGGAAGGGACTCGGAGCCGAACGGGACAGCTTCAACGCGGCAGACCCGGTGCAGCGTTGCTGGCTACCGGCGCCGACGTTCCCATAATTCCGATGGTCCAGTGGGGTGTTCAGGATTTACTGCGCAATATTCGGCGTTTCCGACGGACAAGGGTGCACTTCAACGTTGGACCACCCTTTTACCTGGCCATACCCGAAGGAGGAGAACCCTCCCGGGAGGACCTCCGAAAAATGGCCGATGAGATTATGTACCAGCTTGCCGTTCTGTTACCTGAACGGTTCCGGGGATATTACAAAGACATGTCAAAGATGACGGAAGACTACATTCGCCGTATACCGGCACAGAGGAGCAACTAATGGGAGTGAGAGGAGAGCTGTTTTCCGCTCGGGCGCGGAGTCGCAACGACCGACGGACCTACTTTTTTAACGTAAAGGAAAACCGGCGGAACGATCTGTTTCTCACTATAGTTGAGAGCAAGAAACTTGAAGGTTCCGAGCAGTTTGAACGCCACCAGATTGTGGTGTTTGAGGACGATATCGAGTTGTTCAAAAAGGGACTTGATACGGTGATGGAATACCTGGACAGCAGAGACAAAGGAAAGTCGGGGAGGGCAGAATCACGTCGGCCGGCACCAAGAGACCGAAAAGACCAGAGAGATCGGAGAGACCGGGACCAGCGGTCATA
>Ga0172382_10010670_pt1 | contig 12274 bp, 9 predicted proteins | sample Leawel138RmetaG_FD_122245 | JGI IMG/M metagenome (GOLD analysis project Ga0172382, IMG submission 122245) | Leachate microbial communities from a municipal landfill in Southern Ontario, Canada - Leachate well 138R metaG | ecosystem: Engineered > Solid waste > Landfill > Unclassified | place...
CCGGCAGCTGCCCCGCCGAGCCTGATTCCGCTGGCATCTAGACCTTCCACGCTCCCGTCGGTAACGGCAGCGGTGGAGCTTGCCTCGTCAAGGGCGTTGCCGAAGGTGCCGTCGATCAGCTTGGTGCCCTGATACTCGGTGTCGCCCACGATCCTGACGATCTCGGCGCTGAGGGATTCGAACTCGGCGTTGATCTTGCTGCGGTCCAGGGCGGCGTTGTCTGATGCGGCCTGGGTCGCGAGCTCTTTCATCCGCTCGAGAATGCCTTCAACCTGGTTTGCCGCGCCTTCTGCAATGGCCACCATGGCTTTTGCTTCGGTGACGTTTCTCGATGCAACGGTCAGTGACCTGATGTTTGTGCGGAGCCTGTTGGCAACCGCCAGGCCGGCCGCGTCGTCAGAAGCCCTGTTGATGCGGAAACCGCTCGAGAGCCTCTCCATACTGAGACCGAGTTTCTGTTCTGTTCCGAGTAACTGCCGGTGTGCGTTGAGTGCTGCTACGTTGGTGTTGATACGAAGTGCCATAATTGAATCCTCCTTGATTTTTTGTTTTCCGGCCATCCTTGGCCGCATCTTTTTTGGCGATCAGTTTTTACCGTCCTGATCAGACAGAGACGTTCCTCAACCTCCTTTCGTTCATTTATTCTTTCTTCTCTATCGACAAAATAATCTCATACTTTAACAATTTAATATTCCGGCCAGGCTATCGGGCTGAGACGATTCCAGGTCATCGAGAATTGCCTCGATCCTGGTGTTCAGTTCGGGAGAATGCCCGAGGTTTCTGGAAAAGCTATAACAGGCCTGAACTGCGGCATCATCAAGGGCCTGAACGAGACCTTCCTCATCAAGTGTGCGGGATGGAGTATCCAGGCGCATCATGCTAAGCAGCCGCGGCTGACCGTACATGAGAAAGCGGATCGCTGCGACCCGAATGAAGAGAGACCGCACATAGGCGACAAGGTCGGGCCAGCCGGTATACCATTCCTTGAGTATGTAATTCATCGAATAGTTCCGAAAATATCGCTCGATCCGCTTTCCCATCTGCTTTTCCCAAAAATCCCTCCGCCTGAGATACGCAGGCAGGATTTCCGCCGGGGTCAGGCTCAGTTGGATAGTGGGCTGTGACTGCTCGATCATGCGGCCCTTCAATTCCTGCTCATAACTCAGAAAGATATTCATGATCATCTTAGCATATCCAGGCCGGCAGTTATCATGTTGCAGCCTGCTCACGAGGATCCTCTGGACCGCCTCCATGACCTCGGAGCCGGGCGTTTTGGGCAGGGAGATGAAAAGCTCGTGCAGATCCTGGATCACACCGGGATGAAGAATCGCATTCAGTTCAGAGCCGAGCTTTTCTTCATCCACCGATTCGGCGCTGCGGAAGAAGAATGGGACTGTTTGCCGAGCAAAGAAAAGCAGGAAATAGAACCTTGAAGACAGGGGATAATCTTCAAGACTCAGGAGCTTCATGAGTGTTGCCCTTATATCATCGAAATACCAGGAATAGGGATTGTCGCTTCTGCTTTGAAGCGTCTGAAAAAACTGCGCTCGGGGCAGGATCGAGGGCTCGAAATCCATGAGATCGAGTGAGTCGTCCGCCAGCAGGCACAACCGTGCGAGCTCCGGGCAGGAGAGCTGTCCGGTGAGCTCCAGCCGCTGTCCCACCAGAGAGATCATTCGCGGATACAGGGCGCATATATTTGGGAGAACATCAGATCCATAGTCCCGGTGCAACCCGCACAAGCGATCCTCGCTCAAAAAACGGCAGTATCCGTCTTCTCCCATCCGGATATTCGCGAACTCCTCCCCTGATCCGCGATCTTGTCTGACAAATGTCCGCGAGAACGCATCCTGCATTTCATCCGATACGACCATGGCCTTTTGCAGCTTCCTGTAGTGCTGCTCATCAACGGCGACATTCCACCATCCGCAGCAGGTATCCTGGCAAGAACTCCCGAGGCAGTGAAACCTTGTGATGTACCGGGGAGCAATAAACTCACGTACCGTGATCTTATCTTTTGCCAATTTTCTCCATCCTTTCAATGATCAGCTCCGGTGGTGTCATGGAGCAATATCCTTTTAAAGCAAGCTATGCCTCTGTCGATATCGCCGGTCCTGAATGCGACATCTGCACAGACCAGATGCGCAAGAACTATCAACCTTCAGAACGAAACTTGCAAGCCTTTTTGCCGGAGGCGGGTCTTGTCTATCGAGCAGAATCCTTGCCATATCGGCGTATATTCTTGCATAGTTGCATCCGGCATGCGAACCCTCCGCCCCATCCATCCCGAGCACACCCATCAATGAATCAAGGGACGACGCCGATACCCTCTCATCACTTGTCTTTATGCCTTTCTGGATGAGGTCCGGCATTATCTCGATATCGCAGGGGAATTCCTCTTGTCGGCTGCCGGGATTCTTCCTTCCCACTCCCCCGTAATATGACCATGCACCGCCTATCGTCTTTTTCCCCTATACTTATGAATCAGGCCGGGGTTCATGGGCAAAAGACAAACCCGCCATGGTTAGAGCCAAGTCAATAATTTGACGAATGGAGAGATAATTCCTGTGCTTCCCTCTTTCAAAATGAAACAACATCTTGAATTTAATCAATTAATATCTCGGCGATTCCACAGGCACATTTCTTGCTGTCCAGCCTTATTGCGGGCTGATCTCAGCCGCACAAGGCAGCAATGGCAGGCACGAGAAACATGCCACTTGGATGGAGAGAGCATATGGCAAAAAAAAGATCCCCGAAACATCGTGGAACAAGGGTTTCTCCTGAGGTCGCCGGTGACATACAGGAGGCGGACCGCCACCTTGCTTCTGCCTTCGAACACCATCGATCGGGCTCCCTGGACAAGGCAAAGGAGTTATACCGGAAAGCCCTGCACCGCTTCCCCGATCACCCGGATGCCCTGCATCTGCTCGGCGTGATCTTTTATCAGCAAGGAGACACAGAGAGCGCATTGAGACACATTACCAGGGCGATCGCCCTGAAACCCGGCACGCCCGAATATTCATGCAACCTCGGGAATGTGCTCAGAGATAGAGGAGACATTGAAGGCGCTATCTCGTGCTATCGAGAGGCGATCGCTCACAAACCCGATCTTGCCGAAGCATACAACAACTTGGGCACCTGTCTGAGAAGATCGTCGAGGATGCAGGAATCCATCGAATGCTACCAGAAGGCCCTTCAGATCAGGCCCGACTATGCTGTCGCGTACAACAACCTGGGAAACATCCTCAGGGAAACCGGGAATATCGACAAGGCAATAGCGAATTACCGGCAAGCTCTATGCGTCAACCCGCAGTATGCCGAGGCATGCTTCAACCTGGGCAATGCCCTGTATGACAAATATGATCATGAAGCCGCCGCAGCGTGTTTTCGAAAGGCAGTGGCAATAAACCCTGGATATTCCGAGGCCTACCTCTGCCTCGGCAGGCAGCTCAGAAGTTCCGGCAACATGCAGGAGGCCATGGCATGCTGCCGCAGGGCACTGGAGACTGCGAAAGATCCGGGGGATGCATATCACCTGCTGGGAATACTGTTTCATGAAACAAGGGATTACCAGAAGGCTTGCGAGTCTTTTCGAAAAGAGCTCGAAGCAAGACCGGAGTGTGCTGAGGCACACAATTGTCTGGGAATGTCCCTTCATCATGCAGGAAAACCGGAAGATGCGATCTCCTTCTATTTGAAAGCCCTTAAGATAGATACCGAATCCGCTGAAACGCTCAACAACCTAGGCATAGCATTACATGATACCGGCAGGCCGGATGAGGCCATTCGCTCGTACAAAAAGGCGATCGCCATTGATCCCGGGTATGCCCAGGCCCACAACAATCTCGGCAGCGCACTTCACAGCATTCATAGGATGCAGGAGGCTATCGATTCTTTCAGGCAGGCCATCCTGATCCGGCCGGATTTCGTTGAGGCGCACAACAATCTCGGCTTGGCCCTGCTGGCAGAGAAAAGGTATGAAGAAGCTCACCTATGCTTTGACAAGGCATTGGCCGTTCAACCCGGTTTTATCGATGCATATCTCAATTCAGGAAACACATTCCGGGAACAGGGTCTTTATTCGCAGGCATTGAGGCGTTTCAAGAAAGCCCTGGAGCTTGATCCGAACAGGTACGATATCCATGCCCACATGGCATATGTCCTTACCCTCCAGGGAAGGATGGACGAAGCCATCCGTTCCTACCAGGAGGCCCTTAAAACGGCCCCTAAAGACAATTCCATACATTCCCCTTATCTCTTTGCTCTGCATTACCAGGACCCGGTCGATTTCTCCGAACTTTACAGGCAGCACAAGCAATGGGGCAAACTGCAGAAAGCAGCGAATCCAAGGACGCGCGTACATGACAAAACCCCCAGAAGAAGGCTCCGCATAGGATATGTCTCGCCTGATTTCCACACGCACTCGGTAGGTTATTTCATCGAAACCATACTTGCCTCTCACGACAAGGATTCCTTCGAGATTTTCTGTTATTCTGACGTTTCTTTTCCCGACGAGACAACCAAACGCATGCAGTCTCTGATAAAGAACTGGCGGGACATCAGCCTCCTGAGAGACAGGCAGGTTGAAGGCATGATCCAGCAAGACAGGATAGATATTCTCGTCGATCTCGCCGGGCATACGGCGAACAATCGCCTTACCCTGTTTGCATCCGGCCCTGCACCTGTCCAGGCCACATACCTGGGCTATCCGGACACAACCGGACTTCCGGGCATGCACTACCGCATCACCGATGCTCTTGCAGACCCGCCCGGAATGACGGACCACCTGTATACCGAAAAACTGGTGAGGCTGCCCGGGTGTTTTCTCTGCTACCGGCCGCCTGCCCCTACCCCGGATGTGGGTCCGCCTCCCTGCCGAAAGACCGGCAGGACCACCTTCGGATCGTTCAATAACCGCTCAAAGATTACCCGAAACGTCATAAGGGTATGGTCCGAGATCCTCAAAAAAATCCCGGACAGTATGCTGCTGCTCAAGGCAAAACCCTTTGCCGACACCGATACCAGGCAAGCACTGCTGGAAGAATTCTCTCGTCAGGGCGTCCAACCCGGACAGATTGAGTTTGCCGGCCGCATTGAGAGCCGGATCGAACACCTCGAACTCTACAACAGCATTGACATTGCGCTCGACACCTTCCCTTATAATGGAACAACCACTACCTGCGAGGCCCTCTGGATGGGCGTCCCGGTCATCATACTCAAAGGAGAGGCCCACATGTCAAGGGTGGGCGTAAGCCTGCTGACGAACATGGGAATGGAGGAATTCATTACGGAAACTCCGCATGATTATGTAGAAAAGGCCATGAGCCTTGCCAAAAATCCGAAAAACCTCTCACGGCTTAGACAGCGGCAGCGAAATGCGATGTCCCGGTCCCCCTTGATGGACGGACATAATTTTACCAGGAATCTGGAAAGAGCATACCAGAAGATGTGGCTGCACTGGTGTTCCCGGGCCAACGAGCCCCTGCCCGGCAGCCCGAGAGCGGCTGAGGACAAAGAACCGCGGCTTCCTGAAAAATACTCGAACGAAGAGCAGGCCCTTGCGGCAAACCAGGAAGGCGAGCAGCTCTTCTGCAATGGGAGGATGGAAGATGCGCTCCGCGCCTTTACAAGAGCGCTGGAGATAGACCCCTCATGTCTCCCGGCCCTGAACAACCTCGGTGTAGTGCACTGGCACACAAACAACATCCCCTCGGCAATGCAATGTTTCGAGCATGTCCTTTCTCTGGATCCCGGAAACGAGGATGCGGTATACAATCTTCAGCAGATCCGAACCGGGCATGGGTGCGTCGGTAATGGGCTTGATCGGGCACCGGCCTGAGACAGCCGTTATCCCTCTTTAACCCCTTGCTTGAGTATAACGGTCAGGGGCGGCATGCAGGTGTGCGTTCCCCGGTGATTGCATTTAATGACCCCTTATGTCCTGACAGAGCAGGAAGACTGGTTTGAAAACGAAATCACATATATATGCCCGGAAAGTCCTGCATCAGGGAATGCGGGTGGTCGATATCGATGCGAATTATGGGCTCTCACGCTCGCGGCATCGCGCCTGGTGGGAAGTGCGGGTAGGGTGTGGGCATTTGAACCTACCAGCTCGACAGCCGCATATCTGCGAAAAAGCATATCGCTCTAATCAGATGACGAATATTGAGCTGGTGCAGGCAGGGTTGTCTGACAGAAAGGGCACGGCAATGATCGCCCTGAACCCCAACTCTGAGCTGAATGCCGTGACCGAGCTGATCGACGATTTTTCCGCCCTAAGGTATCGGCCCTATCGTCTGGTTCCGGGACTGGGCATTCTGGCTCCCATCGGGCCTGGTTACCTTGCTCGATTCGTATCAGCTCAACCTTTTCTGCTGCAAGCCCGACCGGGCGTGCTTGAAGACAAGGAATTGCTCTATACCCGGGAGGCGGTGCCACCCCACACCCAAGACCCTACTGTCTGGCGGCAAAAGCTTGAAAGAATGCCCTGCTTCAAAACAGACGCAGGGCCCACGGGGGTTCGCCGGAAAATTTGCTCGGGTCCTGTCCGAGCTTGGCGAGAGGCAGGCATCCCTCAACTCCATCGACCGTGTTCTGAAACTGCTCGTATCCGGGCAGGCAATCACGCTCTCAGAACCCTTCCTCCCTGTCTTAGAGAGGTTTGATCATATCGTCTCCCCAAAGGCATGAGGAACTGGCTGGCCTCGTCCATCCTCGAATTCAAAGAAAAACCCAGGCGCTCTCGTCTTTTTTCACCTGCCAGAAGTCCCTGCATAACCTGGAGATACTGAGTCCCCTGGGATACCTGGCTCCTGAGATGGAAAGGAGGCGGCAACTCATCAGGATGCGCTTCGGAATGCAGTCCGGTCCGATGCCCGTCCCGGTGCTGGATCAGGCATCACCCGACAACTTGAACCCGGGTTTCTGGAAGATCAGCCGCATTATTCCATGAAGCATGTGCTGACCCGATGCCGGGGCCATGTTCGAATTTTCATCCAGTCATGCTGAAGAGGCCAGCCGGAGCACGGTCAGGATGACAGGCGCCCCCCGGCCTGTTCTCACAAACCCGCCGCCTTCCGGGCCTTCCCGGAAAAACCTACCACTTTCCCGGCCTCCACTCGGCAGACATGCGCTTGGCCTCGGCGATCTCCGCAGGGCTCATGCCTTCGGCCACGGCCCTTCTGAGGTCTTTGGCAGCCGCATTGCCGCCCCTGGCCGAGATATCGAGCCACATGTAAGCCATGATGCAGCTCTGCGAGATACCCTTGCCCAGACGATACATGTTTCCCAACTGGGCCTGGGCGATGGTGTTGCCCTGCTCGGCCGCCTTGCGGTACCACCGGACAGCCTCGGTGTAGTCCTGCCGGACACCCTGGCCGGTTTCGTACAGATAGCCCACAAAGAGCTGGGCCTGCGGGTCGCCCTGCTGTGCGGGCAGAAGATTTTCCATGATAAAAGTCTCTTCAGGTTCAGTGTCGGAGCCGGCGTATAAAACAGGTGAAAGGGCGAAGAGATACATCAGGCACGCAAAAGCAACTATCGTCAAAGCCATAGACAGTCCAAGCCTGTTCATGGTGCCCCCTCTCCTCACATCTGATGAAAAACAAATAAGACTTTCAATGAACTCTCACACCATAAAAGCATCGTCCTGAGAAGTCAATAGCATCAATATCACCCGGATAGTGACATCAATGGTGAATCTGCAGGGCATGACACCCATTGCATCCCGTGTCCGATCCGGGCATCCGGAAACCTTCGGGAACCTGGGGTCATCTTCCTTCCCGATGCCCTCCCACCTGCCGGCTCACTTCCCCCTATGCGATAATAGTCTCTTGTGATATGCAGACAGACAGGGTCAATCTCGTCAACCAGGGTATCGTGGAAAGGGCTGTATTACAAAGCATGGGTGTGTTTCTTCCCTATGATGCGCCGGCGCGAAACAACCTCGGCGCCGGACCGTGACAGATGGCGCTAAAAATAGCATCCATTACACTGGCTGTTCTGTTCCTGGCCGTGTTCGTTACATTCCTTACAAGAATCGATATGCAGGAGCGCGACATCCTGCACAACCCGGTCGATGCCGTGATCGTGCTTGCCGGGTGCCCTGACGAAGATCGCCAGCGCCTGACAGAAGGGGTGCGCCTGGTAGAACAGGGTTACGGCCGCTATCTGATCCTTCCCCTGCGAGACAGCGGCCTTTGTTGGGAAACCCTGCAGAAGTTATACGGAGTCGGCAGGAGCATACCCAAGGAGAAGGTGCTGATCGGAAGAACAGAGCACGTGGATTCAGCCGTCCTGAAATACTGCGGGGGAACCTTTGGCGAGGCAGTCCTCACCATGAGCCTCATGCAGGCAAAATCCCTGAGGTCGGCCGTGGTGGTGAGCTCGCGATATCACATCCCCCGGGTGCGCCTAGCATTTCAGAAACTGAACACCAGAAACCATCTGGCCCTCTCCTATCATCCCGTGGGCGAACCCGAGACCGACAAGCTCCTTTCCTCGGCGCGCGCCCTGGCCAAGAGGCTGGTCGAGTACGGAAAATTCTTTACCGCCCTTTTTGTATACCCCCTCGGAGCCAGAATCATCGAACGCGATCTTTTTCCTGAAGGATAGCATGCGCCCACTAGCTCGATGCTTTAGCCAAAGCGACAGAACGGGCGCAATCCAGGAAAGGCTCAACCCCTGGTTGGGGAGCCCGAGGCGCAAAGGGTCCGAAGGAAGGGCGACGCTTATATGTTCATTCTCTGGAAGGCATGTACACCTGCGGGTGCCCGACCCGAAAGGATCGTAGAATGCTTCCTCCAATAACTCTTTATCAACTCGTGGGCAATGTTGCCGCTCTTCAGCCTCATGATGCTTTCTTCCGTACTCCCGAAACTCAAAAGATTGATGCTTCCATACCAGACAATCCTCTGGTCAAAGATAGCAAATTTCTGGTGGATGTCAGCTTTGAACACCAGATGGATCCCGGCCTTCTCAAAAAGATCAAATATCTCTTTCAGGGCTGATTGGTTTTCTTGCCTGTAGTCCATCGCTGGCCTGGTTACTACAACAGCTTTAATCCCTTTCTGAATTGCAGCATCCATGTATTCCAGCATCTGGAGAGCCCTTCTTTTCGTGACGAACGGGCTGACAATCAGAACCTCGCTGAGCGCGCTTGTCATGTCATTGATGTACACCGGAATGAAGGTGCTCTTGTTGAATATAATATCCACGGAGTCTCCAATGTCCTCCGCACGAGTTGAGTACCCTATGGAAGCATATCCCGAAAGCCTTTTGCAGTACATTTTCTCCAGCATCCTCACATGAATATCGACATAGTCATAAATCCGCACTTCCTTTTTGTTCTCATACAGACGATGTAACCTGCCCGCATATTGCTGCAGCGTACCTTTCCATGAGATGGGCATGGCCAGAAACAGGGTGTCCAAGCGAGGCTCGTCAAAGCCCTCACCAATATATCTTCCCGTGGCAACAAGGGTTAAGCTCCTGTCTGCAGGCGTATCGGATATCCTTACCAGCACATCTTTCGTTTCTCTCGATCCGCGTCCACCCATCAAGGTTATCACTTCAGGAATTTTCTCCTTCAGCATCCCTGCAAGTGCTTCAACATGGGCAGTCCTTTCGGTCAGAACAAGCGAGTGTCTGCCTTCCTGATAGTTCTTTATCACATCATCGACAATCTGCTGGTTTCTGAATTCGTCCTTGGCAATTTCAGTATACAACTCCTGGATGATCGGTGCTTTCCTCCCTTCTTCAAAGGAAACTCGCAAGGGTGTGAATCTGGGGATGACGAAATGGAGGAAAGGTCTTTTCATTGCCTGGGTTCCGGCATCGACCTTATATCTGAGGTGGACCGCAGTGCATAAATATTATCGGGTGATGTCCGTCCTGACGCGCCGGAGTGGCAGTCAGACCATAAACATACTTTGCATGAACGTTTTTAAGTATCTGTTCAAGGCTGAATGCAGGCACGTGGTGGCATTCATCCACAATCACCATGCCATAATCCCTGACACAGTCGTTTACTTCTCCGCCCCTGTTCAGTGACTGCATGATGGCAACATCTATGATACCGCTCGGGTTGTTCCTTCCTGCACCGATCTGACCGATCAGGCTCAGCTCCCTCTTTCTTCCCCTCTTTTTTTCCATCACGGGCAGCTCTTCATCAATAGCAAGAAACTCGGACAGCTTTGTTATCCACTGAGAAAGGAGCTGTTGCCTGTGGACCAGTATCAGGGTGTTTGTCTTTCGCTCAGCAATCAGCTTGGCTGCAATGACTGTTTTACCGAAGGCTGTTGTTGCGGAGAGAACGCCATGGTCATGGTTCTGCATTTCTTCCAGTGCATACTGCTGTTCCTCTTGCAAAGTTCCGATGAATGTTACCTTGATGCTTTCCCCGGGATTTGTATGATCAGTCCAGTCTGCTTGGACGCCGGCATCCGAGAGCAGGTTCGCCAAATCCATATCACACCCTCTGGGCAGGCACAGGAATTCTTTGGGGAAAACCTGCTTTCTTGATGTAGAGCATATTCGCCCGTACCAGTTCGATTCTTTCGGGTACGTCTTCCCTTGACCAGCTGGACCTGCTTGGCTCCCAGGGTTTGACTTCATCTCCAGTGGTTATCTGAAGATCACCCAACTCGTTCCCGTTGCAGAGCCCCTTGATCAGCCTGTTGACATCAGATTCGGTCAGCTTCTTTATTTGATACAGAAAAGCCCATTGGTCTTTATATGGATGAAAGTCTCCATCAATAAAAACACTATTGCCATTTTCCCGGACTTTCTTCTGTAGCGGCAAAGCAATTAGATTTCCGAACCCTCCCTTAGGTATTGTATCCTGATTGGGAAACAATCGGTCATAGGATCTGAATTTGATCTCATGACGTTTGTTCATGGACGAGGTGAGCAATGCCGAGCCAAACCGTCGGACAATGCTGGCGGGTAAAGGGGGTTCAAAGAAAAACCAGACATGAGCGCCGTCACCTGAACGTGAACGCTCAATTGCCACAGGGATATTGTAATCAATACAGACTTCCCTGAGAATTGAAACATCCTTCTGCCAAGTGTCACCGTCGAGATCGATCGCCAGAAAACAACACGTTTCATCCTGCAGCAAGGGGTAAATCCCTGCAGTAATATTGCCTCTCAAATGGTCCTCTATAGCCCTTTCATTCAGAACCGCATAGGAAGCATGGGAGCAATCAAAGCATTTACCGGCCGGCTTCCTGTAAATATCCGGTTTCCATTCATTCAGGCAGACAGGCGAATACCCCCACTTGCCGGCCTTGTTCTCCCATCTCCTGGCATAGACATCATCTCGCCCCTTGAACAATGACATGAAAAGCCGGATCTTTTCCTGAGGACTCGCCTGGCTTTCTCCTTTCTGCATCAGAGGAATGCCTAACTGAGCTTTCAGCAACTCGACCTCTTTTTTCAATGCCCTGTTCTCAAGGAGAAGGACCTGATACTTTTCAAGCAACCCCCCGGTGTCTTTCATATAATTTGAAATACCATCTTCAAATATGGAAAGACAGAGGTATCATGAAAAGGATAATGGGTAAGATTTTTTGCCCTGAAGTCATGAAGGCCTTGGTCCAAAAGGGCAGATTGAATTTTGACATAGGTCGCAGGGTACTGGAAAAGGGCATGAAACTGGAAATGATCAGGAAGGTGAATGTCTACGAAATGGCAGATGCCATATGGGGATCATTCGTAGGTATTACTCAACTGGAAAGATATCTCTACGAAGTCCCAACAAAAAGAATGAACTATATCAAAAAGCCTCTCCGATGATTATTGCCTGCTCCTACTCCCCTGATTCCTGCCGGTTTCTAGACCGGTGCTGACAAGATATCTATACTTTCTAACCCCAGAGGTACCATACAGATATAATCAAGTACCCTGCACAGGCCCCGACTTTCGATCCCTGTAATGGATGGAAGGTTTTTAGAGCTCTTCAAAGCTATGATCTCCCGATAAGACCTAAACAACTTCTATGAGCGCACGCTTGAAGATTCGTGCTTTGTGACACCCTTACAACCTGAGTTCCCGGTTTATTGTAACGAGGCAGGAGTGGTGAGGCCCAGTTTGGCATAGAGATCCATCTGGCGTTTCGTTATTTCACCGACCTGCCGTTGCTGACCCGGCACCTCAAAGCATTCAATGACATCGAGCTCATCAAGGATCTCCTGCAGGGTGTAGTCCTTGAACAGCTTGCTTTCCTGCATCCTCTTCGTAATGTATGAAAGAAAGATCAGAGCAATGAACTGCA